>ENA-ORDC01000190-ORDC01000190.1-marine-metagenome-genome-assembly--contig:-NODE-190-length-67779-cov-17.911273_pt1 | contig 67779 bp, 67 predicted proteins | sample MGYA00237783_ERZ508515 | MGnify/ENA primary metagenome ERZ508515 (study PRJEB26186, sample SAMN06268792) | marine metagenome | isolation source: Eden Landing Ponds, San Francisco, CA, USA | place...
CCCGCACTCGACGCAGTCTGTCATAGTATCCCCATCTCACGCGCGTATCTACTTAAAGCCGTCGAACCTATCAGAAATAATTTTTGATCTAAACGCCGACTAACGGCTACATGAAGCAAAATTAAGCACCTTCTCCGAAACCATATACGGAATTTGGTATGTTATGCCCCCAACGGGGGTCGTCGCTGTCGAGGGGAATTCTGGTGTCGTTCAGACATAGGACCCGACCTCCGAATCGAGCTGTGCGGCAGCCGCAGCGAGCGCGTCCTGGCGCTCGGCCAGGTCATCGCTGTCGGCGTCCAGTTTCGTCTGGGCGGTGTCGAGCGCCTCGGCGACTGTCTCGGGGGCTGGCCCACCGCGGGAGTCGCGCATCGCGACCGACTCTCCAGGGTCGAGGGCGTCCTCGACGGCCTCGCGGTCGACGTACGCGTCGATCGATTCGTCGAGAACGTCCTGGCAGACGGCGTCGAGCGTCTCGTAGTCGGGTGCGTTCTGGTCGGCCTCGATCTGCTCGGCGGCCTCGGCAACAATCTCGTGGGCCGTGCGGAAGGGCATCCCTGCCATCGCCAGCAGATCCGCGACACCCGTCGCTGTCGAGAATCCCTCGCCAGCGGCCTCCCGGAGCGTCTCGACGGGCCACTCGGCCGTGGTGACCGCGCCCGCCGCGACTTCGACGCTCTGGGTGACGCTATCGATGGCGTCCCAGGCGTGTCGACCCGCGCGCTGGAGGTCGCGGTTGTACGCGCGGGGCTGTCCTTTCAGATTCGTCAGCAGGCCGTTCAACCCCGCAGTGGCGTCGCCGGCACGCCCCCGAACGAGTTCCAGCGTGTCCGGGTTCTTCTTCTGGGGCATGATCGACGAGGTCGACGAATAGTCGTCGGCCAGATCAACGTGGCCCTTGCTGGCCATGATGATCACGTCCTCGGCCAGTCCAGAGAGCGTCGTCGCCAGATTGGCCAGCGCCGACGTAACTTCCACGAGGAAGTCCCGCGTTGCCGAGGCGTCCATCGAGTTCTCGGCGACGCTCTCGAAACCGAGCAGTTCGGCCGTGCGCTCGCGGTCGATGTCGAAAGGCGTCCCCGCGAACGCGGCCGAACCCAGTGGACTCTGATTCACGCGGTCGTAGGCGTCGAGCAGGCGTGCGGTATCGCGCTGGAGTGCCTGTTCGTAGGAAGCGATCCAGTGACCCACCGTGGTCGGCTGAGCCGGCTGGAGATGGGTGTACCCGGGCATGACCACGCCACGGGTCTCCAGGGCCATCTCGACGAAGCGCTGGCGCGCTTCGATCACGGTCGCGATCGTCTCCAGCAGATCCGCACGCAGGCGGTAGCGGATGCAGGCCGCGACCTCGTCGTTGCGCGACCGTGCGGTGTGCATCTTCCCACCGTCGGGCCCGACGCGCTCGATGACCGCCGACTCGATTGCCTCGTGGACGTCCTCGCCGTCGCTGAGTGCGCCATGGCCGTCGGCTTCGATCTCGTCCAGTGCTGCGAGAACCTCGCCAGCTACCTCGTCCTCGATAATGTCCTGTTCTGCGAGCATCACGACGTGAGCACGGTCGACAGCCAGGTCGGCAGCGAAGATTCGCTCGTCGTCGGCGAGCGAGGAGAGGAACCCGCGGGCTGGGCCGCCGCTGAAGCGATCCCGGCGGACGACGGTCTCGTCGCTGTCACCGCCCTCGCTGGGTTCCTCTACCATGAATTACTCCTCCTGCCCGCCGTCAGTCGCCGCCTGCCTGGCTTTCAGGTCCTCGGTGACCTTCCTGGCCAGACGGGACTGGAAGCCGTGGTACTTCGCGACGCCAGTGGCGTCCTGCTGGGTGATCCCGCCCATCACGTCGGACTCGTCGAAGGAGGCGGCCGATTCACTGTAGACGGCGTAGTCGCTCTCGCGGGAGACCGGACGGCAGTGGCCGCCTTCGAGTTTGACAGTGACCGTGCCCGTCACACGAGTCTGGGTCTCGTCGATGAACCCTTCCAGTGCGTCGACGATCGGCGCGTCGATGAGGCCCTGATAGCCCTTCTCGGACCACTGCTGGTCGATCTGCTCTTTGAACGCGCGTTCTTCCTGCGTGAGGACGAGCCCTTCGAGGGCGTCGTGGGCCGTCAGCAGGACGGTCGCAGCTGGGTGCTCGTAGTTCTCGCGAACTTTGAGCCCGAGCATACGATCTTCCATCATGTCCGTGCGACCGACGCCGTGAGACCCGGCCTGAGAATTGAGCTGTTCGATGAGGTCGACCGCACCGAGATCCTCGCCGTCGAGGGAGATCGGCTCCCCGTCCTCGAACTCGATCTCGACCAGTTCGGCATCCTTGCCCGAGGGATTCTCGGTCCACTTGTAGATGTCGTCCTCGGGGATCGTACTGGGATCTTCGAGTTCGCTCCCTTCGATGGAGCGACTCCAGAGGTTCGTGTCGATGGAGTAGCGACCGCCGTCGCCGCCCTCGACTGGCAGCCCCTTCTCCTGGGCGTACTCGTTTTCCCACTCGCGGGTCAGCCCGAGTTCGCGAACGGGCGCGATAACATCCATGTCGGTGTCACGCCAGATCGCCTCGAAACGAAGCTGGTCGTTTCCTTTCCCGGTGCAGCCGTGGGCGACGGCCGCACAGCCCTCTTGTTCGGCGACTTCGGCGATGGATTTGGCGATGACTGGGCGGGCCAGCGCAGTTCCGAGCGGGTAGCCCTGGTAGTCAGCGTTGGCCTTGACGGCTCGCAGACAGAGGTTCGCGAAGTCCTCGCGGGCGTCGACGACGAACTGCTCGACGTCCAGCGCTTCGGCCGTTTCCTCGGCCTCCTCGAACTCGTAGTCGGGCTGGCCGACGTCGACGGTGACGCCGATGACTTCGTCGAAGCCGTACTCTTCTTTCAGTAGCGATACGCAGACTGTGGTGTCGAGCCCGCCCGAGAAGGCGAGCGCGACGGTTCCTGAGTGTTCACCTGGCATTGTTGTTGATGTCGGGGTTCGGTTTTCCCGCCCAGAACCCGACGGGTGGGCGGTAGCAAGCGCGTGAGACGAATCCGTCGTGGGAAGTAGTGTAGTAGGGCCTAACGGCCCCGTCGTCGTCGGCGTCGGATGCCAAAGAAAGAGGCAGACGCCCCGCTGGAAGCCTCGCGAGCACCAGCCGAGTCGATCTGCGTCATGTACCCGTTGCTATCCCCAGAACAGTACTAATATCTTCCGAGACGCCCACCGCCGTGTGGCGTGTTCTCGTAGCACAGCAGAGCGGCACTACCTGGTCGACGTGCGGTTTCCGTGTCGATCAGAACCGCGGTCGCTTCCGGGGCCGCGATCGTTCGACGGACCCGTGTCATCGGAGGGGCCAGCATCGTCCGGCGGGCCACCCATGCCGGGGCCGCGCGTCCAGTTGCCGGGGACGCCCTCGGGCGGGCCGCCGCGCGGGACGTCCGGGATTCCGTGGCCGACGCCACGCCCGACCATGCCGCGGGCGATCTGTGCGACGTCACCGCCGCGGAGGGCACCGGCCTGCGATCGCAGCGTCTCGATGGCCGTGACGTTCAGCCCGGCCGCGTTCCGAGCCTGTGGCGGGAGCGCCATCGCCGTCCGCTGACTGCGATTCAGCTGGCGTTCGACCTGCTGGATCTGGGCCGCCAGCGCGGCCGTCCGCGCCCGGTAGGCCTGCCGGTTCATCGTGCCGTCCTCGGCCGCCATCGTGAGGTTCGCCCGGCGCTCTTCCAGGGCGGTCAGCCGCGACTCGAGGCGCTGGACGTGTACCTCGACGACAGCCGCCTTGCTCTCGTTGCTCTGGGCGGCCGCGATCGCCTGTCCGAACGCGCGGCCCTCGACGGCACCGTCGATCTCGGCGTCGCCGACGCCGACGACGCTCGCCATCTGTGGGCCTGGCTGGACGGTCTCGTTTGCCTGACTCGTCTCGGGAGTCGCCTGCTGGGCGGACTGACCCGGGAGCGCCATGGCGGCCGCTGGCGTCACGAACAGCGCCGCGACGAGCATCACGAGCACCGGCCGGGGAAGCGGAGTCTCTCGCATCGTATCTACACCTCGTACCGCTATCCCCCTATAAACACGAGTTTCTCACGCCCGATTAAGCTGGATTAAGCGGCCTTCGAGACGGCCCCAGTCGTGCGGTTTCGATACTGGCGAGCGTGAAAGGACGAAACAGTTATAACTCACTTTCCTCGGGATCGACGAGGACGTTCTCCCGGCCCAGCCGGAAGACGTCGATCTCGTCGTCTTCACGCAGACTCTTGACGACCTGGCTGGTCTTGGCGTCGGTCCAGTCGAACTCGCTGGCGACTTCCTGCTGTTTGACGCGGCCGCCGCGCTCGTCCAGCAGCCGGAGGACGCGCTCTTCGTTGCTCAGCAGTTCCTCGTCCGGCTGTGGATTCTCGCTGGCCGTCTCCGCGTCGGCTCGGTCGGCACCCGACCCGGGGACGATCGCCTCCGTGTCGGCTCCGCCGCTGGAATCGGGAGTCGTGTCCTCGGCATCCGCAATGTCGAACAGGTCACGAGTGAACACGAGCCAGATCGTCCCGACCATCCCGACCGCGAGGAGAGCGGCAAACGCCAGCAGCGCTATGGGGAACGACGACCCAGAGGAAGTGGGACTGGCCGTGACCTGCGGACCCGCAGCACCGAACTCGATGGGGCCGCGCCAGGTGACGGTCTGATCCCGGCGGTCGTCCGGTTCGGGCGAGACGGTCGTCGCGTCGTATCCGTCGGGCCAGGTAGCGGTCAGTCGGGTGTTCGATTCGAGGAAGAAGCCAGCGAGTGCGTCGCCCATCCGGATCGTCTCGCCGTCGACGGCGGCGAAGTTCGTCCACCGGAACCGGTAGGTGACGGTGCCGTACTGCTGAACCGACTCGATACTGGTCGAGACGGAGAGTCCGCGGATCGACATCTCGCGGCCGGTGGTGTTCTCGGCGGTCCTGGCAGTGCGTTCCATCCGGTCACGAAATGCAGAGAGGTACGCCGAGGTGTTGGCCTCGATGTCGGACTGTAGCGACTCGAAGGCGGCCGTCTCGTTGTCGGTCGTGAGTTCGACCCGGTAGGAGACCTCCCACGTGGCGGTCCCGTTCTCGGCGAGGTCGATCCCGAGGACGACGCTGTCGGGATCGACTTCAGTCTGGGCGAACGTCTCCGAGCCGAGACCCGACTGATGGGGATCGTCTATCGCGACAGCGACGCCGCTGAGGGTGCTCACGACGACTGCGGCGACCAGAACTGCGCGGGCGGCGTGACCAGTCATCGCCGGAGCGTACGATCCCTCTCGGGAAAGGCGTAGTGGCCGAGGGCCTGCGCCAGCCACAACAGCTTTAGTTCTGCGGTGAGCACCGCCGAATATGGCCCTCGACGCAGAAGACGTCCTGAAGATCGTCCTCGTCCTCGTGGTGATCTGGCTCGCCCTCGAAATCGTCGGTGAGGTTCTCGGTATTCTCGCCTGGGTCCTCGGCCCGTTCCGGCCACTGCTGGGACTGATCGTCGCCGTCCTGATCGTGCTGTGGCTGCTCGATCGGATCTGAGGACGAGTGCTTTATTCGATGACAAGGGCTACACAACCGCGTGTATAGTCTGAACGTCCCGCTACCGTCCTCAGTGACGCGACTGGCGAGCCGCTTGGCCCGTGATCTCCCGCGGGCGCGGGCTCGACCACGTGGCGAGCACACGCTGGTCGTCAAACGACTCGGAAGTGGCGACGGTGCACGGCTCGCGACGTCCGTCGACGAGCACCTCTCGGATGTCGCACCGTTCGAACTCCGCGTTCGAGAGGTCGACTCCTTCGAGACGGCGGCGACGGGGCGAAGTCCCGTGAGCTATCTCCGTGTCGAAAGTCAAGAATTGCGGCGGCTCCACGAGCGGCTCTGTTCGCACTTCGAACCAGTCGACGGGATCGAGGGCAACGACTACGTCCCGCACGTCACGATCGCTCGCGGCGGCGACCTCGCCAGTGTGCGACGACTGGCCGACAGGGAGATCGATTCGATTCGCTGGACGGCCGAGGAGCTGGTCGTCTGGGACAGCGAGCGGAATCTGGATGTGCGACAGTTTTCGTTGCCGCGGTGAACGTCTGAGAGTCGTCGCGGGGTAGTCGTCTAGCGCTGGTCGGAGCCGCTCTGGGGGGTAGTTGTCTCGCCTAGCTCTTCGGGGAGGCGGCGACGGTTGATGTCGCCGCTCTCTTTGATGATGTTCAACGCGGTCAGCAGGTCCGAGCGTGTGAGCAGGCCGACGAACTCCTCGCCGTCGTAGACCAGCAGGCGACCGATGTTGTTGCGCTGGAGTCGTTCCATGGCGTCCATCGCGCTGGCGGTCGGCTCGATCGTGTGGAGATCGGCCGTCATCACTTCCTCGACGCGATAGGCCTCACGTTCGACCTCCCGGACTGCGCGGGCGTCGTCGAGCGTCACGAGGCCGACGATCCCGCCGTCGCGTGCGACCGGATAGCCAGTGTGGCGCTGTCTGAACATCTGCTCGATCAGATCGGCGACGGACATCTCCGCGTCGACGGTGTCGATCCGATCGGCCGGCGTCATGATGTCCTGAACCTGAAAGCCCTCGAAGGCGGCTTTCATCATGGTCTGCTGGGCCTCGCCCGAGGCACCGATGTAGATGAAGAAGGCAATCGCGACCATGAACAGCCCGCCCGGCCCGAACAGCCCGAACAGCCCGAGCAAGATCGCGAAGATCTTGCCGACCTCGGCGGCGATCTTGGTCGCGCGCGCATAGCCACGTCTGCGGGCCAGCAGCGCACGCAGGACGCGGCCACCGTCCATCGGGAAGCCCGGCAACATGTTGAAGATGGCCAGCGCGAGGTTCATCAACGCGAGATATCCGAGGACGAACTTGGTGGCTGCGAGTGTGACGCCGCTGCCGGCAGGGACGGCGAGAAAAGCCCCATACGAGAGGACTGCGAGGGCGACGCTGACGAACGGCCCGGCGAGGGCGATGAACAGTTCGTGCTTCCAGTCTTCGGGCATCTCGTCGAGCTGGGCGATCCCGCCGAACAGCCACAGCGTGATCGAAGAGATCGGATACCCGTACCGGATCGCGACCAGCGAATGGCCCAGTTCGTGCAAGACGACCCCGACGAACAGACCCAGGGCGGCCGTCAGTCCGAGCACCCACCTGATCGCACCCTCTTCGAGCGGGCCGACGGGCAGCCCCGCCCCCCAGACGTCGTTGAGCAGGCCAACGGTCTGGCCGACCTGTGCACCGATGATCCAGGCGAAGAGCGGAAGCACGAGCAGGAACGTGAGATCGAGTTGAATCGGAATGCCGAACGCACTGCCGATCCGGAAACGTGCCATGCTCGTGGATTGTCACGGAACCCCCATAAGCACGTGTGTCGAGTCGTCGACTCTCGACAACTCGTATATAGTTTCGAAGCGTTTTCTGACAATAGAACGTATCTAGACACCAATAACAGCCGTTTCAGATTATCTCGATTGATATTTTCGGAGAGTATCTTAAGTAAGGGAAGTTGGTATCCGCAACTACCGGTCGCCGGGGATAGGGCGACCATGGACAACCGTGATCGACATCGTTTCACACGGCTGCGGCGCTGGCTGGTGGCCCACAGAGGTCCACGAGCGACTGTGAGACGAGCGTCATCACAGAGAGACGCATGAAACGACACCCAGAGCGGGACGAGAAGACGGGCATAGACAGACGAACGTACTTGCAGATCGCGGGTGGGGCCGCGATCGTCGGTGGAGCAGCCGGCTGTCTGGGTGGAGCACGGGCCGAAGAAGTCCGGTATGGCTACGGTGGCGAGCGATACGTGCTCGACTCGACAGCGCTCGACGCGGAGTCGCTCAACCTCACAGCCGAGAGCGAGCCGAACGACGCCTGTGCCGACGCGAATCCGATCGAACTCGACACGGACATCAGTGGAACGCTGGAGACGGCCGGCGTCGACTGGTACTCGTTCGACCTGAGCGCCGACACGGCCTTCGAGGTCGTCTTCGATCGCATCCCAGAGACCGGCGTCACCGGCGTCGTGGTCTACGGGCCCAACTGTGAGTTCATGCAGTTGCGCCAGGTCGGAACCTCGCAGTCGGTCCGACTGGCCGCGACCGCGAGCGAGGCCGGCACCTACACCGTCGAAGTGACGGACATCAACAGTGCCGACGGCGAATATACGGTCGCGGTCGACACCGGGTCGTACAACACGCCGACGCCGACACCCGAAGACGACTACGGCGAGGCTGGCTTCGGCGAGGCCGGCTACGGGGGCACTGCGTAAGCGCCAGCCCCATCGGTCGTACCCACAGCTGGACCCAGCGGCGTACCTGGTTCCGGCTGTGGTTCGGTACGTATGTGTTAGAGAACAACAATCAAACGATCACGATACATATCCTGACGACGTAGATAACCCACAACCGCCCATGACAGATAATCACAACTACAAGACACCTGCACAGGGGACACTCGACTGGCACGTCCCGCTCAACGATAACTTCGCGTCACTCGACATCGACGTCGAGATTCGCGATACCGACGCGAACAAGTCGAATTACGAACCGAAACAGAACGCTAAGTTCCTCGCGACCGACACCGGCGACGTCTACCTCGGTGACGGGAGCGCCTGGCAACAGCTCGGCTCGATGACGAACGTGAACGTGGGGTCGACGGCCCCATCGAATCCGTCTGAAGGCGATCTCTGGATCGACACGAGCTAGGATCATGGCCGAGTACTACCTCGCGCCGGACGGCGACGACGCCAATCCCGGGACAGAGACCCAGCCGTTCGGAACGCTCCAGACACTCCTGAGTTCGCTCTCGGCTGGCGACACGGGATACGCCCGCGGCGGGACCTACTATCCGACGGGCTACGCCGATGGCTCCGCCCAGGAGGGGACGTCCGGCTCGCCCATCCGACTGGAGGGCTACCCGGGCGAAGATCCAGTCTTCGACTTCGGCAACGACACCTACGGCGGGCTCCGGCTGTGGAACTGCGCCTACTGGGAGCTCCGGAACTTCACCGTCCGCAACGCCCCGAGCTACGGGGTCTACCTCTTCGGCGGCACCCAACACTGCCTGCTGGAGGACCTCACGGTGATCGGGTCGGGCGGCGATTCCAGCGCCAGCGGTGCCGGGATCAACCTCTACAACGCCCCCGACACGACCGTCCGCAACTGCGTCTCCCGGGACAACTACGATCCCTCGAGCGGCGGCGGCAACGCCGACGGCATCGCCGCCGAGTCCTCGCCGCGCTGTGTGATCGAAGACTGTGTGAGCCACGGCAACTCAGACGACGGGTTCGACCTCTGGAAGGCGGAGGGCGAGACGATCCGCCGGTGCGTAGCCTACGACAACGGCTGGGATCCGGACGGCAACACCGCCGGCGACGGCAACGGCTTCAAACTCGGCGGCGGATCGACCAGCGGCGGCCACCGCATCGAGCGGTGTGTCTCCTACCAGAATCGCTCGCGCGGGTTCCACTACAACGAGGCGAACATCCCCGTCGAACTGTTCAACTGCACCGCCTGGGACAACTCGACGAACTACTGGTTCGCCGAGGTCGAACACGTCCTCCGGAACAACCTCTCCTACCAGGGGTCGGTCTCGATGGGCAGCGCCACCGACCACCAGTTCAACTCCTGGAACCTCGGGATCGACGACCCCTCCTTCGAGAGTACCGACCCGACGAGTTCGGACTTCCTCCGGCTCTCGTCGGACAGCCCCGCCATCGACGCCGGGACCGACGTCGGTCTGGACTACGCCGGCGACGCCCCTGATCTCGGTGCCTACGAGACCGACGGCGGGACAGATAGCGGGACGGCGACGAGCCCGACGCTGAAGGTCGCGACGGCCGACGGCAGCGGCGGCGTCGGCTTCCAGACGGCGACGGCGCGATACTACGACGGTAGCCAGTGGGTCGCCCCGCCAGTCTCCTACTACGACGGCAGCCAGTTCGTCACCGTCGCCGAGGGCGGGACGAGTGACAACAGTGGAGGTGGCTCGACCGACCCGAACCTGGTCGAGAGCTTCGAGAGCGGCGACCTCTCGGCGTACAACGGCGACACCGGGGCCTTCGCCGTGGCGTCCGACCGGGCCACCGACGGCTCGAACGCGCTCGTCAGTACCAGCGGCACCTCGAACTGGCAGAGCATCCGCTCGACGAGCGGCCTGGAGACGTACGTCCCACACGGCTCGACGTTTGCGGTCGACGTCTACGTCACCGACAGCAGCGACTGTGCGATCGTGCGCTTCGGCGTCGGTGGCGCGAACAACTGGATCGGCGCCGGCTGGAACGGCAACAACGGCGGTATCCAGGTCTCGGAAGCCGTCTCCGGCAGCTGGTCCCAGCTCACGATGGGATCGATGAGCGCAGTCCCCGGCGAGTGGATGACCTACGAAATCGCCTGGGGCGTCTCCGCGGACGACGCCGTCGACGTCACCATCACCGACGCCGCCGGCGAGGAGATCGGATCGGCCAGTACGAGCGCCGACGCCAGCCACCAGGGCGACGACGGCGTCGGCTTCGAGTACACCTTCCAGTACGGCGGGACTGGCCCAGTGTACTTCGACAACGTCCGAATCGTGTAGATTCCCCCAACCCCTCTCGAAAAAATAATATCTACGGTCGAATATAGCTACGGGTATCTATTTTGCTATGGCAGAGATATTGACACAATATGTTACACCTCGGCGCTGCCGCGACGGATGCAGACTTACCACGACGAGACGCCAGCGAGCGATCCCCACAGGGCGGATCGAGGCAGCCACCACAGGACGGGGTAGGGCGGTCACCACAAGGCGGGTCGAACCAGCCGCCCCAGGGCGGATCAGGCCGGCCACCGCAGGGTGGAGGTCCACCGGGTGGGCCGAACCAGCCGCCGGGCGGACGACCACCGAGAGACGACTCGGGCGTCGACCGTCGAGCGGTGATCGGCGGCCTCGGTGTTCTCGGCCTCGGCGGTGTCGGGGCGTGGCTGCTGCTCTCGGACGAGGAAGATTCTTCTGGGACTACACCAGGTTCGAGCGAAGAGCCAGCAGTCCGAGACGCCCTCCGGAGACAGGAACGGGCGCTGGAAAACGACAATCTCGAGACGTACATGGACACGATGCACCCGGAGTCGCCCCTGTACGATTCGACGAGGACCACGACCCAGCGACTCATGCAGCGGTACGACATCAGCATCGATCTGACTATCGACTCGGTGTCCATCGACGGTGACGTCGCGGACGCCGACGTCACCCAGGTGACGCGGGTGGCGGAACCGTCGTCGAACTTCCCGATCGAGGCAGACATGACACACGAACTCCGAACGCACGACGGCGACTGGAAGGTCTACAACTCGGCAGTCAACAGTCGGCGACAGCTGTAGCGAGCGGGCACACGGTGACCGCGAGTCACTCCCCGTTTCCGGGCGGTACGTACCACAACTCGTAGCCGCCGTTGTCGTAGACGCGAGCGACGGTCGGATCGGCGTTCAACCAGCGTAGATCCGACTGGCGGTAGGGAATCAGCGTCTCCCGCTGGGCGGGCGTGAAGTACGCGTCGGTGTAGAACACCCGGTCGAAGCGGTGGGTCGCGATGTACGTCTCGTTGTAGCGTGTGCCGACCGTCGTGTTGACCGCGTCGTAGCCGAATCCCCTGGGCAACCCGGTCTGGTAGTTCGGCGGCCAGAGATTGGGGTCGACGCTGCCGCGGACGTACCACTCCATCTTGTGACTGATCGAGTAGGTTCGGATCGGCAGCGTCTGGTCGCCCTCCGTGAGGACGAACTCGCTGCCCTCGTACTCGGCGTCGGTGAGTTGCTCGTTGGGCCAGTAAGCCCCGTGTGCGCCCAGGAGGGCCGCGACGACGATCCCTGCACCGAGAATGGCCACTGCGAGGTACTGTCGCCGCGGCCGCCACTCGGTCGTTCGTGCGAGCAACAGCCCGTAGAGGAAGACGGCCATCACGATCATGTATCGCGCGACCCGGATCGGCTCGAACTCGATGAGATACACCAGCAAGAACGCGACGGCGAGCCCGAAGCCGACGCCGAACTGTGCCGTCGCGAACGCCTCCGGATACCGCGAGCGCCGCCGAAAGACTTCGGAGACGACGAACAGGCCGAACAGCCCCGCCACGACGAGGTAGACGAACACCATCCCGTACAGTTCGACGAATCGGACGAGGAGTTCGGCCATCGAGAGCGGTGCCGAGGCGGCCTCCTCGGCGACGGCCTGGCCCGGCGAACTGCCCCCAGAGAGCCACGTGCCGACGATCTGCTCGATCGAGGTCCGGGTCTCCCGGAAGTTGATGTACCAGAGGTACGTCGCGGGGGCGACGACGAACGCCAGCGTTGGGCGGATCTTCCGGACCGACGCGCCCCGCAGCCACTCGTAGACGTACCCGAAGGCGGTCGTCGAGAGGATCAACACGACCAGAAAGCCCGCCGTCACGGGGTGGAAGAAGACGATCCCGATCCCGAAGACCACGAACAACAGCAGATACGTGTGTGAGTTGCTCCGGCGGTACTGTTCGAGGATCGCGAGCACCATCGGAAAGAGAAAGAGCGAGAGAAACGAGGGGATGATCGTCGTCTGGAATATCGTGAACACGAGCGGCGTCGCCGCCACCAGCCCGTAGACGACCGTCTCCCGGCGGCCAGTCGCGACCCGGACGAGATAGCCCATCGAGAGAATATACATCGCGGTGAACGCGAACTCGACGACGTACTCCGCACCTTGCAGGGGAACCCCGAGCAGGACCAGCTCCGAGACGAGGGTGTGCTGCATGGGATACCACGATCCCGCGGCGATCGTCCCCGTCTGGAGGATCCCCTTCACGTCGCCGATGTGGACGAGGATGTCCGACGCACCACGGCCGTACAGGCGGTAGCCGCGAGCCAGCGGCAGGAAGAAAAACAGCGCGTAGTCACCCAGTGCGAGCGCGACGGCGTGTCGCCAGTAGCCCGAGCTGTCGATCGCCGAGAGCAGCGCCACGACAATCGAGACGACGAGCACGCCGTAGAAACACAGCCAGAACAACAGGGGAAACTGCGCGGTCAGCGACGTCTCGAAGTCGGGAGCCGGCTCGACGGTCACGAACAGCCAGGTCGCGACGAGCAGGCCGAGGGCTGCGGCGACGAGCAGTCCCTCCTGAATTCGTCCAGACCGGGAGACGGGCACGCCGCTCACAGTCGGCTCCCCCTGCCCGAATCGCCGTCCATACCCGCTGTTCTCCACGGAGGCAGTTAACCCTTCGTTGCCGATCGCCACCTTTGGGCGGACATTAAAGCCCTCGCTGTCGTAGCTGTGGCCGTGAGAATCTCCGAACGTCGAGGTCGGGAAGCGTGATCGACGTCGTCTCCACGTCGTACCGCGAGTGGAACGAGTTCGACGGCGTCACCGTCTGCGGGTTCGCCTTCGACGGCGAGACGCTGCTCTCCGAGCAGTCGCTGTGTACGCACTTCGCCGACGTGGAGACGCTTTCGGGGTTCGCCGACGCGCTGGACGCGCTCGACGGCTTCTTCGCAGTCGCCCTCGAAGGAGAGGATGGACTGTTCCTGGGTGTCGATCACGTCCGCTCGATCCCGCTTCTGTACGCGCCCGAGGCCGGCCTCGCTGGCGACGACGCCGCAGGGATTCGCAAGCGACTGGGCGACCCGCCGAACGACCCGCTCGCCGAGAGCGAACTGCTCGCCGGTGGTACGGTACTGGACAACCGGACGCTCGTTTCCGACCTGTTCACGGTCCGCCCGGGCGAAGCGGTCGAACTACGTGACGGCGAGGCCGAGACCGAACGGTACTTCGAGTACTGTCCGACCGGCGGGACGGGCGTCGGCGACCGCGAGGCTCGCGAGCGCCTGCACGAGGCCCTCGACACGGCGTTCGATCGCTTCGTCGACTTCGTCGGAGATCGGCAGGTCGCCCTCTCGCTGTCGGGCGGGACAGACTCGCGGCTGCTCGCGACGGAACTCGCCCGCCGTGACTGTGACGTGCTCGCCTATTCGTTCGGTCGGCCCGACTGTGCGGACGTGACGGTCGCAGCAGAGATCGCTGCGGCACTCGACATCCCCTGGACGTTCGTCGAGTACACGATGGAGGGCTGGCGCGAGTGGTACTGCTCGCCCGAGCGCGAGGCGTTCGTCGCGGTGACGACCACCGACGACAGCATCCCCAACTACGGGCTCATGCCGGCGCTCGCCCACCTCCGGGAAGTCGGGCTACTCGACGACGACGCCGTCTGTACCGCGGGCCAGACCGTCGTCGGGATGAGCGAGAACGTGCCCGACCAGTTGACGGTGCCGGAGCCGACAGTCGACAGTCTCCGCGACGCAATCGTCGACTACTGGGCGCGTTGGCAGTGGGACAACCCGGCGTTCGATCGGGCCGTGCGCGAACGGATCGCCGACAGCGTCAGCGCCGAGGTGACGTCCCTGGAGTCAGGATTCAGCCAGTTCGAGCGCTGGAAGATGGCCGACCGCCACGTCAAGTACTTCATCGCAGAGGCCCGCCAGTACGACTTTCACGGACTCTCGTGGTGGTACCCGCTGTGGGATCGCGAGCTGGTCGCGGCCTGGGAGGCGACCTCCTTTTCCGATCGCCGCGGCAAGCAGTTGTACACGGCGGTCGCCGACGAGCGGTTCACCGACGTCGCCGGCGTCTCGCCTGCAGCGGCGGCCGGGACCGTCGCCGGGACGGCCGCACCGTCGCTCGCCGGTCGGGCGTTCGACGGCGTCGCCGAGACCCTGGCGGACAGTCCGATCGCCCCCCTGATCGCACCCGTCTACTGGTGGCTCCAGCGCCGACGATCGACCTACGGCGACCACCCGCTGGCGTGGTACGGCATGATCCCGCCGGACCTGTTCGCCAGACTCTACAGCGGGCGCGAGGACGTCCACACCCTGCAGACGCTGGACGCCGTCGACCGAGCCTCGTTTCTGGACGGGACCGTGACCGATCCACCGAAAGACGGCGTGCTGTCGCTACCGTACGACGGACGCGAGTGATCTCTGCGTTCGTCTCGATCAGCAGACGCCGTGGCGTTCGTAGAACCGCCGGACCCGGGCGTCGGCGAGTAGCGGGCCGTGGACCTGCAGGCTCTCGACGCCGACGAGGTTGTTCAGTTCGAGCACCCGAAACGTTTCCTCGCCGGTGACGACGAGATCCCAGCCGAGATATGGGAGATAGGGCAGGTCGGCCGCGATGGCCGTGACGCGCTCGCGGATGCGGTCCCATCCCGGAACAGTCGTCCCCTCGATCCGCGCGTCGCTCTCGGGATGACTTGCGAACCACGGACGCTCGGTCGGGTCGATGGTCGTCGCCTCGCTCAGCCGGCCGGTCTCCTGGTCGATCGCAGCGGTGAGTCCGCCCTGCGAACAGTTGTCCGCCGGTGCCGATTCGGCAGTCCCGATGCGGTGGATGGACGCGGCGACGAACGCCTCGCCGTCCTCATGCACGGTCAGAACTCTGACCGTGTTCGTCGCGTCGGGATAGAGGGCGTCGGCGTACTTGGCCTGCTCGACGAACCCGGCGACGAGATAGCCGTCGAGGTCGCTCATCCGCCGGCGGAATTCCCGGTCGGTCACGAGTTCGTCGTTCAACCGGTAGCTGTCGTCCTCGCGGCTCGCGAAGTCGATTCCCTCGCCACGCCCGCCGAAGACGGGCTTGAGGACGATCTCGCCCTCCTCGTCGATCCGGTCGGCGACGAACTCGGTGGCCGGGGTCGCGTTGGCGACCCGGGGGGTGGTCATCTCGACGCCGTCTTCGGTTGCGACGCGATCGGCCGGGAACGCGCGGCCGTCGATCACGACGCCGTGGACGGGCTGGCGTTCGGCCTCGAAGGGAGACAGCAGCCAGTGGCCAGCAAGCTTGTTCTCGACGAGGTGGCGCCAGTGGCCGTTGATCTCCCTGGTCCGAACGTGCTGGCGCGTCGAGAGATAGGCGTCCACGCTGTGGGTCTCGAAGTCGTAGAGCCCGTCTGCAGAGGGCACGAATCCGCGCCGCCAGAGCCACGCGCGACGGCCGAGCGACAGGGCTGGCGAGTTCGCCCTGCGGGCGTACCGGGCCATCGCCACCTGTTCGCGAGCGGCGTGATACAGCGGTGCGGCGAGATTCTGCCGGAGTGCATTCCCGACAACGGATCCGAGTGTCATTCCTCTCACCGAGGTGCGAAGCGGTGTTGAAGGTCACGGTCACAGGAGGCAGTTTAATGGCCGCTGGCCGTCTCCACCTGGCAACTCACGCATGGATATCGAGCCGATCGGAACGGACGCCGGCGGCTACACCTACCGTCCGTACGAACCCGGGGACGAGGAGGCGATCGTCGACCTCCACAACGCGGTCTGGGACGGCGAACGCACCCAGGAGTGGTTCCGCTGGAAGTACGTCGAGACGCCCGCCGTCGAGCACGTCCCGGTGTTCGTCGCCGAGCACGAGGGCGACATCGTCGGCGCGCTGGGGCTGGCCGCCTATCGGATGTGGGGCGACGGCGAGGTCGGCCTGGGCGTCCTCGGGAGCGACCTCGTCGTCGCGGAGTCACACCGCAGGCGTGGGATCTTCACGTCGCTGTACCGCGACGGGACGGGTCGCTACCGCAGGGGAAAAGGCGTCCCCGACGCGGAGTGTCCGGACTTCTTCTTCGGGTACGCCAACCCCTCCTCACACCCGGGGATGCGGAAACTCGGCGCGGTCGACGTCGAGCCCCGTCGCTCGTTCTACCAGGTTCGGCGACCCCGGTACTACGTTCGGGATCAGTTCGGGTCGACAGTTGCACGCGTCCTGGGACCCGTCGTCGACACCGCCGCCCGCCGCTATCTCCGGCGTCACGATCCGACACCGTCGGCCGGCGTCACGGTTCGACGTCACGAGGACGTCCCTGCCGAGACGCTGGCGACGCTCGCGGACGCCGCACGACCTACTGGCGTCTCGCCGCTGGCCGACGAGCCGTTCTATCGCTGGCGTTTCGACGGACCGCGCTGGCGACCCGACGGGACCTACGTCGCCAGTCGCGACGGGCGACCGGTCGCCGCGACGATCACCCGGACGACCACCGAAGCATCGACCGGCGCGGAGACGGTCTCACTGATCCACACCGTTCCATTCGGTCGGAGCGACGACCGTGACGAGGGTGTTGCTGCGATCCTGAATCGCGTCGCCGCCGACAGCCCCGACGCGGCGTTCCTCCGGGCGTGGAACCCCGTCTACCCGGAGCGCCTGCTCCGCGAGCGTGGATTCCTCTCCGATCAGCGTCGCCCGCTCTCGTGGGCCACTGGTTCGGACCTCCACCTCGTCGCCTTCGACCTGCCCGAGAGTCGCTATTCGAGGTCGAACTTGGAGGGCAGCGGCCCTGCACTCTGGTCGCTCGATAAGTGATCTCGAATGCTGGTCTCGACCACACAGCTATGGGACAGGGAGTCGTTAGTTGTCCCATCCGACTGGAAAATCGTTCTACATGACAGACTCCGAATATACGATCCGACCGATAGAGCCGGACGACGGGGACGAGTTCATCGAGATCTTCAACCGGACCTGGTCGGCCGCAAAGACGACCGAGTGGTTCGAGTGGCGCTACCTCGACAATCCCTACGTCGAGGAGATCCCGGGCTACGTCGCCGAACACGAAGGCGAGATCGTCGCCACCCGACCCTACAAGGCGATCACCGTCCGGTCGGGTGACGTCGAACGGCTGGCCTTCCACGGCGTCGACTCGATGACCCTGCCCGAGCACCAGCGAAAGGGGTTGTTCACGCGGCTCAACGAAGCGGCGATCGAGGACTTCACGGATCGACCCGAGGGCGAACGCCCGGCGTTCGTCTTCACCCACTCCAACGAGAATTCCAAGCCGGGCCACCGGAAGATGGGCGTCAGGTACTTCGGCGAGATGGTGCGACACACGCGCGTCCAGCGCGCCGGGTCGTACGTCCGCGACCAGATCGGTGGTCTCCCAGGTCGAGTCGGCAGTGGCGTCGCGAACGCGCTCAACAGGGCCTATCTCCGGTCGCGTGACCGTCGCACCCCCTTCGAGACGGAACAGTTCGACGTCGAACGCCACGAGTCGGTCCCCGTAGCGACGCTCGCGGGGATCGCCGAGTCGAACCGACCCGACACCGCCCACGTCGTGTTCGACGAGGCATTTCACGACTGGTACTTCGCCGAGCCAGACAACCAGCCCGAGGCAACTTACGTCGTCCGGTGGGACGGCCATCCGATGGCGGGCGTGGTCCTCGGCCGCGACTACGACGAGCGCAACGACACGACGATGGTGCGGATCCGCCACGCCGTGCCCGCCGCCAGTACGCCGGAGCACGCCGCGGCGTTTGCGGCCGCGTTCGAGGTCCTGCTGGGCGACTATGGGGACGTCGATCTGCTCCGGACGCAACTGGACGTCGTCCCCGAGTCGGTGTTGCAGGCGTACGGATTCGTCCCCGACGACCGCTTCCCGATGTCGACACTGGCCGATCGCGCGGGCCTGACCTTCGGGTTGCGGCCGATCCCCGAGGAGTCCTGGAAACTCGACGGGCGGCCGATCCAGAGCGCCGAGTCGACCCTCTGGACGATTGCCTGATAGGAATCGAGGTCGGCGACGAGCACCCGACCTGCTCGCGTGGGACTACTGTTTTGTATCTCGCCTCCGTTGACCGGCCAATGGCCTACAAGGACTACCTCGCGGGGAAGAAGGTCATCCTCACCGTGGCGACGACCGGCGGGGTCCACGGGAAAGAGACCAACCCGAACGTCCCGGAGCAGCCCGAGGAAATCGCCTCGGAGGCGCGCCGCTGTGAACAGCTGGGGGCGGCGATCGTCCACGTCCACGGCCGGGACGAACACGGCGAGAACAGCGCCGCGCACCTCCAGCAGATCGACGACGCCATTCGAGACCGGTGTGACGACATCATCGTCCAGAACACGACCGGCGGGCAGGCACCCTACGAGGAACGGGTCAAGGGGATCCGGACCGACCCGCGGCCGGAGATGGCCAGCCTCGACATGGGGCCGTTCAACCGCGGCCAGCACCTGACGACGACCCACACCCGCCACAACGTCGAACGCCTCGCCCGGGAGATGGTCGCACACGACATCAAACCCGAGATCGAGGTGTTCAACAACGGCCACCTCAACGAACTCCACGGCCTCATCGAGAAGGACATTCTCGAAGAGCCCTATTACGTCAACCTCATCTTCGGCCGCGGGACCTTCGCGCCCCCTTCGCCGGAGAACGTGATGAACGCGGTCCGGAACCTCCCGGAAGGGGCGATCTTCAACGTGCTGGCGACGGGGCCACACCAGTTGCCCCTGACGACCCAGAGCGTGCTGCTCGGCGGGCACGTCCGGGTCGGCATGGAGGACAACCTCTACTTCCGGCGGGGCGAGCAGGCCCGGGGCAACGCTCAGCTGGTCGAGCGCACAGCCGAGATCATCGAGTCGCTGGGGTGTGAGCTGGCGACGCCCGACGAGGCTCGCGAACTGCTGGGTCTCGCCCGCTGAGTGACGGGACATCTGGTGACGCCTCCTGGGCCTTCCGGGATCAGCTGAGGTACGTTGATACGTCTGGCGCACGACGTTGTGGTATGACCTGCCCACACCTGTCCTACCGCACGGAGGCCGGGGGCAAATCCTTCGATCACGAGCGCGCCTACTGTGCCGTCATGGAGGCGTTCTGCACGCCGATGCAGGCCGACGTCTGCAACGATCGGTTCGCGTTCGACCACCGAGATCACTGCGAGATCTTCCAAGAGCACGAGGCGGAGGAGTACCCGGTCGGAGAGACGACGCGCCCGCCGGAAGTCGAGGTGCTGAAACCCGATCGAGAGGGCTAACCACCCAGTGCCGAGCCGACCGACCTGACGTTCTGTTCGATCTCCCAGCCGGCAACGCGGACGAGCACCGCGGCGACGAGCAGATAGACGATCCCTCCGAGCGCGACCAGCCCGAGCAGTTCGACCAGCGGCGAGTCGACGACGACCGTCTCGCGGACGGCCCAGACGACCGCCCCCATCGTCCCGGCGGCGACGATCGGGTAGCTCACTTCCCTGAAAAAGCGTCGGAGTCGCATATCTAGCAGCCGCCGCGAGATGAGCAGATCCAGCGGCAGCGCCCCCAGGCCGAAGGCGGCGACGACTGCTGCACCCGTCCCGACCAGTCCGTACTCGGTGGTGGCCGGAACGATCAGCACTGCCATCACGATCACCCGGACGGCACCGATCTTCGCCGCGAAGTCCGGCCGCCCCATCGCCAGCCAGACCGGACCGAACGAGCCAGCCATCGAGAGGAGCAATCCGTAGACCGCGAGGATCTGCAGTGCGGGAATCATCGGAATCCACTGGGGGCCGAGGATCGCCTCGACGAACGGCGGGGCGACGACGAAGACCCCGACCCCCGCGGGGAACGTGAACGCCGTCACGAGCTGCAGCGTCCGGAAGTACGCCTCCCGCACGGCCGCCACGTCGTCCTGCAGTTTCGAGTACGCCGGGAACATCACCGTCCCGATAACTCCTGTGACTTCGGTCGCAGGTGTGAGTGCGAGCCGATAGGAGAGGCGATAGAACCCCAGCGCGGTGGTCCCCAGCAGCGCCCCGACGACGAAGTCGTCGCCCTCGTCGGCCAGGAAGTAGACGATGCCACTGGCGAAGATCCACTTGCCGAACCCGAACATCTCGCCGGCGGCCTCGCGGTCGAACGACGGACGCGGCCGGTAGTCGTGGACGACGAACGAGACCAGCAGGTTCGAGATCTCCGCGAGGACGCGGCCGACGACCAGTGCCCAGACGTTCCCCCACGCGAACGCGAGCGTGATCGTCACGGCCACGTAGACGAGCGTCGTGCTGGAGAGGTGAACGAACTGCTTGTGAAACTCCAGGTCCTTCTGGAAGTAGACGACGCCGGGATTCTCCAGGCCCTGGAGGATCGGGACGACGGCGATTACCTGGATGATCGGCTCGACCTCGGGCGCACCGAAGAACTGTGCGGCCGGGCCAGCGACCACGAACAGGACGGCAGCCAGCAGGAAGCCACGGGCGATCTGTAGCGTCCAGGCAGTGTCGAGATAGCGGTCGACGTCGTCCTCGCGGTTCTGGATGAGCGCGCTCGTGAACCCGAGCTGGGAGAACCGCTCCAGGCCCGTGAGGATGAGCAAGGCGACGCCGATCAGCCCGAACGCCGCGGGGCTGAGCAGCCGCGCGAGCACCAGCAGCGCGACCAGTTCGAGGACGCGCTGACTGATGTTCGTGACCGAGAGCCAGACGCCCGACCGGGCGGTCCGGGTCGCGAGGTCGCCCGTCGGAATCACAGCGCGCATCGCAGCACGCAAGCGGTTTCGTATCACGAGTGATCAGTCATCGATGAACCGCTGGTACCACAACTCGAGCCAGACCAGATCCCACAGTCGGAACCCGTGGTCGGCCCGCCCGGCGACGTGTTCGTCGAGCAGCCCCTGCAGGGCGTCCCGGTCGAAGGGCTCGCGCTGACCCAGTCGTTCGAGGTGCTCGCGGGCGAATCCCCGTAGCTCGCCGCGGAACCACTCGGTGATCGGGACGCCGAAGCCCTGCTTTGGTTTGTTGCGTACCTCCTCGGGAATCTCGGCCTCGAAGGCGCGTTTCAGGAGCCACTTGCCCTCGCCGTCGCGGCGTTTGTACTCCGCCGGCACGCTGGCCGCGAACTCGACCAGTTTGTGATCCAAGAAGGGTGAGCGACCCTCGACGGAGTGGGCCATCGTCGCCCGGTCGGCCTTCACGAGCAGGTCGTCCGGGAGGTAGGTCTCGATGTCGACCGAGAGAAGTCGGTCGAGCCGGGTCGGGCCGTCCGCGCGGTCGAACGCCACACGCATCCGCGCGAGGTCGTCCTCGTGTTCAGGTCCCTGCCAGACTTCCCGGAGGTCGTCTTCGAGTGCGTGGCAGATGAACTCGGCGTAGCGTTCAACCTCGTCTCCCGCGGCCGCCCGGAGGAAGCGCCGGCCGTGCTGGACCGGGGTCTGTCGCTGGAGCCCCGTCGGCAAGTCGGCCGCGAGGTCACGGGCGTACTCCCGGAGCCGGCCCGGCGCTCTGCTAGCCAGCCCGGCAAGCCGGTCGTAGCGATAGCGGTCGTAGCCCGCGAAGTTCTCATCGCCGGCGTCGCCGTTGAGCGCCACGGTGATGTCGTCGCTGGCGACTTGCGCGACGTAGTAGGTTGGCAGCGCCGAGGGATCGCCAAACGGTAATTCGAACTCCTCGACCAGTTCGGGCAGCACGGTCGCGGAGTCGGTCGTAACGGTGAACTCGTGGTGGTTAGTGTCGTAGGCCTCGGCGACGACGCGGGCGTGTTCGAGTTCGTCGAACGCGGTCTCGTCGAAGCCGATGGAGTAGGTCTCGACGGACCGATCCGTGAGACTGTCCATCAGCGCAGCCACGATGGTCGAGTCGATCCCACCAGAGAGAAACAGGCCGACGGGGACGTCAGAGCGCATTCGCAGGCGGGTCGACTCCCGGAGTTCGTCCCGGAGGCGGCGAGCAAGCGATGCGGGCGAGGCGTCGTCGAGCTGGTCGGCGTAGGAGAGCGACCAGTAGCGCTCGGTTTCGAGGCCGTCCTCGTCGACGAGCATGTAGTGGCCCGGTTCGAGCGTCGCGATTCCCTCGAAGCCGGTCGCGGGCGCGGGGACGTAGCCGTAGGTCAGGAACTCCCGGATCGCGGGCAGGTCCGGTTCGGCCTCGACGGCGCTGTCGCTCAAAAGGGTTTGAATCGTCGAGCCGAACCACAGGGTCCCGTCGTCGTAGCGGTAGAACAGCGGTTTCTGGCCGAGTCGGTCTCGGGCGACGAACAGCCGCTCGCGCTCGTGATCCCAGATGGCAACGGCGAACATCCCGCGGAAGCGTTCGAGGCAGTCGACGCCGTACTCCTGGTAGGCCGCGAGGACGACCTCGGTGTCGGTCCCGGAGTCGAAACTGTAGCCGTCGAGGTCCTCGCGGATCTCCTGATAGTTGTAGACTTCGCCGTTGAAGACGATGGTTGCGCTGCCGTCGTCGGCGTGCATCGGTTGCGCGCCGGCGTCCGTGAGGTCCAGAATGGCGAGCCGTCGGAAGGCCAGACAGACGGGGCCGTCGGCGTAGACGCCCTGTTGGTCGGGCCCGCGCTGGGGCATGCAGGCGGCCATCGATTCTCCGAGTTCGGCAGGCGGGTCGGCCTCGAAGTCCAGCTTCCCGCCGATTCCACACATTACCGGCCGTTCTCCCGGTCCCGACTTAGTTCGTCCGGCTGGGACCCGTCCTCGTCGACGTCCCTCGCCGTCCGCTCGCCGACCTCGAGGACGCGGTCGTACACCGCCTCGAAGCCCGCGACCATCGAGGTCACGTCGAACCCCTCCCGGGCGCGCTCGTGGGCCGCCGCGCCGAGGTCGTCCGCGAGGTCTGGGTGGGTCAACACCAGTCGCAGGGCGCTGGCCATCGCCTCGCTGTCGCCAGGGTCGAAGAACAGCCCCGACTCGTAGGCCTCCAGTAGTTCGCTGTTACCGTCGACGGGCGTCGCCACGCAGGGCAGGCCCGCCGCCATCGCCTCCAGCAGCGCGCCCGGCAACCCCTCGTAGTGCGAGGGGAAGACGAAGACGTCCATCGCGGCCAGACAGTCCGGGACGTCGTCACGAATCCCCGCGAAGTGGACCGACGTCTCGATGTCCAGCTGTGCCGCTTGCGCTTCCAGCGCCGACCGCTCGGGTCCGTCACCGACGATCAGCAGGTGTGCGTCGGGCACGTCCTCCCGAACCGTAGTCCAGGCGTCGAGCAGTTCGTCGTGGCCCTTCCGGTCGATGAGTCGGCCGACTGTGCCGACGACCGGCGCGTCCTCGGGAATGTCGAGCGACGCACGAGATCCTGCGGGCGGGTCGTGACCGAACCGCGAGAGATCACGGCCGTTGTTGACGACGCTGACTCGATCCTCGGGCGTCCAGTAGCGCTGGACGAACCGCTTGCCTGACTGGGAGTTCGAGACGACGTGATCCGCGAATCTGGTAGTGAGGTTATCCAGCCGCTGGGCCAGGTCGTGCTCGCCCGTCGGGACGAGCCGAACGCCAGTGATGACCTTCGTGTCGGGTGCGACGACGCCCGCCGCCCGGGCGATGAGGTTGTCGTAGGTCAGAAACGACTGGATGATATCGGGTCGCTCGCGCCGGACGATCCGGAGGAATCTGAGGGGCGCGGTGACGTACTCGCGGGGGTTCGCGGCCCCTTCGACCGCGAAGGCGTGGGTCTCGGAGGTGACGCCCTCGACGCCGAGCGTGCGAAGGGTCACTCGGTCGTCGAGGCGGTCGGCGAGGGGGTTCTGCTCGAAGATAGTCCAGACGGTGACGTCGTAACGGTCGTGGTCAAGACCGTTGGCGAGGTCGACGAGCGTGCGCTCGGCCCCACCGACCGACAGCGCAGTGACGAACAGCCACAGATCCACCCTGTCTTCGCGCCCCGGTTTCATTACCGCCACAGAGACGGCCCGACTGAAAATAGGTGCCGGTCGGTTCGTCGGTGGGCCGCGACGCTTCTCATCGCTGTTCACGGTCGCGCCGCGGGGGGAACTGTCATTAGGTGGCCAGTCGACGTCTCGCTATGGACGTCACGCAGATCACGCACCTCTATCACCCCTCTTTCGGCGGGATCGAGAACTACGTCGCCCGCCTCAACGCCGCGCTGGAAGCCGACGGCCACACCGCGCGCACGGTCACGACCGACCAGAGCCTCTCGCCGGCCGACGACCCCGCCGACTGGCCGGGCGTGACCTACTGCGAGACGACGTTCTCCATCGTGCGCAATCCCTTCTCGATCGAGCTCTATCGCCATCTGAAGCGGGACAAGAGCGACGTCTATCACCTCCACAGCCCCTGGTTCTTCCCGAGTCTCGAAGCCGTCCTCGCGCTGCCCGACGACGCCGCGATCACGATGACCATCCACGGCGTCCACGTCCCACACACCTCGCTCCTGTCCCGGGTCCTCGATACGGCCTACAAACCGATCGCCCAGTTCATCCTCGACAAGGTCGACCGGATCTTCGTCCTCGGGCCCGCAGAACGTCGCCGGCTGACCGACCGCTTCGACGTCTCCGACGAGCAGGTCGTCGTCGTCCCCAACGGGATCGATCCCGACGCCTACGACGTGCCCGACGAGCGTGTCGACGAGTTCCGCGAGCAGTACGGACTCGATCCCGACCGCCCGACGATCCTGTTCGTCAGCCGGCTCATCCCTGCCAAACAGCCCGAGATCCTGCTTGACGCCGTTCGAGACCACCTTGAGGAAGACGTGCAAGTGTTGATCGTCGGCAAGGGCGACGACGAGTACGCCGGCTCGCTCCTCGGGCGCGCCGACGAGCGCACTCGCTTCCTCTCGAACCTCTCGTTCGGCGACCTCAAGGCCGCCTACCACGCCGCGGACTGCTTCGTCGCCCTGGGCACCTCCGAGGGACTTTCGACCGTCCTGCTGGAGGCCATGAACGCCCGCCTGCCCGTAGTCACGACGCCAGCCGGGGCCAACGCTGACGTCGTCTCCGGGCCCGAACACGGCCGCGTCGTCGAGATGCATCCCGACCCGCGCGAAGTGGCTGCTGCGATTCGGGAGATTCTCGCAGACGAGGACGAACGCCAGGCGATGGGCGAACGCAACCGCGATCTCGTCCGCCAGGAGTACGACTGGGAGGTCGTCTACGAGCGAATCAGGGAGACGTACGAGGAACTACTCGACGAGCAGTAGCACCGCTACCGGGCTGAAATACGTGAAAAGTGTGGTCTCGTCTGCCGTGAAGCGAGAAGAGATTAGTTTCGAACGACGTTGGTCGCGCGCGGACCCTTGGGGGCCTGCTCGATGTCGAATTCGATGTCCTGTCCTTCCTCGAGGTCCGGTCCGCCAACGTCTTCCATGTGGAAGAAAACGTCCTCGTCCGCGTCCTCAGTCTCGATGAAACCGTAACCGCCTGTGTCGTTGAAGAAATCAACCGTTCCGTTTGCCATTGCCTTTGTTTGGAAGGGCGAGGGGTATGTAAGGCTTCTGAGGGTCGCGTTACCACGACCACAGATCCCCGCTACTCGGCGAGCCACGTCCGCAGGTACGCGAGACTCCGGTAGACGTTGCCGACGGTCGCGACTGCGGCGGCAGCGGGCGTCGGCCCCAGCCGCACGGGAAGCAGCGTCTCGACGACGCGCTCCGAAAACGGGGTGTCCCACTTGCGGTCGTACTGCAGGTCCGCGGGGCCGAACCGAGCCATCTTCCGCCAGTAGTCCCGCAGCGAGGTGGCGTACCAGTGCGTGACGGTCGCGTCCGGGTCGTAGAGGACGCGATAGCCCGCCTCCAGTGCACGGCGCGCGAGATCAGTCTCCTCGTGACCCCACAGGAACTGCTCGTCGAAACCGCCGAGTTCCTCGAAGACGGAACGTCGCATCGCCATGTTACAGCCCACGACACCCATCGAGCCACGGCGGAACGAACCATCGACAGTCCGGACGTAGTGACGGCGGTCACCTCTGTCGTAGCCGCCCGTCAATTGCGCGATGAGACCGTTACCGGGGTGGATCACCCGTCCGGCAACGATCGGATTCGCTTCGAGCGCGTCGAGCATCGCGGGTAGGTAGTTGGCGTGTGGTATCGAATCGTCGTCCAAGAAGATGATATCGTCAGCGCGGGCGCGTTCGACCCCGACGTTACGAGCCGCTGACGCCCCCGGATCGTCTCTGACGATGATCTCGTAATCGTCGAACGGCTGGGCCTCAAGAACTGGAATACAGTCGATCTGTTCGCGCGGTGCCAGCGAGCAGACGATCACGCTGACTGCTGGCGGGTCGTCGCTCATCGTCGTCGCCTCCCGATCACGGTCGTCGGCATGTCGATACAGGGCCTTCGTCGCCAGCGCATATAATGACAGGTGGCATAGCGGTCACGACGCTTATCCTCGCTGGACGCCTCCGAGAGGCTATGTGGCCCTGGGGACACCTCGCTTTGGGATATGTGCTGTACTCGCTCGGTCGCCGAGCGGGCCGACGAGCACCCCCTACGGACCAGCAAACCCTCGCACTCGCGCTCGGGACCCAGCTTCCGGATCTAATCGACAAGCCGCTGGCGTGGTGGGTCCCGATCCTTCCGGGCGGGCGAACGCTCGGACACTCGCTGGTGTTCGCGGTCCCGCTCGTGCTCGTCCTCGGCTGGATCGCCCACCGACGCGGACGGCTCTCCTGGGTCGTCGCCTTCGCCGTCGGCTACGCGAGTCACCTCGCTGGCGACCTGTATCTGGCCGTCGCGTGGGGCAACTACTACGAACTGAACATCCTCCTGTGGCCGCTGACGCCGACCGTCCTCTACGACGCCCAGCCCAGCGTCATCTGGCACCTCTCGTCGATCACGCTGACCCCGCTGTTCCTCGCGGAACTGGCACTGGGCGCGTTCGTCGTCGCGCTCTGGCTGGCCGACGGTCGTCCCGGAATCGGGTCAGTTCGGCGGCTGCTCCGTCGGGCGGGACCCACCTCTGGCGAGTGAGAAGGCGTCGTCCCGATCGCGCCGCCGCCGATCACAGCGAGGGCGGGACCCACCTCTGGCGAGTGAGAAGGGGGATTGGCAGTTTTTTGTACCGGTGGCGTCTCCCCACAGGTATGGATATCCTCGTCACCGGCGGTGCGGGCTTCATCGGCGGCCACCTCGCCGAGCGGTTCGTCCGCGACGGCCACGACGTCGTCGTGCTCGACAACTTCGACCCTTACTACGATCGGCGGCTGAAAGAGCACAACGTCAAGGTGGCCCGCGAGGCCACCGAAGCGAGCGAGGGCACCTACGAACTCGTCGAGGGTGACGTCCGCGACGAGAATCTGGTCGCCGACCTCGTCGGCGGTGTGGACTACGTCTACCACCAGGCCGCCCAGGCCGGCGTCCGGGCGAATATCGAACCCCGGAAGTACCACACCGTCAACGTCGACGGGACGCTGAACGTCCTCGACGCGGCGCGTGAGACCGACCTCGAACGGATCGTCTTCGCCAGTTCCTCCTCGGTCTACGGCAAAGCCCGCTATCTCCCCTACGACGAGGCGCACGTGACCGAGCCCGTCAGCCCCTACGGTGCCTCGAAACTCGCCGCCGAGCGCTACGGCCTCGTCTACGGCGACCGCTACGACGTCCCGTTCGTCTCGCTGCGGTATTTTACCGTCTACGGCCCCCGAATGCGGCCGAACATGGCCATCTCGAACTTCGTCTCCCGCTGTACGAACGGCGATCCCCCAGAAATCTACGGCGACGGCTCGAAGACGCGGGACTTCACCTACATCGAGGACGTGCTGGACGCCAACCGGACGCTCCTGCACGAAGACGCCGCCGACGGGGAGATCCTGAACATCGGGAGCACCGACACCATCTCGATCGAGCGACTGGCCGAAACAGTGCGAGACGAGCTCGCGCCCGACCTCGATATCGTCTACAGCGAGGGCTACGATATCGACGCCGAGCACACCCACGCCGACATCTCGAAGGCCAGCGAGCTGCTCGGCTACGAACCCTCTCGAACGATCGAGGAGGGCGTCCGGGAGTTCATTGCATGGTATCGCGACAATCGCGCGTGGTACGAGCCGCTCGTCCGGGGCGAGTGACTCGGCAGTCGGTTCATAGTGATTACTGTAGGTCTGTTCCGCATCGACCGCCCGATTTCGGGCGGTCGTAGTGGTAAATCGCTACAGTAATCACTATCAGGGTGGGAGATGCCGGTCGTAGACGTTGCGACGATGGCCCACGGCTTCCGCGACGATTCGATCGTCGTCGCGATCCCAGGTGACGATGACTCGATAGTCTCCGACACGGACTTTGTAGTAGGGCCATCCAGAGAGCGGATCGAGACGATGGTCAGTCCACTCGCGCGCTTCGGCGAGTTTCCGCAGCACGCGCTCGCGAACGTCTGAATCGAGGTCGTCCAACTGCTCTTCGGCCTGCGGCGTGATCTCGACGTCTGTCATCTGTGACTACTCGTCGAGGTCGACGTCGTAGTCGTCCGCGACGTCCTCGAGCGAGCGCGTCTCGCCGCGCTCGCGCTGTTGACGACTCGTTTCGAGGGCGGCTTGGGCCTCTCCAGAAAGGCTCGTCGGCGGGTTCACCCAGTCCCTGAGTGCGTCTCGAATCGCCTCCGACTTGCTAGAGTAGCCGCGCCGTTCCCACTCCTCTTCGATCTGTGTGAGTAGCGACTCCGGGACGCGGACGTTGATCTTCTCCATCCGATCTGACCCGTCGTCTGTCTCAGTGCTCATAAGCTGTGATACAGCGGTATCACGTAAATATGTTCGGCGGGCTCGGGGTACTGGCAGGATTTGCTGGAGCACACAATCGTTGACATCCTCCCCGCGCTGAAGCGCGAGGCTTTCGCCTCGAATCTTCCGTAACGTCTCCCTCCGCCGCCGAACGCTTATCCCCCAGTCCGTCGAACACCGCTGACAACAGATGTCTTCGACGCTCTCACTCGACGTTCACGCCAGCGCGGCGACGCTGCCGCCGGCCTGGAACGACGTCGTCGCCCGCTCGCGCCTCGGAACGGTCTTCGCCCGAACGGAGTGGCTCCGCGCGGTCGAACGCGGCACCGGCGCCGAACCCAGACACGTCGCCGTCTCGCGGGACGGGACTCTCGTCGGGATCTGCCCTAACTTTGTCTCCGAGCTCGACCTCCCGGTCTCGCTGCCCGCGGGGCTCAGACCGCGCGAACTCGTCTCGGTGTCGCCCGGCTTCGGCGGTCCGATCGTCACGGGCGACTACGACGCGGTGTTCGACCGGCTGCTGGAGGGCGTTCGAGCGGCCGCGACCGGCGGCGTCTGGGACCACCGGATCCGGGCGCTCGATGGCGACGTGAGCCAGTATTCCGAGCAGCTGGACGCTCGTGGCTACGTCCCGTCGGTGCCGACCTGCCAGCTTGTCGTCGATCTGACCCAGCCACTGGACGCCATTTTCGAGTCCTGGGACAAAGACCGACGCCGGACCGCCCGCAAGGCCCGCGAGGCCGGCATGGCCGTCAGCCAGCCCGACCCGACCTCTGGTGAGCGCGAGGCGTTCTACGACGCCTACGCGGCGATGATCGACCGCGTCGACGGCGTCCGCTTCGCGCCCGCGTTCTTCGACGCGCTGTTCGAAGCGCTCGGCGATCGGATCGTCCTCTTCAGGGCAGACCTCGACGGCGAGGCCGTGGGCTGGCACTGCTATCTCCGGGACGACGAGCAGGACGACCTCCATCACTTCTTCTCGGGACTGCGCGAGGAGCACTTCGGCCACCACCCATCCAGTCGGCTCCACGAGGCCGCCATGGAGTGGGGCCGCGAGCAGGGCTTTTCGACGTACAACTTCGGCGAGTCAAACGCCGACGTCACCGAAGGGGGCTTTCGCTACAAGTCCCAGTACGGCGGTGAGGTGCTGCCGGTACTGACGTTCGAGCGGGGGCTCGCACGCGGGCGCTGGGCGGTCTACCGCGCCGCGCGGCGGGCCTATCGAACGCTCGGCGCCCGCTCGGAACGCCGTGTTCGGCTGGCCGGACGGACGCCGGACCCGGGCGAGACATGACCGGCTGGCGCTGGCGAGCGGGACGAGCGGTCCACCATCGCCTGCCGGCCGCAGGTGGAAGCAGTCGTTCGTACCAGCCACCGACGGGGGCGCCGATTCCCGCCAGCGACGCCCGCGCGGCGACCGCCCCGCCGCCGATCGACCCCCAGCCCGCCGCCGCGAATCCGATCCTGACCGCGAGTGATCTGGGAACCGATATCGAGTTCGTCGCCGACCCGTTCCTCTATCTCGACGACGACTGGCATCTGTTCGTCGAGGTCTACCGGCCCGCCGTCGACCCGCCCGCAGCCATCGCGCACCTCCAGAGCAGCGATCGCGGGCGCTCGTGGACCTACTCGGGCGTCGTCCTCGACCCCGGCGTCCACCTGGCGTTCCCCTTCGTCTTCGCCTGGGACGGCGAGCGCTACATGCTCCCGGACCCGTGGTCCGAGCGGCCGGGCGTCCCCGCGGATTTCACACTGTATCGGGCCAGCGACTTTCCGACGGCGTGGGAGCCGGTCGCGACGCCGATCTCACCCGAGCAGGAGTTGCACGATTGCGTCCTCCTCCGACACGAAGGACGCTGGTGGGCGTTCGCGGGCGAGGGTGGCGAGCTCTACGCCTTCTACGCCGACACGCTCGAAACGGACGACTGGACGCCCCACGCGGACAATCCTGTCGTGACGAATCGCCCCGAGGCTGTCCGGCCTGCGGGACGACCGATCGCTCGCGAAGACGGCTTCGTCCTCCTCTTTCAGGACTGCGCCCGGCGCTACGGCGAGCGCATCTGGGCCTACGAGATCACCGAGCTGTCGCCGTCGACCTACCGCGACGAGCGCGTCGGAAGCGGCCCAGTGGTCGGGCCTGCAGGCGGAATCGGCTGGAACTCGGGGCGGATGCACCACGTCGACGCCTGGCTGTTCGAGGATCGCTGGCTCTGTGCCGTCGACGGGAACGTCGGCCTGGGTAAGCCGCTCTTCGGCGATCACTGGGCGATCGGACTCTACGAGCAGCGGCTGGCGTGACGCAAGCGACGACCGACACCTTTTCGCGCCGGCCATCGTAGAGGCAGTCAATGGGAACGGGCGACTCCTCGACGGCCAGCCTGCCAGCCGACCTTCTGCTCGTCGTTACGCTGGCGCTGTCGGTCGTCGCGGCGTGGCTGCTGGACGCGCCCGAGGCGATCCGGCTCGTGCTGGCGGTGATCGCCGTGTTTCTGCCCGGCTACGCGCTGATCGCGATGTTGTTTCCCCGTCGCCGACTCGGAACCGACGAGTCACCCAGGACGCTCGCCGAGCGAGTCGAGCAGCTGGACGCCTTCGACCGGGTCGCCCTCTCGGTCGCGGCGGGACTGGTCGTCACGCCGCTTCTGGGGATCGCACTCGATTTCACGCCGTGGTCGCTTCGTGAGGGACCGACGATTGTGACCATCGCCGGCTTCGTCGTCGTGACCGCCGCCGTCGCCGCAGTGCGCCGGCGTCGACTTCCCCCCGATCGGCGATACGCCCCGACGACGCGGTGGCGGGACATCGTCGCCGATGGCGACCACCTGTCCGGACAGACGATCGTCACAGGTGCGGTCGCGCTCGCGGTCCTCGTAGCCGCTGGCGGCGTCTTCGGCGTCGTGGCCACCGACCAGCAGGGCGAACGATTCACCGAGTTCGCCGTCCTCGGTAGTGAAGACGGCCAGCCCGTCGCCGCGTCCTATCCCGACTCCGTGACCGCTGGCGAGGAGGTGTCGATCCGGCTGGAGATCACCAACCACGAGGGGGGCCAGCAGACCTACACCGTCGTCCCGCGCCTGGAGAACGTGACGCGATACGGCAATCAGACCGCCGTCCTGAGGCACGAGCGCTTCGAGTCCGTGACGATCACGGTCGACGAAAACGAGAGCGTCCAGTTCGAGCACACAGTTCGACCGACGATGACCGGCGAGGGCCACCGGCTGACGTTCCTGCTCTATCGGGGTGCCCCGCCCGAGCAGCCACGGACGGGCAACGCCTACCGGTGGACCCATATCTGGCTGGACGTGGCGCCAGCGGAGTAGGACCTCACGCCCCGCCCGCGACGATCTGCTGGATCTGCCAGCCGACGAGTACGACGAATCCCAGCCCGAGCAGAACCCCGGCGACCCTGACGCGGCGTCGCCAGGCCAGCTCCAGCCCCTCGGCGACGGTGAGTTCGGCGATCAAAAAGTAGCCGATCAGCGCGATGACGTAGAACTGCGTGAGCGAAAACTGTCCGAGAGAGACGAGCACGAGGATCGTCGCGAGCATCCACGCGACGTGATAGCGGACGAACTGCAGGCGCGACTCGGCCATATCGAAGTCTCTGCCCGGAGCCGACAAGGGTCTTCCCCTAACCGCAGCCACCAGCCGTGACTAGGCTCTTGCCCCAGTCGAAAGCGGTTTCGTCGGGCAGGCTGAATGACAGCGGTATGGAGACGCCGCTGGTGAGCGTCGTCGTCCCGACCTACAACCGGCCGGAAAAACTCCGCCGGGCGGTCGAGACGGTCCGCGCCCAGACCTACCGCCCCATCGAACTCGTGGTCGTCGACGACCACTCCAGCGAGCCAGCGGCCGACGCCCTCGACGAGATCGCCCTCGACGACATCTCACTGACGGTGATCCGCCACGAGCAGAATCGCGGTGGCAACGCTGCCCGCAACACCGGAATCCGCGAATCGACCGGCGGGCTCGTCGCGTTTCTCGACGACGACGACCGCTGGGAGCCCGCGAAGATCCAGCGCCAGGTCGAGACTTTCGAGGCCAGTCCCGATTCGGTGGGCCTGGTCTACACCGGGTCGCGGTACGTCTACGACGACGGCGAGCGCGTCATCTGCAACGATCTCAGCGGGGAAGTCACGCGGCCACTTCTGGAGGGGGCAAGCGTCGCCGAGTTCTCGGCGGTGATGGTCCGCGCGAGCGTCATCGAGGCGGCCGGGCTGCCCGACGAACGCTTCCCGAGCTGGCAGGACCAGGAGTGGTTCCTTCGGCTGTCGCTGCACTGTGCGTTCGCGGCGGTCGAAGAACCCCTGACGATCCGCCACTGGGACCACCCGGGTCGGATCGGCCAGAACTTCCAGAAGCGCCGCGACGTCTCGTTTCCGCTGTTCGTCGAGAAACACCGCGACCTCGCCGCCGAGTACGACCTGGAGCAGCGGTTCGTCGCCTCGCTGCTGGAGACGCTGGTCATCGACGCGGCCCAGAATGGCTACTACGGCGACGCCCGCCGGCTGGCGGTTCGAGCGATCCGCACGGATCCGACGCTGCCGACACCGTGGCTGTACCTGCTGTCGTGTCTCGGTGGCCGGGTGACCTATCGGCCGGCCCAGCGGCTGATGGCGCTGGTCCAGTCGAGTGGAGGCCGCGACGGTGACTGAGGACGACTACTCCCGGCGGAGATTTCTCAGCGCGATCGCAGCCGGGACGGCGACCGGGCTGGCGGGCTGTTCGTGGTCGGACGACCCGACGAACACGCCGATCGGCGAGACGCCGACTGCGGCACCGATCCCGACGACGGCGGAGCCGCCGCTCTCCCCGACACCCACACCCGAACCGACGCCGACGGCGACGCCGGAACCCACACCCGAGCCGACGCCAACGCCCGAGCCGACTCCGACGCCCGAACCGACGCCAACGCCACAGACGAAGCTGTACGTCGCGCCGGACGGTCGTCCGGGGGCGGCCGGGACCCGCGAAGATCCGCTCGACGACGTCCCGAGAGCGCTCAGATGGGCGGAACCGGGTAATTCAGTCGTCCTCCGAGGTGGCACCTACAGACCCACTCGACCGGTCGACGTCCGCGGGCTGGGCGGAGACGACGGTGAGCCAGTCACCCTCCGGGCGGCATCGGGCGAACGGCCGATCTTCGACTTCGAGCGTTTGGACGTCGGGGGTTTCCGCTTTCGGGATTGCCACTGGCTCGATATTCGCGGGATCGAAATCCGCCGTGCACCGAGCCGGGGGCTGTTCGTCGAGGCGGGATCGACGCACGTCACAATCGAGAACGTGACCGTCCGAAATTCAGGCGGCGATCCCGACGCCAGCGGCACGGGCCTGTTCGTCTTCAACTCCGAAGCGGTCACGATTCGAAACGTCGTCTCTAGCGGCAACTACGACCCGTCCTCTGGCGGCGGGAACAGCGACGGGATCGACGTCGAGGCCTCGCCCGGAACGCTGGTCGAACAGTGCGTTGCCGCCGGCAACAGCGACGACGGGATCGACCTCTGGGCGACGACCGACGTCACGGTCAGAAACTGCGTCGCCTACGACAACGGCTGGAAACCCGACGGGTCGAGAGGCGGCAACGGCGACGGGTTCAAACTCGGTGGCGGTGGTGACAGTGGCGACGCGCTGGTCGAGCGCTGTGTGGCCTATAACAACCGATCGCGTGGCTTCGACGACAACAGCGCGACGCGGAAGCTCACCCTTCACAACTGCACGGCCTGGAACAACCCCGTCAACTTCCGGCTGGGCTGTGTCTTCGACGCCATGCCGCCGCGCTGTCCGGCCCACCGACTGCGCAACAACCTGAGCCACGAGGGGCTGGCGGTGCTCTCGCCGCTGGTCGACAGTCGGCGCAACTCCTGGGACCTCGACATCGACGATCCCGAATTCTCCTCGGTCGACCCGCGAGACGAGTCGTTTCTCCGCCTGCGCACCGACAGCCCGGCCGTCGACGCGGGCGTCGACGTCGGGCTTCCATACAGCGGTTCGGCACCGGACCTGGGAGCGTTCGAGTTCGAATCCGGTCGGTAGGTTTTATTCCCCGCTGGCCGTTGCCTCTACCAACGATGCAGCAAGTGTGGGCGCAGTCGATCGGGGACAGGTGGTTCGCGTAGATGGTGGCACGCGACGCGGGCCGACAGACCAGCAGCGTTCGGGCGTGGTACGCGAGTCGCCCCTATCGACTGACTGCTGTAGGACTGTTCCTGCTGGGGAGTGCAGCGGGTGCCCTCACGATCGTCGGACCCTCCGACGGACCGAGAGACGTGTTGACGGCGTTCGCGGGCGTCGGGCTGTTCGGCGCACTGCTGTTGTTTTTTCTCCGTCCCAGCGCGACGAGTGCGACCGATCCGGTCGAAGAAGTCTACAGAGCCTACGCCGCAAACGCCGACGCGCTGGCTCGAAACGTTGATCTCGGCGAGCGCCGCGTCTACGCCCCGACGACCTACGCGACCGAGGGATTCACTGCAGTCGCGCTGACCGTGCCCACCGAGGAGCGCGAGCGGGTTTCGATCGATCGGAATCGCCGACCGGTGTTCGGCACAGCCGATCACGGTGACTGGTCGGCGATCACGCTCTATCCGACGGGGGCAGCGCTGTTCGACGCCTTCGAGGGGATGGTCGTCGCCGACCTCTCGACGGATCCGGTCGAACTGGCCACCCAGCTCGCCGACGGTCTCGTACTCGGTCTCGAACTGGTCGAAGCCGTCGAGCCGGACGTCGACATCGAGACCGGGACGGCGACAATCGACGTCGTGGACCCACGATTCGGGTCGTTAGAGCAGTTCGACCACCCGGTCGCGTCGTTTCTCGCCGTCGGCTTCGCGCTCAGTCTGGACGTTCCCGTGACTGTCGAAACCGAGTCAGACCGCGTCGTCTGTCGGTGGCCATCCGACGAGGTGGGCGATGACTGATCCCCGGGAACGGCGGTCGCTTCGACGGTGGCTCGGAGACGTGGTCGGACACACCTATCGCGAGCGTGGCCTGCTGGGGTTGCTCGCCCGCGGCCCGCGGTTCGTCCGGGACGACCTCCTCGGCGAGCGTCTCCGATGGTGGCTGCTCGTCCACCCACTCCGGGGCCGACTCCTCGATCGCGAGACGCTGCGGTCACGCGCCAGCGAGGCCGAGCGGCTCTGGGACGGAGCGCAGCAAGCGCCGGTCACGGTCGAGGCCCCCACGGGGACGGAGGTACCGAAACCCCTGGCCGAGACCACCGGAACGTACGACCCGGAACGACCGTTCGTCGCCGAGGTGGAGGACGCACGAGTGCTCGGCGAGCGTGGGATCGGACTGGTCGACGACGACGTCGTGCTGGAGACGACCAACGCCAGCAGGATGTACCTCTACTTCGCGCTGGAGAATCTCTACGACGCGATCGAGGCCGGCCGGTCGACGCGTGACGCATACCGATCCTACCGTGCGGTGGTGCACGGGGCGTCGTCGCTCGAATTGCCCGACTCCATCGATGGAACGCCTCCCGAGACGGCCGCCATCATGCTCCCACACTGGCGAAGCTACTACCACTGGGTGATCGAGTACCTGCCGCGACTCAGAATGCTCGAACGCTACGAGACCGAAACTGGGCGGCGGCCGACGCTGTTGGTCCCGCCGGAGCCGAAACCCTGGATACGCGAGACCCTGCGACTGTGTGGGTGGGGGCCGGACGACTGTACCGAGTGGATCTGGCCCGAGGCACGGATCGAGCGCCTGGTCGTGCCGAGCCATCGCAACCAGTTCGTGTCACCCCACGACAGCCACTTCGGCGACGACTTCAACCCCGCCCCCGAGGACGCCCGCTGGGTCGCCGAGCGGATGCGCTCGAACGTCGACGGACTCGACCCGGGCGAGGGCAACCTCGACGCCGGGGCGTTCTCCTCGCGAGTCTACGTCTCCAGACGGGACACCGGAACGCGGCGTGTCGCGGACGAGGCGGCCGTTCTCGACGCGCTCGAACCGCTCGGCTTCGAATCCTACGCCCTCTCGGAGCTGTCGATTCCCGACCAGATACGGCTGTTCGCCCACGCTGACGCCGTCGTCGGACCTCACGGAGCCGGACTCGTGAACCTGATCCACTGTGAGGACGCGGCCGTGTTCGAGTTCTTTCCCGACGATCACGTCCAGCCCTATTACTTCTCTCTCGCCCGCCAGCTCGGGTTCGAGTACGACTGTGCCGTCTATCCCTCGCGAGACGACGAGACGGTCGTCGATCCCGAGGACCTCCGCGAGCGCGTCGCGGCGTTTCTCGATCGCTCGGGGCTCATCGAGCGGTCGTGAGATCAGCGATCAGCCTTTCCCGTGAGATCAGCGATCAGCGACTCGTACTCCCCGAGGACGCGGTCGCTGGCGAAGTTCTCGGCTCGCTCGCGAAGCAGATCCGGATCCGGCGGCTCGTCGAGGCTCGCAGCCAGCGCGTCGGCCAGCGCGGCGGCATCACCTACTGGAACGAGCCGCCCCCACTCCTCCTCGCCCAGAATCTCCCGGGGACCGCTCGGGCAGTCCGTCGAGACGACGGGACAGCCACACGCGAGTGCCTCGACCAGCACCGTCGGCAGCCCCTCGTAGGTCGAGGACAGGGCGAACACCGACGCCCGGGCCATGTACGGCGCGGGGTCGACGTACCCCGGGAAGGCGACGACGTCTCCGAGGCCGCGCTCGCTGACCAGCCGCTCGACGCGCTCGCGTTCGTCTCCGGTGCCCGCGAGGACGAGTCTCGTCTCCGGCCGCCGGTCGTGCAGGCGGTCGAACGCAGCCAGCAGGGTCGGCAGGTCCTTCTCGGGCGCGAAGCGGCCGACCCACAGCACCACGTCGAGATCCGGATCGTCGAGCCACGGAACGATCACATCTCCGTCGGCTCGCTGGCGAATCGTCTCGACTGGCACGGGATTGGGGAGGACGACGACCTGATCGGGATCGACGCGGGTCCGCTCGCGAATGCTCTCGGCGACCCCCTCGGAGACGGCGATCACCCGATCCGCGAGGGGATAGATCCAGCGAGCGAGGTGGTTGGTCACGTCGCGTTTGCCCCCCATCTCCATCCCGACAGTGGTGTGCTCGACGATCGCGACGGGTGTTCCGCTGGCGGAGAGTCGCGCCGCGAGCGTCGCGACGACGTTGGCGTAAGTCATCGCCGAGAAGAGGATCCGGGGGCGCTCGCGCCGGAGATACCGGGCGAGCGAGGGGATACTGGCGACGATCCCCAGGCCCGGAATCGCTGGCGTCGCTAGCTCGACTACCGCGACGCTGTCGTCGACTTCCGGGCGCAACTGCCCGCCGGGGTAGGAGACGAGCAGGGCGACATCGTGACCGCGCTCGGCCAGCCCGTTCGCGAGGTCGACGGTCACGCGCTGGGCTCCGCCGGGTGTCAACTCCGGCAGGTAGATCGCGACGCCGGCCATCAGACCGCGAACCCGGCCTCAGCGCCGAGTCGATCCCGGACCGTTTCGGCCGCGTCGGCCAGTTGCTCGGCCTCGCCGCCGCCGGTCGCGAACTCCGCGCCGCCGCCCGCACCGCCGCCGGCAGCCTGGGCGACCTCACGGGCGATCTCGTCGGCCTGCTGGTCGAGGTCCGAGCCGACCGCGACCGCGAGCGAGCCGTCACCGCTGGCAGTGACGATGGTCACGCCGAGGCTGTCGGTGAGCGCCGCTTTGGCCAGCGCCTCGGCGTCTTCGAGCACACCGTCCGAGAGGTCGATCACGGTGACGTGTGGCTCGTCGGTCGCCGGCGGCTCCGAGCGACGGGCCGCCCACCAGCGAGCGACCCACGCCGAGCGGTTTTTGTCGAGTGTGCTGGTTAGCTCTCGGACCTTCGTATCGAGCGATTCGACGCGATCAGGGACCTCCTCGGGCCGGGCGTTCAGCAGCGTCGCGGCCCGTTCGAGTGCACTCGGATCGGTCGTCGCAACCGATTCGGGCGTGTGGCCCTCCTGCGGGGCGGCCCACTGCTGGCTGAGCGTGAGGCTCTCCCTGATCGTCCGTTCACGCCGTCGATAGTAGACGACGGCGGCGACGAGCGCGAGCGCGAGTACGAGCGTCTGGAATCTGTTTCGTGACATGGTCATTCGTGGATGAAGCGTTTGAGTTGCGGGCCGACGACGGGGTTGGTGACGACGGGGCTGAGCCGCTCGGCCACCGCGGCAGCGCGCCCGTATCCCTCCAGTGAGGCGCGATTGGCGCGATGGGGCGGCGTGACGAAACTCGCCAGTGGCGAGGCCTCGCCGCCGAACTGCTGTTTGAAGCCGTGGACACCCGTTCCCGGACGCGAGCGGCCGAAGTCGACGACGTCGATCCCAGTCGCGCAGGCGTCCTCGATGGCGGCGGCGTACAGCCGGTAGTTGGGATGGTACTCCCAGGCGTCCTGCCGGGAGGCGTTCGACCAGATCATTCGCGTGTCGCCGTGGTCCAGCATGAGGATCCCGCCGATGGGATGGTCGTCGTGTTCGGCGACGAACACCGACAGATCGTCGCCCAGCTCGCCGGCGAGATCGACGAAGAAGTCCTCGGGAAACTGCGGGCTGCCGAGCCGACGCATCGTCGCCAGGTAGAGCGGATAGTACTCGGTCACCGTGGCGGGCCTGACGGTCACGCCGGACTCGACGGCCGAGCGGACACAGCGGCGGGCCTCGCCGCTGAACGAGCGCTCGCGCACGGCGTCGAACGCCCGGTCGGTGTCGAGACGGATGACTTCGCCCGTGCGGACGGCTCCGTAGCCTGCCGGATTGTAGCCCGAGACACCGGTCCAGCCGGCGTCTTTGACGATTCGCGCGCCCAGTCGGCCGAGGCCGTTCGCGAGGTCTCGCAAGACGGCAACGGTATCGACACCCTCGCCGAGCAGGGGAAAGCCGTACTCACAGAAGGGGTTGACCACTGTTCGGCCGCCGATGCCGGGGACAGAGAAGCCGGGGACGACGCCCACTGGTTCGTCCTCGCCGCGTTCGGTGACGACCCGGAAGGCCGGTTCGTAGCCGAAGGCGTCGCCGACAGCCTGGTGCCACTCCCAGGTGTGAAACACCGTCGCCGCCGGGTGGTTGGCGACGAACTCGCGCCAGCGGTCGCGGTCCTCGGCCGCGGCGGGCCGGCTCTCGTAGGTCACGGCCGCTCCCCCGCGCAATGGCCCCGTTGCATACAGGCAGGATTCTCAGCAGACACACATAATCGTTGTCGTGGGTGGGTCGGCCGTTCGAATGGATTGTGGAAGTGGTGGGTAGTCTGGGCTATCGAACCGTCGTTTCGACGAACGGTGTCGCGATCCGTGCTGCATAGAGGGCGCCAATGAAGAATGGGGCGACGCCCGAGTCGGACTATTCGATTTGGGAGATACGGCCACCGTTCCGAATACTCACCGATGTGCCCTTGATGCTGGGACTCCTGACTGCGAACTCGAAAAGTGAGTCGAGGACCTGCGATCCTACTGTCCGGGTCGCTCTACCTTCGAAATCGAACGCAGGGTTTGGAAGAGGAACATCATGCTCTTTCGCATATACGACCACTGGTTGAAGGTCCCGATCAGATAGACGTCGATCGTGGGATTGTACACCATGAAGGCACTGCTCGCACCCAACCCGCCCCAGCAGTGGAAGCGTTTGAGAAACGGCAACGGACGGATGCGGACGATGCCGTAGCCGTAATCGATTCCCTGCCATAATTTGTTCCACTGCTGCATCTTCTGGAGCGTCTCCTCGGATACGAGCTCCCCCTCGACCAGGGCCCGATGGAACCGGAATAGTTCTTCTGCGGTGTTCACCGTCTGCCCGCCGGCGTAGAACGCGCTCAACGAGGGCACGTCGTCCACATCGATTTTCTTCTCGTCGATGTAAAACGGGGCCGTGGGAAGCTCATTTTCGACAGCAGGGTCAGAGAACGGCGGTAAGTACGAATGCTCCATCTCCAACGGATCAAAAAGGAACTCCGCCAGAGCCTCGTGATACGGTTGCTCAGTTACGTTTTCGATGAGCAATCCGAGCAGGTTGTACCCGAACTCCGAATAGTAGCAGTCCTCCCCGGGCGAGAAATGCGATTCCAGATTGTGTTTTGCCCACTCGATCGTCTCCTCCGGTTCCCATATCCGGTCGGGTTCCGCCATCATCTCGTCGAATAGCGTCTTCCCCTCGGGAGATTCCTCCAATCGCGTGTTGAAGAACATCTTTCCGCCTTCGGGAAGTGAATGGGGCAGTCCGGACGTGTGACCGAGGAGATGACGGATGCGGATATCGTCTGTGTAGTCTGTGCCGTTGATCGTGTGAAGACCGTCCAGAAGTGACTCGGACAGGTACTCCGATATCGGGTCATCAAAGCTCAGTTGCTCGTCCTCGGCGAGCATAGCCACAATCGTCGAAGTAAATGTCTTGCCAATGCTGGCTGCGTAGTATGGTTGCTCTGGATCGGCTTCGATACCCGCCGTCTGGCCGGTGGCAAGGTTCCAGTGGAGATCACGACTGTCGGAATGGACCAACAGGTACGCGGAGTGGAGCTCGGAGTTGTCTTCGACGGCAGATTGTAACCTGGATTCCAGACGGGATTTAGCTTCTTGACATTCCATAATGTTAGAATATTAGATATTGAGAATATTAAACGGTGGTATGGTTCCCGACTTCGAAGAAAGTCTTCTACAAAAACTCATACTCAGAGAGATTCTCGGGAAAGTCGGAGAATGAGTGGTTGCGTCGATAGTGGCCCGAACCGATGAGGACAAGGTGTCTCTGGGACTTTGCCGGCCCCTAGTAGAATGATCGTGTTCTACAGAACTATCGACCGGTTCGAGTTCGGAAAACGCGCCGAAATACTGCTCGACACGTTCAACAGAGAGTGTTCCGGCATCGTCAACACGCCAACGGAGCGGGTCGCCCGCCGAAAGACTAGCCTCCTCTCTAACGGAGGTGGGAATCGTCACGGAATAGTCCTCACCGACCGTCGTTTCGACTTCGATCTCGCGAGACATACGAGACGGTCCGACCTGCGCGAAAAAGTACTTCATTCCGCGAAACACAGCCGAGCCGCTTTCCGAGAACCGACCCCTCCGTCAGGAGATGAACGCCTCGATCCGGTCCATCGCTTCCTTGAGATCCTCCAGCCCCGTCGCGTACGAAACCCGGAGGTGGCCCTCGCCGCCCTCGCCGAAGGCCGTGCCGGGGACCAGAGCGACTTTCTGCTCCTGAAGCAGCGCCTCGGCGAACTCGCCGCTGTCCTCCCACGGGCATTCCGGGAAGGCGTAGAACGCGCCTTTCGCGCGGAAGCACTCGATCCCCATGTCGTCGAACCGCGAGAGGACGAGCCGGCGACGGCGGTTGTACTGCTGGCGCATCTCCGCGACGGCATCCTCGCAGTTCTCCAGGGCCTCGATCGCCGCGAACTGCGCGGTGGTCGGTGCGGACAGCATCGTGTACTGGTGGATGCGGTTCATCGCGTCGATCGCTTCCGGTGGCCCCATCGCGTATCCGAGTCGCATCCCCGTCATCGCGTAGGCCTTCGAGAAGCCGTTGAAGACGACCGTCCGCTCGCGCATACCCGGGAACGTCGCGATCGAGGCGTGGTCGTGCTCGTAGGAGAGTTCGGAGTAGATCTCGTCGCTCAGGACCACGAGGTCGTGCTCGCGGGCGAACTCGGCGATCGGCTCCAACTCCGCGGCGGTCATCGTCGCGCCGGTCGGATTGTTCGGGTAGCAGAGGATCAGCACGTCGGCTTCCTCGGCTCCGGCCTCGTACAGTGCGTCGACGGTGAGCTTGAACTCCGTCTCCTGTGTGGTCGGCACTGGCAGGGGATCGCCGCCGGCAAAGATGACGCCCGGGACGTACGAGACGTAGCTGGGCTGGACAACTGCGACGGTGTCGCCGGGATCGACGACGGCTCGCAGCGCCAGATCGACGGCCTCGCTCGCGCCCGAGGTGACGAGAATCTCCTCGTCAGGGTCGTAGTCGAGTCCGTAGCGCTCGCGCTGGTCGTCGGCGATCAGTTCGCGGAGTTCGCGCTTGCCACGATTAGCGGTGTAGGAGGTCTTGCCCAGTTCCAGGGAGGTGATCGCGGCCTCACGGGCGCTCCAGGGTGCCGAGAAGTCCGGCTCACCGACGCCCAGGGAGATGATGTCGTCCATCTCCTCGGCGAGTTCGAAAAAGCGCCGGATACCCGACGGCGGCACCGTCTCGACGCGATCGGAGGGCTCGATCGTCATGGCGAGATCGACAGGCGGTCGTCGTCGTCACCGTCGCCCATGACGATCCCCTGTTTCTTGTACGAATCCATGAGGTAGTGCGTCACTGTCTGGGTGATCTCGGGGATCGGCGCGATTTTGTCGCTGATGAAGTGACTCACCTCGCGCATGGAGTCGCCCTCGACCTCCATGTCGAAGTCGTAGTCACCGCTCACGAGGCGGAGTTCCCGGACCTGTGGGAACTTCACGATGCGGTCTGCGATGTCGCTGTAGCTGGTCTCGCGATCGAGCGTGACGTTGAGTTCGACGATCGCGTGGACGCGCTCGCGGTCAGTCTCCTCGAAGTCGACGACAGCCTGGTAGCCGCGGATGACTCCCGATTCTTCGAGGTGTTCAATCGTGTCCTCGACTTCCTCGGGGTCGGCGTCGGTGAGTCGCGCGAGGTCGTCGATGCTGTAGCGGGCGTTCTCCCGGAGCAACTCCAGGATCTCCTCGCTGGTGTCCATACCGGGTGAGAGGCCACCGCGGACAAAAGGATTTGCCCCTTCGTGTGATGGATTTGCGGGGTGACTCGCGAATGCTGACCCAGTAGGCGGTCTTTAAGAGAGTTCCCGACGTACTCAGATGTAGTAGGTGGGACATGACTGACTTTGCTGTTACGGGGATCGGAGAAACGGCAGTTCGACGGGACGTCGAGGTGGACCTCACGTCGGTCGACGAGACGCTTTTGGATGAGGCCGGCTCGATCATGGTCGCCATCCCGGCGTTCGACGAAGCCGCGACGATCGCTGACGTCGTCGCGTCGGCAGCGATACACGCCGACACTGTGCTGGTCGTCGACGACGGGAGCAGCGACGAGACTGGCCGCGTCGCCAGCGAAGCTGGCGCGGACGTCGTCCGCCACCCCACGAATCGTGGGTACGGCGGCGCACTGAAGACGATCTTTCGGGAGGCCGCGCGGCGAGATCCCGTACACCTCGTCGTCATCGACGCCGACGGCCAGCACGACCCCGACGACGTCGTGTCGCTGGTGGCCGCCCGCCTCGAAACCCAGGCCGACCTCGTGATCGGGAGTCGCTACGCGAACGTCGAAAGTTCGATTCCGGCCTACCGTCGGCTCGGCCTGTGGCTGGTCAACGGTGCGACCAACCTCAGCCTCGGCACGCGCGGGGACGCCCGAATCGCCGACACGCAGAGCGGCCTGCGCGCCTACGGCCCCCGTGCCTACCACTCGCTGGCGACCGACGCGACTATCGGCGAGGGAATGAGCGCGAGCACGGACATCCTCTATCACGTCGTCCGACGGGGCTACCGTGTCGTCGAGGTTGGTGTCACCGTCCGCTATGACCTGCCCGACACCAGCACGGAAAACCCGCTGGTCCACGGTGCCGAGCTCATGGCCAACATCGCGCGACTGACTGCCAGCGAACGGCCCGGGACAGTCGTCATCTTGCCAGTCGTAATGGCATCACTGCTCGGGATGCCATTCGCCCGCCGATTCAGGGGCTCCCGAAGCGAGCGGACGCGGCGCTGGACCGCCACCGCACTCGTGGGTGCGCTCGTCGGCCTCTGCACGTATCTCCTGCTAACCAGGCCACGTCAGGTTCCCGAGACGGCCGCCCCCCACGAGCTACAGGTCCGCCGGGTCGTTCGTGCAGCCGATCACCTCGAACCGGACGTCGACGTCGCCAGGAACTGACGAATGCCGGTACTCGACTGGCCGTCACGGCAACGCGCGTATCTCACACTCGACCTGGAGTGTGACTTCGGGACGCTGCTGGCCGCGAACGTTCCCTCACCCGGCGCCAACAGCTACGCCGCGGCCGCCCACACCGACCGCCTCGCCGACCTGCTCGATCGCCTGTCGGTTCCGCTCACCTGTTTCGTCCAGACGGACCTGCTCGACGAGCGCCCCGAGACCGTCGAAGCCCTGCAGCAAGCGGGCGTCGAGGTTCGCTTTCACCCCCACTCACACACCCACCGCCACCGCTCGCGGACGTCGATCGAATACGAAGTCGAGACCAGCACCGAGCGCTACCACGAGTTTTTCGGCGAGGAGCCTGTCGGCTATCGCTTCCCGAACGGTGACGTTCGGCGCGAAGACTACCAGCACCTCGCCGAGGCCGGCTACGAATTCGACGCCAGCGTCTTCCCGACCTGGCGACCCGGCCACTTCGACAACACCGACCAGCCCAGGACGCCCCAGTACCTCCCCGAGTTCGACCTCTACGAAATTCCCTTTACCGTGTATGCCTCCTGGCTCCCGATCCCGACGGCCCTGTCGTTCTGTCGGGTGTTCGGCCGGCCCTACACCGAACTGCTGGTCCGTCGACCGCCGCCGGTCGTGGTCTTCAACATCCACATGCACGACCTGGTGACGCCCCCGACCGTTCGAAATCTGCCACGGAAGTACCGGGCCGTGTATTCGCGCAACGACCGCGGGTTCGAGATGCTGGCGTCGATCCTGAAACGGCTGCAGGAGCAGGGGTATCAGTTCGGACACGTCGACGACGTCCACGACACGTTGCGTGAGTGAGGCTGGCGGTCAGCCGGCCACCCAGGGTCCGACCGCGACGGCGAGTCCGACGAGGGTAGAGATTCCGCCGAAAGCAAAGTAGACGAGCCCTGCTCGCTTGCCCTCACTGATGAGTTCGCGCTCGGACTTGTCCGAGAGGATGAAATCTCCGGACTGGGTGGGTTCGTCGATCACGTAGTCGCGTTCGCCCCAGCCAGCCCGCTCCTCGCGGGCCGTCCCGAGCACGTAGATCTCCTCGCCGGGCTCGATGACCCCCTCGGAGTAGCGCCGGCGGTCGCCGTAACTCAGCGGGCCGATACTCCCCCGGGAGGCGTGGTCGATCGCGCCTTCCCTGTCGAGAAACCGCGTGATCATCTCCGGTGGTTCGTCCCCGGCCCCGACCTTCGTCTGTGTCTTCTCGACGTTCAGATGTCCGTCAGAAGCGAGTTCGACCTGAACCTCGCCGGTGCCGTCGTCGACGAGAAACGGGACCGCCGTCGTATCCGCGTATTTGGTGTTCCAGCTCCCGCCGTCATCGCCGCTGCTCTCGTACTCCTCGACCTCGACGTAGGTCGCCAGCGACTCGGTCCGGGTGATCGGCGAGTTCAGGAGCGACTCTCCCTCGATCGACCGAGAAACACCCTTGATCTCGACCGTTCCGGGCCTGATTTCGCGGATCGGTGTCGTCTCGGTCTCGGCGATACGCTTGCTCTGGGCGCGCTGGGTGCGCCCCTTGTTTACCAGCAGGAGTCCAACGACGACGAAGACCGCGCCGAACCCCGAAATAAAGAGCCGCTCGATCATGTATCGGCGCTGTTCTGCTGGCACCGACAAAAATCCGGGTGGCGTGCGGCAACTCGGAAGTGTCGGAACCAGACGCGAGCAACCGCGCCAATCGATCGATGCGTCTCCGGAACGTGGATCAGAGATGAAGTGGCCGGGGAGGATTTTCGACCTGTCAAATTCTCGACAGTGGGCCAAACCGGATTTGAACCGGTGACCTCCCGGTTATCAGCCGAGCGCTCAACCTGACTGAGCTATTGGCCCAGGCGAGCGCAACTTCACGTACCGGGCAGGTATGTTTAAGCGTTACTTTTCGGCTCCCGTCCCGGGGACGGCTCCCGTGTCACTGTGGCCCATCCGTCTCGACGGCGCTGGTAACCAGCGTCTGCTCGGCCCGCCGGAGCAGTTCCCCGGCTGTACTGCTCACACACCCCAGGCGGGCGGCCACGTCGTCGACGCTCCCGGTCCGGGGAATTTCGTAGTAGCCGACGTCGACCGCGGCCTCCAGCGCGGCTCGCTGGCGGTCAGTCAGTCCCGCAGTGGCGGGCCGCTGCTCGAAGGGGCGGACGTGCTCGATCTCGACGGTGAGTTCGTCGACGAGGGCGTCGTGGAACTCGCTCAAGGCAGCCTGTTCGCCGACGGCCTCGAAGCGGGCCACACCGCTGGCCTCGAAGACCACAGGTGGCAGAAAGGCCACCCGCGCCTGCCCGATCAGTTCCAGCACTGCGGCGTCGAGCCCGAACCGCTCCTGGATAGTGAACGCGTAGGTCCCGCCGTCGCCCTCGACGAGATGGGCCGTCTCGACGATGTCGACCGATTCGAGCAACTCTTCGACGACCGGGCGCGCGGCGTCGTACCAGACCAGCGACGTCACCGACGCCGTCGGTCCCCAGCCCAGCAACTCCATCCGCGTTACGACTGAGCCCTTCAGAATTTTGCGATGTATCGGATGGGCTCGCTCGGCCGGATAGGTCACCGCGAACGTGACTCGGCGCACGGCCGCCGTTCGCTCGGCCACTATTTAAATGGCCGGACGAGTCCGGGGACACGCTCTCCCCGATCGCGTCGCTACGGAGCAGCGATGGCAGTCGAGACGACCCGTCAGAAGAGTAGCGACGAGCGCGCGGCGACGCGGACAGTACAGACGCCGGAGGGGCGAACGGTCGCGTACGCGACGTTCGGATCGGCGTCGGGAGCGCCGTTGCTCGCGTTCCACGGAACGCCTGGGTCGCGGCTGTTCGGTCGCCTGCTCGACACGCAGGCTCGCGAGCAGGATGTTCGTGTGGTGGCGATCGACCGCCCAGGCTTCGGCCGGACGGAATCCGTTCCCGGGTTCGGGCCTGCCGACGTTCCCGACCTCGTCGATCCGGTTCTCGATTCACTCGGGTGCTCGCGGGTCGGCGTGCTCGGTTTCTCCGGCGGCGCGCCGTACGCGCTGGCGCTGGCTGCGGCGCGGCCCGACACGGTGCGGTCAGTAGACGTCGTCTCGGGGGCGGTCGCGCCGTCGCTCGTCGAGGAGCCGCCACGGCAGATGCGACTGCTCTCGGGGATGGCTCGGCGAACGCCGCGGGTGCTCGGCTGGCTGCTCCGGGGCCAGTCCTGGCTCGCTCGCCGCCGACCTGCGATCATTGCCAGCCAGTACACTGATCCCGAAAGCGCCCCGGAAAGCGCCGTCGAAACCGTCGCTGCGGAGTTTCGTGAGGCGATGGCCGAGACGCGAGCGGGGACGATCCGTGAACTCCAGGCGGTCGGGACGACGTGGCCCGTCGATCTGGAGACGGTCGAGCCGTCGGTGCGGCTGTGGCACGGCGACCGCGACGAGAACGTCCCGATAGAGGGCGCCCGGCGACTCGAAACGCGCCTGCCGAACGCGACGCTGCTGACAGTCGAGGGGGCCGACCATCTACAGACGTTGCTGGAGTGTCGCGAAGAAGTTCTCGAAGGGGACGGCGATCAGCGCGAGTCGTCGGAGTCGACGTCGTACGCGTCGTCGTCGACGTCGACCGTGTCGTCGTCGTAGGGCTTTTGATCCTGCTGTCCGGCCTGATGCTGGCCGGGCTGGTTCTGCCCGGTGAACACCTGGCCTTCGACGTCAACGTCGACGTTACCGGGGAAACCGCCGGTGTAGACCTTGCCAGTGGCGAAGCCGCCGGTCTTGGCGTCGACGTAGGGCGTGACGACCCACTTCTTGATCGCGAGGCGGATCGGATACCGCGTGAACGGGACCACGAGCAGGAAGCCGAGGACGTCCGTCACGATCCCCGGCGTCAGCAAGAACGCACCCGCCGCAATCAGGAGCGCGCCGTCGATCAGCTCGTCGGTCGGCGGCTCGCCCTGGGCGAGTTTGCGCTGGATCTTCCGGATCGTGTGTCTCCCTTCAGCTCGAACCAGGAGCATCCCGATCAATCCCGTGAGGACGACGATGAGCACCGTCTCCAGTCCGCCGATGATACTCGCCACCCCCAGCAACAGCAGCATGTCCAGCAGCGGGATGAGCAGCAGGACCGCGATCAGCCGGAGCATTACCCTCACCTACCAGTCCGTGATGTATCAACCTTTTCGAGTGTGTCCGGGGGTGGAACATGGAAATAGTCGCCCAGGAGTGCAAGACTCTTTTCGGCGCGCCACCGAGTCGGGGGCATGGACGAGGACACGAAAGTCGAGTGGCGCGAGTGGGGCCCCGACGCCTTCGCGGCCGCCGAGCGCGCCGGCAAGCCGATCTTGCTCTCGCTGGCGGTTCCGTGGTCGCCCGAATGTGCCGAGATGGACCGCACGACCTATTCGGAGCCGCGAATCGCGGCCAACATCAACGACGGATTCGTTCCGGTCCGGGTTAACGCCGACCGAAATCCCCGGGTCCGGGACCGCTACACGATGGGGGGCTTTCCCTCGACGGTGTTCCTGACCCCGGAAGGCAAGGTCCTGACTGGCGCGACCTTCCTGGGGGTCGACGGCTTCCGCGGAATCCTCGACACCGTCCGGGAGACGTGGGACGCCCGCGGGGAGTCCGGCGGGTCGATCCCGCGAGCGCTCCGGGATCGGGAGCAGCCGGGAGGCGAGCTGACTCCGAGGGTGGAAGAACACATGATCGAACAGCTGCTCGCGGCCTACGACGAGGAGTTCGGCGGCTGGGGCAGCGACGTGAAGTTTCCCCTTCCTCGGACAGTCGAATTCGCGCTCGTCCGCGCTCGTGAGCAAGCCACGCGGACGCTGGAGGCGATCCGGGCACATCTGCTGGATACCTACGACGGCGGGTTCTATCGCTACGCGAGCGAGCGCAACTGGGCCAACCCGCGCCGGGCGAAGTTACTCGACGACAATGCGGCGCTCGTTCGAGCATTCGCCTACGGCTATCGCTACACCGGCGAGGGGGCCTATCGCGACGCCGCCGAGCGCACCGCCGAGTATCTGACGACGACGCTGTGGACCGACGACGCACCCGCGGGCGGCGCGTTCGCGGCCAGCCAGGCCGGCGACGACAGCTACTACCGCATGGAAGCGACCGAGCGCGAGGGGGCCGACCCGCCCGCGGTCGATCCGACTGTCCTCGCGGATCGCAACGCCCTGGCCGTCGACGCACTGCTGACCTACCACGGCTACGTCGGGGACGAGCGATCGCGACGCTACGCCGAGCGCGCGCTCGAGTCCGTCCTCGAACTCGTCGACGACGAGGGAGCGGTCGCTCACTACCCCGACGAGGGGAGTCCGCGCGGCACGTTGCTCGACCAGGCACGCGTACTCACGGGGCTGACGACGGCCGGGCAAGTGCTGGGCGAGCGCGGGCCGGCCGACGCGGTCGCCGACTGGACTATCGAGAACCTCGGCGAGGGCGGCCCGCTCCGGGACGGCCCGCCCGAGGACGTTGGCCTGCTCGACCGACCGCTCTACCCACTGGACTCGGCTGTGGAGTTCGCCGACGCGGCGCTCGATCTGGCGGCGTTGACCGGCGAGGATCGCTACCGAGAGGCTGCGCGTCGCGCTGTCGGGACCTATGCGGGCGCGGCCGAACGGATGGGCGTCGAGGCCGCCCACTACGCGACGGTGGTCGCCCGCGTCCGCGACCCACAGGTCGTCCGCGTCGGCCCCGACGCGGGCAGCGACCTCCACCGCGCCGCGCTCCGACTGGCCGACCACGAGACGACCGTCGTGCCGAGTGTCGGTGGCGAGACGGCGACGCTCATTTCGGATGGATCGCCTGCCGGCGAGGCGACGACACCGACCGAGTTGGAATCGCTGCTCACGGACGTGTAAACTCCCGGTGTGTTTTTAAACGTGGAACGTGTTTCGCCAGTATGGCGAGTCTGCGAGACCTGGGGTTGTCCGAGTACGAGACGCGGGCGTATCGATCCCTGTTAGAGACGGGGCCGACAACGGCCAAGGAGTTGTCCCGAGCCAGCGACGTCCCGATGGGGCGGATCTACGACGTACTCAACAGTCTGGAGACGCACAACCTCGTGCGGAGTCAGACCGCGAGCCGGCCGAAGAAGTACGTCGCAGTGGAGCCGGAGACGGCGCTAGATCGATTGTTGGACGACAAGAAACGTGAACTCGAAGAGAAGGCCAGCCAGTACGAGGAGATCGTCGACACGCTGGCCGACGACCTGGAGACGGCCGAACCGGTCGGCGAGACGTTCTGGACGGCCGCGGTCGGCCCGGAGGAGACCTCGGACCTGCTCGTCGAGCGCCTGACCGCCGCCGACGATCGGATCGTCGTCGTGGTCTCGCAGTTCTCCCAGCAGTTCGACCTGGACGAACTGGGCGACCGCGTGGTCGAAGCGCTAGAAGACGCCCTCGACCGGGGTGTCGACGTCTCACTGCTCATGCGACCCAGCATGGTCGAGGCCCTGCCCCGCAGCGTCGGCGAGCGCTATCGGCAGTCACTGCAACCACACGAGAACTTCGAGACGCGCACCAGCGAGGACGTCATCGGGACCTTCGAGTTGATCGACGACACCGAGGTCTGTATCGAGGTCCCCCACCCGCTCCGCGCGGGCGAGACCTTCGCCGTCATCGACTTCAAGGACCCCGAGTTCGCCTCGACGGTCGAAGACGAGTTCGCCGAGCGGTGGGCTGGCGCGAAAGAACTGCGATTGTAGTATCAGTCGTCCGCGGGCGCGTCGCCGTTGACCTCGCCCTTCAGATCTTCGAACGTCGCGAGCCGTTCTGCGTGGGCGTTGTGCTGGTGGATCGACTCGTCGTTGGATTGCTTCATTCGGATCACGGCGTCCTCGGGGAGATCAGGGTAAGTCTCGATGACGCCCTCGGCCATCGCGCGGACGCAGTCCTCGACGAACTTCGCGTCGGCGTGTGACTCGTAGGTCATGTGGTCCTCGTCCGGTCGTTTCGCGAGGTTGTAGATCCGGGCGCTCATCGAGTCCCGGGCGACCTCGATGAGTTCGTTGAGGTCGACGGGCGGATCACCGTCAGTCTCGACGGTGAGCGTGGCGTGGCCGCGCTGGGAGTGACCCGGCTGGGGCACTTCATCGAGGAAGTCGTTGATGACGTCTTCTTCGACGTTCAGGTCTTCGAGTGTCTGCTTGGCGCGAGCGACCGACATCCCCTGGCTACAGGGACAGACCGTCATTCCCGTGACGCGAGCGCCGATCTCCTCGCGAGTCCCCTCTTCGGTCGCTGTCGCCGAGGCGATGATGTCGGCGGTCGATTGGGTGGGTCGATGACTCTCGGGCGTCTCCTCACGGGTGACGTACTCGGCTTCCATCCGCACCTCGGCCTTGCTGGTGTAGTCGTGCTTGTCGAGGAGGCGTTCTGCGGCCTCGCCACAGACTTCTTCGACGTGATAGGCCTCGTCGGCGACGGCGGCTTCGAGCGTCTCGTCGATGACCTCCATGTTGCGGCTCATGTCCGCGCCCTTGCGCCAGGACGGCAAGTCGACGAAGACTTCGAACTCGGCCATCAGGACGATGGGGCGTTTGTCCTCGCGGCCGAGTTTGACGAGCTTCTCGACGCCGGTGACACCGACGCGGTTCAACCCCACGGTCACGTCCGGGCTGCTCGCCTGAACGTCCGGCAACTGCTTGCTCATTCGAACCCTCCTATGGAAGAAACGTGGTTAGGGCTTTCGGAAGCGTCGTTACTCCCCGAGTTCGTCCAGCGCGGACGGCCGCGGATTCATCTCGCGGAACATCGCCGCGAACCCCTCGTCGTCGAACTCCGCAATGGTCTCGTCCAGTTGATCGCGGACACGTTCGCGGTCGTCGTGAAGGTGTTCGAACTCCTCGCTGTTTTCCAGCTCGGCCTCGCTCTTGTTGGCCCGCAGGGTCGCGATCTTGCTCGTCAACGAGTAGAACTCCTGAAATTGATCCTCGTATTTCGCACACGTGAGCAGCCGCTCGACGGTCCGAAAGAGGTCCTCCCGAGAGACGGGCTTGGTCAGGTAGTCGTCGAACGGCATCTCGATGATGTCGAAATCGGGATCGACCGCAGTCACCATCGCGATCCGGGCGTCGACGCCGCCTTCACGGAACTTGTCGAGGACCTCGTCGCCGGACTCGCCCGGCATCCGACGATCCAGCAAGACGACGTCGATCCCCTCGTCGATCACCTCCAGGGCTTCCCGTCCGCTGTAGGCAGTACGCACCGCATAGCGCTCTCGCAACTGTGCTGCGTACGCGTCGGTCACGTCCGGCTCGTCGTCGACGACGAGGACCGTCGGCACGTCACTGTCTGACATCCAATCATACAGTATACTCGCCCCAAGACGCAAAAGACTTCCGGCAATCCGAACCGAATCCGGCTTCCTTCCCCGACTCCGTGTTCCGTATTGACACGGAGTATTCGCCGCGAACACGGCCTCTTTAGGGTATGGGGCCGGACGTTCGGATATGACCGATACTACCGAGAAATGGCCGTTGAAGCGCCTCATGACCGAGGTCGTCGGCTCGGGACACAAGTCCGCCGACGACATGAGTCGTGAACAGGCCCGCGAGGCCTTCGCTCGAATCCTCTCGGGCGAGCCGGATCATACCACTCTGGGTGCGTTCTGGCTGGCGAACCGCTGGAAGCGAAACACCCCCGAGGAACTGGCAGCTTTCGTCGACGTCATGCGCGAGCAAAGCGTCGAGACCGCTGCACCTGAAGCCGACCCCGTCGACTGCGGCGCGAACTACGACGGCAAAGATCGAACTGCACTGCTCGGCGTCGCGGCGGGGGTCGTGGCTGCGGCAGCGGGCACGCCCGTCGTCGTCCACAGCGGCGATCGGGTCCCCACCCAGAAACACGACGCCTACAAGCACGTCCTCGATTCGTTGGGGGTTCGGACGGATCTCGAACCCGACGAGAGCGCCGCGATGGTCGACGAAGTGGGCTTTGGCTTCTACTACCAGCCGACCTTCAATCCCGGCGTCCACGGACTGTTCGACCGACGCGACCAGATGGGCGTGCGAACGTTCGTCAACACCATCGAGACGCTCGCGAACCCGTCCGGGGCGCGCGTTCACCTCGGGAGTTTCTACCACCTCGCCTTCGCCAAGCGGATGACCGAGACGCTCGGGACCTGCGAGACGCAGGACTTCGATCGCGTCCTCTTTTTCCAGGGTCTGGAGGGTTACGACGACGTCCGTCCCGGCGCGACGACTGTGGCCGAGTGGACGTCTGCGGACGGACTGGAGGACTACACCATCGAGACGGCCCAGTACGGGATGGACTTCACCGAGGAGGACGCGCTGGCTGTCGAGGACGTGGCCGAGGATTCTGCCGAGATTACCGAATCCGTGCTGGCTGGCGAGCGGACGGATCAGTTCGCCGACGCCGTGGCGCTGAACGCCGCGTTGCGGATCTACGCGCGTGGGGACGTCGAGTCGCTCGATGAGGGGCTGGAGGCGGCGCAGGCTGTGATTGAGGATGGGAGTGCCGCTGACGTGCTGGCGGATCTGCAGGCCTTCTGACCCGCTCAGAGGACGGCCGGTAGCTCGGTCAGGTCCGCGATCCGAGTATCGGGCTCGCGGTAGGGCGTCTCCTCCTCGGTTTCGACCCAGATCGACCGCATTCCGAACGTCTCGCCCATCAGCAGATCCTCGTTGTACTCGTCGCTGACGAACGCGACTGGTCGGTCATCCTCGGGAAGGCACTCCACGTAGCCCTTCGGATGTGGCTTTGGCCGCTGGATGTCCGAGGAGACGACCAGCTCGTCGAAGCAGTCGAGGATTTCGTGTTCTTCGAGCACCGTCTCGATCCACGGCCGCGCCATGTTCCCGAACAGGACGAGTCGGTGCTCGCTGGCGAGGTCCCGGATGACGTCGGCGTGTTCGTCCGGAACGTCGGGATCGAGCCACGTCCGGTCGAGATACTCCCGACAGGCGTCGCGGGAGGCTCCAGTGAGCGTTTTCAGGAGGTCGAGATACCCATCGGTAGTCTGGACGAACCCATCACGGAACGCGAAGTAGGCGATCCAGCCCGGGTAGGGGTCGCTGTTGGGATCGACGCCGAGAATGTCCGCATGGTCGCGTTCGTCGCCGTGCTCGACGATGACGCCGCCGTAATCGAGAACGAGCTGCATTGGAATTGTGAGAGACTGTCGTCGTCGTGATCAAGTCTTCGATACGGCGACTCTGGAACCTCCTCGACTCGCGGCTAGGACTCGGAGACAGCAACGTCACCAAGCAGGGAAAGCCCTCAACTCGCTGGCGGCCACTGAGCGGCATATCCTCACACCGTTCGGATAGGGGCCGCTCAGTGACTCTCTTCGCTTCGCTCAGCGCCACGCGAGTCTCGCCCTTTCATCCGCCAGGCTTCTACCGCAACAGCACCACCCCGCAAAGCAGGCCTGCCCTTCCCCGAGTCGGCCGATAAACGGCCTCCCGGCCACCGCGGGGCAGTCAGGAAGCGTGTCGCGCGCAGAACTGCGCGCGACCGGGGAGGTGCGGGAGGCGTGACCGAAGGGAACGCCTCCGGATGTCCGAGCGGGGAGGAACGACCCGCGAGGAGTGGGGACACGATAATGCGGTGCTGCCCTGGAGGACTGAAAGGGCGAACCACGTCTTCGAGCGGGCCAGCCGCCCGCTCGAATGGTCTGAGAGAGCTTTGCTCTCTCACTAGTCGCGCTGAAAGAGAGTCGCTGGGTGGGCACTATCCGAGTGGAGCGAGGGTATCCCACCCAGCGACCGCGAGCGTGGTGAGGGTTTTCGAGGAGTTGTCGCTACTAGTAGTGTCAGTTCCTAGCGGGCGTTTCGAAGATGCGTCAGCGCCTCCTCGTGAGTCATCCCGCGCACGCCACACGCACACGAGAGCAGTTCAGGATCGCTCAGTTCGTCCACTTGCTCGCGTTCGTCACGCACCAGCACCTCATTTTCTTCATCATATTCGAACGTCACGCGATAACTCACCTGTGCGACACCCTCGATCTCGTGCGCTTCCTCGGGATCGGGGTTCTCGATGGCCTCGGCGTGCTCGGCCTGCATGCTTTCTTTCCACTCCTCCAGGGTCGCCTCGGGATCACGACCGTCAGCCATACCAGAGCAGTCCCCAGCCGAGGGAGAAAAGCCCACCGCCACCGTTATGCCCGCCGGCCGTCCACTGGAGCACATGAGTGACCTGACTGCGACACTGCACACCTCCGAAGGTCCGATCGAAGTTCGACTGTTCGACGAGCGCGCCCCGCGCACAGTGGAAAACTTCGTCAATCTGGCCGAACACGACCCGGCAGCCGACGACGAACCCGGCGTCGAGACGACCACGTGGGAAGACCCCGAGAGCGGCGAGATCCGCGGCGACTCCCTGTACGCGGGCGTGGAGTTCCACCGCGTCATCGAGGACTTCATGGTCCAGGTCGGCGACCCGCTGGGCAACGGCAAGGGCGGCCCCGGCTACACCTTCGACGACGAGTTCCACGAGGACCTGCGCCACGACGGCCCCGGCGTCCTCTCGATGGCAAACCGCGGCCCCAACACCAACGGCTCGCAGTTCTTCATCACGCTCGCGGCCCAGCCCCACCTCGACGACAAACACCCCGTCTTCGGCGAAGTGATCGACGGCATGGACGTCGTCGAGAAGATCGGATCGACCAGCACCGACATGCACGATCATCCGACGAGTCCGATCACCATCGACTCCGTCGAGATCAACCGGTAGAATCAGGACGAATTTTGGACAACGCATTTGAGGATACAGTCACCAGTCAGCGGTATGCAACGACGAAAATTCCTGGCCGGAACGGCCGTCGCACTGAGTCCAGCGATCGCCGGCTGTGGCGGCGACGACAGCGGAAACGGAAATGGCAACGGCAATGGCAACGGCAACGGAAATGGTGGCGGTAATGGCAACGGCAACGGCGGAATGACCACCACGGATGGGAACGGAATGACCACTACCGACGATGGTGGCATGACCACGACCGACGGCGGTGGGACGACCACGACCGAGCCGCCGTCGGAACTGACGGTTACGCTGGCCAGCAGCACCTTCGACCCGATCGAGGCCCACGTTGCGGTCGGCGGCACCGTCGAGTGGGTCAACGAGGACGGCTACGGCCACGACGTGACCAGCGCCCAGTACTCCGACTCGGCCGAAAGCTGGGACTACAGCGAGTCACTCTCGGGTGGCGAGTCGGTCTCGCGAACCTTCGACAGCGCGGGCGTCTACGAGTACTACTGTACGATCCACGGCGAGAGCACTATGTGCGGGGTCGTGCTGGTCGGCGACGTCTCCTACGACGGGAGTCTCCCGTGCCGGGACGGCGGGAACGGGACGAACTACTGACTGAGACAGCGCCGGCAGCGAGTAGGCGACTACCGCCAGGTGATCCGCGCGACCGCCAGCAACGCGATCGTCTCCAGGCCACAGAGGGCGGCCATGCTCAGCTGGATCGTCGGCGTCGTGATCTCGTACCACCTGATGAACGCGTCGTCGAGCAGATAGAGGTACAGCCAGACGATATTCTCGACGAACAGGAACGTGGCGAAGACGAGATACGCGAGCGTGTGACTCGCGCCGTGGCTGCGATAGTTGCCGACCCAGACCCAGCCGAGCGCGCCCAGCAACAGGAGGTTCGCGACGGCCGCGGCCTGCGCGACGGTCATCCAGACGCCCATCGATTCCTCCTTGTTCGTTCGCGAGTAAAGGTGCTTTCCAAAATTCCTCCCATAACTACGCCTCCGAGACGGTGTCGAAGATTTCCTCGACGGTCTCCCAGTGTGTGCGCACCTGCTCGGTCGGCAGGTAGACCGCCCCGTAATCGTCCGAGGAGGCCGTGACGACGTTGTTCTCTTCGAGCACGCGCAGGTGATGGGTGATCGTCGTGTAGTCCATTTCGAGGGCCTCTGCCAGCTGATTGGGGTTTCGCGGCCGCTCGTCGATCGCCCGCAGAATGCGGACGCGCGTGTCCGCCCCCCGGGAACTCGCGAGCAGCTGCCAGAGGATCCCCTCCATCGACTGGCGATTTTCCCGCCGCTAATGTAAAACAATCCGTTGCCCTACCCGAGCAAGAACCTGATCGCCTCGGGGAAGCGCCGCCCCCACGCGTCCTCGTGATGGATCGCACCGGGTTCGTGAACGTATCGCAACTGCTCGTCGTAGCCGATGTCTTCGAGGAGCGTCACGAGGCGCGCTGCACCGGCTTCGAACCGTTCGGATCGCTCGGGGTTGTCGGGGAATTCGTCGCCGCCGACGTCGACGTAGATCCGTGCGTCGACGTACCCGGTCGACTCGATGTAGTCGAAGATTCCCGCCCAGGGACCGCCGGCAGCCGGGCTCATCGCGCCCGCGAACCCGAAGACATCGGGGTCGCGAAACAGCGAGTAGAGGCTCATCAGCCCGCCCATGGACGAACCGAAGACGCCGCGGTCGCTCCGATCCTCGCTCACTCGGAAGCTGTCTTCGACCAGCGGGACGACCGTCTCGACCAGCCACTCGGCGTATGCCTCCCCACACGAGTCGACCTCGCCGTAGCGGTCGCGTTCCTCTTCGGGAAGCGCCGAGGCGTCGAAAAACGGCGAATACTCGATGGTCCGATGCTCCCCGGCGTTCGGGATCGCGATCACGATCGCTTCGAGATCCGGGGCGAGTCGCTGCATCGTCTCGTCGACCTCCCACTCGCCGTCGTTGCTGGTCGCCTCGTCGAAGACGTTCTGTCCGTCGTGCATGTAGACGACCGGATAGTCTCGGTCGCTTTCGGCGTACCTCGGCGGGAGATACGCCAGCAGTTCGCGTTCGAGATCGAGATACGGGACATCGAGGGAGTCGGAGACGCGAACGTCGCCCGCAACAGTACTGTCGGGACCGCCGTCGTACGGGTGCCACGAGAGCTGTGCCATAGCGGTCGATCCGTCGGCGGACGCTTGAAGACTTGGATCGCAATCCCGGGTCGCCCGTGGTCGCATATTCGCCGTGACCGACACCCCGAAGAGGACCCCACACCGAGTGAGACTATGACCGACGCGGACGACCCGATCGATCCGGCCGACATCGGCGAGGCAGACGCCCCGCCGATCGGCGAGAAACCCTACAAGCTACTGTTCGAGGCCAACAAGTGCATCGGCGCGGGCAAGTGCGCCTCGGTCTCTGGGAACTGGTCGCTGGATATCGAGACGGGACTGGCCGTGCCCGAGACCTACTTCATCGACGAATCGGACCTCGACCACAACGTCCGCGCGGCGGAGGTCTGCCCAGCCAAGAAAGACCGGGGCGTGATTCACGTCATCGATCGGCGCACGGGCGAGGAGATCGCTCCCGACCCCCACGGCGACGGAACGGTCTCGGTCGAGTGGTAACTACTCGTCGGGGTTCTCCGAAGGGCGAGCGCCCTCCGGCGGCCGGGCCTGTTCGGGAAGCAACGGCCGGTACTCTTGGTGCTCGAAGACGGCGATTTCGGTCCCGTCGATCGTGCGAACGTACGTGAAGATCGTGTCCTCCTCGTAGACCGATTTGAACATCCCGCGCCCGATCGTCAGATCGTAGCGGAGTGCCAGCAAGACGCTCGTCTTCGAGTCGAGGTCGAGCACCTCGATGACGAGATACAGGTACCCCTCGACCTCGCTGCTGTACACCTGATACTGGTCGAGGTCGTGTTCCTCGTAGAGTTCGCGAAACTCCTCGGCGTGGTTGTCCGGGAGGACGGTCGAGATGCCGAACCGATCGGGGTTGTCGTTGTCGGCACGGCTGACCGGCGCGGTCTGGATCGTCTGGAAGGTCGCCGCCTCCCAGCCCTCCTCGCGACGTGTCTCGGCGATCGACTCCATGTCATCGAGCGTCCGCTGCCAGGCCTGATTGTGCAGGCCGGCGTTCTCGGTGACGCGTTCGATATACTCCGGCTTGTCCTCCATATGCCCAGTTGGGAGATGCGGATGGATAACTTTTGTCGCTGGTCGTGGACCGATCAGGCGACGACGCCACCGATCTCCATGAGAAACGATGCCACGAGGACGCCGACGCCACTGACGAACAGCTTCGTCGGGGGCGTGAGCCGCTCGTTCGGCCGAAGTTCCGATCGGAGCCAGCGCAGCGGTGAGATCCGATCGACATACTGCTGAAAGCGCCCCGGATTCCGTCCTGTCTTCGTCGGAGGTCCGACGTCGTCGGGCGAACTAGGCCACATCCGGGCCGTCGCGTAGCCGATCACCAGCCACCCGGACACGAACAACAGCGTCTTGACGAGCACGAAGTCCCCGCCGAGAACGATCGCCAGCAGGGTCGACGTGACCGTCATCACGACGACGACGCTCAGCACGTACGCGGCCGTGTCGAGGGCGACCAGCGCCGCGTGGCGAACCCGCGTGCCGGTCGAACGGGCGCTCATCGATGTCGGTTTTCGAGGACCGAGCTGACGTCGCGATACGCGTCGTCGTGGCGATGACAGAGGCTCTCTCGCCCCGACTCGCTGACCGTATGATAGTCGGGTAGGATCGGTTCCTCGCCCTCCGCAGCGTCGACGCTGTGACCCTCACAGACGCTCCCGAACTCGTCGTCGAGCAGCTCCAGTGCGTCTTCCTCGCGGTTGTTTCGAGCGAATTCCGCGACGGTATCCAGCAACTCCTGAACGTCCGCCGAGAGGTCGACACCGTCGAACAGTTCCTGGTAGGCGTCTTCGATGTTGCGGAACCGCGTCTCGCGACCGAGCGCCTCGCCGATCCGCTCGCGGACCGAGCGCTCCGCGCGCTCGCGCTCGCGCATGACCTCCCGAAGTGTGTTGATCCCCTCCCAGAACTCCTCGCTCTCGTCTTCGTACTCCGGGGGACGGATCCGAGCCGGACATCGCGTGCTGAACGGACACCCTGCGGGCGGATACCGCGGATTCGGCGGCGTCCCACGCAGCGTGAATCGTTCCTTGTCACTCTTCGGATCCGGTTCGGGAATCGCCGACAGCAACGCCTGCGTATACGGATTGGCGGGATCTTCGAACAGCTCTTCGGTCGGCCCGATCTCCATGATGTGTCCGAGATACATCACCGCCACGCGATCGCAGATGTGCCTGACGACCGAGAGGTCGTGGGCGATGAACAGGTACGTGAGGTCGAACTCGTTCTGGAGATCTTCGAGGAGGTTGATGATCTCGGCCTGGACGGAGACGTCCAGGGCCGAGACGGGTTCGTCGAGCACGATGAATTCGGGGTTGAGTGCGAGCGTCCGGGCGATCCCGATCCGCTGGCGTTGGCCACCGGAGAACTGGTGGGGATACCGGAAGTAGTGTTCGCGGTCGAGGCCGACGGTGTCCAGCAGATCACGGACTTTCTGCCGGCGTTCGCGCGGCGTCTTCCAGTCGTGGACGTCCAGCGGTTCGCGGATGATCTCGCCGATCGTCATCCGATCGTTGAGGCTCGAATCAGGGTCCTGAAAGACCATCTGGGCGTTGCGCCGCCACTGGTAGAGGTCGTCCCCGCTCAGAGTAGTCACGTCCCTGCCGTCGAAGCGGATCGTCCCAGCGGTCGCGTCTTCGAGCTGGAGGAGTGTCCGACCGAGCGTCGTCTTCCCACAGCCCGACTCGCCGACCAGTCCGAGCGTCTCGCCGCGTTTGATGTCGAAACTGACGCCGTCGACGGCTTTCACCGGCCGGCCGCCGAAGATACCGCCCTCCTCGTAGTAGGTCTTGAGATCACGGACCTCGACCATCGTGTCCGAGTCTGACTGTTCGGCCTCTTCGATTGCGTGCTGGCTCATTCGTCGTCACCTCCGTCCTGTAGCTCGACGTGTCTCCTGACTGCTGCGCCCTCGGTGAGATCCTCGGGGTAGAGGAGGCAGGCAGCGCTGTGTTCGCCGTCGCCGGCGTCGTCGACCGGTACCCGAACCGGGTGGACCTCCGTGCAGTCGTCGAAGGCCTTCGGACAGCGCGGGGCGAACCGACAGCTCGTCGCCTGCTCGTTGGGCGTCGGGACGCTTCCCTCGATCGTTCGGAGGCGCTCGCCGGGATGTTGGCCCGGGATCGATTCCAGTAGGCCCTGCGTGTAGGGGTGTTTCGGATCCTCGAACAGCGTCTCGACACCGGCCCGTTCGACGATCTCGCCCGCGTACATCACGTTCACGTAATCGGAGACGTCGGCGATGACGCCCATGTCGTGGGTGATGAACATGATCGCCAGATCCCGCTCTTCTTGCAGCTCCGCGAGGAGATCCAGAATCTGGGCCTGGATCGTCACGTCGAGCGCCGTCGTCGGCTCGTCACAGATCAAGACCTCCGGATCGCAGGCCAGCGCCATCGCGATGACCGCGCGCTGGCGCATCCCGCCGGAGAACTGGTGGGGATACTCCTTGACACGGCGGCGCGCGTCGGGAATCCCGACGTCTTCGAGCAGGTTCGCCGCGGCCCTGGTCGCTTCCTTGCCGCTGATCCCCTGGTGGAGGCTGAGCGCCTCTTTGATCTGGTTGCCGACCGTGTAGACGGGATTGAGGCTCGTCAGCGGATCCTGAAACACCATCGCGACGCGGTCGCCGCGCATCTGTCGCTGGGCCTCGCCAGTGAGTCTCGTGACCTCGACGAATCCCTCTGTGATGGTCTCGGGATCGTCGGGATCACCGCCGGTGACGAACACGCAGTCGTTGTCGTCGACGAGGTCGAACTGCTCGCCGTAGCCCGCAGCGACGATATCCGCGATGGTGACTTCCCGGCGGGTGTCGCGATCGAACTCGCGCGGAGAGAGCCCCCCGCGTTCGCACAGCTCGGCGGGATCGTACTGCTGTTCGAGACGGCCGAGATCGACGGTCCGCTTCGGGAACGTCGCGGCGTAGTCCCGGACGGCCTCGAGGTGCTGGAATCGGATGCTGCTACCCTGGATAATCCGCCCCGGCGAGTCGACCAGGCCCATCAGCGACCGCGCAGTGACGCTCTTTCCGGACCCACTCTCGCCGACGATCCCGACCGTCTCGCCGGGGAAGATGTCGAAGCTGACACCGTCGACGGCCCGGATCGTCTCTTTCTCCGTGAAGAACGTCGTCTGGAGGTTCCGCACGTCGAGGATCGGGACCTCCTCGGACTTGGGAGACGTCTCGGGGGCTTCCATCGACATCAGCCACCACCTCCTCCGGCAGTAGCTCCGTCACCGATGTCGGCTTCGGGGTCGACGGCGTCTCGGATTCCGTCTCCGAGAGCGTTGAAACCCAATACGACGAGCGCGATCATGATGCCCGAAATCGTCGAGATGTGCACAGAGTCGCCCCCGATGAACGACCGCCCTTCGTTGATCAATCGCCCCCATTCTGGCGTCGGCTGAGCGATGCCGAGCCCCAGGAACGACAGTGCTGCGACGGTGATGATGATACCGCCGAGCAGGAGCGACGCGTAGATCATAATGTAACTCATGATGTAGGGTGCCATGTGTTTGCGCATGATGTTTCGAGGTGTCTGTCCGTACGTCTTGGCGGCGTCGACCCACTCTTCTTCCGCGACCTGTAAGGACGGCCCACGTATCGATCGCCACATCCCGGGCCAGTATGCGAACCCGAGAACTATCGCCAGCAACAGCCCGCCGTCCATCGGTTCTGCGAGCCAGTGCCCGGAGTCCTGGAAGACGACCAGGATCAACATCACGAGCACGAGTGCTGGAATCGAGATGATGGTGTCACTGAGGAAGATGACGACCACGTCTATCAGCCCCTTGTAGTAGGCTGTCAACAGCGACAGCGTGACTGCGACAGCGACGCCGATCCCGACGGCCGACAGCGCGATTACCAGTGACGTCCGTGCACCGAAGGCGAGATGCGTGAGCATACTCTGGCCACTCGGTGTCGTCCCGAGAGGCATCCACCGATCGTAGTTGTCGTAACTCCAGGGTCCGATGGTCTGTTCGTTGTCGGATTGGCTGAACAGGTTCGCTTCGAAGTGCTTCACAGTGACAACTTCGCCGCTCTCCTCGTCGAAGTGTTGGAACTCGTGGTTGTTCGGTTCGTAGATGTGCTCCTGTGCACCGACTGGGCTCACCGCAGGTGCGAACAGGGCGAGGACGACGAACCCGAAGACGACGAACAGGCCGAACAGTCCCCAGTAGTGGTTTCGGAACCGACGGACTGTGTCGTCACGGGGCGTCCAGTCGAGTTCACGATAGTGGTTCCGGTAGACGTTGTAGCCTTTCCAGGCCCAGACGAAACAAGCGAAGGCGTAGATCCAGACGAGCGCGAACCGGATCGCCCAGGCCCACTTCGGTTCGAGGCCCAGGAACGTGCCGTCCCAGCCGCCGGATGGCGTCTGGTGGCCCAGATTCGGAATCACCTCCCGGCTGGTCATCGTCGGGAGGTCAGAGAGTGCACCGACGACGCTCACCCAGGCACCGACCTCCTGATCGACGATGCCGCCGACGGGCGTGTACAGCAACACCGCTGCCAGCACCGCCAGCACGCCCGTCAGGATGAACCGCTCGGCGTATAGTTGTGCCCGCCGACTCAGATCGTGCTCGAAGAGGTCGTCGAGTCCTATCGGGGAGTAATCCCGCAGGAAAAACGCGACGAGGTACAACAGTAGCAGTCCCACGAGGTCGTGAGCCAGCGAACCAGCGACCAGACTGAGCGTCTCGCCGCTGAAGAAGCCTGCGACGTTTCCTTCGATCCAGCGTGGTATCGTCGTGATGCCGTCGAACAGGAAGTTCAGGCCGACGCCGAGTTTCAACACGCCGTCGAGAATGCGACCGAACTCCAGCGCGACGAGCACGAGCGCGCCAACCACCCAGACGAGGGCTGGAGCCGGGTTCGCTCGCACTCGTGCGCGAAGCGAGCGCATCTCTGCTTCGGCGTCCGATGCAACCTCGCCGTCCGGATCAGAGCTGAGAGAGTTACTCATTGTTGGGTACTGACTCGTGGGTCGACGATCGTATACAGGAGGTCCTGCACGAGGTTCAGGAAGATGATGAGCAGTGCGAACAGGAACACCAGCGCGGCCGCCAGCGGCAGGTCACCCTGGGTCAGCGAATCGAAGTACAGTCGCCCGATCCCGTTGAGATTGAAGATACTCTCGACGATGACCGAGCCACCGATCAGGATGAACGCCTCGTTGCTGATGATCGGGATCAGCGGGATCAGGGCGTTCCGGAAGATGTGCTTCCAGACGATCGTGCGGCCTTTCAGTCCCTTGGCCTTGGCCGTCTCGACGTAGTTGGCGTTTGCCGTCTCCAAAATTGCCGTCCGGCCGATCCTGAGTTCGGACGCCATGGCCGCCGAGCCGAGGATCAACGCCCCCGGTAAGATCAGTTTGATGTCGGCGGCGACGACCCATAGCGAGTCGAACGTCAACTGCGGATTCCCGATGATCGACTGGGTGTCCGGCCCGAGCGTATACCAGTTGAACAGACCGCTATCGGCTCGTCGGAGGACCGCAAGCGCCATGATGCACAACCAGAAGTTCGGCATCGACAGCCAGACGATGCCACTGACCGACGCGACGTAATCGCCCAGCGTGTTCGGGTTGAGACCGGCGTAAAATCCCAGCGGGATCCCGACGAACAGCGGGAGCATGATCGCCCAGAACCCGAGCCACATCGTCACGGGCGCGACCGACGTGATCGCTTCCGGGATGGGCTGGCCCGCGCGGACGACCCAGGATTCGCCCGAGAACGTGAGCAGGTCGCCCACGTATTCGACGTACTGATCCCACAACGGATCGTTGAGACCGAGTTCCTCCTCCAGCCTCGCGACGTCCGCCGGGTTCGCGTTTTGACCCAATCTCGCTGCGACCGGATTCAACGGCCCCATCCGGAGCATGACGAACAGAAATGTCATCACCGAGAACAGAATAGGGACCGAGAGCAGGAGGCGCTTGAAGAAGTACCTCCAGCGGCTCATACGATCTCACCCGCCGATTGTCTATACCACGGCGTACCGTGCATACGTATCATCTGAGAGCCTCCAAGTAAAATCTGTCTCACTCGAAACGGAGAGCGAGGTGGTTACGGCGTTATTCTTCGTAGTTTTCCGAGAGTTCGACCTGCCAGTCGAGGTAGTACCCGTTGTTTTCTTCAGGCATCCCGGAGGTGTCGGTGTTCTTCGGCTCGAAGCCGAAGTGGCCGTAGGCGACGCTCTGCCAGCTCCAGCCCCAGCCGAGGGTGTACATCTCCAGGTTCCCGTTGTACCCACGTTCCTGAAGGATGGCGAACCCTGCCGGGTCAACTTGGATTTCGACGCCGTTGCCCGCGAGGGAGTCACGCAGGTACCCGACTGCGTCCATGTATGTCTGGCTGTCGTAGGTCGTCGCCGTCATGCTGAACGGGTTGTCCGAGGAGTAGTCGCTCATCTCCAGCACCGCCTGGGCGCTTTCGAGATCGTTCTCGTTGGGGCTGAACGGATACTCGTCGGCGAACTCCTCGTAGCCGTCCTGTCCCGTGGGCCAGATACCACGCGGCGTGAAGCTGTACGCCGGGACCCCGCGTCCCGAGAACAGTTCGTTGACGATCTGCTCCTGGTTCAGCACGAACGCACACGCCCGGCGGACCTCGATCGGGACGCTCCGTGCGTTGAACGCCAGGTAGCGAGTGACCAGTTCCGGGACGCCGAGGTAGTTGACCGTCTCGCCGTTCTCCAGTTCGCCGTACGTCCCAACATCTCGACCGCGGTCGTCCGTCTCCGAGACGCTGACTTTGTCCGGATCGTAGTACTGGGTCGGCAGGCCGAAGATGTCGGCGTTCTCCTCGATCGCGTAGGTGTAGGTCGGTTCCGTCCCCTCGATGATCGCGTAGTGGATCGAATCGATACTCGCGGTCTCGCCGTGGTAATCGTCGAAGGTCGTGACGCGAAGTTCTTCGTCGAGCGTGAAGTAGTCGAACTGGAAGGGGCCAGTCCCGTTGCCCATGTTCTGCCGGAATTCGTCGTGGGACACCTCGCCCTCGTAGCCGTCGATGTCGCCGACGATTCCCTCGGGGACGATCGAGAACGCCGTGTAGGTGAGCACGTCCAGTACCGACGGGTTCGCGGTCGTGATCTCCAGTTCGACGGTGTAGTCGTCGACGGCCGTCACGCCCAGCGAATCCGGCACGACGTTGCCCTCGTCGTCGGTCTCGTGGACCGCACCGACACCGGTCGCGCTGGAGAGCATGAAGTTCGCACGGACGCTGTTGCCCGACTCGACGACGCGCCGCCAGGAGTAGACGACGTCGCTGGCCGTCAGTTCACTGCCGCCGTGGAACTGGACGCCCTGCTTGAGGTTAAACGTGTAGGTCAACCCGTCGTCGGAGATGTCGACACTGTCGACGAGCTTGTTGTTGACTTCTGCGACCCCATCGGGGTAGTTGACCAGCGGTTCGTAGATCTGGGTGATCACCATCGACGAGGCTTCGTCGTCGGACTCGATGGGGTCGATGTAGTTGTGCGTGCTGTTGATCAGGTTCAGTTCCGTACTGTCGTCGGTCAGCTGCGTGCTATTGTGCTGCTGATAGGACGGCCCGAGGGCCCCATACTTCGGGACTTCGACGTGATCATACCAGAACCGCTCGCCGATGTCGTGCATGAAGTTCAGCATGATCGCGCTGTCCCGTGCCGCCTCCTCGATATCTACGAACGCCTGGTTGCGCGTCTCCTGGGCGTCGGGGGCGGGGTTGTTCTCTACTGTCTCCCAGGCGTCCTGGGCTTTGTCGGCGTAGATCGTCGGGTCCAGCGACAACCCGGACGGGGTGTCGGCGTTACCGTTACCGTTTCCATTTCCGTTGCCGTTTCCGTTGCCGTTTCCGTTACCGTTGCCGTTACCGTTGCCGTTGCCGTTGCCGTTTCCGTTGCCGTTTCCGTTGCCGTTGCCACCATCGTCTCCGCCGAGGAACGCTGAACACCCGGCGAGGCTGGCTGCGGCCCCTCCGCCGAG
>ENA-ORDC01000194-ORDC01000194.1-marine-metagenome-genome-assembly--contig:-NODE-194-length-66969-cov-19.145129_pt1 | contig 66969 bp, 63 predicted proteins | sample MGYA00237783_ERZ508515 | MGnify/ENA primary metagenome ERZ508515 (study PRJEB26186, sample SAMN06268792) | marine metagenome | isolation source: Eden Landing Ponds, San Francisco, CA, USA | place...
ATGGTCTCGTGGAGGACCTGCCGGGCGTTCTCCTCGTCGTCGGGCCGGCCGATGATGTCCTCGCCGGTGATCCGCATGGCACCGTAGCCGAGTCGGTGGATCGTCGTTTCACCATCGAGCTCGAAGGTATCGCTCTGATTGTGCACCATGTCTGTATCGACGCCCGTCTCCCCCAAGTCAGTTCGGCCCCACTATGTTGGGTCACGAGCCCGACCCCTCGCCAGACCGAGAATCACCCGTCGCCGTCCCGCCAGAGGTACAGACTCGCGTAACTCCGGTAGGGGGCCCAGCGCTCCGCACGAGTCTGCATTTCTGCGCGGTCCTCGACCGCCAGTTCCTCGAACAGTTGCGCCATCCCCTTCCTGATACCGAGATCTCCGACAGGGAAGACGTCGGGCCGACCCAACGAGAAGAGCAGTTGCATGTCTGCCGTCCACGGTCCCACGCCCGGAATCGCCGTGAGTTCCGCGCGAACTTCGTCGTCACTCATCTCCTCGAAGTACGTCCGTGAGTACCCCTCCTCGTCAAATGCCTCGGCGACGTTCCGCACGTATTCGGTCTTCTGCCGTGAGAGGCCGGCGTCCCGAAGTAGCTGCTCGTCTGCCGCGAGAATCCCGTTCGGCGTCACTTCGACGGACTCGAACAGCCGTTCGCGGGTGGCCGCGGCCGAGGCCATCGACACTTGCTGGCGGAGAATCGAGACGACGAATCGCTCGAAGAAATCCTCGGCCGGCTCGACGGTCACCTCGCCGTGGCGCTCGACTAGCGGGCCGAGGTACTCGTCGTCGCGGAGTCGGTCGTGCGGTGAAGCCATGGGTGGTCAGTCGAGACCGCTGTCGTCGTCACAATAGTTCGCGCCGAGCAGTGCGTCGCCACTGCCGGTCGACGAGGCCGTAGACTCGTCTGCAGGCATCCCGTCGGCCGCTCCCGCCTCTTCGGCCACCGCGACGTCGTCGCGCTCGATCACGCGAGCAGGGTTGCCGACGACGGTCGCGTCTGCGGGGACGTCTTCGACGACGACTGCGCCGGCCCCGACGGTCGCTCCCTCGCCGATCGTCACGTCGCCGATCAGCGTCGCGTTCGCGCCGACTGTGACACCGTCCTCCAGTGTCGGGTGGCGCTTCTCGCGACGCATGGAGTTTCCGCCGAGAGTGACGCCGTGATACATGAGGACGTCGTCGCCGATCTCGGAGGTCTCGCCGATCACGGTCCCCATGCCGTGATCGATGAAGAAGCGCCGGCCGACGGTCGCTGCGGGGTGGATCTCGACGCCGGTCAACAGGCGCGTGAGGTGGGAAAGCAGGCGGGCCGTCAGGCCGAATCCGTGGTCGTGGAGGGTATGTGCGACGCGGTACAACCAGATGGCGTGCAGGCCGGGGTAGGTGAGGAGGACTTCGAGGGAGCTGACCGCTGCCGGGTCCTTGGCGCGGGCAGTCCGGACGTCCTCGCGAATGCGATCGAACATTGGTGGATTGCGTAGTGTCGTCGGAGTCGATACAGGCGAGTGGAGAAGTTATCGACAGCGACAGCCTGATCCGCGAGCGCGTAGCTGGCTGTCGGTTCCGGGGCGGACTGCGACGGGGCGCAGATCCTGCATGTCACGTATGTATGGGAGGCACGACCAAAAATCACCTGATCGGCCGGCCCGGTTCGGGCGGCGTTCAGCCGAAGATCCGCTGCCACAGCGAGCGCTTGCGCGCCTGCTCCGCCAGCAACACGGAACACTCGACGTCGGCGGCGACGTCCAGCACGAGCGATCCCGAGACGAGTCGTTCGAGCAGGCCGCGTTCGGTCGCGCCGATGACGACCATCGTCGACTCGCGGGCCGCGTCCTCGATCGCTTCTTCGACGTCACCTGTCGCCGCACGCAACTCGGCGTCGTCGAGACCGTGTTCGTCGGCCCACAGTTCGAGGAAGTCCTGTGCCTCCGCTTCGGTGTCACCGACGTGGAGGAGCGTGATCTCGGAGTCGTACTCCGCTGCCAGAACCTTGGCCATCTCGGCGCTCAGATCCGAGTCGGGACCGCCTGCGGTCGGGAGCAGGATCTTCGATGGGTCGAAGCCACGATCTTTGAGCACGAGGAAGTCACAGGGGATGTCCTGCATGACCTCGTCCATGGCGCTCTCTGCGCGACCGGGCGAGCCGTGCGAATCCTCGCCCCACCCCATCACGACGAGGTCGGCCGCGTGATCCCGAGCCGCGTCGAAGATCTCTTCGAAGGACTCGTGGGAGATGATCGTACTCGTTTCGAGATCGACCCCGAACGTCTCTGCGTCCTCGCGAGCGCGCTGAAGGAGATTTCCCGACTCCGTGTCGAGGTCGTCGATGTGATCGGCCCCGTACTGCAGGGAGGTCTGGTCCGGGACGGTGACGACGTGGATCGCCTCGACGGTCCCGTTTCGCTGCTTGGCGATCGCACTCGCGAGCGTGATCAGGTCCGTCTCGTGTTCGGGGTTGGCCAGCGGGACCATCACCTTGTACTCTCCACCGTCGGGTTGGACCGACGCTGCCGCCGAGACGGCTGGTTCGGGCATCTCCTCGGAGCGGTCGAGGATGTACTCGCTGAGAATGCCCTGTTTGGTCGTCCGCGTGCGAGCGTAGAAGACGTACCAGAGGACTGCCCCACCGACGATCAGACTCCCGAACCCGACGACGAGCGGATCGATGTAGTAGATCAGCGCGAACGACGTGATGGCTCCTATAATCGGTGTGATCGGATACAGCGGCACCCGGAAATCAGGTTTGTACTCCGCTGGGTCGGCCACCCGCATCACGATCAGTGCGATATTGAGCAGCCCGTAGATGACCAGATGGAGGAAACTCGCCGTCCCCGACAGCGTGAGGATCGCGTCCCCGCCGATGAGGTCGGCCCCGAGGATGAAGGCGAGGATCAATCCGCCCGTGATCGCGATGGACTTGTACGGCGTCGCGAACCGCGGGTGAACCTCGTTGAGGTCCGGTGAGACGATCTCGTCCCGGCCCATCGCGAAGTTGATCCGCGAGGAGGCCAGGATCGAGGCGTTGGCCGACGAGGCAGTCGCCAGCAACCCGCCGAACAGCATCGCGACCGCCCCGACCGGCCCCATCAGGATGTCGGCGACCTCGACGACGGCGATATCGTCGCCGCCGATGCCCGCGATGAATCCGGGCTCGACGGCCCCGCTCATCACGAACAGCACCAGGGCGTAGATCCCGGTCACGAGGACGACGCTCCCGATGACGGCGCGCGGGAGGTTCTTCCCCGGTTCTTTGATCTCCTCGGCAACGCTCGTGATCTGGACGAACCCGAGATACGAGACGAAGATGAATCCCGTGGCCGTGAGCATGTTGGGCAGACCTTCGTTTGCGGGCAGATTCGAGATATCGGCCTGGAGGCCCCCGATGAACGTGAAGACTGCCAGGATCGCCACCAGGATGATGACGATGACGTTCTGGAGCGCACCGGTCTCCTTGGCACCGACGTAGTTGACGCCGACGAAGAAGGCTGCGCCGACGAGCCCGATGATCGTGGCGACGTTCAGCGAGACGGGGCCGAGGCTGATCGCCCCGGAGACGCCGATGATCAACTGGATGTACTCGCCGAAGCCGACCATGTAGAAGGCCGAGGCAAAGGCCAGCCCGAGCCAGTTGGCCCAGCCGGCGATCGAGCCGAACAGCGGCCCGAGCGCGTGGTTGACGTAGAAGTACGCGCCGCCGGATTTCGGCATGGCCGTCCCGAGTTCCGACGCCGAAAGTGCCGTCAACAGGGCGATCGCCCCACCGACGACGAACGCCGCGACCGCCAGCGAGCCGGCGGTCTCGACGGCCGCGCCCGGCAACACGAAGATGCCGGCACCGATCATCGTCCCGACGCCGATCGTCAGCGCCGCCAGCGGCCCAAGGTCTTTCGCGAGTTCTTCGTCCCCGCTACTCATCCTCGATTGCCTCCTCGTCGGTTGGTCCTTCCTGGGTCTGGTCGGGCAGGACGACCACTGGAAGGTCGGACTCGGTGACCAGCGACAACGCGACGTCGCCGGTCAGCAGTCGAATCCAGCGGCTCCCGCCGCGTGGCGTGATGACGATACTGCTCGCGCCGACGTCGTGGGCAACATCGAAGATCGCCTCGGCGACGTCCGTGCCGTAGGTTATCTTCGTCTCGATGGGGCGCCCTAGTGCCTCCCGGAAGTCATCGAAAATCTCCTCGGCCTCCAGCTCACGCTGTTCCACGCCAGCCTTGTCGATGGCGCCGCCAGCCTTCTCGATCACGTGGACGGCGACGATATCACCGGCCTCGTGGCCCGCCAGCGCGGCTGCTGTCGCGCTCGCGTCCTCCCGGCTCGCGACCGGTACGAGGATCTTTTCGAACAGCTCAGCCATCGTCGTCCCTCCGCAGGCTCATTCGCATCGTAGAGAGAAGCGGGGCTGGTGAATGTCTCATACCCGAGAAAATTGACGCGACGACCTTAACTCTGGTCAGTCGTCCCCGGACTATTCGCAGACGAGACCGCTCACGAGCCGACCGTCGACAACTCACGTCTCCCGGCTGGACTGTTCGCAGACGAGACTGCTCACGAGCCGACCGTCGACACAACGTCTCCCGGCTGGACTACTCGCAGACGAGACTGCTCACGAGCCGACCGTCGACAACTCACGTCTCCCGGCTGGACTACTCGCAGACGAGACTGCTCACGAGCCGACCGTCGACACAACTTCTCCCAGCTGGACTGGCTGCAGCATAAACGTGCAGCCGTGCCGGCCGTCGACACTGCTAGTCGTCCGAGCGCGTCGAAGTCGCCCCATCGGTCTCGTGATCGAATGCGGGCCGGTGCTCTTCGCCATCGATGGCGGAGACGATCCGATCGGCCCCGAGGACGCACACGACTGCCAGTACGACGCCCGCCACGACGTCCGTGAGCCAGTGAATCCCGAGGATCATCGTCGAGAGGACGACGCTGGTCGCGACGACCGACGCGATGGCGAGCCACCTGGAGTGTCGGTCGCGTGTCTGCCAGGCGAACAACAGGACGATAATCGACAGTGACGCATGTAGCGACGGGAACACGTTCGTATTTGCCGAGACTGCCTGCGTCAGGGTCTGCGTCTCGGGGAACAGGGCATACATCGACCCCTCTACGCGGGAACCGAGGTAAAGACGAGGTCCATAGGCGACAAAGAGGGTGTAGAACGTGATCCCGACGAGATAATTCAGGGAGTAGGCGACGAGCAGTTCCTTCAGGGGGCGCACCGTCGATGTGAGGAAGTACACGAGAATCGGGGCGATCAACAGGTACGTGAACCCGAACATGTAGAACCCCGAGAACACAGGGACGAGTACCTCGGGTGTCAGGTCCTGTACGTATGCGACGAACAGCCCTTCGATGGCGTATATCTCAGCCGTGATATCCCAGTTCAGTGCCCGCGAGAACTGGACGCTGGGCTCGTGGACGACGCCTTTGAACATGAGGACGGTCCCGATGACTGCGAGGTAGGGAAACACCTCGTATAGCGTCTCGTCGAGCGACGCGAACTCACGACGGAAACGCTTGCGGTCGATGCAGAGGGCACAGGTGGTCGCGAGACTCGAGAGGACCACCACACCGACGATAGCAATGACTGTAGCGAGGGACATTTTCGAGTACTATCAGTTCTGGAGACGCTTCGAATGAGAGATGTATAAGCTTTGGTTTCTCGACCGCCCGCCAACGGACGGCCGTCCTCGAGAATTCTCGCGAAAGCGCCGATCAGTGCATCGCAGCCAGTTTCGCGATGTAGACGAGACTGAGGAGGTGATCGTCGACGTCGAGGGCGGCCGTGTCGGCTGCTCCGACGTCTTCGATTCCCAGCAGGTAGTCGCCCAGTGTCGAAGCGACGTCCTCGGTGATCCACTCGATCGACTCGTAGTAGGTCAGCGCTTCCTGAGCGCCGCGAAAGTCGCCGTGCAACAGCAGAAACTCCAGCCACTCGAAGATGAGAAACTCGGCGGCTTCGGTCTCGGGCAGCGCCGCGAGATACGGTTTCGACATCTCCTGACTCCCGGCTGTCAGTGGCATCAGCTCCCGGTACAGTCTGGCCCGAAACGCGTCTTCGCCCATCGAGGGGTCGCCGTCTTCGAGCGGCTCCCAGTCGAGGTCGGGCTCGGGTTCCGGCTCCGGGACACTCTCTTCTTCGTCGGGAACGGCCCGTTTCGACCCCCGCTTGCGGGCCATCTTCCTGAGCTCGTCGAGGTCGTAATCCTTCGGATTGATCGTCATGCTGGTTATTACAGCGATATTGATTCTGCGAGGTGTTAAATCTTGTACCCGGGTCTGACGGTCGTCTGACGGGTGCAAGAGGGGAGAAGTTGTGTCGACGGCGGCTCGTGAGCGCGTTCATGCGCGAGTAGTCCAGCCGGGAGACGTTGTGTCGACGGCGGCTCGTGAGCAGTCTCGTCTGCGAGTAGTCCAGCCGGGAGATGTTGTGTCGACGGCCGGCTCGCGAGCGCGTCAATGACGACTGGAATCCAATCCGGCGGCTCCAGCCCGGTCGAATCACATCAGATATATTACTTTTTGCGTGCAGTTATATACTTCGGGGGGACAATCAGGCGAGCGTATGAGCGACGACGACACGGACGACGATGCGGACGATCAGTCGACCGACGGGCCGGTTCCGATCGGCGTCAAACTGGGGAGTACGCGGACGGTCATCGCCTACCCCGACGAAGACGGGGAGATGGAAGTCATCCGGACGCTGACGTGTCTGGCGACCTACGAGGACGCTCTGACGGGCGAGGAGCGCGTCCTCTACGGTGAGGAGGCCGCCAGGGAGTACCCAGACCGCGTCGAGTTCATGCTGCGGTCCGGGCTTCCCGAGGACGACGATCGAGCCGAACTCACGTCGACGTTCTTCGAGGAGGTCATCGACGCCAACGACATCCCGACCGACAGCGCGGTCGTCTACGCGATTCCGACGATAGACAACGAGAAAGGGCTGGCAAATCTCGAAAGCGTCATCGGAGACAGTTCCATCGGCGAGGAGTTAGTCCAGAGCTATCCCGAGTCGCTGTGTGGCTCGATCCCGGCCTTCGGCGACGATCTGGAGGCGATCAACGAGATCTTCCTGGCTGTGAACATGGGCTCGACCAACCTCGAAGCCTCGGCCTACAGGCGTGGCGAGCAACTCGCTCCCTTCACCACTGGCGCAGTCACGGGCAACGAGGTCGATCGTGTCATCGCGAACTACGTCGAAGAGGAGACGCAGGGCCGGGTCAACATCGACGTCCAGACTGCTCGCGAGTACAAGGAAGAGCACGCCGACTTCGAAGATTACGAGCCCTTTACCGACATCATCCAGCAGCCCGGCGGCGGCGCCCACGAGTTCACGATCGAGCGCAGCGTCATGGACGCGGTCGACGAGTACGTCGACGACGCCGTCGAGGAGTTCTGTAACACGTTCCTCCCGGAACTGGCCAACGACTACATGAAAGTGTACAAACTGGCACTGGAGAAACCGGTCGTCCTCACCGGCGGGATGGCCTGCGTCCCCGGTATCGTCGACGAGTTCGCCGAACGCGCCAGCGAGGAGTTGAACCGCGACATCGAAGCGACGACCTCCGACCAACCCGACCTCGCCGCGACACTCGGTGCCCAGCGAATCGCCTCCCACCTCATCGAGTAGCGCTCTGTCCGTCACGATTCGGGGTATTTTTTTAACTCGAATAATCATATCAAAATTATTACTGTGGTATTAAAGAACCCCGATAACGTACATCTGAGTATCATCGATGAAACCTGGCGGGGACCAATGGCAAGTCGACGACGAACTCCTGACAGAGACGGGTCGCGGCGGACTGTTCACTGACGGGTATCTGGAAGGTGCGCCGCTGATTTCGTATCTGGATCAGGAAGAGACGCCACTGTTTGTATTCGGAAGCGGCAAGCGCGGTCTCACACGCGAGCGATCGGGCGACACCGAGCGTATCGTCCCCGGATCGGGGTATCGAGCGATCACAGCCATCACCGACCGACGCGTCCAGTTCGTCGTCGGCGGTGGCCGTGAGGACGGCGACTGGGACGAAAGCGTCCGTCTGTCGGATGTCGATCGGGTCTCGGTCGACAGCGGGTTGATCCGCGAGCAACTGACGATCGACGCCAACGATGGGTCGACGTATCACGTCTATCTCAAAGATGTCGACACCGACCGTGTCGTCTCGTTTCTCGAGACAGTATCGTGGGCGTGGATCAAAGTCGAGGAACTCCTCGACGACGCTCGGAAACACCTCGTCGACGCATCCCAGGGGGAGAAGTCTCGCGACTACGACGCGGCAAAAGAGGCGGTCGCTCGTGCTCGTCGGACTCTCGACGAGGCCGACGGGGCCACCGACGACCTCTCGTCGGAAGCCAGTTCGGGCATCCACGACAGGATCGACCAGGTCGAACGGCGGTATCGTGAAACCAAACGGCGCGTTCACGCTTCCAGGGCGACACATCTGGTCGACGAAGCCGAGCGACACTGGCGTGACGACCAGTTCGAACGCGCATACGATCAGTTCAGTGCTGCCCGCGAAGAGTACACGACAATCCTGGATATCTACGGTCTCGACCCCGACAAGGCCGACGCGATGCGCGAGCGGATCGCCCACGTCGACGGCAATCTGGATCACCTCTCGAAAGCCCCGCTCAGACGTGCGAACGAAGCCTGTTCTCGAGCGCGGGACGCTTCGACGACAGCCGAAGCACTCGAGCACTGGGGAGACGCCCTCGAACTGTACCGACGGGTGATCGAACTCGACTGGGGTCACGAACAGAAGCGATTCGATGGCGATGTTGACCTCGTTCGCGATCGTGTCGTCGGCGTCGTCGAGGAGATACTGGCTGCCAGACGTGAACTCACGGACGATCGGGTCGACGACGCCGAACAGTTGCTCGAACACGACGACTACTCCGGGGCCCGGTCTGCCTACGCCGAGGCGATGGACAACCTCGAAGCGGCGACCGACCTCGCTCGTGAGTTCGACCCCGACGCCGTCCCGGAACTGCAGGAACGCCTGGAGACGTTGGAAGAACGGATTCGTGGGGCGACGACCACCGTCTCCGAGGCGACCGCGGACCCGACTGAGTCAGGTGACGTGGCTCGTGAGGACCCCTCCACCTCCCAGGCGGGAACCGAGACGGACGACTCGTCGACGGACTACGACGACTTCGACAACTGGGTGACGCTGGCCGAGGAGGACCACACCGATCACCAATCTGAGCCGACTGGACTCGATCCGATCGACGCAGAGGAAGACCGCTCGTTCGACGATAGCGTCGGGCCTGACGTCGACCGCTCACCGCAGGGGGAAGCCCCACGTAACGAGGACTCACTTCGGGACGCGGTCGTCGAGGATTCGGATCCTGACGCCACTGTAGTCGATGCAATAGAGACACTCGACGCGTCGGAACTGTCGGAGCTCGTCGACGCCGTCTGGTCGACACTCGGCTGGTCAACCGCACGGATCGAGGGGGCGCCGGGCGTCAGGGCGAGCCGCGAAGCCCCGATGGCCGAGGAACTCGTCCTCGGAGTCGTCACGGAGGGGACGACGACCGAAGCCGATGTCGAGGGTCTCGTCGACCGACGTAATTCTGCCGGGGCCGATCGAGCCGTGCTCGTGGCGAACGTGACCGTCGCCCCGAGTGCCGCCCGTCGGGCGATCGCGACCGACGTCGAACTGATCGATGCCGAGTCGCTCGCCGGTATCGTCGAACGCGAGTCGCTCACTGACCACCTGCCGGACGCGACTGTCTGAAATTCCGACGCGGCTGTGGTGATGAGAACTCGGCCGTATCAACAGGAAAAATTATTACTGTTAAGTGTATATTAGGAACCTGTAATGCCGAAGTGTCCACAGTGTGGTCGGCGGATGAGCTACAACGACGAGACGACGAAACTCACAGAGTACGTCTGCTCGAACTGCCACCGCGTGGAGATCGAGTACAAAGAGACGGACGTCACGCACGCGGCCTGATCACGTCGGCTGATTCTCGGCGAGTCGAGTATCCTTACAGTAGCTACGCCCCTTGGAGTGCCCTGGCGACGGCACTCCGAAACGCCTTCGAGTCCGGGTCGATTCCGGCGATCGAGAGTTCTGCTCGGTGTTCGCGCGCGAGTCGATCCCGGAGCCGATCCACAGTTTCGCCAGCCTCGAAGGCGGAGCGATGATCGTCGGTCACCAGCGCTCGGGCGGCGGCCTCGGCGTCCGCAAACGACGCCGTTGGTTCGGACGGCAGATCGGGATTGTCGAGTCGGCCCCGCCAGCCGTGTTTGTCAGCGAGTCGGACGCCCGCTACGGTCGTGTCGGCCCATCGAGACTCGGGAAACGAGTAGCGATCGGGCGAGACAGCGTCTGCTCTGACTTCGCGTTCGAGCGCCGGGGCGGGAGTCAGCCCGAGCCGCTCGAAGATCGCGTTCGAGGCGTCCGGCGTGAGCAGCCCGTCTCGTGTGGTCGAGAGGACGTCGTACCCGACGAAGTCCGGAAGCGCTTCCCAGTCGTACTCGATCCGGTGCTGGCAGGTCGCGATCCCGTAGAAGGTGACGGCCGAGACGTCGGCGACTGCCTGGCGCAAGGCGCCCCTGTCGAACCCAGACTGGACGGCGTCGATGGCCGGACTGATGGCTGGCGGAGCCGATCTCGGATCGAGCCGACGGTTCTCGTCACCGAAGACGAGCCGACCGTCATCCTGAAGCATGAACCGCAGCGGAACCCCTTCGACGCGTTCGAGGATCCAGAGATGTCCCTCTCCCATCGATTCGCCGTCGTCGAGGTTCGCGACCGCGGGAAACGCCTCCATCGAGTAGACTGTCGCGTCGCGATCCCTTAGGTTGGGTGGTAGCATTAAGTGATCGTGCCCTGTACATTCGGCCGTACTATGGAACTCACCTGGCACGGACACTCGACGTGGCTCGTCTCGGTCGGATCGACTGACTTGCTCATCGATCCGTTCTTCGACAACCCGATGACAGACACCGATCCTGAAGAACTCGATCCGGACTACGTCCTGTTGACGCACGGCCACGCCGACCACATCGGCGATTGCGATCGCTTCCGCGGGACGACTACGGTCGGTACACCGGAGGTCGTCAGCTACGTCGAAGACACCTACGGTGTCAAGGATACGATGGGGTTCAACCTCGGCGGTACGGTCGAACTGGGCGATGCCTACGTGACGATGCACCGGGCAGACCACACCAACGGCATGGACACCGACTACGGCGCGACTGGCGGGATGCCCGCTGGATACATCATCTCGGATACCAAGCCCACACAGGTCTCAGACGCCGACTCGACTACGTTCTACCACGCCGGTGACACCGGACTGATGTCCGAGATGCGCGACGTCATCGCCCCGTATCTCGAACCCGACGCTGCGGCAGTGCCCTGTGGAGACCACTTCACAATGGGGCCGATGCAGGCCGCCATCGCCGTCGACTGGCTCGACGTCGATCACGCCTTCCCGATGCACTACGACTCGTTCCCACCGATCGAGATCGACACCGACGACTTCGTCAAAGAGGTCACAGCCACCGGCAGCGACGCCGAGGTCCACGTCCTCGACGGCGACGAGACGTTCGAACTCTGAACCGGGTTCTCCTCACCCGGGGACTCTCACGACTGTTTTTATCCTCTGGGCACGACGGTTCTGCGTGATGGACGGCCAGCCAGTGACCCGCATGCAAGCCGCGATCGGCCTCGTGAGCGTCGTCGTTCTGGTGGCCGTCGTCGCTCTGTTCGTCGGGACACCGTGGGTCGACACCTCGGCAGCGGCCGACGACCGTGTCGTGGTCGAGTCCGTTTCTGGCGACGCGACCGTCACGATCAGGTACACGGACGGGAGTGGTAGTTCGCAGACGGTCGTGGCCGACACGGACCCGGGCCTGTCCAGCGCGGTCGACGGCTGGGCGATCGTCGAGCGCTCGGCGCTCCCGTCGCCGCTGCAGGCGGTATCGAGAACGCCTGGGTCCAGTGTCGTCGGGTTCGGCGAGTGGGCACTCGTCGGCGCGAGTACGAACGCGACAGTCTCGATCGGCGAGGCGACGCTGACCGTCGTCGCTCCGGCCGGTCGGAACGTCGATCCGACCCGGAAGGCCGGCTTCTTGAGACAGTTCGTCGACCCCTACGCGCTGGATCCCGACACGCCCGAGCGGGTCGTGCTCGTCGCCGCACCCCGCGGACTGAGCCACGAGGGCGCCATGTACGGCGACGACCGGGGGTACGTGACGATCGAGGCGTTCTGGGACGGCGACGTCGGGAGCGTCTGGATCCACGAGTACCTCCACGCCCGGCAGAACTTCCGTCTCGACCCCGAGATGACGTGGTTCCGCGAGGCAAGCGCGGAGTACCTGAGCTACCGGATCATGGAAGAGCAGTACGGCGAGGTCTCGGAAACTGACCTGCAGGCGCGCCTGGAGGCCTTCCCGGCACACGAGGGGGTCGCGCTCGCGAATCAGACGACGTGGCGCGGGACGAGCGCGAACTACCACGTCGGCGCTCGTCTGCTCGGGGCTGTCGACGCGGAGATCAGGGCCGACACCGGCGGTCAGGACACACTGATAGACGTCTTCCGGGCGATGAATCGGCTGGACAGACCGATCACTGTCGAGACGTTTGTCGACCTCGTCGAGCAGCGTACTGGAGACGACGAGTCCTGGATCGCGGCGTCGATTCGAGGCGAGCGATCCGTCGACTATCAGTCACCATAGATTTATATTCAGTCTTAGCAATCACCCTCTATGGTGCAGTGTCCGAACTGCGGTGCATCGATCGACGATCAGGCAGTCTCGTGTCACAACTGCGGAGCAGCGCTCGGCGCTCAACAGGGTCCACTGCAGGAGCAACAAGGTGGAGGACAGCAGCCACCTCAGGGCCAGCAGGGACATCCTCAGGGTCGACAACAACCGCCGCAGGGCCCGCAGCAACCACCCCGAGGAGGTCAACAGCCGCCGCAGGGGCGGCAGCCCCAGCAACCGCCAGGGCAGCCAGGCGGTGGACCGAGGGGGGCTGCCGGGCCCGCCGGCAGTAGCGGTCAGAGTCGTCGTGACCTGCTGAAGTACGGTGGCGGGGCGGCAGTTCTCGGCCTCGGCGGATTTCTGGTCTGGGACAACGTGTTGAGTGGTGGTGATGGTCCCGCATCGGCTGATGATCCCGAATCAGTGGTTCGTAACTTCTGGAGTGATCTCGACAACGGCAACGTAGACGCGGCTCGAGAGTACGTTCATTCCGAGCAACAAGACTCTGGGGGGCTCTCGCCGACGGAGGAGAATATTTTCCAAGAAGCAGATGTCTCCGTCGAATCGACGACCCTCGTCGAAGAATCGGGTGATCGAGCGACGGTCGAAGCGACAATTCGAATTTCCTATCAAGGCAATTCAAATTCGGTTACAGTCGATCACCAACTTCGGAAAGAGGGCGGTGACTGGAAGCTGTACGATTTGACCGGGTTCTAAGGGGCGTATTCCCTCTGCGTTCACGACGTGGAACCCGTGTTCTGTATCTGTGTGGGTAGCTACTCAGTTGCCGACTGTCACGCCGGCGACCGACTCCAGGTACTTCAGCACCGCCGTCATGTCTTCGTTGCCGTGGCCCATCGCGCTCGCGGCCGAGAACGACTCGCGAGCGGCCGCAGTCTGGGGCAGCGTCAGCCCCACGTCGTTGGCAACTTCGTTGGCATACCGGAGATCCTTGAACTGCAGATCGACCGGGAAGCGCGGTTCGAAGTCGCGTGCTGCGATCAACTGGCCCTTGATACGGAACAGCGGCGAGTCGACCGCGCCGGCCTCGACGACCTGCTGCATCGCGTCGAGATTCAGGTCCTGGGCCGCACCGAAGGTCAGCGCTTCGGCGTAGGCGCTCATCATGTCCCCCAGCAGGAGGTTGACGAACAGCTTCATGCGCGCGCCGTCGCCCACGCCACCGCAGCGGACGACCGGTTCGCCCATCGCTTCGAGAATCGCCTCGACGTCGTCGAGGACGTCGTCTTCACCGCCAGCCAGGACAGTCAGCGTCCCCTCTTCGGCGGGACCGACCGTCCCCGAGACGGGAGCGTCGACGAATCGTGAGTTCTGCGCGCGAACGGTTTCGGCCGCCGCCAGCGTGGCGTCGGGCGTGACCGTACTCATCTGGATCACGGTATTGGAGCCGTTGATACCCGTCAGCAGGCCGTCCGGGCCGTCGAGTACGGCTGCGAGTGCCTCGTCGTCGGTGACCATCGTGATCACGACGTCGGCCTGCTGGCCCAGTTCGCGCGGCGACTCGGCGACCTCGATGCCGGCGTCGGCGAACGGTTCGGTCGGGCCGTCGCTGCGGTTGTAGACGAGCAGTTCGTAGCCCGCGTCGTCGAGATTCCACGCCATCGGCGCTCCCATCGCGCCCAGTCCGACGAATCCGATCGTTTGCATACGGTGGGCACTTGGAGGCGGGTGTACTTGAGCGTCGGGAAACGCTGATTGGGCGGCGGGTCGAAGCCCCCGGTATGAGTGACAGCGACTGGACGGACATGCTCGCCGCCGAACGGATGCGTGTCGACCGGAAGTTCGAGGACCAACTCGAGGCCTCGTCGTTCTCCCGACAGCAGTGGGGGCTGGTGATGACGGCCGTCGATTTCGAGATTGACGGTCCAGAGAACCCGAAAGAGGCGACACTGCGAGCGGATACGAGCAAGCTATCGAGCGTGATGTCCGAGATCAAGAACCTCGACAAGCGCGGTGGCGGCATGGCCAGTCCGTCGGGCGGTGGCAGTGCTGGCGGCAGCGGCAGCGGGGGCGGCGGTATACTGGGCAAGATCGCGGGCCTGTTCGGCGGCGGTGGCGGAGGCGGTGGCGCACTCCAGCATGAAGCCGAAGAACTGGCAGCGGAGTACACCGAGAAACTGCAGTCCCACCTCGAAAAACGCGGTCGCTGGGAGACGATCTGCGAGCAGGCTGCCGGAGAGTAATCAGTACTCGTCGCCGCCGTGGAACAGCGTCAGCTCTTCGGCCTGGTAGATGTTGATCAACTCGGTGACGATCTCGTCGTAGCTCTCGTCTTCGACGCGGAGGCCGTCGAGACGCTCGATCGTCTCCTCGTCGAGGTCGACTGTGGGCATATCTAGACGAACAGTCCGAGAAACAATAAATCCGCGGCTGCGGTGTTTCGAGTCGTTTACTTCGGGAACATCGAGTTGCCGGCGCTGCCGGACAGTTCCGCGAGACCGGCGTGAACGTCGGCGATACGCTCGCGGACGAGCCGACCGCCGACCCGCGGATCGAAGTGATCCTTGTTCGGCGACCAGTCGACGTCGTTGTAGAAGGTGTCTTTCTGGTCCTCGACGCCCTCCGGCGGGACGAGTTCGTCCTTGTGGTCGAGGTAGTGGTCGAACAGGGTGCGCGTGTACTCGTACTGGTAGCGCGTGTCCTTGTTCATCTTGCAGATGCCACGGTGCATGAAGTCCTCGACCTGCGGGGGCTGCAGCCCCGAGGAACCGTGCAGGACCAGCGGGATCTCGAGACCGTGATCGGCCAGCGTCTGGCTGATCTCGCTGGCGAGGTCGGGTTTGAGTTCGAGGTCTTTGCCCTTCGCGACGCCGTGCTGGGTCCCGACGGAGATAGCGAGCAGGTCACAGCCCGTGCGCTCGACGAACTCGACGGCGTCCTCGGGGTCGGTGTAGAAGGCTTCCTCGGCGACGATTTCGTCTTCGACGCCCTTGATCCGGCCGAGTTCGGCCTCGACGAGGATGTCCGCGTCGGCCTCGTCGATCTTGTCGACGACTGCTTTGGACTGGCGGATGTTCTCCTCGAAGTCCTCGTGGGAGGCGTCGATCATGATCGAGGAGGGGATCTCCGTCTCGATCTGCATGTCGATGAAGTCCATGTCCGTCTGGTGGTCCATGTTGAGGAACACGCCGATGTCGTACTGCTCGGCGATGACGTCGATGTAGTTCCCCATCGCGCGCAAGCCGGCCTCGGGGTCGCCGTTGCCCGCGAAACTACATGCACCAGCGCTCATCTGGATGAGCAGATCGGAGTTTACCTGCGAAGCACCCTCCATCAGCCCCATCATCACGTCCGCTTCGGCGATGTTGCTGGCCACCAGCCCGAAGTCCTCCTCCAGAGCCTTGTCGTACACCTGACTGAGTTCACTTCCGCCGTAGAACGGCATTCGTTGTCACCGTATGAGCGTTTACTCGCCTCCGTAATAATGGATGCGGAATACCCGTCGGGAGACCTCAGAAAAGACTGTCAGTGGTCACCGCCCCCACGACGCTGAAGATAGCCGCGACGCTGACAGTGCGCGCCGTGACAGCCAGTCTGCCCGCGGGGTCCAGATCGGCGAGGAAGACCGACGGCGCGGTAATCGCGAACGCCAGCAGGGTGACCGACCCGAACGCGACGATCAGTAGCGAGATGAACCGCACCGGGACACCGAGTATCGCAGCTTCCCTCCGGGGGTCGCGGTCGTTATCGGCCCCGTAGAGGCCACCGTAGCCGATAGCCATGATGACAGCTACGAGGAACAGACTGTGGAAGACGGTCATGTTCCGGGCCAGTTGCCACACCTCGCCGGTCACGACGAAGGGCCCGGACAGCAGGAACCCCCCGACGATCTGCTGTGCTGTGTCCGCCAGTTTGTGTCGCTGTCGCTCTTGCATATACTGTTAGTGTCGGTTCTCGCAGATATCGTTTCGGCCGGGGGCGCCCGCGACGAGGCGCTATGTCTCCTCTGACAGCGCCGCTCTCACTTCGTCTTTCGTCGCTGCTCGGAGTGCCGTCTCGGCCAGTGTTCTCGCGTCGGCCGTCGAGACGTCAACGACGTTCGCTTTGACGTCGGGGATCGTGACCGCGCTCATGCTCAGTTCGTCGAGACCGAGGCCGATCAGCAACTCCGTCAGGTCTGGATCGCCGGCCATCTCGCCGCACATCCCGATCCAGATGTCGCCGTCGTGGGCGGCTTCGACGGCCCGATCGATCGCCCGGAGGACGGCCGGATCGCTGGGATCGTGGAGATCCGCGACGTGTTCGTTCTGCCGGGAGGCGGCCATCACGTACTGTGCGAGGTCGTTGGTCCCGATGCTGAAGAAGTCTAGCCGCTCGGCCAGCGCGTCGCCGACGAACACCGCCGCCGGCGTCTCGATCATCACGCCCAGTTCTGGCATCGCGTAGTCGACACCCTCGGATTCGAGATCCCCGGCGACGTCCTCGACGACGTCGAGGGCTTGCTCGACCTCCCCGACTGTGGCCACGAGCGGGAACATCACCGCGAGGTCGCCGTCGCCGACCGCGCCGGCGCGCAACAGAGCCCGGATCTGTGTCTCGAACAGCTCGGCGTCGGGGCCGAGCGACCGGCGAATCCCGCGCATCCCGAGGAAGGGATTGTCCTCTTCGTCGGCCTCGATGTAGGGGATCGGCTTGTCGCCGCCGACGTCCAGCGTTCGGACGACGACCCGCCCCTCCGGGAAGGCGTCGAGTGCCTCGACGTACGTGTCGACCTGCTCGTCCTCGTCCGGTGGCGCTTCCCGGTCGAGAAAGAGAAACTCCGTCCGGAAGAGGCCGATCGCGTCCGCGCCCTGGGCGACCGCACCTTCGAGTTCGGCCAGCGTCCCGACGTTCGCCGCGACCTCGATCTCTTTTCCGTCGGCCGTCTCGACGCGATCGGACCGAATCTCGACGTCGCGACGCTCGCTCGCTCGTTCACGGGTCTCCGCGCTCGGATCGACGATCACGTCGCCGGCCTCGCCGTCGACGACGACGGTCTCGTCGGCCTCGACGCCCAGCAGATCGTCGCCGACGCCGACGACGGCCGGAATCCCGATCGACCGCGCGAAGATCGCTGCATGAGACGTTCGGCCGCCCTCGGCGGTCGCGAATCCGGCGACAGTCTCGGGGTCGAGCTGTGCGGTATCGCTCGGGGTGAGCATCTCAGCCAGCAGGACCGTCCCCTCCGGCAGCGCCGAGAGATCGATCCGTTCGGCGTCAGCGAGAATTCGGACCAACCGGTCGCGGATGTCCCGCAGGTCGTCGGTGCGCTCGGCCATCCGGCCGCCTGCGGCCGCCAGCTGTTCGATCCCCTGCTGGAATCCCTCGCGCGTGGCGTGCTCGGCCGGCAGCCCCTCGTCGATCGACTCCTCGACTGCGTCGGTGATCTGCGGATCGTTCAGAAACTGGAGATGCGCGTCGAAGATTTCCGCCTCGCTCTCGCCGACCTTCTCGGCGGTGCGCTCGCGCTCGGTTTGCAGTTCCTCGCGGGCGGTGGCGACGGCGTTCTCGAAGCGCGCTTGTTCGGCCGCGGTGTCGACATCTTCGGGTGCGGGCGGTTCGTCGAGTTCGACGTCCTGGTCGTACCAGACGACGGTGCCGACGCCCGACAGTGGCGTCACGCCGGTCCCCGAGAGCGTGCGTTCACTCATCGTACTCAGATTCCGGTGTCGTGAGCACTTTTTCGAGCGCGTCCAGTGCCGCCTCGGCGTCGTCGCCGTCGGCGATCAATCTGACTTCCTCCCCGTGTTCGACGCCGAGGCTGGAGACGCCGAGCATGCTCCGGGCGTTTACTGGCTCTTCATCCTCGGTTGCGATCTGTAACTCGGCCTCGAACTGGTTTGCTGTCTCGACGAACTTCGAAGCCGGCCGGGCGTGGAGTCCAGCTTCGGGGACGATCGTGACTGTTCGCTCCATCATGTGAGAACCTTAGTCAGGACGCTCGATACTTCTTTCGGCGATTCCTGGCGCTTCGGAGTCGTCCGTCTCGCGGCTGGCCCTGGCTGTACGGCCCGGCCAGGTTCGTCGCTTTCGAGCGCTGGGCGAGCATGCCGATGGATCGCACGGATAGACCCGACCATTATCAACGTTGCAGCTGATTGTCTAGATGATGTACGAGACGATACTCGTTCCCGTCGACGGGAGCGACCCGTCCGTAGCCGCCGCCGAGGAGGCCATCGAGATCGCACGGCGTTTCGACGCACACCTGTCGCTAGTGACCGCGATCGAGGTTCCGGAACCCCCCGATTCCGAGGTCGTGACCGGGTCAGACCGTCGGTCGCTCGACGAGGAGACTGCCCGTGCGATCGAGTGGCTCGAAACCCACGCCGCCGACGCCGGCGTCGCCCACGAGACCCTCGTGGAGCGAGGGCTTCCCCACGACGTCATCTCCGCCGCCGTCGCCGATCTGCGTGCGGATCTGGTGGCGATGGGGACACACGGCCGAACTGGCGTCGAGCGCGTCCTGCTGGGGAGCGTGACCGAGCGGTTCCTCCGAACGTCGACCGTGCCCGTTCTGACGGCACATCAGCGCGACGAAGTCGGGCGCTTCGACGACGTGCTGGTCCCCACAGACGGGAGCAGCTGCGCCGAGCGGGCGGTCGACCACGCGCTGGCGATCGCGGACCGCTGTGACGCGACCCTCCACGCCCTCTCGGCCGTGGACGTGCAGGCGATGGCCTCGGGGCTGGACATGGGCGCGGGGCTGCCGGACGTGATCGAGACGCTGACGGACCAACGCGAGGACGCCGTCGCCGCCGTCCGCGATCGTGCAGCAACCCACGGTATCGACTGCGAGACGGCGGTCTTCGAGGGCGCACCGGTCCAGGCCATCAGCGAGTACGTCACGAAGCACGGGATCGACCTCGTGACGATGGGGACTCACGGCCACAGGGGCCTCGAACGACTGCTCCTGGGTAGCGTCGCCGAGCGGACCATCCGCACGAGCGAGGTCCCCGTGCTCGCGGTCCCGCCCGAGAGTGAGTGACGGACCGGCCCCGGCGGGCTAGCCCGACCGATTTTTACCCTCGACGGGCCAGCCTTTTGGCATGGCCGGGACCGACGCATCCGCAGGAGAGAGCCACGTCAGCGACGACAATCCGTACGTCTCCGAGCCGGAGACGGACTTTCGTCCGGTCGCGGACCTCTCGGAAGGCGAGGCCGAGCAGCAGGCCGACTATCTACGGGAGGCGATCCGATTTCACGACTATCGCTACTACGTCCGCAACGACCCAGTGATCGCCGACCGGACATACGACGCGCTGTTCGCCCGCCTCGAAGACCTCGAAGACGAATTCGACATCCAAACTGCGGACTCGCCGACCCGGCGCGTCGGTGGCGAGCCACTCGACGAACTCGGGACTGTCGAGCACGTCGTCCCGCTGCTGTCGATCGACTCCAGCGGCGAGGCCGATGACGTTCGCGCCTTCGCCGATCGCGTCGACCGAACCGTCGGCGACGCGGTCGAGTACGTCTGCGAGCCGAAGTTCGACGGTCTCTCCGTCGAGGTGATCTACGTCGACGGCGTCTACCAGCGCGCGGCGACCCGCGGTGACGGCCAGACCGGTGAGGACGTCACCGAGAACGTCCGGACCATCGGCTCGGTCCCGCAGCGACTCCGCGGGGACTACCCGGACTACCTCGCAGTCCGGGGGGAGGTCTACATCCCGCGGCCTGCCTTCCACCAGTACAACCGCGAGCGCGTCGAGCGCGGCGAAGACCCCTTCGCCAACCCCCGCAACGCCGCCGCTGGGACGCTCCGCCAACTCGATCCGAGCGTGACGGCAGAGCGGCCGCTTGACTGTTTCTTTTACGACGTGCTCGCCGCCGGCGCTAACGAGTCGGTGGTCGAGGACGCTACTGCCTCCAGCGGTGCGATCGACTTCGCGGGACTCGATACGCACTGGGACGAACACGAGATGCTGCCTGAGTGGGGACTGAAAGTCAACGACTCGTGCCGGCTCGTCGACTCGATCGAGGAAGCCATCGACTATCGCGACGACCTGCTCGACCAGCGCGACGACCTGGACTACGAGATCGACGGCGTCGTCCTCAAAGTCAACGACCGCGAGCAGTGTGGGACGCTCGGGACCACCTCGCGATACTACCGCTGGGCCTACGCCTACAAGTTCCCGCCCCGGACCGAGCAGACGACGATCTCGGACATCGTCGTCCAGGTCGGCCGCACGGGCCGTCTCACGCCTGTCGCGCTGCTCGATCCCGTCGACGTCGGCGGTGTCACCATCTCGCGAGCGAGTCTGCACAACCAGGCCGAGATCGAGTCGATGGGCGTCGACGTCGGCGACGAGGTCCGCGTCGAGCGCGCGGGCGACGTCATCCCGTACGTCGACGAGGTCGTCGAGTCCCACTCCGAGGACTACTTCCGACTCCCCGAGGAGTGTCCGGTCTGTGGCAGCCCGGTCGAGCGTGAGGGGCCGCTGCACTTCTGTATCGGCGGACTGAGCTGTCCAGCACAGCTGAAGCGGGCCGTCGAGCACTACGCCAGCGACGCCGGACTGGAGATCGAGGGTATCGGCGAACAGGCCGCCGACACCCTCGTCGAGGAAGGGCTCGTCGAGCACGGCGTCGCGGACCTGTACGATCTCACGGTCGAGGACCTCGCGAGTCTCGAGGGGTGGGGCGCGAAGAGCGCTCGCAAGGTGATCGACCAGCTCCACGCCTCGAAATCGCCCGAACTGGCCACGTTCCTCTCGGCGATCGGCATTCCCGAGGTGGGATCGACGATGGCTCGAACTCTCGCCCGGCATTTCGGGTCGCTCGACGCAGTGATGGACGCCTCCGAAGACGAGCTACAGGCGGTCGGGGACGTCGGCCCGATCGTCGCCGGCCACATCCACGAGTTCTTCGAGAGCGAGCGCAATCGAGAGGTGATCGAGCGGCTTCGCGAGCGCGGGGTCGAACCGCAGGCTGCCGAGGAGGAAGGCAGCGAGGAACTCGCCGACCTCACGGTCGTCGTCACGGGGAGTATCGATGGGTGGACGCGCGACGAGATTGAAGACCTGATCGAGCGCCACGGCGGGTCGCTCACGGGCAGCGTCTCCGGCAACACGGACTATCTGGTCGTCGGGTCGAACCCGGGGACGACCAAGCGCGAGGACGCCGACGACGAGGGCGTCCCACAGATTGATCCCGAGGCGTTTTTCGAGGTCCTCGAAGACCGCGGCGTGGACGTCGAGAGGTGAAGTACGTCGGCTGGGAGTGGCCGAAATCGGCGAGCGTCGGCGTCGCCCTCATCCCGGTGTCGTCGAGGCTGTCGACGAGGAACCGCTCCGTCTGATCGACGGCCTGCTGGACGTCCTACCGAACTGCCATCGTACCCGTCTACCGAGTTACGCCGTCGCCATCGCGTGGAGGTCTTCGAGCGCTTGCCGTGCTGCTTTCTCCTTGACCGCGCTGCGCTCTCCCTCGAAGTCGTATCGCTGAACCGTGGCCGACGGGTGATCTTCGCTGTCCGCGTGTGCCCGGGCGACGCCGACGAAGACGACTCCGACCGGATCTCCGCGGTCGTTGGTGGTCGGGCCGGCGATCCCGGTCGTCGAGAGTCCCCAGGTCGTGTCGGCCACCTCGAGAACGCCCCGGGCCATCTGCTCGGCGACGGTCTCGTTGACGGCTCCGATCTCTTCGAGCACGTGCTGCTGGACCGAGAGTTCCTCGTGTTTGGCCTCGTGGGTGTAGGCGACCAGCGATCGATCGAAAAAGTCACTCGACCCCGGGACTGCCGTCACGAGCGCCCCGACGAGTCCGCCGGTGAGCGACTCGGCGATCGCCAGCGTCTCGCCGGCCTCGGTGAGCGTCTGTGCGACCTGTCTCTGGACCGGGGGCTCGCCCTCGAACTGGTGCACTGTCAGCACCTCCACCGAGAGCAGACGCGGGCCGCCGGATCGGGCGGCTGTGCTGTCACTTCGCGCATCGTATCTTTGAGCGGGTCGCCCAGGACCGTAGCAATTGGGGTGGTCACGTCGTTCGGCCAGCGTCCTTCTGAAGGGGCGACCAACGATCCGCTGTTGGCCGCTCTCTTCGAACCGATACGAGCGTTGAACGAGATAATTAGGGTGCGCTCACTCCGAGACGGGGATACAGAGCACTGGTACGTCGCTCTGTCGGAGCGTACGCTCGGTCGTACTGCCAAGCAGGTGGCGTTTCAACCCTGAGCGCGCGTGGGTGTCCATGACGACCAGGTCCGCATCGATCGCCTCCGCACAGGCGACGATCTCGCTCGCCGGCCGGCCGACGCGGGTCGCCCTGGACACCGGTACGTCCCGCTCCTGGGCGAGCGATTCCAGCGTCCTCGCCGGATGGTCGGTGTCTTCGAGGAAGGCCTCTTTGACCTCCTCGGCCGAGAGTTTCGTCGAGACTGGTGTCGCTCGCGGATCGGCGACGAACAGCCCGACGACTTCCCCGCCGTGAATCGCGGCGATGTCGACCGCTCGCCGCTCGGCGGCGTCGTCCTCGGCGCGGCGTTTCGTCGGCACCAGAATCGTCTCGAACATACCCGAGAGCAATATCCCGCAGGCCAATAAAACGCCGCCCACGACCGTCGTGAGTTTCGATTGACCAGAACGTATCAAATTTCCATCCCTCGAGATGTACGACCGGTGGCTCACGAGCGTCCAGGAGGTGACGGCCCGGACAGCCACCGACGGCGACGAAGCGCTCGACCGACTCGACGACTCCACCGTCGTCGCAATCCTCGATCGACGGATGCCCGAGACCAGCGGCGATGAAGTCGCTCGGGTGAGCGCGTCGACCTACCCAGACTGTCTCGTCGTGATCGCCAGTGCGCTCCAGCAGGACGACAACCTCGACGCGAACACGTACGACTATTACCTCACGAAACCAGTGAGCCGTGACGAACTCCTCGAAACGATCGACGCGATAGCGAGTACCTCGCTCCCGATCAGTCCGTGATCGAGAGCCTCGTCAGGTCGCTGTCGTTGGGGTGACCACGAGTTTTATAACATCTGCAACACAAGAATTCTACAATTTCCGGCATGGGAGTTGCTGAAATCGAAATCGATCGGAATCCGTCGATTCGCCGCGGTGGGCGTCCCAGTGAGACAGCTGTCGAACCGAGCGATCGACCTGTTGGTGCTATCGACTCGACGCGCCACAATGACTAACGTACATGCGACAGCGACTGAGGTACTCGAACGGATCGACGACGCCTTCTTCGCGCTCGACGAACAGTGGCGGTTTACCTATCTCAACGAACAGGCCGAAGACCTGCTGAACGTCGACCGCCAACACGTCCTCGGCGAGAACGTCTGGGAAGCGTTCGAACCTGCCGCTGGGACGACCTTTCAGGAGGAATACGAGCGGGCGATGGAGACACAGGAACCGGTCTCCTTCGAGGAGTATTACGCGCCGCTTTCGATCTGGGTGGAGGTCACCGCCTACCCCTCGGAGACGGGGCTGTCGGTGTACTTCCGTGACGTAACCGACCGTATCGAGTGCGAACGCGACCTCGAACAGTACGAACGGATCTTCGAGACGATGGACGACGGTGTCTACGCCGTCGATGAAGACGGGACGTTCACACTCGTCAACGACGCGTACACGGAGCTGCTCGGCTACGATCGCGAGCAACTCCTCGGCTCGCACGTCTCGACGGTCGTCGATACAGACACTGCACAACAGGCGGCCGAACTCGAAGCCGAACTGCGCGCGGGGACGCGCGAAACGGCTACCCTCGAAGCGACGATCGAGCGCAACGACGGCACCGAGATCGACGCCGAGGCGACGTTCTCGATGCTTCCGGATGGCGACCGGGTCGGCGTCGTCCGGGACATCTCAGAGCGCAAGCAGTTCGAGCGACGGCTGGTTGAGTTGCACGAGATCAGTCGGAACCTTGTTCGGGCCGAATCGAGCGAGGAGGTCGTCGACATCGCGACAGACGCCCTGCGAGAGGTATTGGACGCTCCAGCCTCGCTGTATTTCGGGTACGACGAAGCTCGTGACGTGCTCGGGCCGCCAGTAGTCGACGACCCGTCCGATATCCTCGACGTCGAGTTCTCCGCGGTCACACCAGGCGAGGGCAGCGTCACCGGTCTGGTCTTCGAAACCCGAGAGGCCCGCTACTTCCCGGACGTCCGAGACGTGCCCCAGTACCAACAACCGTCCGAGCGATCCCCGGTCAAGTCGGCGGTGGCCGCTCCGGTCGGGGACGGGGGCGTCCTCGGGGCCGTCGCTGCCGACCGCGCGGCATTCGACGACCAGATGCGGCAGCTCGTCGAGGTCATCGCGACGAACGTCGCGGCCGCACTCGACCGCGTCGAAGACGAACAGCGACTCCGCAAGCGGATCGTCCAGCAGGAGGGTGTCACGGAGTTCGGCAAACTCGTGCTGACCAACCACGACATCGATCAGTTGATGGCCGACGCGGCTCGGCTCGTCGCCGAGACGCTCGACACCGACTACTGCAAGGTGCTCGACCTCGATGAGGCGGGCGAGCAACTGTTGCTGCGCCAGGGTGTCGGCTGGGACGAAGATGTGGTCGGCTCGGGGACCGTCTCGGCCATCGACGACGGTTCCCAGGCCGCGCATACGCTGGCGAGCGACGAACCGATCGTCGTCTCCGATCTCGACGCCGAGACGCGATTCAGCGGCCCGGATCTCCTGCGAGACCACGACGTGACCAGCGGCGTGTCGACGATCGTCGGCCCCGTCGACGATCCCTGGGGGATCCTCGGCGCGCACGACACTGACGAGAAGGTTTTCAGCGAATACGACGTCAACTTCGTTCAGTCGGTGGCGAACATCCTCGCGGCAGCTATCGAACGCCACCAGGACGAAGTCGAACTTCGCGACCGCCGCGACAGACTGGCCGCACTCAACGACATCAACTCGCTGGTCCACAGCCTCGCCGAGTCGATGTTCGGCCTCTCCTCGAAAGACGAGATTCAGCAGTTGGTCTGTGATCGGCTGGCAGCTTCGGACTCCTTCGAGTTCGCCTGGGTCGGCAGTGTTGACGGCGGTGATGTCGTCGTCGACGCTGAAGCCGGCGTCGAGGACTATCTCGACGATCTTGACCTCGCTATCGACGACTCCACGGGCGAGCCAGGACCGACGGCCGTCGCCCACGAGACGGGTGACATGCAGGTCGTTCAGGACGTCACGACCGATCCGCGCTACGAACACTGGCGCGAGCACGCCGAGACCAACGGCTATCGCGCCTCGGCGTCGATCCCGATCGCCGACGGCGAGATACACGGGACGCTCAACGTCTACTCCGGTCGCGTCAGTGCCTTCGACGACGAGGAGCGCGACGCCCTCAGACGGTTGGGTTCGATTCTCGCGTACGCCCTCTCCTCCGTCGATCGCGACCGCGAACTCCAGCGCGAGCGCAATCGGCTGGAGTTCATGAATCGGCTACTCAGGCACAACATGCTCAACAGCCTCAACGTCGTCAATGCGCGGCTGGACCTGCTCGACGGTCGAGTCGACTACGAGGTTCACGACGACCTGGCGGTCGCGACTGATCGCACCCAGGAGATGATCGACTTCGTCCAGACGGTGCGGAAGGTGACGAACGTGATCGGTCGGGGCGGTGAGCAGGAACTCGAACCGCGACCGCTCGACGACGTCCTCGAATCACGCGTCGTGGGTGCCCAGCGAACCTATTCCGACGCCGAGTATCATCTCGAATCACTTCCCTCGGTCGACGTCGCCGCCGACGAGCTGCTGGGTGAGCTGTTGGACAACATTCTGCTCAATGCCGTCCAGCACAATCCAGATCCGAATCCACAGATATGGATCGACGCGACCGTCGGCGACACCTGCGTCGAAGTGACGGTCGCAGACAACGGCCCCGGAATTCCGGACGATCAAAAAGCGGCGGCCTTCGACCGGAATTCCAGGGATTTCCACGATCCCGGATCCGGGTTCGGGCTCTACCTCGTGAGCGAAATCATGTCGTCATACGGCGGCGATATCACCGTCGAAGACAACGACCGCGGTGGCGCGACCTTCCGCCTGACGTTCGAGCGACCGGACTGACTGACCGACGGGGCCGTCAGGACGGCACGACGCTGATCTGCTTGCCACGGTCGACTGCCTGTTCGAGTTCCTCGGCGATCGCACTTCCACGGGAGACCTGGATTTCGCCGCCGCGTGAGACGGTCGCGGTAAAGAGGTACTCGCTGTCGGCCTGGACCTCGACGGTCTCTCCTGTGTAGTCGTGCGCCGGCACGATCACGTGCCGAGAGGTGATCTCGGGCGTCACGACGTCACCCTGCGCTGCCGCCGGGGCCGACTGGCCGCCGCCGCCGCTGGAGCCGGACTTGCCGCCGGGGCGCTCGTCGAACGTTCGGACGTCGATCTCGATGCCCAGGCGGTTCTCGATGTCCGAAATGCGGCCGCCGCCCTTGCCGATGACGTGGCTGATGTCGTGCTGTTCGACCCAGACGACCGCCCGATTGCTCCCCTGAAGCTCGACTTCGACGTGGCCGTCCGCGACCGAGCGGATCTCGCGCTGGATCTCCTGGCGAGCGATCCGATCGACGCCGCTCTCGTCGCTGTCGCCCTCGGTCAGCGGAACCGTCACGACCTGACGGTTGAAGGTGTATATCTCGTACTCCGGCCGCCCTGTTTCGAAGTCCTCGATCGTGATGACGGGCCGGGCGAGGTCCTCTTCCATCAGACCCTCGGGGACTTTGACCTCGGTGTTGACGTCGTAGACTGTCGCTATCTCGCCGGCCTCGATGTAGACGACGGTGTCGACGATCTGGGGGATCATCCCCAACTCCACGCGGCCCACGAGGCGCTGGAGGGCGTCGATGGCACGGGTCGCGTGGACGACGCCGATCATCCCGACGCCTGCGAGGCGCATGTCCGCGAACACCTCGAAGTCGTCGGTCTTTCGCACTTCGTCGTAGATGGTGTAGTCGGGCCGGACCATCAGCAGGGAGTCGGCGGTCTTCTCCATACTCCCACCGAGGGCGGTGTACTGGGTGATGTCCGAACCGACCTGGAGGTCCCGCGGCTTCTCCATCGTCTTGACGGCGTAGTCGCTGTCGTTCAGGAACTCCGCGACGGCCTGGGCGAACGTCGATTTCCCCGCGCCGGGTGACCCCGAGATGAGGACGCCGCGCTGTCGTTCCGCGAGGCGATCCCGGAGTTCGTCGGCGTACTCGTAGTCGTCGAGATCGGTCTTGACGATCGGCCGAACCGCCGTGATTTCCAGCGCGTCCGAGAACGGGGGTCGGGCGATGGCGATGCGGTACTGGCGGAACTGGACGATGCTCATGCCGGGTTCGTCGATCTCGATGAACCCGTCCGGGCTGGCGCGTGCGCCCTCCTCGATCTCGTGGGCGTACTCTTTCAGTTCGGCCTCGTCGGCGGGTTCGTCGCGAATCGTCTGGTAGTGCATGTCGCCGATGTCCCCGCGCTTTGCCTTCGGGGCGACCCCCACTTTGAGGTGGAGGCTCATCGTCGACTCGTCGAAGAAGTTTTCGATTTCGAGACGTTCGACGTCTCTGCCGTGGGGTTCGAGGTAGACGACCTCCAGCCCCTTCGCGCGGGCGACCTCGCTCTGGACGACGTCGCTCGTGACTAGCGTGGCGTCGCGGTCCTGTGCGAGATCGCGGATGAGGGCGTCGATCTGGCCCTCGCCGGCCTCGCGCTTCTCGATAGCGTCGGGACGACGACCCACGTACTCGACGGCGACGTCTCCGGCGTCGTGGAGGTCGGCGAGTTTCTGGAGTTCTTCGAGCCCGTCCCACCCCTGCTGGCGGCCGTCGTTGGCCTGGGCTTCGAGTTCACCGACGACTGCCTCGGGGACGACGACAGTCGCGCCGGCGAACTCGCCGTCTGCGATCTGCTCGGACACGCGGCCGTCGATGACCACGCTCGTGTCCGGTACGATTTCCATGCTCGTTCGTCGGAGACGTGGCCTGATAAACGCCGTGATGGGGACCAGTGTCTCTCGCCGTGCAGTTCCTCCCCCCGGCAACGAGTCCCTACAAGAAGACGACGACCTGCTGGAGTCCCTCGACTGCCCGGAGGCCCACGGCCTGCTGGCCCTGGGCCTGGATCTCGGCCGGCAGGACGTAGACGATGAACGCGGCGACGGCGAGTTCGAAGGCCGTGACCGAGAGCATCATCGCGTCGGCCCACTTGCTGGAGACGTTCACACCGATCGGCAGGCCGAACTCCTCGTCCCACAGTGGGTAGAACAGTGCGATCCCGCGTTTCGAGCCGAACACGTCCAATACGTAGTGGGTGACGACGCCGATCCAGACGAACTGGAGGTTGTCGAAGTAGATCGGATAGGCGAGGACGACCCCGAGCACGAGCAGATTGTGCAGGGTCTTGCGGTGCTTGCCGAAGGCGGTGTCGACGTCCGGGAACAGCGCCCCGAGGACGATCGGCACCGACACCTCGGCGATCGTGCGGAAGGTCTCGACGTCGCCGGACGGCTGGATGATGTACCCGATCCCGATACTCAATAGCACTGCGTTCAGCACGTGCCCGCGCTTGTTCATCTACGTCCACCGTTGGACTGCGAGCGCACAAACGTTTCCCCGATGTCTGACGCCCGTCTTGCGATTCTGCGAACGTGTTTGCCCGGCGGCTTATGCCTGTGAAGACGCTAGGCTATACATGGCCCACGACAGAGCCCTCGATAGACGAACCCTCCTCCGATCGACAGGCGGCGTGCTCGCAGGCGCGGCTCTCGCGGGGTGTGGCGGAGACGGCGGCGGCAACGGAAACGGCGGCGGTGACGGGAACACAGTCTCCGCGGTAAACTACGCGTTCGAGCCCGACGAGATCACCATTGCCGTCGGTGAGACTGTCACCTGGGAGTTCGAGTCAGGTGGCCACAACGTCTGTGCCTATCCGGAGATGTTCCCTGACATAGTTTCGATTCCGGAGAGTGCCGATCCCTTCGGAACGATGTCTGCGGACGGCAGCGCGTACGAACCCGTCGACCCTGGTGAAGTCTTCGAGCACACCTTCGAGACGGCCGGCGAGTACACCTACGTCTGTGGTCCACACGTCAATCAGGACATGATCGGAACCGTGATCGTCGAGTGACAGGACAACGACTATACGCTCGCTCGTCGAACTTTGGTCCATGCCGAAGTTCACCTTGCTCGAGATCCACCTCGACGACGCCGACATCGACGGGACAGCCGAAGCGACCGCCGACGCCGTGACTGCGCTGCCGTTCAGTACCGTGACGACTGGCGAGCGCGACGAAGCCGACGAGTCGGACGTGGAAGCGGTCGAGATCGAAGACGAAGACGAGGAGACGACAATCTCGCTGGCTCCGCTGTTCCTGATCCTCGGGCTGGTCGTGCTTGCGATCGTCCTCAAGAAGCGACTCGGCAGCGAAAGCGAGGCCTAACCCAGTCGCCCGATAGTACCATTGGACGCCCCCTGGGGGAGAAACCCTATGTGCACCGCTGGCTTAGCGAGGTGCATGGGACTCTATCGCAGTATGCGCGCCGTAACCGGTGCTTCCGGCAGCGGCGCGATCGACTGGTCGGCAGTGGCCGAGGCGACGAAGGCCGCGACAGACCCCGGGTCGCTGGATATCGACGACGCCGAACGCGAGGGGTACGCCACGGACGTCCGGGACGCCCGCAATCGCGTCCGAGAGGTCTCGGGGATCGATTTCGACCTTCCCGAAACAGTGGAGATCATCAATCGCCATCACTGGACCGACAACAACATCGAGACCTTCGAGCGCGTGATGGCCCCCCTGGAGGATCACGTCGGGATGTTTCCGAGCGCCGCCCGCAAGATCAACTCCGGGACGATGACGGTCGCACTCTCCTTTCTCGCACGGAACGTCCTGGGGCAGTACGACCCGCTCCTACTCGCGGAAGGCGTCGGTGCTGACGAGCACGCCCTCTACTTCGTTCACCCGAACATCCAGCGCGTCGCCGACACGCTCGACGCGGACAACGACCGCTTCCGGCGCTGGATCGCCTTCCACGAAGTGACCCACGCAGCGGAGTTCGGCGCGGCTCCGTGGCTGCCGGGCCACCTCGAAACCCGGATGGAGCAGGCCGTCGACCGCCTCGCCGACGGCGACGTCGACCGCGAGACGCTGGGGGAACTCGACACGACGATGACCGCCGTCGAGGGCTACGCCGAACTCCTGATGGACCGCGCGTTCGACGACGAGTACGAGGACCTCCGGGAGGAACTCGAAAAACGCCGCCAGGGCCGCGGCCCGGTTCAGAAACTCATTCGGAGAGTGCTCGGTCTGAGCATGAAACGCCGCCAGTACGAGCGCGGCAAGGACTTCTTCGATTCGGTCGCCGACGCCCGCGGGATCGAGTATGCTGGGAAAGTGTGGGAACAGCCCGAGAATCTGCCGAGTGACGACGAGATCGAGGAACCTGGGTTGTGGCTGCAACGGATGGACTGATCAGCGATAGACCAGAATCGTCGCCGTCTCGGATTCGAGCACGACGACCTCCTCGCCTGAGGCCGCGCGGTGTTCCTCGACGATATCGACGGCGTCGCCTGGGATCACAGCAATCTCACTGCCGATGTCGACCTCGACCTCGGCGTTGCGGTCGACCTGCGTCTTGACTTCTTCGGGGTCCATCGAATCGAGCGCGCCGACGACCTGCCCGGCCTTGTCGCGGAACTCCGGTCCGATGACCGAGTGGTCCGGGTCGACCTCGACCGGGACCAGTTCGACGTTCGGGACGCCCTCGCGGACGAGGACGGGGGCGTTGACGGCCTCGCTCAGGTCGTAGGTGTCGATGGCGCGTTCCTCGGGCGCGTCGTCGGGATAGACCTCGACCTTGTCGAGTTCCGTGTTGAGTGCCATTCCTTCGTCGGACTTCCAGCCCCGGATCGTCGAGGCGACGTCGACGATGATCTCGCCGGCCTGCTCGACGGCGGCCATGTCCTCGACTTCTTCGGGATGGAGGTCGATCTCGGGCCACTCGGCGGCGTGGACGCTGCCCTCGGTGCTCGGCAGGGCGTCGTAGGCCTCTTCGGCGATGAAGGGTGCGAACGGCCCGAGCATCTTCAGCGAGGCAGTTAGGGTAATGAAGAGGCCCTGTCGGGCGGCGTCGCGCTCGCCCGGTCGCCCCTCGTAGAGGCGGCCCTTGATGAGTTCGAGGTAGTCGTCGGCCAGGTCGTGCCAGACGAACTCCCGAAGCTCGCGCAGGGCGGCGTCGAAGCGGTAGTCGTCCATGTACTCGTCGACGTTTTCGGCGGTCTCGGCACACCGCGAGAGGATCCAGCGGTCGATGTCGCGATAGGCGGGGTTGTCCAGCGGCTCGCGGTCTTCGTCGAGGTGGCCCGAAGCGAACTTCGTGATGTTCCAGACCTTCGTGTTGAACCGCGACGCGGAGGTAACCTCCTTCCACTGGAACTGGACGTCCTCGCCGCGTTTTCCAGCCAGCGCCATCGCCTGGCGGAACGCGTCGGCCGAGTGCTCCTCGACGACTTCCTCGGGCTGGACGAAGTTGCCCTTGGACTTGGACATCTTGTTGCCGTCGTCGCCGAACACCATCCCGTTGATGAGGATCTCCTCCCAGGGGATCTCGTCTTCCAGTGCCGCCGTTCGGAGGAGGGTGTAGAACGCCCACGTCCGGATGATGTCGTGGCCCTGCGGTCGCAGCGTCGTCGGGTAAAACTCCGAATCGGGCCAGTCACGGACGAACAGCGGCGTGATAGAGGAGTCCATCCACGTATCCATCACGTCGGTTTCGCCGCGCCATTCGGTCGACCCGCACTCGGGACAACCGCCGACTGCAGGATCTTCGTCGGTCGGGTCGAGCGGCAGTTCGTCGGCGTCGGCGACGTGGACGTGGCCACAATCCTCGCAGAACCAGGCCGGGATCGGCGTCGCGAACACGCGCTGGCGGGAGATGACCCAGTCCCACTCCATGCCCTCGGTCCAGTCCTCCAGCCGATCGTACATGTGCTCGGGGATCCACTCGACCTCCTGGGCACGGTCGAGAATCTCCTCGCCGTCGACCTCGACGAACCACTGTTCCTTGCTCAGGATCTCGATCGGGGTATCACAGCGCCAGCACTGCCCGACGTTCTGGGTGGTGGGTTCGGTGTCGTTGAGGTAGCCCGCGTCGTCGAGGTCCTCGGCGATGGTTTCCTTGGCCTCCTCGATCGAGAGCCCCTCGTACTCGCCGGCTTCCTCGTTGAGATGGCCGTCCTCGGTGATGACTGCTCGGAGGTCCAGGTCGTGTTCGGCCCACCAGTTCACGTCCTGTTTGTCCCCGAATGTACAGATCATCACCGCGCCGGTCCCGAACTCGGCGTCGGCTTCCTCGTCTGCGATGAGTTCGACCTCCTGGCCGAAGATCGGGACTTCGAAGGTGTCGCCGATCCGGTCCTCGTAGCGCTCGTCGTCGGGCGAGACGGCCATCGAGACACACGCTGCCAGCAGTTCGGGTCGCGTGGTGGCGATCTCGATGTCGTCGTTCTCTACTCCTTCGAAGGTGACGTAGTAGAGCGTTCCCTCGACGCCCTCCTCGGTCTCGACCTCGGCGTCGGCGATGGCGGTCTCACAGCGCGGACACCAGTTGACCGGGTGCTCGTCCCGGTAGACCAGATCGTCGTCGGCCATCTCGACGAACGACTCCTGAGTGGTGCCCCAGTACTCGGGATCCATCGTCTTGTACTCGTGATCCCAGTCCTGGGAGAACCCCAGTGTGTGCATCGTCTCTTTCATCGCGTCGATCTGGTCCTCGGTGTGCTCGATGCACATCTGGCGGAACTCGTCGCGGGGGACGTCCGTCCGGTGGATACCCTCGTTCTCCTCGACCTTGACCTCGGTCGGGAGCCCGTGGCAGTCCCACCCCTGGGGGAACAGGACTTCCTGGCCCTGCAAGCGGCGATAGCGCGCCGAGAAATCCATGTAACACCAGCCCAGCGCGTTGCCGATGTGGAGGTTCCCCGTCGGATAGGGGGGCGGCGTGTCGATCACGTAGTCAGTATCGGGGTCGGCCGCCTCCGCGTCGTAGTGATAGACGTCCATCTCCTGCCACTGCTGGCGCCAGTACTCCTCTCGCTCGTCCGGGTCGTAATTGTCTGGAAGGTCAGTCATATGTCGAGTAGCGTAGTGGCTGGTCGTCGGATCGACGGCAAAAACACTCCCGCGTCGCTATCGTACTACCGACGACATCAGAGCCATATCTGAGTGATTGCCACGTTCTGTGTATAAACTTTCGCTTCCGTGTCGGTGTCTCACGTAGGGTCGGATCTGTTCGCCGCATCGAGATCCGTCCCTTCGGTCGGGGTCTCGCGACACATTCCGCGCGCTTTTGCGCTCGCGGTGCCGAAGGCCAGTTATGAACGTTCTCGGAGACCTCGTCGACCCCGACCGCGGCGGCGACTCGGTGTGGATCCACCGCCCCGGCTCTCGAAGCCGCTCCTGGAGCGGCCGCCAGTTCTGTATCGACGCCTGGAAAGCCGGGAATCTGTTGCGCCATTACGGCGTCCACGAGGGCGCGACCGTCTCGCTAGCCGACGGCACAGGCGAAAACGAGACGACACCCTCACCGCAAGCGCTCGTCGCCCTGTTCGGCGCGTGGGTCCTCGGGGCGAGCGTCCGGGTCGACCCTCCCGAGAGCCCGCCCGGGCGCGCGTTCGTGGCTCCGTCGGACGACATCGACCAGTACCAACTTCGCCCCGAGACCACGGCGCTGGGCTACGGGACCGCCCCCGAAGACTCCACTGTCGTCCACTTCGAGGAGCAACGCTGGAGCGAGAACCCGGTCCAGTTCCCCGCGACGGTCGAGACCGACGCTACGGCCCTGGAAACCGACGCCGGCTCGTTCTCCCACGCGGACCTCCTCGCGGCCGGCCAGCAGGCCGTCGACAAATACGATCTCGATTCCGTCGAACGGGTCGCGCTGTCGGCCTCGCTGGACGATCCCGGTGCGGTCGTCGCTGGCGTGATCGCGCCGCTTCTCTCGGGAACGGCGATCACGCTCGGGGGCGAGGCGTCGCTGGTCGTCGCGAATCGCGAGGGAGAAGCCGTCGTCCGGCCAGACACGGTTCGTCTCTAGTCTTTCGGGCGCACGTAATCCGCCAGCGTGACGATCGTCCCCAGAACCCAGCCGACGGGGACGGCGATGCCGAACCACATCGCGGCGTAGGCCGGCCCCTGCAACTGGTAGTTGTCCCGGAGGTACTCGTTGAGATCACCGATCGTGAGCACGTTGTCCAGCAGCCAGATCGCCAGCGACTCGCTCTGAGGGAAGACCTGATTGGCGACCGCTTCCGAATAGAGGCCGGCGACCACGGGTGGCAGGAAGATCGCCGTGACTGCCAGCGGATAGGAGATCAGGACCGTTGTGAGACGGCCGCCGACGCGGCTGGTGACCAGCGCGAGCGCCGCCGAGACGGTCGCGACGACGCCCGCGGCGACGACCGCGATCACGCCTGTCGTACTCATCTCCGTTCCGAACTGCGCCACCAGCGAGAGCGCGCCCCAGACGACGACCGAGAGGACGACGACGCCGGCGACGCCGATCCGCGTCGCAGCGCTGTCCATCCGTCGCGTCTGAAAGCGCAAAATGTACCCAAAGAGGACGATCGGGTAGAGGATCGCGATCAGGGGCACGCCCAGCGCTGCCCACAGACGGTAGGCGAGCAGACTCCCGGTCGTATCGGGTCGCCACTTCCCGAGGACCGTCTGCTCGGCGTTCAACTGCCGCGGGTAGATCAGTTCCATCCAGGTCTCGTGGAGCCGCTTGAGGTCGATCCGGATCGCACCGACCAGGCCCGTCGAAGTCGCGGCCGACATACCTGACGATTCGACTGCCCGGCGGTTAATAGTTGTAGGTTCTGGCCCCACCCCCGCGGAGCCGCCGAAAAAGGTGAACCTTACCAGGCGTCCGGTGCGAAGCCGGGTTCGACCTTCCGGTCCGTCCGGTCGATGCCGGCGATCTTCTCGTGGTCTTCCTCGTCGAGTTCCAGCGTCAGACTCTCCCAGTTGTCCCGGATGTGGGCCTCGCTCGTGGCTTTGGGGATTGCCGTGATGTCGTTCTCGCGGAGCCACGCGAGACTGACTTGCGGCTCGCTGACACCATGTTTCTCTGCGATCTCGGTCAACTCGGGCACGTCGAAGACGTCACCGCGTGCCAGCGGCGAGTACGCGACCAGTTCGAGATCCGTGTCGGCGGCGAACGTCCGGAGTTCGGTCTGCTGGAGCAGCGGGTGGATCTCGACCTGATTGGCGAAGATCGGCGCGTCGAGGTGCTCGCGGGCCTCCTCGACGTGATGGGGTTCGAAGTTCGAGACGCCGACGTTGCGGATCGTCCCCTCGTCGTAGAGTTCGTCGAACGCCGCCAGCGTGTCTTCGGGGTCGTACGCGCGGGCCGGCCAGTGGATATACAGCAGGTCGAGATAGTCGGTGCCGAGGCGGTCGAGACTCTCCTGTGCGGTCTCGAGAACGCCCTCGTAGTCGAGATTCGAGATCCAGATCTTGGTCGCGAGGAAGATCTCCTCGCGGTCGACGTCCGCGGCGGCGAGCCCGTCGCCGACGGCGTCCTCGTTGCCGTAGATCTGGGCGGTGTCGACGTGTCGATAGCCCATCTCCAGAGCCGTGCGGACGCTGTCGGCACACTGGTCGGGGTTCTCGTTCTCCCAGGTGCCGAGGCCGAGCATCGGCATGTCCTGGGCGCGCGGCACGCTCTCGGGGGTGAGTTGATCGGTTGCCATCACTTCCACTGACGTACGCGACGACCTAAGGGGTTCTGAAGCGTGGGTGTTGGTGACGAAGTACGAGTCGACGGCCTATTCTGATAGCCGCTACTGGAAGACGTAGACCTCCCCGGAACCGCCTCGTTCTGGAGGACTGCCATTCGGAGCGCCGACAAGCGTCGTTGTCCCGTCGCCCGAGACTGCGACTGACCAGCCAAAGATCGTTTGCGTGTCGCTATCCTGTGGGGTGACCGTCGCCTGTTGCCTCCACTCTCGTTCGGACTGTTCGAACAGGAACGCCGAGCCGCTCGTTTCGCCAGGCGATCCGTCGGGGGCTCCGAGGGCTATCGTCCCCCCGTCGTCAGAGACTGTGAGCGATCCGATCGATCCATTGCCGTCGGCTTCAGGAGCGAATGTAGCGGTCTGGTTCCACTCCTCGTCGGACTGCTCGAATACGGACACGAACCCCGCAATACCCTCCCTCGAATCGCCTACGTGATCGGCTCCAACAATGACAGTCCGCCCGTCACTCGATATCGCGACTGCACTGCCGTGCCGGCCGACGCTATTCTCGTCGGCGACTAATTTCGTCTGTTGACTCCACTCTCTGTCTATCTTTCCAAACACGTATGCTGCTCCCGTCCCCGTCACGTCTGGACTCTCAACACCCGGTGCCCCGATAACGATCGTCGATCCATCCTCTGAGATAGAGAGTCCAGTACCGAACCGGTCCTGATCGTCGCCGTCGTCGGCGGTTAGGGTAGCTCGTCGGTTCCACGACTCGTTGGACTGTTCGAATACGTAAGCAACCCCAGCGTCGGCGTTTCTCCCTGGGTCTGCAATGAGGAGTGTCGAACTGTCACCCGAGATCGCGGTCGAGATGCCGAAGAGGTCCTCGCTGTCAGCTTCGGCAGTCAGTTTCGCTTGCCGGTCCCATCTGCCATCGGAACGCTCGAAGACGTACGCCGAACCATTCCGTTCGGTCGGCGTTTCGTCGGCCCCACCGATCGAAGGAGCCCCGACCACGACGGTCCTGCCGTCGTCCGAGATGGCGAGCGACTCAGCCACATTGCTGCCTCTCTCAGCGTCCGCAGGAATGAGGCGCTGCTGGGAACGCCAATCATCACCGGAGCGCTCGAACACGTATGCCGCTCCGGTATCGTATTCTCGCCTCGAATCCGACACGACGATCGTCGAGCTATCGCTCGACAGCGCAACTGACTCTCCGAAATCCTGTGTCCCGGATTCAGCTCCCGGGGTGAGTGTTGTGATCTGTTGGGGCGGATTGGGTGACTCGTCTTCTCCAACGTCATCACCGCCGCATCCTGCCAGCCAACCCACGCTGGATGCTCCCACAAGAGTGAGAAACCGTCGTCTGTTTTCGTTCATGAATCTGTATTGGAGTATTACGACAAAGTGTGTTCTCCCCAATAATAGTTCGAGTATCTCCGAGGTGGATCTGGTTTGTTTCTGTTCCAAAGGGCAAGCGTCTTTATGCGACCCGCCGGACACCTTCCAAAGCGAGCGACGTCTCGCCAGGCACAACGATGACAGGACCACTCCGCGCCGCGGCCGGCTGGCTCGCCGATCGGTCGGCGTTCCCGACTTCGGTTCGCGCCGTCTTCGGCTACTACGGCCACTCGGGCGCGTTCGACCTCGAAAGTCTCCGACTGAAGTCGACGGTCGACGATCGCACCGAAGCGATGGTCGAGGACGTCTTCACGATGATCGAGTCCGCTCTCGCCGAGGAGTTCGGCGTCGAGTCGGTCACCTTCGAGTACGACACGAAGCTCATCCTGCCCGCCCAGCTGACGCTGGGCCATCTCTATCGTGAGGCCCGGCTCCGGGCCAACAACGACGATCCAGTCGCGTATAGCACCTGGGCAGGTCGGGTCGCCAACCGCGTCGAGAGCGACGACTACCGCGATCCCGACGACCCCACGGCGTGGGAGGGGAGTCCGAAGAATCCCCAGGCGCTGGTCGACCGCGCGGAGTTTCTGACACGGGTCGTCATCGAGGCGCTGCTGGACGGCGACATGCGCGACGCCGTCAACGACGAGGAGTACGACGACTTCGAGGTGTCGATCCACATCGAACCCGACGAGTACGAGACGGTCGCGCGCGTCGCCCAGCAAACTCTCGAAGCGAACCTGACGGAGACGCTTGCGGCACTGCCCGCGGAGGTCGAGGAGATCTACGACTGGGCGGTCGACGTCTCGGAGGCCCACCAGGATCGTGATCCGCGATTCCGCGAACTCTACGAGCGCGCTCGAGAGGGTGAGGAAGACGCCGTCGGGGCCATCCGCGCGGAGTATCGCGAGGCCGCCTTCGACGTGGAGACGGACGTCTTCACTGAGGCGGAACTCGAACTGCCGTATCTCAAGACCCAGTACGCTCGGGTGGGTGTCATCTACGACGCGATGATCGAGATGTACCGTCACACTGGACTCCCGGTCGACCAGGCGTTCAAGCGCTCGATCGTGCTGGCTATCATCGGCGCACAGATCTGGCTCGATGACGTGGACGACTACGGTGTGGATCTCGAAGACGGCCAACTCACGCCGGTCACCGCCGAGTACGTACTGGCCGACACCGACCGCGAAGCAGCACGCCGCGTCAGGGAGATCACCGAGCGATACCTCGACCTCGCGCGCGAGAACGCCACCGACAGCGAGTCGCCGCTGACCGGGATCGCCACCGAGTACATCTATCACTCCGGGGATCCCCACGTCCTCCCAGGGGCTTGAAGCCCGGGTCTGACGCGGGAAACGGAGCAATATCTGCCACGCTTTTATACTACGGGGACCCACCGTGTCGGTAATGACGAGTCTCCCAGCTATCGCCCGGCGTGTCGAGGACGTCACAGCCACGGCGAGTATCGCCGCTCGGACGCTACTCTCGCTGGATACCAACCCGGTCCCGGGCGACTGGACACACATCACCAAGATCGACCCGGAAGACGAGAAACAGCTCCCGCTGCTCTACCCGCTCTACCTCCAGCACACGAGCGCCGTCGAGGTCGGCGGCTCCCGAGACGTTACCGACCAGAATACCGAAGAGACGCTCGACCTGGTCGCCGACCGTCCGGTGCCGGCCTTCCAGGAACCCAGCGGCCCCACACAGGTGACAGACGAGACGCGCTCGAAAGCGGAATTCCTGGCCATTCCCGAGGTGCTCAACGGCGACGTCGACGCACTCATCGGCCAGCTCGGTGCCGGGATCGAACATATTCAGGACGACCTCGCGCCGGAGATGATCGCGGAAAAACTGCCGATCTCGCCGGGTGGCGCGATCGAAGACCGACTGTCACAGTTCGCCTCCGCGTGGATGCTTCGAGAAGCCGTCTTCGAGGCCTACATCATCATGAATCTCGACAGCGCGGCTGCCCGCGAGAGCAACGTCACCGAGGACGACCTCCTCGATCCGGGGACGGCCAAACAGCGCGCGCTGGCGGCCGAACAGCACCTCGAAAGCGAACTCGTCTACCTCGAATACTCCGGGACTTTCGGCGGCGAGGAAGCCGAGGATATCCTCGAGGCCGTCAGCGACGGTCTCACGTGGTCGCGACTGTGGTACGGCGGTGGCCTCGACAACCGTGAGAACGCTCAGCGCGTACTCGACGCCGGCGCGGACGCCGTCGTCGTCGGCAACGTGTTCCACGAGATCGCCGACGAAGAAGTCGACGTCTGTGAACAGGCCGTTGCCGACCTCGATCCCGACGCCTCGCGCGACGACGTCGATGCGTGGATCGACTCGAACGTCGATCTCGACGCAGCGAGTGCGACGAAGTATCTCTCGACGATCGTCGACGTCTCGAACCCCGAGGGCCGGGCCCGCGAGTATCTCGAGACGACGATCCTGACGTGGCTGGCCGTGCAGTCCGTCCTCGAGGAACTCGACACCGACGAGCCCAGTTCGGCCACGGAGATACGGACGGCGTTCCGCGAGGCGGACCTCTCGGGAACCACGGCGGTCGACGCGGTCCTCGACGCGGAGGGATACCTGTTAGATGTGCTCGTCGACCTCGCTGGGCCGCGCTACGACGTCGAGACCGACGGCCTGCCGGTCAAACACGTCAGTCTCGAACTATAGTCGTTCGCTGTCGTCGACGGTCTCTTCTTCGACTGTCTCCTCGGAGCGTTCCATCTCCTCGTGCGGGTCGAAGGTGACGATGCCGAGGCCGCTGGTGTACTCGTAGCACTTCCATTCGGGATACGTGAGGACGCCGTTCATCTTCCGGACGCGCAGTTGCTTGAGGAGCGCGCCTTCGACCAGTTCCTCGTTGAGCCGCATCTCGACGATGCCGTCGACCATGTAATCGAGGTCGTGGGGGAAGCGCTCCTCGTCGGTCGTGATGGTCGCGCTCGCGAAGACGGGGACGAACCGACCCTTGCAGACGTCGGCCCGGACGTCCTTGACGAAGTTGTACGACTGGACTGGCTGGACGAGCGCCCCCAACTCTGTGAGCGAGTCGATGACGACGATTCCCTGCTCTTGCATGCCCAGGTCGTCCATCGCGTTGTCGATCCGGCTCTGGAGTTCGCGGATCTCCGTTGGATCTCTGACCGTCGTCGTCGCCTCGGCGGCGACCGCCCGGAGGTGGCTGTTCCAGGCGTTCATCCGGCCGACCATCCGCTCGTGGTCCTCGACGCGGTAGGTGAAGCCGTCGACGATGCGCAAGCGGTCGCGTTCAAGATACGGCAGGATGTTCCACTCCAGGGAGACGAACGACTGCAACAGCGAGACGGGTGGTTCGAGTAGCGAGACGACTACGACTGGCTCGCCGCGCTGGAGCGCGCGCCAGACCAGTTCGGCCCGGACCGCTTCCGTCCTCGTGCCCGCCAGATCGCTCAGCATGACGAAGGAGTTACGCGGGATTCCCTCCGGGAGGCTGGCCTGCAGTGCGTCGACGCCAGGGTCGAAGCGTCGATGGCCGTGATACTGTGTGAACACTCGCTCACTGTCTTCGAGGGCCTCCCGGCACGCTTGCGAACAGAATTCGTAGGTGTAGCCGTCGTGTCCGACCGCGATCGGGTCGTGTGGGATCGGTAGTCGACAGTAGTCACAGCGATGGATCCCCCGCTGATCGCCGCTGTTGGGTGTCGGGGGGTCTGTCTCGTTTGCGTCCCCGTTGCTTGCCATGTGCTATCACAGAACGCCCGCTGTCAAAATGATACGGGCCTCCGAGACGAACCTAGAAGACGATCATTCCGACAGTCTTGAGCTCTGAGCCAGCGTATCGGAGCATCCCGCTGGTGACGATCCCGAGCGCGAGGCTGATCGACCACACGGCCACGGCGATCCGCCCGACTCGAGCGTGGGCCGTCTCGGCCAGTTCGGCCGGGGTGTGCGTCAACCCGAGCAGGACGGCGTAGACGACGACCGGGACCGCGAGCGCCGAGCAGACGAGGTGGATCGCCAGGATCACGAGATAGGCGGTCTTGAAGGCTCCCGTGGCCTGGATGTAGAGCTCGCCGCCGCCGCCGACCTTCCAGAGGTAGAGCACGAGAAACCCAAATTCTAGAACGACCGCCGTGACCATCGCTGTTCTATGGCGATCGATCTGGCGTTGTTTGATGAAGTAGACGCCCGCGAGCAGCGTCGTCAGCGTCGCCGCGTTGATGACGACGATGACCGACGAGAGCATTCTGACTGTTGATTCGGGGATCGTCGGGAAGATCGGGACGAACTGTTCGAAGGCATTCATCACTAGCGCGTAGCCGACGACCGTAATCACGGCCGCGACGGCCCGCGGACGGGCCTTCACGCCCTCTTTGAGGTCTGTGGCGACAGCCATCGACCGACGCTCGGGGCCGCACCGATTTTTACCTTGGCATCCGCGGTCGACCTTCGGATCGATCACTCGCCCTGTTCGAGTCGGGCCTGCCCGGCGTCGATGGCTCGCTCGATCGCTGGCGACCCTCGGAGTGTCTCGAACGGCTTCGGGGGATCGGGGTCGGACGGTCGCTCGCCGAGAGTCCTGGCCCACCACTGGACGTCGTGCCACGCGTCGCGTTTGTGGCCGACGCCGGGGAACGTCCCGACCGCCTCGAAGCCGAGGCGCTCGTGCAGGGCGACGCTCGCCTCGTTCGGGAGCGTGATCGCGACGTAGGCGTTGAAAAATCCCTGTTCAGCAAGGATATCGAGCAGCGCAGTGTACAGCGCCGTTCCGATCCCGTTACCCTGGGCGGCAGAATCGACGTAGATCGACAGCTCGACCGACCACTGGAAGGCCGTCTTCGAGCGCAACTGGCTCGCTGCGGCGTAGCCCACTAACTCGCCGTCACCGCTCTCACAGACCAGCCACGGGTACGTCTCCACACCGGCCGCGATCTGCTCGGCCATCGCCGTCACCGACGGCGGCTCGACCTCGAAGGTGATCGCCGTCGACTCGACGTAGGGAGCGTAGATTTCGCGGATCGCAGCCGCGTCGTCGGTCGTAGCGATTCGAATTTTCATGTCGCCGGGTTCGCTTGCGCACGTTTCTATGTATCGTCTCGGGAGGATTCCCGTAGTCATCTCGGAGCCGTCCCAAAAAGTGTAAGCGATCGGACTGAGCACGGCAGCCATGGAGCAGATCGACGAGATTCACATCGCGCCGCTGGGGTACGAGCGCGACCGTATCGTCGAACCGATTCGCAAACACAACGCGGACGTCGTCTACCTCCTCGAAGACACGATCCACGGTGGCCGGACGTGCTACCACGAGGAGATGATCGAAACCCTCCGAGACGACGGCGTCGACGTCCACGTCGAGACGGCGGATCTGCAGGATCTCTACGACGTGATGGGCGTGGTCACGACGATCACCGCCGACCACGCGGGCGACATCGTCCGTGTGAACGTCTCCAGTGGCCCGAAACTGGCCGACATCGGCTCTGCCATCGCCTGTATGGCGACCGACGCGACGCCCTATTACGTCCAGCCGGAAGAACAGGTCCACGCCCTCGACGAGGAACCGCTCACCCGGGGGATGGTCGACGACGAGAAATTACCGTCCTACCCGATCGAGGCGATCTCGCGCGATCAGGTCGCAATCCTGAAGTTCCTCGACGAGACCAACACCCAGGCCTACACCGCAAAGAAGAAAGACCTCATCGAATTCGCCGAGGAGGCAGAACTCCAGTTCCTGACCGAAGCCAATCCCGCCAACGACAAGGCCAAGTTCGCGCTCCTGAACGCCAACGTCATCGATCCCCTACAGGACGACGGTTACATCGGGGTCAACGCCGTCGGGCGGCAGAAACAGATCGAACTGACCGACACAGGCGAGAACGTCCTCCACGCGTTCAGACACAAGTTGTAGGTTGTATCGATAGCTGCGATTGTTTCGGTAGTATTGATAGTATCTGAGTAGTACCTACCAATTACCCCTGTCTACACCTACATGCGGCAGGGGGGTGACACCCTGCGTGTGGAACGAGCCGCCGCCCGTGCCCCGCGGCGCTTCGCCCGGCCGTGCATCTGACATCGCGGTCACCACGCGCTGACGCCTGCCGCGCCTTCCCTCTGTGTCCTTTTCGGTGTGATCGTTCGACAGTGACTTCTCGATCCGTCGCCCAGACGTTCTCGTGACAGGAGGCGCTCTCGGCGCACTCGGAAACGCCGCCATCACGATCGCCGTCGCTCCCGGGATTCTGAGCCACGAGTACGCGCACGTTCTGGCGTGTCGACTGACTGGCGTCGAGATTCGCCAGCGACCCTCGCTCGCGCTGTTAGAGTCGGCGGCCACCATCGAACACGACCCAGTCGAGACGTTCGGCCAGGATTTCGCGATCGCCGTCGCGCCGCTGGTCGTCAATTCCCTGCTCGCACTCGCGGCGTTCTTCTTCGCGACGCGACTCGATCCGCCCGTCGCGTTCGTGCCGCTCTGGCTTGGCCTCACGTTCGGGCTGACAGCGCTCCCGAGTCACGACGACACGGCGTCGCTGGTGGCCGGCGCTCGGACGCTCTCACCGGGGCTTCGGCCGGTCGGCTACGCGATCGCTGTTCCCGTGCGTGCCGTCTCGTACTCGGTGTTTCTCGCGGGGATCGTCGCACTCTTCTGGACCGGAGCGCTCCTGGCGCTCGTTCGGCCGGCGTGATCAGGTTCCGAAGCGCTCGCGGACGGGCGGTGTGGGCTCGCGGGACGGTGTTCGGGAGGCTCGTCGGGGTCAGACATCCCTGATGAACATGTCGAGGTGTTCGTTGACCTGCAGGAACTCCTCGATGCAGAACAGATGTGGCGCGTCGTGCAGCGTCAGATACCGACTGTTCGGTAGCGACTCGGCCAGTAGCTCCCCGTTCTCCGGTGGGACGACCTTGTCGCCGGTCCCGTGGATGACCAGCGCCGGCAGCGTGATCTCGTCGAGCCGGTCGCTTATGTCGAAGGCCTCGACGGCGGCGCCCTGCCACTGGCGGGCCTGCTCGGAGGCGTCCGATTCGAGTCGCCAGTCGACGATCTCTTCGAAGACGTCGTCGTACTGCTCGGGAAACGTTTCCGAGAGTGCCGGCTCCATCTTGTACTTGATCGCCTCGCGCTCACCCAGATTCTCGGGGACGTCGTACATTCGCGAGCGAGTCTCTTCGGGCGTCGGGGCGGCGTCGGGACCGCCGGGACTCGTACAGAACAGGCCCAGAGACGCGGCGCGGTCGTATTCGAGAGCGTACTGCATGGCGATCATCCCGCCCATGCTCGCGCCGACGACGTGGGCGCGCTCGACGCCAGCGTCCGCGAGGACGGCTTCGAGGTCGCCGGCCATCTCGCCGATGGTGTATGGACCGTCAGGTTCGGCCGAATCGCCGGTCCCGCGGTTGTCGAACAGCAGGAGGTCGTAGTGATCCTGCAGCTGTGCGCGTTGCCAGCGCCACATCCAGCGGCCGTAGCCGAGTCCTTCGACGAAGACGATCGTCTCGGCGTCGTCGAGACCGTCGCGTTCGTAGGCGATGGCGACGCCGTCGTTGTTTGCGGTGGGCATACCTCGACCAACGGTGGCCGACCATTTCACAGTAGGTGTTGTACCGACGGGCCTGTAGGGGCCCACGTGTCGGACAGTCGTCCCGGAAGAAACGTCGGGAATCCCCGATCAGGCGTCTAGACCGAGGTCTTCAGCACGCCCGTCGATCCACCCCTGCAGTTCTTCGATCGCTTCCTCGCCGTTCTCCTCGTCTTTGAACAGGTGCCTGAACCGGCCCTGCGGTTCGAGCCACTCCTCGATCGGCTCGCGGTCGCGGATCTTGTTGACGCTCGTTATCCCGCCGTCTTCCATCTCGAAGACGGGGAACAGACCGGTCTCGACGGCCTTCTCGGCGAGGTCGATGGTCTTCGCAGAGTCGAAGCCCCAGCCGACCGGACAGGGCGCGTAGACGTGGATGAACTTTGGCCCGTCGATCTCCAGGGCCTTCTCGACTTTCTGCTTGAAGTCACGCGGGTTGGATATCGTCGCCGTCGCGACGTAGGGGACGCCGTGATCGGCGGCGATCGAGGCCATGTCCTTCTTGTTGGTGTCGTTGCCGATACTCTCTTTCCCGGCCGGGGAGGTGGTCGTCTCGGCACCGAACGGCGTCTGGCTGGAGCGCTGGACGCCGGTGTTCATGTACGCCTCGTTGTCGTACATGATGTAGAGGACGTCGTGGCCGCGCTCCATCATGCCCGACAGCGCCCGAAAGCCGATGTCGGCGGTCGCGCCGTCGCCGCCGATGGCGATGATGTTGAGGTCGTCGCTGTCCTGGACGTCGAGGTGATCGGGATCGCGCCGGTCGAAGGACTTGTACGCGGCTTCGACGCCCGCCGCGACGCTCGCGGCGTTCTCGAAGATGTTGTGGATGTAGCTGGTCCCCCAGGCGCTCTCGGGATACGGCGTCGAGACGACTTCCATGCAGCCGGTGGCGTTGGCGACGATGGTGTTCTCGCCGGCAGCTTCAGTGATGTATTTCATCGCCAGCGCGGGGCCACAGCCCGCACACGCGCGGTGGCCGGGATTCCATAGTTCGTCTTCGTGTTCGAGTCGGTCGGTGTAGTCTTGCTCTTGCGGGTCGGAACTCATCGGTCATCCCCTCCTTCGAGGAGTTCGGGACGCAGTTGCGGCCACGATTCGCTCTCTTTGAAGCCCATCCGCGGCGTCGCCGTCTTGACGTCCTCGACGATCTCCGCGATGTCTTCGGGCTTGACGTCGCGCCCGGCCATCCCCAGCACGTAGCTCTTGATGGGGGGCTGGCTCTCGGCGTGGTAGAGCGCGCCCTTGATCTCCCCGGCGAAGGCGCTCTCGTAGCCGGGCGACATCTCCTTTGTCAGGACGGCGACCGACTCGGCATCGGCCAGCGCGTCGCGCAGTTCGGGGGCCGGGAACGGACGGAACACGCGGGGTCGGACCATGCCGACCGTCTCGCCGTCCTCGCGGTAGGCGTCGACGACGTTGCGGACGGTCCCGGCGATCGACCCCATCGCGACGACGATGTGGTCGGCGTCCTCGGCGTGGTAGGTGTCCAGCATCCCGCCGTACTCGGTGTAATCGCGACCGAACACGTCGCGGAACTCCTCGACAGCGTCGGCCCAGACCTCGCGGGCGTCCATCATCGCGCGCTGGATCTCGTAGCGACTCTCCGTCCAGTGCTCGGGGCGGGCGTAGGCGCCCATCGTCTTCGGATCCGAGGGATCGAGCGTGTACTCAGGATCGCGCGGCGGGAGGAACTCGCTGACTTCCGTCTCGTCCGGGATGTTCGCGGGTTCTTGGACGTGCGTCAGGATGAAGCCGTCGAAGTTCGACAGCGCCGGTAGGTTGACCTGCTCGGCGACGCGGAAACCCAGCAGGACGTGGTCGATCGCTTCCTGAACGTCCTCGGCGTGGAACTGGAGCATGCCGCCGTCCCGTTCCGCGAAGGCGTCGGTGTGGTCGGCCCAGATCGACAGCGGTGCCGACAGCGACCGGTTGGCGACCGCCATCACGATCGGCAGGCGCATCCCCGCGGCCGTAAAGAGCGGTTCGCTCATCAGCTTCAGGCCCTGACTCGAGGTCGCGGAGAACGCGCGAGCGCCGGCCGCCGACGCGCCGATACACGTCGAAGCGGCGTTGAACTCGCTGTCGACTTTGATGAACTCGCTGTCGAGTTTACCGTCGGCGACCAGCTCGGAGAGCTTCTCGACGACGCCCGTCTGGGGCGTGATCGGGTACGCCGAGACGACGTCGGGGTCGGCGGCCATGACGCCTTTCGCGACCGCCGACGTCCCCTTCATCACTTCCTGTTCGTCCGAGGGGTGCTGTTGGTCCGCTCGTGCCATGTTATTTCACCTCCCGTACCATCTCGATAGCGTCGGTCGGGCACACGTCGGCACAGATGCCACAGCCCTTGCAGTAGTCCAGATCGAAGGCGTAGAAGTCCTCGCCCTCGACCGGCTTGGCCGCCTGATCGGGACAGTACGTCTCACACTGGCCACAGCCGATACAGGTGTCCGGATCGACGACCGGTTTGTACTCCCGCCAGGAGCCGGTCTCGTTCGTACGGGACGTGTTCGGTTCCGCGACGACGCCTGTCGTGATCTTCAGGTTCTCGTATGGGTCTTGCGTGTCGCTCATGCGTGTACCTCCGTGTACGCGTCGGTGGTGGCCGCGACGTTCTTCCGACCGACCTCGCCTGCGAACTTGCGGGTGATGACCGACTCGAGGCTCCCGGTGCTCAGTTTGTCAGTCGCGCCCGCGAAGGCCCCGAGCAGCGCCGTGTTCATGATCGGCCGCCCGAGGTTCTCCAGCGCGATTTCGGTCGCGTCGACGGTGATGACGTCGGCGTCAGTGTCGACGTCGACGGCTGCCGGATCGGCGTCCGTGTTGACGAGCAGGATGCCGTCGTCTTCGAGCCCCTCGGTCACGTCCACGTACTCCAGCAGGCTCGTGTCCTGAACGATGACACAATCCGGCTGTTCGACGTGGCTTCGCTCGGTGATCTTCTCGTCACTGTATCGCACGTACGCCTCGACCGGTGCCCCCCGTCGTTCGACGCCAAACGATGGCGTCGCCTGCGTCCAGATCCCCTCTTCGTGTCCTGCCTGTGCCAGCAACTGTGCTAGTGTCACGGTGCCCTGCCCACCGCGACCGTGAATCCTGATTGCGTACATTGTGAAATCCTCCTCCGCTGGGAGTGAGAAACGACCAGTCAGCGTCTCGCACGCTGTACAGGCCCTATCCTCACTGACGTTCTCCGGCTGGAATCGACATCGCTGATCTGCGCCTGTCACTGCCAGCCGGAAGTACCCTACTCGACTCTACTCGTCCCACTACCACACCGTTATAGCCCTCAAATAGAGGGTGTTTAAGATAGTTGAAACGTTTTCGATAATTGATTAGGGATCTCGCCGTATCGATAGTCAGTCTCAGGTGTCGCGCGTTTCCGGGTCTCACATTGGACTCTCAACACAGGTTTCGTCTGCACCAGATCCCCCTTATATAAGGGGATTGACAGCGTATCTATCACAAACGTTCTCCCGGTTACGGCCACCCTGTTCCGCTAGTGTTTTACACTCGGCAGTGGGACTGAGACGCAGTGGCATGAGTCTACACGCCAGAGAAATAAATCAGGACGTGCGTGAGCTGGGTGAGTTGCTGGGCCGCGTGATCAAACACCAGAGTTCGGACGAGGCGTTCGATCTGGTGGAGACGATCCGCAACGCAGCGATCAACTACCGCCGCGGGGAAGCCGACTCCCGCGACCCCATCCACGACACACTGGACCGTCTCTCGCCGGAGAAACAGGACGTCGTCGCTCGGGCTTTTACTACCTACTTCGAACTTATCAATCTAGCCGAAGAGCGCCAACGTGTCCGGGAGATCCGCGAGGGGACCCAGGAGCAGACGCTCGACGACAGCGTCCGCGAAGCCGCTCAGTATTTCAAGAACAACGACGTCTCGCCCGACGCGCTCGAAGACATCCTCGAAGACGTGTTGATCCAGCCGACCTTTACCGCACACCCGACAGAAGCCCGTCGGAAGACGGTCAAGGCCAAGCTGCGAGACATCGCGGGCGACCTCGAAGAACTCGACGAGGTTCGACTGACCGACCGCGAGGAGGACCGGATCAAACGCGAGGTTCGCGCGCAGGTCACGAGCCTCTGGCAGACGCCGCAGGTACGCGAGCGCCGCCCGGAGGTCACCGACGAAGCGCTGAACGTCCAGTGGTATCTCGAGAACGTCCTCTTCGAGATCATCGACAGGATCTACGACGAGTTCGAATCGGCGCTCGACGACGCCTACGAGTCCGACGTCGACGTCCCCAAACTCTACGAGTTCCGGTCGTGGGCCGGCTCCGACCGGGACGGTAACCCCTTCGTGACCCCCGAAGTCACGGCCGAGACGCTGGATCGTCAGCGCGAAACCGTCCTCCAGCTCTACCGAGACAAACTCAAAGAGCTGTCGGGCGTGCTGACCCAGGACGCCTCACAGGTGTCTGTTACCGGGGAGTTCGAGGAGCGCTTCGAGCCGCACAAACAGCGCCTGCCCGGCGTCGCTGCGGAAGCCAAAGAGCGCTATCCCGACGAACCTTACCGGCAGAAGCTCAAGCTGATGCGCGAGTCGATTCTCCGGGTTTCGGACGTCCGCGAGGGCGGCTACAGCGACGAGGAGGAGTTCATGGAGGATCTGCGGGTCATCGAGGAGAGCCTCCACAAACACGGCGGCGAGGACATCTCCGAGGCGTACGTCCGCCCGCTTCGCCGGAAGGTCGACACGTTCGGGTTCACGCTGGTCAGCATGGACCTGCGTGACCACCGGGAGATGCACACCAACGCCCTCAGCCAGGCGCTCGACGCCCAGGAGGGAATCGACTACGAGGGGATGGACGAACAGGAACGCCAGGAGTTCCTGACTGAGGCCATCCTCCAGGACGAGCCAGTGCTGGACATCGAGCACACTGATGGCCTCGGCGACGACGCCGCCCGCGTGCTGACCCGCTTCGAGCAGACCGCCGAGTGGCAGAAAGAGTACGGCGTCGACGCGATCGACACCTACGCGATCAGCTGGTTCGAAGAGCCGAGTCACGCACTGGAGGTGCTGTTCCTCGGCGACCAGGCCGGCATCGTCGACCTCCCGAACTACTGTGGGTTCGACATCGTTCCCCTGCTGGAGACCGAATACGCCCTCTCCGGTGCGCGCCGGATCATGGGGACGCTGTTCGAGAACGAGGCCTACGCCCAGGCGCTGGAGGCCCGGAACAACACCCAGGAGATCCTACTGGGCTACTCCGATTCGAACAAGGAGAACGGCTTCCTCGCGGCGAACTGGTCGCTGTACCGCAACCAGAAACGGCTGGCGGCGATCTGTGACGACTTCGACGTCGAGATGCGCCTGTTCCACGGCCGCGGTGGGTCGATCTCCCGCGGCGGCGTCCCGATGCACGAGGCGATGCTGGCGCTGCCCAACGAGACCTGCACGGGCCAGATCAAGTTCACCGAGCAGGGCGAGGCCATCGCCGAAAAGTACGCCAACGAGAACATCGCCGAGCGCAACCTCGAACAGATGCTCAACGCGCAAGTGAAAGCGCGCCACAACGCGCTACAGGAGCCTGTCGAGGAAGTGCCCGAGGAGTGGATGGACGCCTTCGAGTCCTCGGCCGAAGCCGCCCGCGAGGAGTACCGCGGCCTCCTCGACACTGACGGCTTCGTCACATACTTCGAGCAGGCGACGCCGATCACCGTCATCGAGAACCTCAACCTCGGCTCTCGGCCGGCCTCCCGAAGTGAGGAGCGCAACGTCGAGGACCTGCGGTCGATCCCGTGGGTGTTCTCCTGGACGCAGTCGCGCTGTATCGTCCCAGGGTGGTACTCGCTGGGGACGGGACTGCAGGCCTACCTCGACAACGGCGGCGACATCGAGACGCTGCGAGAGATGTACGAAAACTGGCCGTTCTTCAACACCATGCTGGATCACGCCGCGCTGGCGCTGGCCCGGACGGAGATGGAGATCGCCGAGGAGTACGCTGCCCTCGCCGACGAGGACTTGCAGGAACGAATCTTCTCGCGCATCCGCGAGGAGTACCAGGACGCCGTCGATCTCGTCCAGGAGATCACCGGCCGTGATAGTCTGGTCAAGCGGGCGTGGCTCGAAGAGAACATGGAGCGGCGTAACCCGTACGTCGACCCGCTCAACCTCCTGCAGACCCGGTTGCTCGCCCAGAGCCACCTCACCGAGACCGAAAAACGGACGCTTCGGCTGACCGTCCACGGCATCGCCGCCGGGATGAAAAACACCGGATAGAAGTCAGTTCTCGTCGCCTGTTTCTCTGCGATGGAATTTCGGATTCAGACGTCCGTCAGAGACGCTCATCTCGGCCGTCAGACCTGGGTCTCCCACTCCATGACCGTCGCTGACCAGGTGTAGCCCGTCCCGGCGGCCAGACAGAGCACGACGTCGCCGTCTCCGAGCCAGCCGTATTCCCGTGCTCGCTCGATCGCCAGCGCCTGATCGACGGACTGGACGTGCCCCGTCTGTTCGAGATAGACGTGCTCGTCGGGGCCAAGTTCGAACACGTCGACGAGGGTCTCGTGGAACGACCGTTTCATGTGCGTCAGCGCCAGCAGATCGACGTCAGTTCGTTCGAATCCAGACCGCGACAGGGCCGTATCCGCGACGTCGGTGAAGTTCGCCAGCGTCACCTCCGCGAGTCGTTCTTTCATCGACTCGTAGTTCGGAACCGTCAGCGTGTGCTCCTCCGCGGCGACTGTCTCCTCGCTGGGCGGGTTGTGGCTTCCGCCGGCTGGCATGACGACGTCGTCTGCGAAACTCCCGTCGGTGTGGGCGGCGCTCGACCTGACTGTGGCCAGGCGGTCGTCGGGGTCGGATTCGAGCACCATCGCGCTGGCCCCGCTGCCGAAGTTGTACATGAACGAGGCGTCCGGGTCGGTGTAGTCGACCAGGTCCTCTTCGCGACTGGCACTCACGAGGAGTGCGCTCCGGGGCGAATCTGCTGTCAGCATCGCCGCCGCGGTTCGAATCGCGATGGGTGCGCCGGCACAGAGCGTGTAACTCTCGGTGGCGAAGGCGGTCTGTGCGCCGATCCGCTCGGCGATAGCGGCGGCTGCCGGCCAGACGACGTAGTCCTTGTACTCGCTGCCGTGGTACAGCACGTAATCGAGCTGGTGAGCCGACAGGGACGACTCCTCGAGAGCCGCCGCCGCGGCCTCGACACACATGTCCGTGACGTGTTCGCCGTCCGGCGGACAGACGTGTTTACGTTCGACGCCCATCTTCTCGCGCACCACCTCTTGGGGGACGTCACTCCGGGCTGCGATCTCCTCGGCCGACAGCGTCGGTTCGGGAAGATACGTTCCCAGGCCAGTCACCCCGACACTCACGGCTTTTCACCGCCGAAGAGCCGTCCGGGGAGTTTGGCGATCGGACCGCCGACCCGCTCGCGGAGCGATCCCAGCAGCCCGTTGGGGACGAACAGCACGAACAGCACGAAGACGATGCCGACGTAGAGGCTGGCACGGCCGTTGATGAACGCGTCGATCATCTCCTCGATGGTCAGGCCGAGCGCGTTCGTCTCGAGAATCGACCGGCTGAGGTACTCCTGTAACATCGGGAGCAGGCCGCCGCCTTCGCTCCCCTTCGAGAGGAACTCGTCGAGGCCCTGTTCGAACAACCGGCCGTACAGCGGCCCGGCCAGCGTGCCGAGCCCGCCGATGATGCTCGACAGGAGCGCGTCCCCTGTCGTCAGGAAGTAGAAGGTGTTCTCGGGCGTGACAGATCGCCTGTAGCCCGCGAACAGGGCCCCGGCCACGCCGGCGAACGCGCCACTGATCGCGAAGGCGCCCAGCTTGTAGTAGAAGGTGTTGTACCCGATCGCACGGGCGCGCTCTTCGTTCTCGCGGATGGCGATCATCACCCTGCCGAACGGGGAGTGGATGATCCGCTGCATCGCGAGATAGCAGACGAGTACGACCAGCCCGATCATGTAGAAGGAGACGACCGTGGTAGAGAGATCGAACAGACCGAGAAAGCCCTCCAGGCCGGAGCCGTACAGCCGCCCGATCGCGTAGCTGGCGCCGTCGACGTAGGGGATCCCGATCCTGAATCCTTCGGGGTGGGTCCCGAAGGAGACGGACGGCCCGTCTCGCGGCGCTGTCGCGACCCAGTCCCAACCGCGGATGAAGACGTAGAACACCTGTGCGAAGCCGAGGGTGATCATCGCGAAGTAGACGCCCGTCAGTCGGAAGGAGACGAGGCCGATCGCGACCGCGATGAGCGCCGCCAGCACCGCCGCCAGTACGACCGAAATCATGAACGGCGTCCCCGCGGCCAGCAGCGGGATCTTCCCGTTGGCGATGACGATCACGAGGTAGGCGCCGGTGCCGTAGAAGACCGCGTGGCCGAACGAGAGGTACCCGGTGTACCCCGAGATGAAGTCGAACGACATCGCGAACAGGCCGAAGTACAGGATCGGCGTCATCGTCTGAACCTGCGGCAAGAACGACTCGAAGACCAGTCCGAACTGCGAGGTGGTGGCGACGTGATAGATACCGGGATAGCAGGCGAACAGCAGGACGACCGCGAGGTGAACGGCGTGATCCCGGGCGTACCGGGCGGGCCAGGACGAGCGCCAGCCCGTCCCTTGTTCCGCTCGCGTGTGCTCGTCGTCTGCAGTCGCCACGGCTCCGTCAGGGACGGGATCAGTACCGTCGGTGTTGGCCGCGGTTTCGTCGGACCCGGACGCCTCGGGGGCGTCTTCGGGCGGGGCATCGTCGCTAATGGCCCCCCACCCCCTCGACGCCGTACAGTCCCTGCGGGCGGACGATCAGGACGATCACCAGGATCAGGAAGATCGTCAGTTCGGGTAACCCGGTGAACCTGATCTCGTTTACGAACCACCACGTCATCACGGCGTCGACCATCCCGACCAGCAACGCCGCGACGACCGTCCCGCGGAACGTTCCGAGGCCGCCGATGATGACGACGACGAACGCCGGCAACAGCGTCTCGGCGCCGAGCGGGACGCTGGCACCCCAGAGGGTGTCCCACATCAGGAGCATCCCGGCGACGCCGGCGACGCCGGTCCCCATCGCGAAGACGACCGTGAACACCCGTCGGACGTCGATTCCCAGTGCGGACGCCATCTCGCTGTCCTCGCTGCCGGCCCTGATGAACAGCCCGTAGCGCGTCCGCGTGAGGAAGGCCCAGATCGCGCCGACCGTCAGGACGCCCATCAGAATCTCGAACAGCGCGAGCCCTCTGACGTCGACGGGGCCGATCGACAGCCGCTGTGAGAGGAACCACGGCTTGGTTCCCCAGGCGGCGATCCAGTCGGCTCGCGGCTGGAGGTCGTAGAACTCGAGAACGATCCGCATCAACTCGTCGATGATCAGCGTGAGTCCGAACGTCAGCAGGATCTGTGCGATGGGGGGACGATCGTAAAGGCGTCGGATGAGCGATATCTCGAGCGCGCCCCCGACTGCCGAGAGCGCGCCGAATACCACGACGATGCCGACGAAGAAGAACGCGAGCCTGGTCATCGGTCCGGTGGCAGAACTCACCGACAGGACCATGATCGCGCCGCCGAGGTAGGCGCCGACCATCGTCAGCGAGCCGTGCGCGAAGTTGAGCACGCCCATCAGGCCGAAGATGAGTGTCAACCCGCCGGCGATCATCGCGTAGATGGCAGCTTTCGAGAGCCCGTCGACGAGGACGCCGACCAGTTCCGAGGGGTGGAGGAACTCGACGAACGCGTCTACGATCGACAGCGGGACCACTTCCGCGGCGAAGAGCGTGGCGTCGATCATGCAGAGAGATACCTCCTGAGGCGTTCGCTGTCGGCCGAGACTTCGTCGGTCGATCCCTCGTCGACGATCGAACCGTTGTCGAGCACGTAGAACCGATCCGCGAGGTCGAGCGCCAGCGGCAGGTTCTGCTCGACGACGAGCATCGACGTGTCTGTGGCCGCCTCGGCGAGCGACTCCGCCACCGTCGCGACGACCTGTGGCGCGAGCCCCTCGCTCGGTTCGTCGACCAGTAGCAGTTCGTTCTCACCGACGAGCCCGCGCGCGAGCGAGAGCATCTGCTGTTGACCGCCCGAGAGCGTCCCGGCTCGCTGATCGCGACGCTCTTCGAGGATCGGGAAGGCGTCGTATGCCATCTCCAGTGCCGGCCGGAGCGCGTCACGGTCGGGGACCGCGACTCGGAGGTTCTCCTCGACGTTCAACTGGGTGAATATCCGCCGGTCCTCGGGAATCCAGCCGATACCGCGACGGGCGACCTCGTGAGTCTCTTCGCCCGCGATTTCTTCGTCCTTGAACCGAACGGTCCCCTCGCGTGGCGGCGTCAGCTGGAGAATCGTCCGGATGGTCGTCGTCTTCCCGACGCCGTTGCGCCCCACGAGGGCGACGACTTCGCCCGCCTCGATCTCGAGAGAGACGCCCTCGAGGATGTGGCTCTCGCCGTAGTACGTGTGGACGTCTGTGAGAGAGAGCAACGTCATGTACTCCCCTCCGCGAGATCCCCGGGTGTGTACCCACCGAGGTAGGCCTCTTGCACTGCGGGGTCGTTGCGTACCGATTCGGGCTCGTCGTCAGCGATGACCGCGCCCTGGTTGAGAACGACGATGCGGTCCGAGACCTGCATCACCACGTCCATGTTGTGCTCGACCAGCAGCACTGCGTGGTCGCCGGCGACGTCCTCGATGAGGTCGATGATGTCGCCGACGCTCTCCGAGGAGACCCCGGCGTTCGGTTCGTCGAGCAAGAGAACGTCGGGATCGCCGGCGAGAGCGATCGCCACTTCGAGCTGGCGTTTGGCACCGTGACTGAGTGCGTTCGCTGGCGTCTCTGCGTGCTCGGCGAGGCCGACGCGCTCGAGGATGTCGTAGGCCTCCTCGCGATATCGCTCGAAGTGATTGACGTTGCGCCAGAAGCTCCGCCGGCCGCTGTCGGCCGCCTGGGCGGCGACTCTGACGTTCTCGAAGACGCTGCTGGTCGGGAAAATATTCGTGAGCTGGTACGATCGGTGAATACCCAGCGAAGCCGTTTCGTGTGGCGAGGCGTTCGTGATGTCCAGCCACTCGTCGTCTCGGCGGAATTCGATCGTGCCGTCGCTCGGCTCCAGGGCCCCGGTGAGGAGATTGAAGAACGTCGTCTTCCCGGCACCGTTGGGACCGATGAGCGAGCACAGCTCGTCGCCGAGTGAGAAGTCGACGTCGTCGACGGCGACGAGTCCGCCGAATCGTCTCGTGAGTCCGCTCGTCTGCAGCATAGCTTACAGCGAGCAGGAGACGTCGCTTTCGGGGATGGTCGCGTCCTCGCCACTGATCCGGACGCGGGGTTCGCCGGGCATGATCGTTGCGCTCCAGGCGTCGGCCCATTCGTCGGTCGTCGGAATCGGATCGGCGACCGTCATCTCCGAGCGGATCTGGTTGTTGTACGTCTGGAAGGTGTAGCCGTTCTCCCCCTTCGGCGTGTCCCTGACGGTCATCCCGCGGAGTTCGCTCGCGATATCGGCACCTTCGAGCGAGCCGCCGTACCGGGCGGCCTGATGGATCGCCGACGCCGCGGTGAACGTCCCCGAGGTAAAGAGGTCGGGAACCATCCCGTACGTGCTGGTGTACGTGTCGACGAACGCATCGTTGATCGGGTTGTCGTACTGGTTCCAGTGATACCGCGTCGTGAACGGCCCGAGCTTCGCGTCGCGGATGTCCTGGGCCGTCAGGTTTTCTCCGAGGGCGTTCTGCATCGTCTCACCGACGACGGTGTTCGTGATCAGGGTCGCGAACCCACCGAACGCCCGGAAACTGTAGTCCCCGGTCAGGAACGCCGTGAACAGTTGCGGGAGCGTGGCGACGGTGAACCCGCCGACGATGCCGTCCGCGCCGGCCTCCTCGGCGTTGTCGAGCAGGGGCCCCCAGTCTGAGTAACCCCGCTCGACGAACCGCGTGTCGATGACGTTGACGCCGTTGGCCGCCAGCACCTGTTCGTAGTTGTTGACGACGGCACGCCCGAAGCTGTAGTCGGCACCGAACAGGTAGACGTTCTCGACGTCTGTCTCCTCGGCGACGTACTGGCCGCCACTCCGGGCGTCCATCGCCGTATTCTCGCTCGCGCGGAAGACGATATCGCGACACGTCTCGTTGTTGGACGTGATGTCTGCCGAGGCCGCAGGACCGGCCATGTACGGGACGTTCGTGGCACTGACGACGGTATCGATGACCCGCGTCGCCGCCCCCGAGGACGAACAGCCGAACAGCATGTCGACGTTCTCGGACTGGACCAGGTCAGTCGCTCGCGTCTGGGCGATATCTGCCGTGAACTCCGTGTCCCGAAGGAGTAGTTCGTACGTGACGTCACCGACGTCCATCGTGATCGTCCCGGCGCTGATGTCGCCCGGCGGTTCGGAATCGCCTTTGTAGGCAAGTCCCGACAGGAACCCCCAGACGCTCTGCTGACCGTAGTATCGCAGGTCCCCGGTCAGCGGCTGGAGGACACCGATCTTGATCGTTCCCGAGACGTCCTGCGGCGTTCGTGTTCCTTCGGTAGTCATCGGATCTGTCTCTCCGTTTCCATTGCCATCGTCGTCTCCTCCCGGTCCCGTCTCTTCACCACAGCCGGCCAGGCCGGCGAACCCCGCGACACCGAGCGCCTGCAGCGCTCGCCGCCGTGTTACGTTGTTGTCTGCCATGACGTACTAACCAATGTTAACGAAAGACAAGGCAAGTCGGGTTTACATGTGAACCCGCGACAGTGACGTCGATTTTCGCGGCCCTGACCACGAGTAGCGGACGGGTTCACTCCAGATTGTCGAGCGCTTCGACGACTCGTTCGATCATCTTCTGCTGACTCCGGCGGAGGTTCTTCGACACGGCGGGTTTCGAGACGCCGAACTCGTCGGCGAGCGCGCCGAGCGAGGCGTCCCGCGGTGTCTCGAAGTACCCGCTCTGGACGGCGGTCTCGAGCGTCTCGCGTTCGACGTCAGAGAGGTCTCGACAGCCCTCGATCAGCGTCATCGCGGCACCCGCGTTCTGCACGAAGTCCTGCAGATCGGGCAGTGCCGAATTCTTCCGTTCGACGATGTCGAACTCGTTGTTGCGGTCCAGTTCCGAGAGGGCCACGTCGGCCTCGTCGCTGCGGTCGAACCCGACGTGCCAGATCTCGCTCCCGTCCTCGATGTGGAAGGGGCCGGTGATGTAGCCGTCGTTGTCGCGGATCGCGGCCATCGCGTCCGTCTCGACGATCCGCGTGCGGATGTGTGCCACATTCTTCTGGCGCGTGATCAGCGAGTAGTCGTTCATGCTGTCGTGCGCTCGCAACGCATCCAACCCCGCGTCGAGTTCCCCACGGTCGTCCCCTTCGACGACCAGCCGCGTCTCTAGTTCCCGCCGAGATTGATCGAAGTCCCAGTGGACGGTAGCGAACGCGACACCGTGGTCTGCCGTGGTGTCGATGAACGGACAGTCGTACTGCTCCATGTCCATGGCGATGTCGATCATGAGCCGATACCCTGATAGTTAATCATTCTACATGGTGTTAAGTGTTGAGTACGTGTCTGGTTCGATCCTGCCTGTGCCAGTCAATATTGCCGATTGTGAACACTGCAGAATCCGATTTCTTTCCTTCGTGAGAAAAACTCTGAACGGCGTCACTCCAGTTCGCCAAAACGTTCGGCGACGGCCTCACGGTCGATCTTGGAGGGTCCACTGGTCGGCATCGTCTCCACGAATGAAACGGCTCTGGGGTGCTTGAATCGGGCGAGTCGGCCGTCGAGAAAGGCGCGTAGCGACTCGATGTCGAGGTCCGATTCGCTGGTCCCGCCGGCCAGTTCGACGACGGCCTTGCCGACCTGGCCCCACTGCCCGTCGGGAATCGGGATCACGACGACCTCTGCGACGGCAGGATGATCCGCGATCGCGTCTTCGACTTCGGCGGGATAGACGTTCTCACCGCCGCTGACGAACATGTGCTTCTTCCGTCCCTCGATGTAGTGGTAGCCGTCTTCGTCCACGCGCGCGAGGTCGCCCGTCGAAACCCAACCCCGGTCGGCCCCGGGTTCGTTGGCCGGTTCGACCGTTCCTTCTCCAAACGCTGCCACGGTTTCGCTCTCGTCGTTCCAGTAGCGGTCCGCCGCGTGCGGGCTGGCGATCTGGAGTTCGCCGATCTCACCGCGCTCGACCGGCTCGCCGTCGTCGACGATCCGCGTCTCGACGTGCATATCCGGCACGCCGACGCTGTCGGCCTTCTCGCGGGGCCAGCCCTCGGGCATCGCGAAGTTGTTCGGCCCGCACTCCGTCAGTCCGTATCCCTGTGAGAGCTCGATCCCGCGGTCCCACCAGGTATCCATGACCGATTCTCGGCAGGGACCGCCGCCGGACTTGACGACCCGGAGCGACGACAGGTCGGCGTCCTCCCAGCGGTCGTGCTCGGTCATCATCCGCAGCACCGCAGGGACGGCGACGAGGACAGTCCCACCGAGATCATCGACCGTCGCGAGGACCGCTCCGGGGTCGAATGCCCGGGCGATGGCCACGGTTCCTCCCATGTGCCAGATCGGGATGGTGATCACGTTCCATCCGCCTGTGTGGAACATCGGAAACACCATCGGAGTGACGTCGTCTTCGCGGATCCCCCAGCCCGTGATCGTGTTCAGCGAGTTCCAGACGATCCCGCCGTGTGTGAGGACCGTCTCCTTGGGGACGCCCGTCGACCCGCCGGTGTGCAAGAAGAGATGCGCGTCGTCCATCGACAGGGTGGCCGTCTCGACCGGGCTTTCGTCCGTCGGGAGTGCGTTTTCGAAGGCCCGCCCGTCGTGCGAACCCTCGGTCGGTAGTACCAGTCTCTCGAACGTCGAATCGTCTGCCAGGGCCTCCTCGACCGTCTCGATGAAGGGTTCCTCGACGACGAGCAGCGCCGGGTCGACGTCTTCGAGGAGCGTCCCGAGTTCGGGCGGCGCGAGACGGTGCGAGAGCGGCACCAGCACGCCGCCGGTCTTGCCGGTCGCGAAGAAGAGGTCGACCAGTTCAGGTCGGTTGCGCGAGACGACCGCGACCCGTCCGCCGACGTTCTCGCGTGCGGATTCGGCCCCGGCCGTGACGCCCTGTTCGGACAGCAGTCGCGCGACGCGGTTCGCCCGCCGATCGAGTTCACCATAGGTGTATCGCTCGCCGGTCGTTCGGTCGATCAGACCGATTCGCTCGGGCGTCAGTCGGGCGCGCCGACCGCTCCAGTCGCCGACCCAGTCGGCCGGACGGTGGGGGCTGCGCGGGTGATGCTCAGACATCTTCGAGAAACTCTAGGAGACGGTCGTTCACCAGCTCTGTCTGCTCGATAAAGAACAGGTGCGGGCCGCCTTCGATCGGCACCAGCCGAGATCTCGGGAGCCGTTCGGCCAGCATCTCGCCGTTCTCGTAGGGTACGACCCGGTCGTCCGTTCCGTGGACGACGAGCGCGGGGAGGTCGATCTCGTCACACCGATCACTGACGTCGAAGGCCTCGACGGCGGCGGCCTGCCACTGGCGAGCCTGCTCGCTCGCGTCGCTCTCGAGTCGCCAGTCCACGATGCGAGAGATCTGCTCGGGATGCGCCTCAGGATACTCCTCCGAGAGCGCGGGCCCCATCTTGTGGCGAATCGCCTGGCGCTCGTCGTACTCCCCGGGCACGGTAAACATCTTGACTCTGGTCTCCTCCGGAATCGGGACGGCTTCTTCCCCTCCAAAGCTCGTGCAAAACAGCGAGAGCGACTCGGCGCGGTCGTATTCGAGGGCATACTGCATGGCGATCATCCCGCCCATGCTCGCGCCGACGACGTGTGCACGCTCGACGCCTGCGTCTGCGAGGACCGCTTCGAGGTCGCCCGCCATCTCGCCGATGGTGTATGGACCTTCGGGTTCGTCGGAGTCGCCGGTCCCGCGGTTGTCCGGGACGACGACCTCGTACGTTCCGAGCACCGCCTCTCGTTGCCAGTGCCACATCCATCGACTGTACCCCAGTCCCTCCACGAAGAGGACCGTCTCGTCGTTCCCGACGCCGGCGTGGTCGTATGCCAGCCGCACCCCGTCGTTCGTCGTATATTGCACGTCGTTCTCAGATTCCGCTGCCATACTCACAGATTCGGACGATTACCCCTTCAAATCGAAGCTTCACATGTTAACCAGGCCCTGCTCACGTCGATATCTTGGTGACAGTTACCCCGCCAATTTACCGTGAGCCCAGACGACATTCGTCGTGATACCTCGATAGCGAATGTACCCGACCATCCGACGGTCGTCTCCACCACAGAGTGCCAATGAGCACAACACAGTACCATTGTACATATTTCCACACGCCCACTATTGCAACAATCGAATCATTTATCTACTTGCGAGTAAATAATACTGGTAGGAGCATATCATGACACTCAATACGATCCTCCTGGCAGTTGGACCGAGCGACAACGACCGCGCGGACGCCCTCGCGGAGGCAGTCGTCGAAGTAGCGAAACCCACAGGCGCAGACGTCGTGATCGCACACGTCTTCACCGAGAGCGAGTTCGCGAAGACGGCAAAGCGGCTGGAATTCGACGAAGACGCGGACCCGGACGAAGTGGCCAAGCGACACCAGACCGTGCGGACGATGACGAAGCTGTTCGACGACGCCGGTGTCGACTACACGATTCGGGGCGCAATGGGCGAACACGCGGCCGAGATCATCGACCTCGCCACAGAAGTCGAGGCCGACCGGGTCGTCGTCGGTGGCCGCAAGCGCTCGCCGACGGGGAAGGCCGTCTTCGGGTCGGTCGCCCAGGCCGTCATGCTCGACGCGCCGTGCCCGGTGACGTTCGTCCGCGGCGAGAACGGGAACGGCAACTAGCGTCAGGTAGCAACGAGACGTACCGACGGTAGAACGCGCGGCCGGTCCAGCCGCCACAGGCGGAGGACGCGACGCGTTTTTTCGAGCTATTCTACCAGCGCGGCTTCGAGCAGTTCGAGCGGATGTCGAATCTCGTAGCCCGTCCCGTGTTCCATCTGCATGGCACAGGTCGGACACTCCGTCATCCCGGTCGTTCCCTCGGCGTCTTCCATGTGGTCGAACATCTCTTCGCCGATCTTCATGGACTTCTCGTACTTCTCGGACTTCCAGCCGTAGGTACCCGAGATCCCCGAACAGGACTCGCCCACGTCTTCGACTTCGACGTTATCGAGATCGCGGAACAGTTCGACGGCCTGTCGTTCGAGGCCCTGATTGCGAGCGTGACAGGGCGCGTGATAGGCGAACTCCCGAGCGAGGTCCTCGGAGACATCTGCCTGTTCGATTTCTCCTTTCAGATCCTCGTGGATGCGGAGGTATTCGATCGACTCGAAGGTGTGTTCGGCGACGGTGTCGACGCCCTCGATGTCGAACAGTTCGGGATACTCCTTTCGCAGTGCCATCGAACAGGACGTACACGAGGCGATGGCGTCGTAGCCCTGTTCGACCAGGTCTGCAAACGACGCGACGTTGACTTCGGCACCGCGCCGGGCGTCGTCTAACATGCCGTTTGCGAACATCGGCGTTCCCGAGCAGCGCTGTTCGGGGACGACCACCTCGTAGCCGAAGTGTTCGTAGACGCTGACGAGTGCTTTCGCGACCTCCGGCGTGTTGTAGTTGGAGTAACAGCCGTGGAAGTACGCGATCTTTTTGTCGGCGTCTTCCGGCTCCCCGCGGCGCTTGCGAGCCTCGCGAGCGCGCTGGCGCGAGGCGTCGGCTCCGCCCTGTTTCTGCCACCACTTGCGAAATGTCTCGGTGGCGAAGGCGGGAAAGTCTCGCTCGTTCGGGATCCCCATGGTCTTGTCCATCACCCACCGGACAGGGCCGAAGTTCATCACGAAGTTGGCCGTCCGTGGGAAGATGCTCGCCAGTCGAGCCGACGTCCGATAGTTCGCGAGGATGCGGTTGCGCCAGTACGTTATCGAGAACTTCGACATCTGTTCGTCGACGTACTGGCCACGGGCCGTGTTGTGCATCTGACTCAACGGAACGCCCGACGGACAGCCGTCGTCACACCGCATGCAGTTCGAACACTCAGTGATCGAGTCGTCGATCTCGTAATCGTCGTCTGTCTGTTTGAGCCGCCACTGCTCGGGCCCCTGGAACTTCGGACCGGGGAAGTCGTCGTCGACCTCCGCAACCGGACAGTTCGTATCACAGATCGAGCACTTGTAACACGAATCTGCCCCGGGCCGGAGGTCGAAGTCGTCGCTGTCGGGGAAGACGTCGACCGGCTCGTAGGAGTCGCCGGTGTTCGGTGCAACTGGGTCGAACGGTGGATCTTCTGCGTCGCTCATCGTGCCTCCTGTGCCGCGGCCGCACCAGCGTGGTATCCTGTTGCTATCGAGACGCCGCTTCCGGATTTCTCGGCGGCGAAGTCGAAGCCACCGAGGACCGATCCCGCAGCGCGCAGGTTCTCGAACTCGGGGTCGCCCTCGGCGTCCTTGGGTCGGAGTTCGGGGTCGGGATCGACGCCGAACAGCGCGAACGGGTGATCGCCGAAGACATCGAGGTCGAACCACGCGTACCGGTCCTCGGGATGTGGGACGTGACAGTCGAACACCGGTTCGCGAACGCCCTCACGGTCGGACTCGACGCCCTTGCCCACCAGCCCGCCAGTCGCGAGAACGTACTGGTCGGCGCGCACGGGCACTTTCGCGCCGTTTTTCTCCAGGTAGACTCGCTCGATTCGATCGTCGCCGTCGAATTCGACGACCGGGTTGCCGGTCTCGAAGTTGCCGCCGGCCTCGTCGAGGGCGTCGAAGAGTGCGTCTTCGAGTCTGAGTCCCGGCAACGACGGCGGCCCACTCGGGACCTCGAACACTTCGGCGTCGAGTTTCTCGCTCAGAGCAGCGTGGACGCCGACCGCGTCGTCGTCGCCCAGCACGGCCGGAAAGCCGACCCGTGGTTCCTCGGTCCGCTCGCGATTGACCCGGGCCGCCAGTGCGTCGCGTGCGCCTTGCTCGCGTCCGCGGACCGACACTGTCCCGTTGTGTTCGAGAAGCTTGGCGTAGCGCGTCACCTTCGCGTCCGCTTTAAGATCACCCGGGAACTCGACCGTGACGCCGTGAACGTCGAAGGGAACGCCCGCAGCCCGGAGGTGGGCCGCGGCATGTGGCGCGTCGAAGTCGGTCATGCTCTCGAAACCGACCAGCAGGACGTCCCGGTCGTCGCTCGCCAGCCCGGCGGCCGCGCCGGCGGGATATCTGGACGTGGGCTTGACGGTCCCGCCGTGGGTGGGCAGGAGCGCGTTCGTGTCGGTATGCCCACCCTGGTACTCGGGAACGACTTCGTCGAAGAGGGCCATCGAGTCGCGAACGGTGTCGCTCCCGACGATCCGATAGGGATGCGCGTCGGGGAGCTCGGGGATGGCCTCGTAGGGGTCGGTGAGTGGCCCCTCTCCCTCGGGTGTGTACCCCAGAATATCGACCAGTCCCGAGGCCTGCCGAAGCGTACTCTGTTTGTACGAGACGAGTCGAACGTGTGCGCCCTCACGCGCGGCGGTGATAGCACTCGTCAGGCCGGCGAGACCGCCGCCGATCACCAGGACGTCCGACTCAATTGCCATGGTGGCCTCCGTCGGTCGCGACGTCGCCGGTGCTCGCACCACTCGACCGACCACTGCCCGTATCGAAGGCGGCGAAGTCGATCGGTTCGCCGTCGGCGGGGTCGTGATCGCGATTCTGGGTCGTCGCGTGCAGGGCGTAGTTCAACGCGGCTTGTGAGAGCTGTTCGCCCCAGAGAGCGTGGCGCTGCCCTTTCCAGCGTTCCTGGAGGAGTTCGTCCCAGGCTTGCCGAGCGATCGACTCGTCGTACGTGTCGCCGTCGACGACGGTCCCGTGGAGTTCGTTGGCCAGCCGGTGGACGCAGAACCCGCCCTGGCAGTTCCCCATCGAGGCCCGCGTGCGGATCCGAACCGCGTTGAGATCCGACCCCGACTGGGAGATGGCGTCCTGAATCTCAGCGCGGGTGACGCCCTCACACTCACAGATCGTCGGGTTCGGCCCGCTCGTCTTGAGTACCTCGTCGGCGCGCGAGCCGAGTCGCTCGACGCTGCGGCGACCGATCGGCGAGCGGAGACCGAACTCGTCCATGTAGTTCCGTAACACCGAGAAGTCCTCGCTTCCGGGGAGTGGGACGTCTGCCGTCCGACACTCTCGGTCGATGCCGAACTGCGCGCAGACGTGGTCGGAGATCTTCTCGCCCATCATGCGGTAGGTCGTGAACTTCCCCCCCACGATAGAGGTCATCCCGGGCAGGTCGTCGCGTTCCTCGTGGTCGAGCAGGAAGAAATCACGCGTGATATCCGTGGGATCCTCGCTGGCGACGTCCGGCGGCTCGTACAGCGGCCGAACGCCCCAGAACGACCGGATCGTCCGCGCCTCCTGGAGGATCGGGACGAGTTCCGAGAGCGTGTCGATCATGTGGTCGACCTCCCACTGTTCTTCGGGGTAGTCTTCGGGGTCTTCGACCTCTTCGTCGGTCGTCCCCAGGATCGCCGTCGTCTCGTGGGGGACGATGATGTCGGCGTCGCCCTTGGGTTTACACCGGTTGATCACGGTGTCGACCTGCCGGACGTTCATGATCGTCATCACGCCTTTCGAGGGGCGGACCGCGATGTCGACATCGGCCATCTCGCCGATCTGTCCCGCCCACGCACCTGTCGCGTTGACGACGTAGTCGGCGCGAATCTCCTCTCGACCACCTTCGACGCCGTGGACGCGTTTGCCCGACCCGGACTGGTGTTCGACCTCGACGCCGACGACCTCGCCGTCTTCGAGCAGGAGGTCGGTTACCGGGGAGTGGGTCTCGATGCGCGCGCCGTGTTCCTCGGCGCTGGCGGCGTTTGCGACCACCAGCCGGAAGGGATCGATGGCCCCGTCGGGGACGGTGATCGCCTTGTCGATGTCCTTCGCGAGGTACGGCTCCATCTCTCTGGCCTCGCGTCCGGAAACGACTTCGGCCGGGATGCCGCACTCCTCACACCCGTTGAGTTTCTGCTCAAAGTATTCCTCTGTGTCCTCCGGACGTTTGACGAACAGTCCCCCTGTCATCTCGACACAGTGACTCGCGATGTCCCGGAGGACGCGGTTCTCCTCGATACACTCCGTCGCACTGGCCTGATCCGAGACGGCGTAGCGCCCGCCGCTGTGGAGTAGGCCGTGCATCCTGCCTGTGGTCCCGTGGGTTAGATTTCCCTGTTCGACGAGCGTGACGTCGAGCTCGCGCATCGCGAGGTCGCGCGCGATGCCGATACCCGTCGACCCGCCGCCGATTACGAGGACGTGTGGTGTGGCTGCCATCCGATAGCAAGCCCAACGGACCGAACGTACTTCATTGTTACTTCGAAACCGGCGATGTCGATAAAGAACCGATGTGAATCACTCCCACTCAATAAAGTCTGAAGTAATATTTCATCTGAAACGGTCAAATATACACATCTCAGCGGAAACGAACAGGCACTTGCGAAGCATTTATAATGATTCACTGTGAGATTTACTACCAGAACGGGACCTTCGATAAAGAGGTCTCGTCGCACAACCCATGTCAGACACATACGTCGGTGCGATCGACCAGGGGACGACAGGCACTCGATTCATGGTGTTCGACCACGACGGCTCAGTGGTCGCCAACGCCTACGAGAAACA
>ENA-ORDC01000196-ORDC01000196.1-marine-metagenome-genome-assembly--contig:-NODE-196-length-66933-cov-7.739485_pt1 | contig 66933 bp, 93 predicted proteins | sample MGYA00237783_ERZ508515 | MGnify/ENA primary metagenome ERZ508515 (study PRJEB26186, sample SAMN06268792) | marine metagenome | isolation source: Eden Landing Ponds, San Francisco, CA, USA | place...
GCGGTCGGTCTCGGGGTCGTAGCCGTCCCGTCGCAGCGCCGGCACGACCACGGCTTCGTAGGCGTCGGCGAGCTGGGCCTCGGTGAGTAGCGTCCAGGGCACGTCGTCGGCGGAGTGCCACGGCTTCGTCCGCTCAATCCCGGGGGAACCCTCGTGCTTTCCGGGTTCTGAATCTGAATCAGCCGATTTCGGCATACTGAGGTAAACACATTGAATCCTGATAATTCTGTTGCCACAGCAGACGTGTGCCAGACTTATGGCTCTACGGTGGTTTGACAAGTATTGCTTTAAACTGCATGTCGCTGTATGGAATGGCCATAGATTCTTTCTGACAAGAATCGGCTCTAGAGATAGTCTGACGGTCGAAAACAGTAGTTCAAGAAATTCGTCAGTCTTCAGTATTGATCTCGCCCGGATGCGGGACGCGTTCGGAATCGTCAGTGAGCCAGTAGCGCTCGCCTTGATCCTCGACCAGCCCATCATCCACGAGTTCGTCCAGCGCGGCCTGGACATCCTCCGGCGAGCGGTCGGTATGTGCGACGGCCACCGTGAACAGTGAGCGGCGGCTAGTCCACTCGCCCTGATACTCGTTGGTCTGTGCCAGCAGCGTGTTCAGCAGGCGACGTTTGGTCTCATTCATTGCAGGAGCTATACCTTATCTTCGATAGTCCGCCTTCACTCTTCGGCCCAGAACGCGCTTCGATTTACACTCGGCACACGGTGTGTGAGTTTTGTCTGACGGTAGTACTAAGTCAAAATAACTTGTTAAACAAGATTAGAGGGTTTAGCTAACTATGTCGAATAAACCGTATCGGTTGGCGGTTTCGAACCAGAAGGGCGGTGTCGGGAAGAGTACAGTCGCATTGAATATCGCCGGGGCGCTCGGCGAGCGAGGGCAGAACGTCCTGCTGGTTGATCTGGACCCACAGGGTTACCTGACCAGCGGCGTCGGCCTCGACGACGAGTACACGGCCCCATCGCCGAACCTAAACGACGCGCTGAAAGCGCCGGGCGAGCACGCAGTCGACGATCTCGTGGTGGCCCACGACGAGTTCGACGTCCTGCCGGCGAACATCGATATGTTCTCCCTGGAGCAGGAGCTCGTCAGTGGAATGCGCGGTCGCGAGCGCTTGTCGATGCTGCTGGAGGATGTGACCGGCTACGATTTCCTTGTCGTGGACTGTCCACCATCGCTGGGGCTGTTGACCGACAACGCCCTGCTCGCGTGTGAGAACGTCCTCATTCCTGCCGAGGCCGAGGACACGAGTATCCGCGCCGTCGAGTTGCTGTTCAAGCAGATCGACTCCCTGGAGGATAACTTCGGCGCGTCGATTCAAGAAGAGGCGCTTGTGGTCAGCAACGTCGACTATCCCCTTGACGGCGAACAGAAGGGGATGTTGGAGTGGTTTGACGACACGTTCAGTGACCGGATTCCAGTGTTCGAGATCCGGAGCCGGGCCGTCATCAAGCGGGCGTTCAACGCCGGCCACAGTATCTTCGGTCACGATGAGGAGTGCGACCAGGCTGACGAACTGCTGCGGATTGCGGACTACTTCATCGCGGAGCAACCATGAAAGACAGAGACGAGGCAAAAGACGAGATGTCCGAACGGCTCGGCCAGCGGTTCGGCGATGAAGAGATAGATAAGTCGGATAAGTCGGGTAAATCTGATAAACTAGATAATGCAGATAAGGATGTTAAACAAGATAAACAGACTATGAAGGCTAAATCAGATAAATCTACTAAAGGCTATAAGGAAGCTTGGGGGAGTAAACTGATTCATCTGCCAGACGAGCTCATGGACCCAGTCGACAACGAGTTCGACCGGATGAAATACGAGTGTGACTGGGACGTGAAGAAAGAGCGCCACTACTACCCAGTCGTCGTGGCACGCGGAATCGAGGCAGTACAAGAAATGTCTGGGTCGGAGTTTACCGACGCTGTCGAATCGCTCGAATTGCGGTAGATGAGTCGTTATTTTCGGCTGTTACACATGAAACAGTGGGGTGTGAGAACACATCGATGGTGGGGTGTTCTGCTAACCAACACAGACGCTATTTTCCCGGGTTATGTTGGTTAGCGTATGAGCGATGAAGAATGCGCCCACCAGGCGCTGTCGGCGCTGGACCAGATCGACGTCGAGACCCTCAACCAGGACGCTCGCGATGCCCACGAGGACGCGGTCGCCGCCGTCGACGAGCTGGCCGTTGCGCTCGGGAAGAGCGAGACGGACGACGCGGTCGCCGTCGAGCCGCCTGAAGAGTGGGACGACGACGAAGAGGAATGGGACGAGAAAATCGACGAGGCCTACGAGGCTGCGGAGATCGCTCGCTCGAAGGGGACGCTAACGACGAAAACAATCGACGATCGGGAGTACTACTACCTCCAGTGGCGCGAGGGCGAGAAAGTCAAGAGCCAGTACGTGGCGCCGGCCAGTCCAGCGTAGGGAAGTTACTCCGGAAACAGTGGTGTGTGTTAACACTCAACTAAATGTGTGGAAACTAACCAACGCAACACCTGAAACCAATCCAGGTGTTGGTTATCGCCAGAAAGGCAACATTTCCAAGAGCGGTATTATCAAGAGACGAGAGAAAACGCACTGAACCGAGAGCCTTGGTGCTGCCGCTGGGCAGCACGGCGCCGGCATAGCTCTTGGCAGGAGACAGTGGGCGTGAGCCCTATTCATATAGGTCGCTCCAATCCCACAAGGGTTCGTCTGAAACCGTGGCCGAAGATGCGCAAGTTCGCCACCAATCTCTACCAGCTTCAATCCCACAAGGGTTCGTCTGAAACCCGCCCAGTTTTGGAGGGCTGATGTGTCCCTACAGCGTGGTTTGGTATGATATTTTTCATCGACCCCCAATTCCCATGGTTCCCCCGGGGGGTCCATTGAAACAAGATACTTGTCTACCAGAGGTCGGGATCAGCCTCAAGTAAAACGGCTACCGGGATCGTCGGCGTCACCGTACGTCGTAAATTCGAATGAAGCTGGATTCGTGGATTCAAAAACCACCACCTCATCATCAGCATCTAGTTTCTTTTTGAGATCTTGTTTCAGCGCGGTCACCTGACCTCTAGTCAGTTCACCATAAAATACAGAATTCTGAAGATGCTCAAGTTGTCTTCTAAGTAGCTTCCGATAGATGTGGGTTCGATCGGCAGGGACATCATAAACGACGATGACCTGCATCTTACCACCACCGTTCCGTTGGGTGGTATGATTCTCCAGTGAGAATATGTTTCTTTAAGCTATAGACGTCAGTTTGAACTAAGGTCTTGAAGCTGACTTTCCGCTCTAAGCGAGGATGCTCAATAGTTTCGTCTAATGTCTCTTCAAAAGCCTCCAAAACGGTCATACGACCTGATTCGGTCAGCAGACAACCCTCGAGTTCACTTTCGAAATCCGATAACGAAAGTTGTTGCCTATTCACGAGTCGGAAAATGAGTCTGTCCGCCAGTATGGGTTTAAAAATGTCAGCAATATCAAGAGACAGAGTAAAGCGTCGCTCTCCAGGTTCGTGTACGAAGCCTATCGTCGGGTCGAGTGCAGTTTTCCGAATAGCTGATACACTGGTTGTGTATACCATTCCATTGAGAAATGACACAAGCGCGTTCGCCTCGTTTGTGGGTGGGTTATACTCTCGTTTAGAGAGTTCAAATGGATCACGCAAGATCTGATCGAAGCAGTCGTAGTAGGTACTTCGAGCATTTCCTTCGACAGCTCGAAGTTGATTTATGTCATCCGTGTCAGCAGTCTCGTCCTTGAACTCTTCAAGCGATGCAATCGCATCTGAGAAATCCCCTCGACGACCGTCATAGTAGACGAGATTACGGCGCATATTGTGGATACTGGCTCGGATCATTTGTTGACCGATATTGAGGCGTCTGTGATCATCGTAGGCTCGAACCTGCTCGACAACTGTGTTTCCAGACACTTGCCCCCGCTTGGGCAGATACGACCCCTTGTAGTAATCTTTCCATCCAAAGATATGGAGCGAGACGCCATGTTCATTCAGCAGACCGAGTGTGCGAGTGTTGAAATCTATTTGCCCATGTAAGTATAGCGAGTCGACTGACTCAACGGGTAAATATTCGGTATCACCTTCCAGCGTATCGATACGAAGTGTACTCTCACTACGCGACAGTTCACCATCAGTGAAGATGTGATGGTTGGGTTTTGTCATGTTACATCCAGCAAATATCTTGATACAGACAGCTATCGCAGTATGGTTTCTTATCTAATTCTGGTGGGGCATCCCGGTTTACGACATCTAGAATGCCGCGTATCGTGTTTTCAACCGCTTCGACGTTTGCAGCATCGAGTTGAATTGTCTCGCGCTTGCGTTCTGTCGGATATGCTAATACACCGTCTTTGTCGACATCATATACGTTATCAAGGAACCAGAGGTAGAACAGAAGCTGCATCCTCGCAGGCTTTTCCAAGGCTGAAGAGACCTTCACGTCCATAACGTCTCCTGACTCAAGAACGTCGAGTTGGATCCTATTGTCTATCATAAACGACTGTCTAGAGTCCTGATAGCTTGTTTCGTCGACATGTGTCCCCTGCTGGATGTTAGTCGTCTCCCGGTTGATATCGATACCATGTGCCATGAACCATAGCTCCCGTTGGCACACAGAGCCTGACTCCATGAGAATTCCGCTAAAGCCCCTGGAACGTGAAGTACGTCATGGAGTCAGGCTCAGGCAGTGCATACTGTACCGTTGGCTGAAAATCAACACCCGTGTCTTGGCAAGGGTTTATGTATTTTCAATGAGGTATCCACTCTTGGCAAAGTAATAATGGAAAACCAACCCGAGAATCCGTTCCGGCCTCCAATTCATGAACAATTGGATTCACTTAAAGGAATAAATTTCACATACCCGTATCTTCCTGAAGTGATTTATACCATTGTACTTCTTTTCGTGCTTATTTTACTCTTCGCTTTTTTTATTACTATTGGTATTTCAGCGCAAATATTCATTATTTTAGGGCTTGCTGCGATAGATTCTCTCAATGAAGCTCAGGAAGCGGAGAAAAAGATAGAATCTTTTTCCCACGGGGTAGCAGCTGGGGTCTTTATTATCACCAGTGTACCATTTTTTATAATTATTTTTCCAGCTTATATTGTTGGATGGATTGTTAAGTTTATAACTGATTTTTTGCACCAAGTGCTGAAGATACGGAATTAAAAGCGGGTCATAGAATCAGCCTCACGCAATGGAACCCATGTGGGATTGAAGCGCCTCGCGCGAGTCTGACCTATAACGCCGTCCGAACCAGTTTCAGACGAACCCATGTGGGATTGAAGCACGGAAGGCATATTCCGCGATTGGATGAGCCAAGGGTTTCAGACGAACCCATCTGGGATTGAAACATCGTCATGAAGCTCGGTCCGTTCATCACCGTTGTGGATGCTGGCTTCGATTCCCCAGTACTCGCCGAACGACATAGCTAGAGCTAACAGACCGGGCGATGGCGTGCCCGCAGGCGTGCTGGCAAGGGTTCAATGAGGCTAGTCAGTCCGCGACAGTCCCTCCATCAGTCATTGCCGACGGTTGTTGGCCGCCACCGTAGGAGCCCAATGTCGTCTCGCCGCTGTCAGCAAGCTTCGAGTCGCCGTCGGCGTTCGCGAACTCTCTGATGGTCCGGGCCATATCAGGGTGGTCGATTTCGAGTTCGTTCAGATTGAGACGCAGCACCTGTTGTCTGTCTGGTTTGCCAGTCCCGATCCCGAAGTGTTCAGCGGCCGCTCGCATCACCTCATGCATCGTTGGTCTCGAAACCTCGTCGATATCCAATAGTTCGACCGAGCGGCGGCACTCGGCAGTTGTCTCTATGAGGGGCTGATATTGGGTGGGAGTGCAGCGACATGACTGTCGTCGGGCCGACGGCGGCACTATTCATTAAGATAGGAGCCAGTTCTGGTGAGGACACACCACCATTACAAGTGAAACACCTGCCGTCGGACACACCACTGTTACAAGTGAAGCACTCACTGGTAGCCAAACCGCGATTTCAAGTGAAACGGCTTCCGTCAGACACACCACTCTTTCAAGTGAAGAACGTAGCCAATCTTGCGACGTACTTTCACTTGAAAGGGTGGAGACCCCTCATCCAACGTTATTCATGGCGGCAATGTCCCGGATTGCATCGATTTCTGTTGTCAAGCGAAGAACGTCTGACATCGCCTCAACAGCACTCGAAAACGGGACATCGAGTTCGTAGTTGTAGTAGTTCCCTCGAGAACCGCTTCGGTTTTCATGCGCTGAGAGGATGCCCAACATCCGAAGGTCTGACAGGTGGTTATGAAGGGACCGCTGGCCCAGCGCATCGGTTTCAGACGATTCACAGAGTGACCGATACTCCTCATAGAGGTCACGTGTCCGACAGGGCGTTTCCTCTTTCGCTGCTTTCGAAATGACTGCCAAGAGTGCAAGGCGGCCATGCGTCGTCAACTCGCGCATACCCTCTTCGACTCGTTCTTGTTCGAGTTGTGAGCGGGCATCCTCGATATGTTCTTCTTTGATCATCTCAGCTTCGCGGTTTTCCGCGATTTCACCACCTAACCGAAGGAGGTCAAGGGCTTGTCGGGCACTACCGCTGTCTCTCGCGGCGAGAGCAGCACACAATTGCAACACACCGGTATCGATTGACCCATCCGTGACAGCGACTTCGACACGTGATTCAAGAATGTTTTTCAGTTCTGTCGCATCGTATGGCGGGAACTGGAGTTCCCGCTCACAGAGGGTGTCCTGAACACGCGGATCGAGCTGGTCACGAAATTTGAAATCGTTGCTGATGCCGATAACACCGACTTTTGCTGAGTCGAGATTCCCATTGGCCCTGGCTCGAGGGAGTTCATAGAGGAGCTCATCCCGATCACCGATTGAATCGACCTCATCAAGCACGATGAGAATGGTCCCACCGATGGCCTCAAGCTCCTGATAGAGTTTTTTAAATACGGTTTGCTGTGGATACCCGGTTGAACTGATCTCGCCACCGGACGGTCGGAGTTCATTTACGAGTTCGACAGCGACCTGATACGAGGAATTGAGCGTTTTGCAGTTCAGCGAAATAATAGAGAGATTGATATCATCGTATGCAGCGACATCGTCCTGGAGTCTGTCGAGAAGGTAGTCAGTGACGGCCGTTTTTCCGACGCCGGTATTCCCGTAGAGAAAGATGTTGTTTGGCTCCCATCCGTCGATTACTGGCTGAAGAGCGTTCATATACTCCTCAATTTCTTCATCCCGTTCCTCAATCTGTTCCGGCTGGTAAGACTCCCCCAGGGCGTCCTTATTTCGGAAGATATTCTGCTTCCGCTCGAACCGACGCATAGCCAATCTTTCACAAGAGGTGTATATAAAACCACCTCTGCATCTGTTTCAAGTGAAGACACTCACACACACCACTGTTTCAAGTGAAGAACTAGAGTAGAGTAGTTACTAGAACAACAGTCCACTATTTCATCTAAAGCGCTGACATGACTGTACTGTGCTGCAATCCTGATTCTGGTGTTACTAACTCTGTAACTCCTATTTATGGTCAATTCGTGATAGGTGGCTGGTTCTTGGATCTCTACCGGGGACTCCACCGTTCACCCGCTTCACGTGAAAGAGTGGTGTGTCTCTCCCCTTGCCTCTCACTGTCTCATCTCGAAGTTGGTGCTCTCAAGCTAACCAACAACCGGCGTCATTTGGGGGAGATGTTGGTTAGTTATGGTCGTGACTGTGGAATTTCAGGCGCCACTGCCTTGACGGAGTATCTGACAGTGTTGTCAGAAGGAACAGAGGGAGTATGTCAGATAGAATCGTTCGTTCTCAGACTTCTTTTCCTACACCTCATAGAGGGAAGGAAAAGGGAAGTCGTTTCACGTCACTCTAACGAAACGAGAACAAGCGTACGTTACGCACCACGTTCCTGTGGATTTTATTGCAGGGGTCTAGTGGGGAATTCGTTACCGCTCTTGTCGACCACCTCCATCTGACACACCACTCGCGAGCGTGCTGACAACACTGTCAGAACGCCCCTCAGTCATCAGCGTTCACCGCCGTTGCCTGGTTCAGCTCATCGAAGTCCGTCGTACTTGACGCCTCCTCGGCTGTATTCTGTTTATTCTCGCTCTCACCCCCGGATCTGACATCGGCGTCAGCAGTGTCAGCGTTGTGGACGCTAGCTTTCATCTTCCGCTTTGGAACGGTCAGGGTGTGTGGCTTCCCGGAGCGGAAGTTGATTAGTCCGTGGTCGGAGCACGTGTCGATATCAACGCAGTCCTTGTGGGCGTCACCATCGACGATCGTGAACCGCTGGACGTCGCGCATAACACGGCCGGCTGTCTTGGAATACGACTGTGGCTTGACACCATCCAGCAGGCCTTCGTCTTCAAGAACCTCCACAGCCTGCTCAGTGTTCATCGTGAACTTCTGGCCGTCTGGCGTGACGTTCTGGTTCGTCTCGCCGCTGGCCTTATTCACGAACCGCTCGTACAGCGCCGCAGCACGCTTCTGTGACTTACTGAGCGACGCGCCGACGCCGGAGTTCAGATCAACCATCATCCGGTGCAGCGGGAGCATATTCTCCCGGCTCTTCTCCGAGGTGCCCTGATTCTCAGCAGCCGGCTGGGTGTTCGTGACCGACTCTTTCACCGTCCCGTGCTCCTCGACGAACGGCTCAATGTCGCTTTTCTCGATGTCGGGCTCTGGATTCCCAAACACCAGGCGGTTGAGAGTCTTTCGGCCCGTCTTGTTCGAGGCGATGCTGTTGCCGACCGGCACGCCGCCGACAAACAGGTTCTCTATCTCTTTTGCATCACCCCGATACTCGATGGACTCTTGCTCGGCAACCTCCGTTTCGAGCTCGTCAACGCGCTCGCGAAGCCGTTCGTTCTCCGTTCGTAGGTGTGAGACCTCTTCGACGAGGTCGGCAACAACATCCCGAAGGCCGTTCGAACTCTCGGGCAGTTCCTCGGCAGTTGGTGGAGAGTTGTCGATGCTCATTGGGCACCTCCCATGCGTGGACCGCTGACTGTGCCGTGGGCGATACCCTCGAACGTTTCACTCAGCACGGCGCGATTGGTAGCAATCGCACTGTTGGTAGTCGGCTCGAGCTGGGAACGGTGGCCCCTTCTCAGGTGCGTTGTGTTCTCGTAGTGTCTTCTCTGTCCTGCGACTTGCACGTGCGGTGAGTTAGAACCGCCAGCAGCGTCAGACATTGGTATCCTCCTCGACAAGACTGCGAACGACATCGGCGTTTGACCCGCGAGCGATACTGACACGGTCAGTAGCGACGTTGACCATCTTCTCAGACGATTCGACAAGCACGCGTGCTGGTGCAGCATACTCGTCATAGGTGTAGCGCTCGCGAACGATCCCAAGCAGCGAACCGCCGCTGAGTCGGTCAACTTTCACAGGCGTACCGATGTCGGCGGTGTCGTCAGCGCGCGCCCGACGTTTGGCCGGCGCGCCCTGGCTGGCCTTACTCATCTGTCCACCCCCGCTTGCGCACTCGCCCGAGCGCATCGAGCAGCACCGCCTCGGTGTCGGCGTCTTCTTGGTCGGCAACGAGATCGGCGACCTCGACGACACGGTCGACAGTGGCGTCGGACTCACTCGCCATCGTTGCCCTCCTGGTCGCGTGGTCGAAGGTGGACGACGACAGTGCCCAGCTGGATACGGTGCTGGACTTCGGTCACGCGGTAGTGGTCCCTGTCCCAGGTGACGAGCTCGCCCTCGCGAGGAATCGCGGCGCCGTAGTGCTCGATTGTTTTACTGAAGCTCTCCGGCGTGTCGGGTTTCTCGACGAGTTCGAGGCGGGTCATGGCTGTCCCCCGTCGTACTCAGACCGGATATCAGCGAGTCGTGCGGACGCCCGGGTCCGTTCGGTCACCCCGACGATTTCCCAGTGCCAGACGTGGTCCTCAGGCACGTCGTCGTCGACGTCCCACTCCGGTGACCACCACTCCGTGTCGGGTCGAACCGTGTATCGCGGCCCATGGGGCGTTGCCTCGACAGCGTGGATTTCACCGGGAACGGGCACGTCGTCGGTGTCGAAGTCTTGGAAGAGCCCGTCCTCTTTGAGCCGGTATCGGTGCTCGTTCTCGTAGCGAACGCCGAAGCCTTGCTGGAGGGTCTCGGCTGCGTTCCCGAGCAACTCCCAGCCGTCGGGAGTCTCGTCAACGGTGCCGACAGCCTCGAAGCGGCGCTCGGTGTCACCATTGAGATCGACGACAGCCCGGTGGCACGGACAAATGCGCGGGTCTGTTGTCTCTGGCCCTGCCATCTGGCGCGTGCAGCGCGGGCACTGGTAGAGGATGGCGGCCATCTACGGCTCACCTCTGGTGGCTGACTTACTTGCGGTTACTCGGTTACGTTCAAGAACACCCGTTAGAAGCCTTCTATAGCAGGTGGAAGCCGTATATTTCGTCTGCCCTTGTACCTTTAATATGGAATTCAGGAAAATCCCACATATGGATGGAACATTCCTTCCCGAATGGATTATGGCTGTCAGTAGCGTCGTTGCAGTTGTTGTCAACGTGTACCAACTAGGCAGCGATGATGACGACAACGAGGATGAACGGCGAGGCGGTGGTGCTGTAATCGAGTTCTGAGGGGCACTGAGATGTTCAATACCGTTCATGAGCCAGTGTTCACCTCCGACAGCTCCGATGCAAGGGCCTCGCCGCTATCGGTCAGCCCGTAGAATCGGCCCTTTCGAACATCTTCAGACACCAGCAATTCGACATGGCCCCTCTCTTTGAGCTCTTGGAGCGCCCGGGAGATGTGTGCGATATCGCGGTCGGTTTCCTCTGCGATGGTCGACGGCGTTGAGGGGCCGTCCTGGAGGGTTTCCACAGCCACTTCTCGGTTGGCACTCGATGCGATGTAGGACAGTTCGTCGTAGTTGACACTCATGCCAGATCACGCTCCTCAAGAAGTTCGTCACGGCGGCCGTACAGCGCCTCACTGTGGCACTTCTCGCATGGGACGCCACTTTCCAGCCGCTCCCGTGCGGCCTGTGTCACTGCCTGTGGATCGGATACCTCGGTGAACCCGGTCCACTGTTCGTTGGCAATCGGGAAGTAGTGGGCAGCACAGTAGAGGTGGAACTCAGCCTGGTCGTTCCACCAGATGTGTGTCGCCTGCGGGATCTCGTCTTCGTCCAACTCGGCGTCGATAGCCTCCATCAACCGGTCTTGGGCGTCGAAGAACTGCTCTACAGTACCGGGCTCTGCTTCGGCAAGGTCGACACCCTCGAACGATTTGAGTTCGTCAAGGATCGCATCAATATCATCTTCGGTGATGCACCCGCCGTCGGTCTTGAGCTCACGAACTGGTCCGCCGATGCCTGCGACCGCGTCGGCGTCGGGCCAGCGCTCGTCGAGCGACCGGCCGTCGACATCGTAGTGGTTGCCGTGGCCGGCAGTCATGCTGACCCTCCCGTGGAGTCTTCGGCCAGTTCAAAGCCATTCTCTTGAAGCACATCAGCCGGGGACCGACCGGACTGGCCGTGGTTCCCGCGTGGGTCGGGTTTGTCGTTCACCTTCGCCGCACAGACACGACAGAGCCCGTAGCGTTCCCGGTCGCTTTCGTCGGCGATGCGAAACGCTTCGGAGCCACTCGTGGTGTGGTTGCACAGCGGCTCCGGGTCATCGCGGGTGGATTCCGGTGCTGGGTGATGGACTTTGGCGTCGTTCCACTGGGATTTCGGCATGATGTAAAACTCGTCTTGGTCCATCAGCAGTCACCTCCTCGCCTAGACACGGCGGTCAGCAACTGCCTGGCCTCACGCGTGCGTTTTGTAGACTCATCAGCCTGAGCCAGTGCCAACAGCGCCGAACACGCATCCAAACTCGCTTGGGCGCGAGACTGTTCGTAGCCCGGTTGGGAAAGAACGGTCTGGCAGTACTCAACGACAGCGGCGTCAATGTCGGCGTTGGTCAGCAGGCGTTTCGCGGCTTGGAGGCGACGCTCCTGCCGGTCCTGTGCGGTATCGTTTTGTGCGGCGAGTCTGTTCGTATTCATTGTCGTTCTACACGACACCGGGTCAGCGGGGCCCCAGCCCCGGTGGCTCGATTTTAGTAGCCTACTACTCCCCGGTAAGTCGCGCATACTCGGCGATGTATCACCAGAAGCACTTAGTGCTTTGCGTCTATTAGTGCGAATAAGCACCAACGAATGATTAAAAACATCAATAGGAGAAAACAACTCCCCATCGGCGTAAATAAGAGAATGTCGGCCGACAGTGGATGTATGCCACCGGAAGAGCGCCGTGAGGCCGTTCTTGAATTTATGGCAGATCACGGAATAGCGCTGCCACCGAAGGCAATCTTCCGCGGTATGAAGACTGAAATGGGAATTCACTTCAGTTACCGAACTGTACAGACGATTCTCTCTGAACTTGAAGAAAAGGGCTTGGTCGCGCGTGTCAATAAGGCTGCTCTCGATGATGGAGATATAGAGCCAATTCCCAAGGATGAGGCTGGTAGAAGAGCTTATTACATGATTACTATGGACGGCCGCAGGGAAGTCAACGACAATCAGTAGCACAATTTTCTCGCTTATAGACGAAACCACTAAGTGGCCGGAAGCCGTGACTATTGAGTAGGAACAGACGCGCCGCTGGGCGATTTCCTGCCTTCGAGAACACGAGTTGCCCACGCTGTCACTAGCAGCGTAGGCGCGTCGGTTCCACGCAAACCCATGAGTAAGTCTGCTTCGCCGACTAGTAAATCTGTCGGCACGACTGACGCACATCCACAGGAACGTACCGCCCGCGAATTGCTTACGCAGGGCCGCCCGCTCTTCTTGAGCGTCGACGGTGAAGGTGCAGCCCATTACTGGGACTCGTATGAATTCGCCGTCGCCATCGTCGCCAGCGACAACCGCGCCGAGAAAGTCGCACTCGCCGACACGCCATATGAAACACTCGCAGGGTGGTGCGAGTACACGCAGGACGAACGCGGCTGGGCCGTCGGCCCACACGTCGGCGGCTCCATTGTCGACGATCTCGCGCGGAGGCTGGACGGATGAGTAAGACCGTTCGCTGTACGGTCGAGAACCGCCAGCGTGTCCGGCGGGCCGCTCGGGCACTGCGAGAGACCGCCTCGACCGCCGTGGTCGAGACGACGCCGCCGGTGCGTTCGGAACACGACGCCTGGACGCTCGACGCCGTACTTCGTGAGACTGAGGGCGTCCCGCCCGAGGTGCTTCGGGAGCTGGCACTGGCGGGGCTGACGCTCCAGCCGACGCCCTCGCAGGCTGAGCATCAGCACGTCGTGGCGACGGCCTGAGCGCGACAGCGATACCTCTATCTTTTTGACGACTTACGTACGTGTTTGGCATGGGTTGCGATGGGTTCCGGACTTACTCCTGACAGCTCGCGACCCCGCGCCGGGGCCTGGTGAGGCAGGCCCCACGACGGCGCGAGTCTGTATCTGTCGCTGACGGGCGAGTCGTATGTAAACCCCCCTTGGACTTCCGGGAGGTACAGAGCATCAGGAGATTAAGCGTGTTTGGCTGGTCTTGCCCTTGAGGATGGAGATGGGTCCGGTATGCAGTGCGGGCGCTTGAGTGGCTATGAGGGCCGCACTCTGACGGTGTATCAAAGGGGGTAATAAAGATAGCTTGTACTTCCGGGGTGGTGGAGAGCTAACCAATAGTCGGTGGCTATAGCAACTCAATGTTGGTTCGTCGGGGCACCTGCTGATGATCGTAGCGTATCGGTATCAGTTGTTACAAATACGATTTCGCCATTCAGGCTGCGGCGTGATTTTTTGATGCCGATTCCTTCGTCTCGTACGACTCATCTCTCCCGGTGACCTTCGTCTTTCTTTCTGGGTTCTGATACTGGTTCAGGCGGGTCTCAACCGGTGTCGCAACTCTCCGAAGCCGTACTTCGAGTGACTGCTGACTCGGAAGATGCCGCTCTTCGCGGTCTCCGCCGGATTGTCACCTATGAGGGCAACCACTTGCCCGTGGTCCACTATCCGGAGCTTGTGCACCTCGCGTTGCTCCAGCATCTTCTCCTCGTATTCACGGAGTTCGCGGCGGCTCTCCTTCTACCATCACGGAATGTCTTGGCCGTGAGCGTTCGGGTACTCCGACTCCAGCACAAACGGCGTCACGAGTTCAAGTATGAATGCCTCACCGTCTTCGAGACGTGAGTAGTCTAAGTGTGGGCAGAAACTATTACATATCCACCTATACCTTCGATTAATACAGACTTACGATGAGTATCGCCTCTTCAATCAGGTCAATTCCTTTCGCTGACTTCCTCACTTTTGAATGCTCCAAACTCAAGATTTTCGCAGTTGTAGCTGGTGAGACCCTCGTCCTCGGGGCCACTTTCTTCGTTGCTGAACCCCCGTTTCTCCCGATACCGGTAAGTAACAACGCGTCACTGCTCATTTCAGGTCTTCTAGCAACGGTCCTCGCCGCGGTGCTCTATGTCTTACTCTCAGGACTCGGTTACCAGACCTACTCACCCCCATTCCACAATCCGGTTCACATCTTCAAGTGTTGGGTAACGTATCTCATGTTCTCAACAATTATAATCTATGTCGGATACCTGCTTCTTGTCTACCCATATACGCAAAGTATCGTTCCCAAGGCTGTCGACATCGGAATCGGTGCTGTACTCTCGATGGCGTACGCACTATCCATAACCTCGGTTATTTACGGAGAAGGATTCTTCTCCGATAGTACCAATTCGAAATCAGAAGACCTCAACCAGTTCCTCACGGCAGCCGAAATCCTCAAACAGAAACCCGAGTCTGACATCGTCAACGAACCCGATGAACTGATCCAGGCAGGCGAGTTCCTCCTTACAGGTTTTCAAGCATCTGACTTACAGGGTACGGAAGAGATCTCCTCTGATCTTCAAGACTGGTTAGAAACGTTCAAGCAACGAGAGTTACAGGGCCGGAAGAAGATGGTGGGCGATCTCCACAACAACAATACCCAGTTCACCGTTTGGGAGGAGCGATATAGAACATTCCAACATCTAAAGAAGAAACTGGAGGAAATGGATAGCTCAGCCATACGTAAGGTACTATTATGACTAAGGGGTAAATAATCGTAAGCGCAACAATGGAACGGTATGCTGAAGACCGGAAATTTGAACCTCGGGATAAGAAACCTCACAACGAGGGAATCTGCCTATTTAGCGACTCCAAAAACTGTTACGGGGACGATCTAGAATCTATTCTCAAAGAGATCACTCCTAATATTTCCGGCTACGAGGAAACCATAGTTGCAGATCCTCACGGAGAAGGCCTTGACCTGATGCTGGACGATCCTGTAGAAGCAGAGGAAACCATCCTCAAAAGCAGTCTATGGCTGATTCACCACGAGTGTATCACAAAATACGACCTCAAGAATGATTTCAGAAAAGCAATAAACTCTACCCCTCCCCGCACCCAAGTTTGTATTCTAATTGACGCCCCGACCTCGGAACACGACGAAATCGAAAATAATCTCGACAAAATAACAGACAGCAAGAACGTCTACACGGTCAAATCGAAGGCTGTTCTCAAGAGCCAGATGAGGCAGTACCTCGATAGCAATGTGAATCCGAAGAGAGGAAAGGAAGAGGTCATTGAGTGGAACAACAACGTCTGTGATCTAATCGATGCAAGAACTTGACTTCGCATGGTGAATGAAAATCTCGCCCTGAAACGGATTGGAGAGTGGGCAGATCTATCCGGCGAGGAGCTTCACATATACCTCGAAATAGCTGCGGACGTTCAAAGCGAAAAGCTCGATCAGAGGGAAAACTCCAAGCGCCTTTCCGGAGAGCAGTACTTCGACTTTCTAAATAAAAAGGTTCTGAATGACGAGCGAATCCTCGATCAACTCAAGTTTGCAGAGGTTTCGGGTGAGACACTGCAGTTGTTCCGTGAAGGAAGGGTGCCCATAGAGGAACTGTACTCAGAGCAGTACCGGTTCGACTACGGATTAGATCAGGTAGCAGACTTCATCATGTTGATGAAATTCATCAGGGACTATATCGAGCAAACAGGGGAAGATGGCATTGCCCCTCGAAACCGTCTACAGTATCTAATCTACCTCGTCAACTACAATCTGTCTCAAGAAGACACCCTGCCCAACCGCTCTAACAGAACGAATCTCGGGAATCTTGAACACACAGGATACAGGTATACTTTCTCCAAAGCCCAGAGAGGGCCGTTTTCTAAAAAGCTCTACCAAGACAAGGACCGGCTGTTTGCACAGCAACTCCTTCACGAAGAAGTAGCGGAGCAATCCATATCACAGGTGGATGAGCCTTACAAAATCTCTCTGGGAGAAGCTGGAGAGAGGACGTTCGCACGGTACGGTAATAAACTGGACCAGATGGAGAGTGTGCTATTGAACGAGTGGGACCTCCAACAGCGCGAAGTGATCGATGAGTATGCAAAGATGCCTCTGCAAGAACTAAAAGAGACGATTCAGTCGATGCCCAGATTTGACTCGATACCCCTTACGGATGAACTCCTTAAGCCCCGTGTGCGAGACTTCGACGACCCGATGGACCCGATCCAGGAGCTGGTTCTCAGTGTCTAGTGAGGAAGACATCGTCCACGATATACTCAGTGAACTAGAGTCAAGCAGTAAATTCGACGAAGAAGATTTGGAGGAATGCCAGGACCTTCTAGAGAACAACTACAGAGATGTCTCCTTAGACGACCGAGAAATCACTCTTGAACGTGCTGAAGTCAACAACTTCGAGGCCATTTTGCACAAGGAGATCAACTTTGGCGAGGATGATACCGTTCTATATGGACAGAACACCACTGGGAAGACCAGTTTTATTGAGGCACTGGAGTTCAACTTGGCCGGACGTCCGGAGCACTCAGTGTATCGTTCACAGTTCGAACTAACGGACCTGATCCGAAAGGGGAAATCAGCCGCAACGACAAACACTTATTGGCGAGTAAACGGTGAGAACTACCTCATTTATAGGATTCTGAAGAAGGATGGCGGTCTTGTAGATTACCCACGGGTTACGCGATCGCCTGAATCACAGGGTATCGAAGAAGACCGAAGGGGCAGTCAATCTAACGTATCTGATCTGATCGGTATTTTGCCGTTGGAAGAACGGCTGAGCGAAAAACCGTATGACCTCTACCGGATTCTGGGGCTGTTCTTCATGAGTTCAAAAAACTGGCGTCTGTTCATGGACTGGAGTCAGGCTTCGGACATGCTGGATATACTCTTCCGGGTGAACCTGACCAATGTAATCAACGCCAGCAAAGCCCGGATGGAAGAGCAGTATTCAATTGATTCCGATGCTGAGGAAGCTACTTACAAGGTTGAAAATAAAAAAAACGAGAAGGAGTCTGTCGAACGTGATATCCGGAAGCTTGAGCAGGAACGTGACCAAATCGGTACGGAATTGGCTGACCGTCGAGATCAATTGCGATCGGTTCGTCAGGTTCTGGATGAAGAAACCGAATCAGGGGTAGAGGTCGATGAACTGCAGTCTCGGAAGAACACTTTAGAGTCGAAAGAAGCTAAGATCCAGCGCCAGCTCAGGGACAAAGGAGAGGAGTTGGCGACGAAGCGGCGGTTGATCAGGCGCTACGAAGATACTGATGTTCGGGAAGAGATGAATGTCGTGGCGGACGAAGTCCAGAACTTGATGACTGTCCCGGAACAGTGCCCCATCTGTACTAATCCGGTTGATGCTGAGCAACGTACCCAGTTCTTAGAGTATAATCATTGCCCGCTCTGCAGCAAGGAGGTACCTGAGGATCGTCGCCGTGTGGAGAAAGAGTATCAAGCCGATGAGTCGATCACGGAGATTCAGGAAAAGCAGCAGGAGAAGCTGGAGGAGCTTGAGGAAGAGAGGGATGGGATCGAGTTTGAGATTGAATCTTTGCACGATAGGTTGGACGATACCCAGGCTCAGCTGGAACAGGTAAAGCAGGTGCTCGAAGATGGGGAGGTTGCAGAGCTGATTGAGGAACGTGAAGATCTGGAGCAAGAAGAGCGAGAGCTTGAAGAAGAGTTAGCGAAAGTCCAGGGGAAGATTGACTCGAAGAAGAACCGGTTAGATGAGTTGGAGGAGAAAATAGAGGAATTAGAGGTCTTGGTTGAAGAGTATGAGCAGAACAACAGCAAGCGTCAGATGCTTTCGAGTTTCAATACCATCGTCCGAGATAAGCGTGACCGAGAGCAACGGAAGCTGAAAAATCAGCTGGAAGAGACAATGTTGGAGTTGACCGAGTACTTCAACGAGGGAACGTTTAGTGATGTGGAGAATGTCGAGTTCCCGAATAAGGGTAAGTATAGCTTCGAGATTCACAAATCGGACGGTACCGTCCTTGATTCCACTGATCCCCAGGAAAGCACTGCGGAAGTTGTGCTTCACGCCCTTCTCTTCCACACTGCTGTACTGAAGGAATTAAGTAAGTCTCATCGGAACCTGCCTTTCAGCCTATTCGTTATCGACTCTGCATTTACGAACGAGCAAGACAAGTGGAATAAGCGAGATATAGCAAACTTCCTGAGTCGACTTCCAGATTTACTTAGTGATTATCAAATCATTATTTCCATGGCGGAATTAGAAATCGATGAGACGCTGTTCAGAAACAGCTACCGATTTGAACTGTTCGATTAGATCACACTCTCAGAATGGATCAAGTCAACCAGATATGGTGTCTGTTCTAATTATGGAGAGATTCCAGTGGGCTGTACCCTTTTAGCACTCACATAGAAGAGGGTAGACCCCTTACCCGGTAGTCAACTGGCGGTGATTGCCGTGACAACTGGCCTGTTAAACTGGGTAACCTCCTCCCTGACAGCCGTGCTTGTTTAATTCGAGCGATAGATACCGTATGCAAAACCGAAGCATGAAGATGCGGAAGGCGCGCAGTTCTGTGTTCGGCTGACCTTGTGCTTATCATTTGACCTTGGAGAAAGATAATTTACCACTATATTTAACCATGGCAGGAGACACCTCCAGATAATGGTCTGCGGTCACTCGGTAAACGTCCCACTGCTATCTTTGAATCGATATCCTATGAACGAGTGGAAAAAGAATGGGCACACGCTTAGCTGCCAGCGATCTTCATCGAGCGGAAGCTCACAGGGTAAGTGTATATGGCATTCTAAAAAACCAAACAAGAACTCAGAAGATCTAATGAGGGCGAAAAAGTCAGGCAGCGAGCGCCTTGATGGTGCTTACCTTCACGGTACAAATCTTATTGACATTTCTTTCAAGGACTGCTCGCTCCGTCGAGCACGATTTGATCACTCTCAAATTTCGTCTACTGATTTTTGTTTTTCTGATCTAGGGAAAGCGAGCTTTCGAAATTCAAGAATCGAGGATACAACCTTCTTTGCTGCAGAAATGAATAATTCTGATTTCAAAGGGGGTGAACTAGTCAATATAAGCCTTCGAGAAACATTCCTAAACGAAGCAAATTTCATCGACAGTCGATGGGTTGGTGTAGAAGCTGATCGAGCCGAATTTGTCGATTCAAAGTGTCATGAGGCGAATTTTCGATATGTTTCATTTAATAACGCTCTCTTTCGGATGACTAATTTCCTTGGTGCCGAGTTTTTTGAGTGCGAATTTGAGAGGTCACAGTTCACAGTATTAAATAGGTTTGATAAGTCTACGATCGATCAGTGTGAATTTCGAGAGTGCGATATTGGCCAGCATAACTTTTATTCATCAAAAATAACCAATTGTGATTTCGAGGATGTCGATTTCTCAGGTACAAATATGAAAAAGTGTGATCTTCGCGGGACATCTATGTCTGATATTACCTTTAGTAATACAGAATTTCAAGGTGCAGATTTACGCGATGCTGATTTTCCGGACAGGTTAGAAGATGTTAATCTTGATGACACTGACCTCAGAAATACCGCTATCAGACGTCGAACCTTTGATTCTATTTCTATGGAGGGTGCAAACTTATCAAATTCAGACTTATATAAAACAGACTTTCTTGACTGCGATCTTCGAAGTGCAAAATTTGAAGACGCAAAAATAACTCATGCTGACCTATCAGGGTCTAATTGTAGTCAGGCCGATTTTTCAAATGCTACATTATTAGCATCGGATTTAACTAATACAGACTTTGGCAGGGCTGAACTGTCAGGAGTCATTTTTGAACTAGCAACACTTGATGCTACCCGGTTTTGGCGAGCGGATCTTTCGAAGGCATCGCTGTACGACCTCGATTCGGAAACCTCGATCGCTTTTGGAAACGCAGATTTGACCGATGCTGACCTCCGCGGAAGTCAGTTTGATGAGTGTGATTTTGAGGGTGCGACCCTCAGAGACGTTGACGCGAGAAAATCATCACTCCAGGGCGCTAATTTTCAGAATGCCACATTAGGAAATGCATCTTTACAGGACGCAAACCTCTCCGATGCCAAATTGTTCGGCGCCGGTTTAGAAGGAGCACAAATCAATACAGAAACGACGCTTCTTGGAGATACACTGCCTTATGAGGACAAGGAATTCGTCTACAATACAGAGAAAACAATCTTCGGGCAAATAGAAGACAAGATTCAACGAATTGGGACTACGTCGTCCACTCAGTACAATAGATCCGGAGAAGTATATGAAAAATTACAAGAACTATCCAAAGATAATAATATTCCGGACCAAGCCAGAGTATTTTACCTGAGAAAGAAAGACATCCGGCGACAGCAGGCATCATATCCACACCGACTAAAACAGGAACTCTCATGGTTGGTAACAGAATATGCCGACAATCCCTACCGTATAATCGGGTCATCACTACTGACGATCATTATCTTCTCTATCTTTTACCCGATAGCAGGTATGAGTAATTCAGTAAATAACGATAGAATTATATTTAATTTCGGGTGGAGCTTAGAGGCATCCATTGAAAGTCTATATTTTAGCACAGTCAATTTCACATCCCTTGGTGCTGGAAAGTGGTACCCAACCGGAATCGGAGGAGAAGTCCTCGCTGGGATCCAATCACTCCTAGGCGCTGTTATGTTGGCATTGTTAGTGTTTGTGCTTGGACGCCGGGCAACATGGTGACCAGACGGTGAACTGCGACAGTTATGCAATTTACCAGTGTCCGGGTTTTAGGCTGGCTTGTTAAGCTGTCTGTGTCCGTCCGAACGCATCCCGATGCTAGATTACGTAGACCTCCCCTGTCTGTAGCCTCCACTCCAGCACCGGATGACGACCCTTTCGATTACGTTGTTTGCGACCAGTCCCAGAGCTAAGCCCCCAGAGTCTTAATCACCACTTGACCAGTTGTTCCAGATTTTAGGTCATCTTATCACATGCTGATTAAGTCGGGCGGGCGGTACTGTGCGGGGGTTCCGAGGCTGTGTGATAGCGGACCACCTGCCCCTTGATTTCGCTCTACCCCGTATTCTCATCTGGGTCGTATGCGGCCTTTCAGGTGGGCATTTTCTTGGGATTGAGTTTATGAATGCCATGGTGAAATCCCCTGCTGCTCATTCTCTGAGCGATAGCCATATTTTTTATTTTAGTCATCTCGCTGAAATTACTGACTGCGACTTTCCCTACCAGCTGTTCCAGACTTCGGGCCAATTTGCTGCACGCCGATCACACTGGGTACCCGATGCTATGAGAAGGGTTACGAAGGCTGCATGAAAACCGGGTGTCAGGCCCCTCTGAAATCACTGACTGAGCGTCTCTACGCCATCCCACGCGCCGGTGCCCACTTGTACGTAGTCCCGGGCGTCGGCCAACCACGCCCCACCAGAACCCGTTCGGTCGCTGCGACGGGTGCCGCCAGCCGCCGATCCCGAACCGTGACGGCGTAGCCGTGTTCGACGAGCGCCTGCTCGCACGTTGTCGGTGATCGTCCAGGTGACCCAGCCACCCATGTCCAGTACCCATGGGCTGAATGAAAGACTGTCTGAGGTCGGTAAGCATCAGCGGCGCGAAAACCGCCGGATTCCTTTCGGCACCATTCTATGATTCCTGAAGAGCTGGCGAAGTTGCGATCCGAAGTCGCTTGGCAGATGCTTACTTGTTCTCCTTCAGAAGTAAATCGTGAAACAAACCACTCTGATAGACTCGGTCCGCTCACCTCATTGAGTGACGAACGTGGTCGTCCTCCCGCTTATCGCGTCTGAAGCGATATACTTCCATGGACGACGAATAATTCTGTAGTTCCCTCTGCGACACCAGCCGGAACCCCTCAGAATTCAGTCCTTCAGGTCGTCGGTCAGCTCGTCGAGCGACACCGTTTCGCCGCGCTCCAACTCGCCCTCGACTGCTTCGACGTCGGCCAGCATCTCGTCGGAGAGTCGCGGCGCGACAAGTGCGGTCCACTCGACCGTGGAGTCCTCGGAGCCTTCGCTTGCGACCAGTTCGTCGCTCTCCATCGCCCGCAAGCGACACCGAATAATCTCGCTGCCGACCTCGATATCGAAATGCTCGGCCAGCGCGTCGGCGACCTCGGCGACAGTCAGCATCGGAGCATCCACAGTGGTCTCGTAGTCGAACGCTTTCAGCACGTCTTGTTCGGTCAGTTCCGCCGTATCGTCTGTCGGCATCATGAGCTACTTCCCTCCAGCAGCAGTCACTTCGGCTTGGATGTGCACGCGCTCGTAGGGCACGAACGGCGCTTTCGCTCGTCCTTTGCCCTCGCTGAAGTGGACGATGCCGGCGTCTTCGAGAACACCTATGTCGTTGCTCGCCTGGGGAGTCTTTCGACCAACACGGTCGGCCAGCTCGGTGACGCTGTCGGCTGGCTCTCGCTGTAGCTCGCGCATGAGCGCAACCCGCTGCGGCGACAGGAGCGTTCGCAGTCCTGACGGATTGTCGAAGTGGTGAATGGCAGCGGCCGCTCCCTGATCCTCGAACTGCTGGACGAACGTGTCGGCCGTCGCCCCAGCATCTCCTCCGGCTCTGATATACCGTTCGTCGGGGTAGTCGTCGGGATCGTCGGGATGCAGCCGCTCGTCGACAGGTGGCCCGTCGAATTGGGTGGTCACGGCAATGAATCGTTCTGCTACTGTGATAATACCTCTCTACAAATGCCGTGGAACTAGAAGTCCGTCATAGAAGGCGTCGCGATGACTGGTCTATCATTCCTGCTTGGACTTCCGGGAGAGGCCGAGTAGTGCGAGAATAAGCGTCTTTAAGCGTGTCATAAAATCGGTCTCACGCAATTGGGCCACTCATCGTCTATCATCATGAGGAATACCACGTGGGATTCCATTTCTTCAGAACTACTGTTACAGCCGTCGCACAGCTAATACTCACGAGGAGAATGATAATAGAGTTGGTCAACCGCTGTATACCAATCATGTTGGTCCGATACCAAGCAAACACTGCGACAGTTATGCCGATAACTGTGATACTCACGATCTCATCTCTGCTCAAATTGCGTATCAAGCTGGCAATGGAGGACATGCACGGAAATTGCACAGTTCAGGGTGAATAAGCTATTGAACCCAATTAGTATCAACCAGTGGCCAAAACATCATTCCCTTGGCCGGCTGTGAACAGTTCTATGACACGCTAGTCTTTGACTGGTCTTGCCGCTGACCATCGAGATGAACCCGGTATGAATTTCGGCCGCTTGAGTCGCTGTCAGGGCGATACTCTGGCAGCGTGTGATAGGGTGTAATAAAGATAGCTTGTACTTCCGGGGTGGTGGGTCGCTAACCAACATTCGGTGGCAAAAGTGGCCCGGTGTTGGTTAGTCGGAAGGGTGGCGTAGGACCGTTCACAAGGCGGCTGAGTGCAGAACTATTGCTGGTGAATTGGCTGGTCGGTAAGCCTGCGTATTTCACAATACCTAAGCGTTCTGTGGCGATTTTCCACAGTGATGCCCTCCAACGTAGCCCTCCTGTCGCGCGAGTTGTCACGGCCGTACTACGAGGATGCCTTCCCCGCACACGATATCTTCCATGCGAAACGCGTGCGTGACGTTGCGCTCCAACTTGCGACCCAGCATTCGGACAGCGTCAACCGGGAGGTCCTCGCTGCAGCGGCGTGGCTTCATGATATCGGACGACCGCTCGAACGCATCGGGGAAATCGACGATCACGACGACTGGGCAGCCGACGAAGCCACGACCCTCCTCGCAGCCGAAGGGGTGGCGTCAGATCGGATTACGGCGATCGAACATTGCTTGCGAGCACACAGTATCCGGGCGAGTTCACCGCAGCCCGAAACGATTGAGGCACAGTTGCTCTTCGACGCTGACAAACTCGACGCAACCGGCGTGGTCGGGCTCGTTCGCCTCGCCTGCATTGTCGGTGAACGGTCCGGACGCATTGGCGAGCAGTACGCCATCATCGATGACGCAGCGACACTTCCTGACGATGCACCTGGGTTGCCGGATATCGATCTTCTACAGCAGTGGGCGCGTGAACGCCTCAACGCGTTGTATACCGACCCTGGTCGCCGCCTTGGAGAGTCACGCTGGGACGTGATGGAGAGTTTCTTCGACCAATTTGCCCGCGAGATAGACTCAGGCACTGCGCAATAATTGGCTGTACCGACTGAATCACGACTTGTATGAGAAGTTGTTACTTAGTGCCGACACACCTGACACAAATCGGTGGGCGCGTTCGACATCGAGTTCCAGATAGAACGTGACGGGCCATTTGTCGTCGGTCGCGTTCCATACTGTTCAGTCGTCCGGGACCCCCAGCAAGCATCCGGACCACTCTCCGGGTATCTGCCAAGACACCGCCATTCGTTCGTACGCCATCAACATGGATAAATCAAGCCACCACACCCTGTAACCTTGTTCCCACACGCCAATCAACCCAACAACAGATCTACACCAATTCTGCGTCAAATAGTGGGTAGCTGTTGACGTGCCAGGAGCCCTCTCAGGTAAGCACGCGGCGCTTCTGGCCGGAAAACAGCCAGGAGAAAGAATCGATGCAACTCACCCGGACACAGCTGACGGTATGGGCAGAATTCGCTGCGAATCTCTTAGTTGTCTCTGTTTTTCCGGAAGAGGTATCCACCGACTGTGAAACACAGGCTCAAAACGATAAGCCAATATAAACCGAGACGGGACAGTAACGGTTTCCGGACTTTTAGATTCATTTTCTCAGCCAATATATCACTCTCTTGGGTACTGGTTACCCTATATGGATTGGTAAAAATATGCGCCTCAGCACCGAATGTCGTCTTTCTCTGTCCTACACCACTGTCTGCAACCATTTCGCTGCCAGATAAAGAGACACTTGTCGAGGCTGTTTCTCCTGGTGCCAAATCAAAGTCGAACGTAGCGACCTCTCCCTTGAGCCAGTAGTTGGTGTGTCCAAGCACGTCAACTTGACCTCTGAGGTGATTCCCACTTGGGTTATGGACACTCACTCGTAATCGGGTGCTGTCCTTCTCAGATATCACATTGTCCGCGAGCTCATATTTTAGGATTAACGGCTGACCAACGTCGTACCGAATCTCTTGACCATACCCGTCTGGGTCTTCAGTGTCACTGTGATACTCAATATGATACTCTTCGCTGACTGTTTGCCCCGCTGGCAATACCTGTATAACTGCTCCATACGTCACTCCTAAAAACACCACTAACACAACTAGCCCAACTGAAATTGCCCCAGCCACTGGGTCAATTTCATCTTCACTGTCGGTGGTGGAAGAGCTACGTCCACCGACGCCGTGTCCGTGGATATTCTCGTGGCATGATTTACAGACTGTAGTTAGGTTACGAAACCGGTGTGAACCGCCTTCAGAAATTGGTGTCTTGTGATGAGCATGGAGTTCTACACTACCTCGTGGCCCACCGCGGGCACCACATTTATTACATCGGTGATTATCCCGTCTGTAGACCTTTTTACGGCGGGTGTCCCAATCAGAAGGATACTTACCTCCCATTTCTTGTAGCTAATATAACGCTACTCGAGATAAAGGACCTAAACTTTCCGAGATACTACTTGTAATCTGGTTAATTTATAGGTAACTTTTGACTTTAGGAGCCCTGTTGGGTTTCACACTTTTTGAGAAGCTGTTTTGTTCATCTCTCGCCAACACCGTGAATGCCAGTCTCAACGATTTGAGGCAGTACTTAGTCTGTAAACAAGGTGTCTCCGCTGATGTTATAATCGATGGTTAGTGGGGTGAGAGTTCCTGAGATTCTCTTCCTCGTCACTGTTCGTAATGTCGTTCTTATGTACGAACCCGACTGGATCGCTGTCAGCGTAGACTAGGGCCGCATCGTATCCGTATTCAGTGAGCCACGCAGCGGCATCGCTTGCTGACGTACCGCGTTTAAGATGTTCGATAGAGTGTGTAGCAAACTCAGTTGCGGTACAGCCATAGAGGTCGCGGGACATATCCGTTGGTGAAACTGCTCAACAAATTAAATCGACGGAGTGCATGAAGCGCAGCCACGACAGCCCAATCTACCCCAAACTTGATGCTTGTTGGGCATATACTATACAATATATATGCTTAGTGGACATTTTGGGTCCGCAGGGGCAAGCATTGAGTACGGTGCCGCTGACTGTCTCTTTCCTGTCGATGAATTAGACGCGACAGTGCTCCAGCAACGGGATGCACAAATCGCACTGGACACCACCAAAGGATCGGACGTTGTGATCGTTGCCCCGACAAGCCTTGCCACCAGTTACAGGCTCACTCAGCACACGCTCACTGCGATCCCTGTTGACAGTCTCTCTGGTGGGGTTCGGGACCAGGTCGATGGCGAACTTGCTACCCCCATCGATTCGTTCGAACTCATCCAGATCGGGAAGTGGAACGCTGATAGTCCGAACCACTCGCTTGCCGAATTCACAGACGCCTGAACCACTTCTTATTCGAAGAGTTCCTCACCTTCTTCGACAGCACGGACTGAAGCTCGGTATTTTTCCTTCGCGTCTGTGTAGTAGTTTGCCACAGTTCCCGGCTTAATTGTATTATAGAGTTCTCCACGGCCAAATATTTCTTCATATCTGTCTCGGAAATAACGTATGTCTTTCCAGCTATCTCTGTCTCCAGATTTGTTATAGAGAACTGTTAGGAAAGCTATTCCAGCATTGCTTAGACCAACCTTCCTTAGCACAACTATTTGGGCTTGTCGAGGACTATACGTTGTTTCATCTTCAACAGTCTCAATATCTGACTTAATTACAGAGAGAAGTTCTCTCAGTGCAATTTCTAGCTCATCGCCCTCAATTTCACCATTATTGTAATATCTATCTGCACCTTGATTTAATGTATCTACGGCTTCTCTCAGATCCATCTGCTATGCTCATTCAATCCATTAGTAGTAAAAGAACCGGATAACAGTAAATATAGATATATTTGATCGCCTTTCTTCCGGAAGTTTGTTATGCCATGAAAAGATTCTCTTCCAAAGAATATGGATCGCTTTTAGGTAAGCGAGTGTTGGTGGCGTCATAGCGCTGTTTCAAGAATGGTTTTGAGGACTTCGTCGCCAGATTTTCGTCGGACGCGTTTCTGGAGAAAGCTGACGCCCGAAGCGTTTTCTCACACGAGCGACTACAATAGGCTATGTCTCGCGTAGAGGCCGATGACGGCGACGACGGTCGGCCAGAAATCCGACTCATCCAGAATCCGGATGGGAAGTGGACGGCCCGGCATCTCCAGGTCGAGATCTCCGCCGAGGGCGAGACGCCGGGTGGCGCAGTGGAGAACCTGATGGCTGTGGTCGAGGCTGTCGAGGGGGACGGCGGCCACGAACCCACGGATGACGAGCTTCGCGACCTCGGCGTCGACCCCGATGTGGCCCGGACGCAGGATGACGAACTGCCGGATGTTCTCCAGTAGTTCGAATGGTCACACGCGATTTCTCCGGGGAAGAGGTGTACAAGGTCCTGGTGAACACCGGGAACTTCCGACACATCCGGACGACCGGCGACCACCTGATTCTCCGGTGGGACCCGCCCAAAGAACACGACGAGACGGATGTGCGTGTCGTCTCTGTGCCAGCACACGATTCTATCAGCATCGGCACGCTGCGCGACATCGCCGACGACGCTGGTGCGCACGACTTCGAGGCGTTCTGTGAGTGGATCGACCGCAATTCGTAGGAAAGCCACGTCGTCGATGCCAGCCGCCAGTACCTGGAGACGGCTGACTGACGGTTCACTTTTTCGAACGCAGAAACAACCTCTCTGGAAAGTACACCTCGCCCTGATTACCACTCGTCTTCGGGGACCGTCTCCAGGTCGTCAAGGTCAGGGAAGTCGTGTTCATCGGCTTCGAATTCGGACACAGGCCTGCCCGTCATCTCCGCCAAGACTTCAGAGACGGACTCAGTCCGGTGGTCAGGTTCGTTAGGTTCTGTTTTTTCCATATTCGGTCGCATACCCGTTTACGTACATACTTACTTGGTTACCTACCGACACAAAGTATTGACGGGCATTATCCACCCCATTTTTAACCTCTAAGTAGGTCGTACGCGTCGTTTTCAGATTCACAGACAACTCATACGTCCAGTGGCCCGCAGGGCCACTGGACAAGCAAAGGTGGTTAGCTACCTTGCAGACGGTGCGATTTCCAGATCCGAAGCAACAGCGCGGTCGCAGACTCGGTATTCTCTGTGCCGATTTGCTCCGAGGACCTCGATCAGGTCGTACGCTTCCAACTTCGAGAGCTTGTTACGTCGCGCTCGTTCGCCGATCGGCGTCCGCTCGGTACTTCGATACAGAGACTCGGCTGTCCGCTCGTATGTCTCGTGCAGTTCCGAGGAGGTCAGGGGACCGTGTCGCCGTACGAGTTCGTAGACCACGTGATGATGGAACGGCAGCGATGCGAGATGTTCCTCGCGGAGTCGCTGGTCTGCCCGGTCCAGCGAATCATCGATATCCTCGCTACGAACCTGGCGATGGCGACGGTCGTGTGCCAACTCAGCGGCGGCCCGCAGCGCGAAGATTGCTCGCCGGGCCTTCCCTGCAGTCATGTCGGCAAGTGTCCGCAACTGGTCCTCGTCGATCACGCCGGGCTGAAGGCCGACCTGCCGTCGTTCCTCAAGGATGTCCGCGAGTTCGTCGACGCCGTAGGTCCCTAGTTCAACGGTGTTGCCGACGAACCGATGCCGAATCGAGTCGTCGGCGTGCGAGAGCCAGCCGTCATCATCGTGGCAGACGACGACCATTGAGAGTCCGTCGACATCGGCAAGCCGACCCAGTGCATCAGTAAACGGTAGATCGTCGGCCTCGTCGAGGACAACAATGGTCGGCTCGTCGACGCGCTCCTGGAGCTCAAGACAGAGATCTTCGCGAGGCATTGTCGAGTGCGGATCGGGTCCCGGGAGATCTTCGAGGACGGCACGGACAATACCGGCCGTCGACTTTCCCAGACAAGCGATACGTGCGTGTTGTACGGCGGTACGCTGTGTGAGGTGATTGAGTGCGTACCGAGCAAGAATCGTCTTGCCGACCCCTTGAGGACCGTGAATCAGAACATCGTCAGCCTGCTGACCGCGGACTACCGGCTCAAACGCATTCGTCACGAAGTCCATCTCGGCTTCGCGATGGCGGAGACGACGAGGAAAATACGTGTCGTCAAAAACCTGCGTTTTTGTTATCATTCTGTTTTGGCTGAGGATATACGACTATTTAAATGGACCTTGTATTTCCGGGAGATGCCCTACTCGGTGGACCAGACTACAAGCGGAGTATCGATAGTATAATTCCCGGAATACAATCCGATATATGCGCTATCGGCCGTTACGGAGTTTTCTACCTCATAAGCGATCCATCCCGATGGCTCTTCATTTTTCCCTGTCCGTTGGCTATTATATTGGTTGCCTTGAACATCTCCACGGATACGAGTGTCTGCAGCTAATCCGGGTCTATATGTATTGTCTTCACCAATGGCACGAAATTCGTGCTGCGCCGGATAGCTCTCGTTACCGTCCTCAACAGTGATTTCCGCATAGAGCCACTTGTCTTCCGTATAAGCCTCGCGTTCAGAATACTCTCCAGAGTAGCTGTTATACACCTGTAAGTTAGTCCCTGTCTCGATTTGGTCAACAGATACCGTCGCGCCTGTGTCTGGGTCAGTAAATGACTCCCCGAGTGGTAGCCGAACCGGTAAAACTTCTGTCTGTACGGTCTGAGACGGCCCATCAGGATAGAGGTCTACGTGGAATTCAGATTCCGAAGTGGTCAGTGGGATTTGATATTGTCGTGTGAGTGTGGCGCTATCTCCACTTGGCACTTCGAGCTTTATTTTCTCCGCTTCATCGAAGTCCATCGTGGAAGCACTGAGGAGTGCCCGAAAAGTCCCATCAGTTTGTCCAGTGTTCGACACTGTTAGAGAGACTTCAAATTCACTACCACGCTCGGTCTGAGGTTGCACTTCGAAGTTTTCTATTTCAAATTCCGGGGCACCAGTGAGTTGTTGGAGTTGGGTTTCACCAAAAGACCAGGTGACACGTCTCTCAGGTGCATCAGAAGATAAACCAGAATTCTGCCAGGCAACACTAAGTGAATTTGATGTCGAGAGTACTTCTGCACGAAGCCATCCAGATGCTACCTCACCTGATGAGATATCACTCGGATATTCAGCAACGGGCAGCGATGGGTCAGCAACTCCAGAAGTCTCTGTTTGATACTCTGTCGCTCCGTCAACGATGTCAAGCATATCTGGAGCAGATATCGTAGCGTCGCCCGTATTGTTGAACTGCATCTCAACAAATACGAATATATCATCATCCTCAGCAGACACTAACTCGTCATATCTATCAAAGTAATTCGGGGCTGTGACCACGGTTTCCGGCTTGATTTCTAGTCCATCTGCAGTGGTGAATGTGTCATCGAATTCGAGTTCGATGGGCTGGACTGTAACCGTATGTGAAGCCCCATGTTCTGTTAACCGAAATTCCAACTCTGTCGCCCGGTCAAATTGCATCGGACCTATTTCCGACGTTTTCGTCTCTGAGACCGCGATATTTTCGATTTCCGCAGTTCTATCGACCGAGAATATGCTTTGACCAACAGTCAGCGTCGACGAGAATGATCCCTCCCGTCCCCCCGTGTTCTTAGCAGTGAGTTCAAGTGAGAACTCTTCACCCACGTCGACTTGATCTGGACCGCTGATCTCGACATTCTCAAAATATGGCGGTCCGCTTCGAACCGCTGCTTTGAGAGAATTACAGCCAGCCAATGCAGCTGTCCCCGCCGCTGCGAGGAGCTTCCGTCTATACATGGTAAGTAAGTGATAATCGATATCAAAATAGGTTTCGACACTTCTTCCGAACGGTATTAGAGGGTCTGAGAGTCTATATCAGCTAATTTCTGGGCACGCTCCTTTCCAACGTCATCGATTGCTTTGAGGTCCTCAACATCGGCAGCGACGAATTCCCCGACCGTGTCGAACTCGCGAGCGACCTTGCGGGATATCTCCTCGCCAATCCCGTGTTCGTCGTCGGCGAGGTCTCGAATCGTGCGCGCCCGATCGTCGACGAGGATTTCGAGCCGATCCTCAAGTTCGTTCTCATCGATCTCGTCATCCAGGTACAGCTGATGGACCTCATCGACGGCCGTTTGCTCCGGGTCGTCGTGCCACCAATCCGTGAGCCAGTCGGCCGCGTCGATGGACCTGTCGTAGACGTGCATGAAGACCGGCAGCAACGCCACGACGACCCACACGTTCTGGATATCCACGTCAGTCCACCCCCGCACGTTCGCCGCGGAACTCTCGGACAAACACGCCGTCGACGTACATTATGACCCCTCCGTGAGAGTACAGCCGGCGGTCAGTTGGCGCTCGGCGAGCACGTCGGCTTCCCCATCGAGGTTGACAGCGACAGCAGTCACCGTCGAGTTCGCGGGCACGTCGAACCCCCATGTCGTGGGCCCGTCGACCGTCATGGTAGCCGTCTCACTGCCAGCGACATCTATCAAAACACGGTCAGCGCTGCCGGGGTCCGCATGGCCCCGCAGATGGCAGTCAGCCGGTGGGTCGCTGTCGGCGTCGGTGAGTTCGACGGACGGCCCTGCAGTGTCCGAGAGCGCGCCCGCCGGCCCCATCGCGAGCGCCACCGCGACCAGGCCCAGGACGACAACGCCCACTGCCCCAGGATGTGGCACGCAGGTTCGCTTACTCATGCTGACCTCCGGTCGACGGCCGGGTTAGTTTCGTCGCCCCAGTACGCGACTAACTGCCCGACAGCGAGACTCGACAGCGCAACCCCTGGCCACAGCAACAGCTGAGTACCAGTCGCGAGCAACCCCAACCCGACGACCAGCGCAACGAGCTTTCGTGGGTGGCCGCGAACCTCTTCGACCCACGAGCCTTCGGGAACGACAGTCATCCGTCGCCCTCCCTGTGGTCAAAGTACGTGTTGATAACGAGCACTGAGAAAAGACCAACACAGCCAATAGCGAACAGCCCAGCCAGCCCGGTGTAGCCGGCAGCCGGCCGCCGCAGGACGGCAGTAATCAGTTCTCCAGCGCTGGTGAGCGGTTTGATAAAGACCGTCGAAGCGGCGGCACCGACGTCTACAAGCGCGATGCACAGGACGGCCAGCAGTGCGAACAGTGCGTGTTCGAATTGGATCTGATGTATCTCTTGAATCATGCGATGAGTCTCCCGTCAGGAGTTTCGTCAATCGTCTCGGCTGTCACCATCTCCTCAACAAGCTGTTCGGCCTCGTCGGGGTCGATGTCGTCGGCCTCCTCGACGACAGCGTCAACCACGTCGTCTCGGTCCGCGCCGTAGCCAGCGCCGTCGAACTTCAGTTCCTCGACGACCTCGGTCACGACCGCGGTCGGTGCGTCGGAGGTGACGACCAGCTGGCCGTCGTCGTCGGTCTCGACTTCCACGTCCGGGCCGGGGTCGAGCCCCAGTTCGCGGAACGACCGACTTTTCAGACGCGTTGCTCGCTCGGCGTCGACCATCTCGATGGTCTCGGAGTGACGGGCCTTCGCCGACGCTTCGGCCAGCCTGATGAGGTCCAGGAGCGAGCGCGGTGTAACCGGGATAGTGCGGTCTTCCTCGTCCTCGCGAGCAACCAGGCGTGTCTTCACGGCCACGTACCACTCGCGTAGCGCGTCTTTCACCGCGTCGTCCGCAAACGTGGGCGTGAGTTCGCGACACGCCTGCAGGTACGCCCGCAGCGCCTCGATGGGGAGCTCGCCGTCGACGTCCTCGCGAAGCTCGTCGGGGACGTCGTCGCCCCGGTCTTGCCTCGTGGCAACGTCCCGGCCGTCGATGATGTGGCCCGCGAGGTCATCGATTTCCTCCCGGCCGGTGCGCTCGCGCAGGACCCATATCAGGTCGAACCGGTCCAGCAGTGGCGAGATGATATTTGTCTGCTGGATGGGACTGTCGTCAGTCCGGAAGTGGCCGTCCTCCGGGTTCGCGGCCATGAGCATGGCCGTCTCGGCATTCAGGACCGCGCGCTCGCCGGCCTTCTCAACGGTCACTTTGCCGGATTCCATCGCCTCGAGGACGGCGTTCTGTTCGGACGACCCGGCGCTGTCGAGTTCGTCGACGAAGACAGCGCCGCCGGAACACTTTGGAATCGCCCCAGCGGTCACGGTCAGGTCGCGGTCATCGAATCCGTCTTTTGTCATCGCTGCGGTCAGGCCAGCGGCCGACGTGCCCTCGTTGCCCGATGTCTTCTGGGCCCGCGGACTCAGCGCCGTCAGCGCCTCGCCGAAGTCCGTCTTCCCGGTTCCGGGGTCGCCCAGGAGCAACTGGTGGATGAGTCCGCGGTGGTTCGTCCCCTCGTCATCGGGTGAGTTGCCACGAACCAACTGCAGGATGAGACCTTCCTTGATGTGCTCGTCGCCGTAGTGCGTCGGCGCAATCGAGTCGATGAGCGTCGGCATCGGATCGTGGGTGGCGGCGAGGTCCTCGATGACGTCACGATGGGCAGCGCGGTCGGCCTCCTGTTTGGCCGACTCTTCGACGATGACGTCCTCGACATCGAGGATCTTCTGGCCGACCGTCGAACCGTCAGGATGGATCGCCTTGTACTCGGCGACGAGTGTGACGACCTCGCCGGACTCGACGCCGCGGCGGGCGAGTTGTTCGGTGAGATGCGCGTCGATAGTCTCGGTGCCTTCTTCGACGCGCTCGGGGACGGGCTGGAGTCGGAGCGCTTGGTAGTCGACGTACTCACAGAATTCGTCGACTTTCCGCCACGGGCCGCGCTTCTCACAGCCCTCGCAGATGGTCGGCTGGCGAATCGCCCCGTAGCCCTGTGGAATCCGGTGGAGCGTGCCACAGCGGTGACACTCGAAGCCTGCCTCATCGAGTTTCGGGTCGACCGAGGAGCGCTGTCGGATCTGACCACGGACAGCGATGGTCTGGCTGACGGTGCGTGCGTAGTGTTCGCCGACGTGATAGAGGTCGACGTCGTCGACGATCGGGAGCGACTCAGCGTCGACGCTCATGGAATCACCCCCGCGAGTGCGTCGACGACTCCACCGAGGACGTTCATCGCCGCCTGTGCGTCGAGCCCTGGGACGATGCCCGTCCAGAGTAACATCCCGAACAGCGCTGCCGAGAACAGCACTGAGACGAGTGCGTGCCGTGCCGCCGACCGGCCGACCGTTGCGACGAGTCCGACGATGGCTTTCAGCTTGAATCCCCACCACAGCCAGAGCCCGGTCGTCATCAGCGTCCCGACACCAACGCCGAGTCCAGTCAGTCCGAAGTTTTCAACGACGAACTGCAGCAGGCCACGAAGCACATCGACTGGTGTAATCAGCACTGGCCGACACCTCCGACTCGTCGAAACCTCTCAAATTTGCGAGTGTTGTTCGGGGCCAGCCAGCGGCGCCCGCTCGCGTCGCATAATGCGCCCATCCACACGGGGGGGTACTCATGTCTTGTCATGATATACGCGCGCGCGATACTCAGCGGCTGCAGCAGCGAAACCGGCTCGGGGACCGGTTTCCGGCAGTCCGACCCCTTGGGCTCGCCTATGAAAATTGAGAGATCATAGCCGAGTCTCTGTGGCGCCAAGGCAGATCGTCGACGACTGGACTGTGGGGTCGGGCCGATCATGCCGACGCACCCCCTGGGACTGCCGCTCGTTCTGAGTCGGTCTCCGAAAGATAGACTTTCAGATCACCATGGATCGGCTTCGAGATCTCCGGCCACGTGATCGGCGGCCAAGTGAACCCTTGCTCAGTGTACATCACTGCCTCGCCGATGTCCAAGTCAGATGTGAGGTCTTCTTCCATCTTCACAGACTCGAAGCCCTTCGGCGCGGAGCCGCCATGTGGGTTCGCAGATCCGTTCATCGCGACGCGCCAGCGAATCCGGTCGGTCCAGAGATTATGGAGGTGCTTGTCCTTGTGGCCGAAGAACAAGCCGATGATACCGTTCTTCCGGAAGTCTTCGACAGCCGTCCCAGCAAGTTGGACTTTCTGCAGTGTTGCGTACTTGTCCTTCGAGACGCCCTCCCGAGCGAGCGACGCGACCTCGTCACAGATCCAGGTCGTCCAGTCGAACGGACCGCGTTCGACGAGCGACAGCGCCCAGCCGAACCACCAGTGATCCACCGGGTCGCCTTCCTGGAACTCGACGCCGTCGATAACCTTGTCGGACTCCTCGTAGACCCACTGGCAGCCTCGCATCTTCGGGTCTGGGTAGACGACGTGAAACACGCCGTCCTGCAGGACGTTCAGGTTCAGGTCCATGATGTCGCTGTAGTGCGTGACCTTGCGGACGACGTCCTCGAGCGGGACTTCCTTGCCCATCGAGTTCCGGTTCCCGCCCTTTGGAACGACACGCGCGGTTGCGTCGTATCCCTTCGGGAGGCAGACGTGTGCGACAGGCGCGTACGGGATCCATTCCGATCGCGAGCCCGTTGCAGCTCGCCAGACGACACGAGAGTTGTTGACCTCCATGTCGATCTGGGCAGCCCGGAGCGCCAGCGTCGTCTTCCCCGAGTTCGGCGGGCCCGTAGCGAACCACTCAACGCCGCCACTGGGCTGGTTGCGGCCGCCATCCCACGTGTGGTCCCAGAACGCCGGGACGAGACTGTCATCGTCGAATTGACCAGGGTCGAACTTTGGCATCCCATGAATACGCCGTAAATGGCGGCCATCGGTGTGCCTATCCTTGTTTCCGGTCCACTGTCGACTCTTCAAATCCGGTTCCAGAAAACCGAGTTCTTGTGGGTCGTGCATGGTCACATCGTCCTCGTTGTGTATTCGCCGCTCTCTCCGTCCTCACGGTGTTCGTCGGCCTCGCCGGCCCATCGTTCGACGGCACGGTTGTACGCCGGCAGGAGGTACGTCGCTGCCCACAGTTCCCGCTCGCGGGCGAACTTCTCCCTGTCCCGGAGTAACACGCGCTGGGCGCTCTGTCGGTCGTGAATCTTCCAGTCGAAATCCGGTTCGACGCGATACAGCTCACCGAGCGTGCCCCGGTCCAACCGAGACAGCCACTCGTCGACGGCGGTCATGCCCTCGAAGCCGTCCAGCAGCGAGACCAGTAGGTCGCTCTGTTTTCGGTAGAGTTCGTCCAGCGCTGGCCGCATGGCGAAAAAGTCCGTCTTCTCAGGATCCTCGACGCGCTCGGATTCGTTGGTGTACTGCTGGGCGTCGGTCCGGAGCGTCCGGTAGGCGGCCCGGAACGCCGGTCGGACGTACTTCGCCGCGAGGTACCGGCGCTCCTGTTCGGCGGTCGCGAGCCCGACTGGGTCTTCCCGCCACTGCTGGCGATTCTCCGACGTGATGACGACCGACAGCGGCACAGGCCGGGAACAGACGTTCACAAACCAGCCGTCCGGAACCCGACCCAGCGCCCAGAACTGCATCTGATGAAGTGACAGGATCAGCTCTCGACGAGAGTCATAGCCTTCGACGGTCCAGCGCTGGAGCCAGTCGTGTTGGTCCTGATTGAGGCTATCCAGCGCTGGCGTGAACGAGACGTCGGAGGTTGCGATATCGCCAGTATCGTCCTCTTGGACCTCCTGGAGGACCTTATCGAGCGAGGTTCGGATGGAATGGCTCGACATCAGTCGTCACCTCCCGCTGCGGCAGACGGTCGTTCGTCCCGATCCAGTGCCGGATCTTCGTCCGACAGCACCGAGTCGAACGGTTTGCCCTCCCGGTTGTGTGCCTCGTCGATCAGCCCCTCGTCCCGGAGGTCCTGGAGCCACTTCTGGACGTCGTACTGCTTGTTCTCGCTCTCGATGAGTTTCTCCAGGACCGCGTCGATGGTCCCGAACCGGCGGACGTTCAGGTCGACGTACCACGCCGTCGTCCAGGCTTTCCGCGCCTGTCCGGGTGCGACCCACGACTGAGCCTTTCCTTCGATGGGCTCGGCGAACAGCAGGGCGAACGGCAGGCACGCGAGCGCACCCCACTGCCACGCACCGATGAAGTCCAGCGATGCGTACGCTGAGATAGCCGGTACCGCCACCATCCCGACGGCCTGGAAGTACTGTTCCTTCCCGATGGACTCGGGCAGGGCACGGAGCTTCCCCGGGTCGAGCTCGTCCTCGAGGAGGTTCCCCTCGTCATCGCGTGGTGGCTGGTAGGTCCGCCACGGCCACGTGAAAATAACACGTGAAGGCAGGTGTTCGACCAGCGCCGGCGCGTCTTGGTCGACGATGACGACCTTGTCGTAGTCGCCGACACAGTCCCACTCTGCCTCTTTGTTGTTGATGTTCAGTCGGGCGTAACAGCCCTTGTAGCGGGCCCACATCGATAGCAGGCCTTTCGAGTACAGCACCGGTGCGCCGTCCTCGTCGAAGACGACGTCGTAGCCCTCGATCTCGATATCGCCCGAGTCGAGAATCTCGCTTTTGTCGTCGAGTGGGCTGGTGGCGGTCTCTGGGTCCATCCGGATGAAGCCCCAGTTCTCGATAGCGTCGTCGTGGTCTTCGAGCTGCATGACCGCGACCACGTAGGCGATGAACACGCTGAACACAATCGGGAAGTGGGCCGTCAGCGACGCCAGCGCGTAGTAGCCCACGAAGTACGCCCCCACGGCGAAGACGAACCCGATAGCAATCCATGCCATCGCACCGCGGCCGGTCCCCGCCAGGGCCTTCCGGCGGAACTTCGGCACGTAGGTGTAGCTGAGCAGCGACAGCACGATGGTCGGCAAGACCACCCACAGCAGGATGTACTCGTTCAGGTCGCCGCGGGTGTTGATATCGGGCGCGGCCTTCGCCGTCGCGATGGATTTGTGCTTGAACGTCCAGCGGAGCGTGTCACCGCTGGGCAGTTCCATCAGCATCGTCACCCGCTCAGCGTCGTCGTAGTGGCCACGCAGGGGGATATCGTTGTGGCGCCGCATCCCCGACTGGAAGGTGACTTCCTGTTCGCCAACCGCCGTGACGTTGGCGTAGCGCTGGGTGATGACCGTCCCGTTGGATGTCTCCTTCTTGCGCGTGTCCGGGTGCCAGTAGACTTTCGTGAGCGTGAACGTCCGGTTCTGGCCGTCAAACGGGAAGCTCCCGTACAATCGAACCTGATTCCGATGGACCGTCGTCGTCGGTGTGAGGAACTCCTGCGAGGACCGCTGGCCGTAGGTGCCGGTGCCACGCGGCGGGTACCGGACCATCCAGAAGGCGGTCATCTCGCCGGCCGTCCGGAGCGAGGGATACCGCTCGTCAGTGACCGTCCCCTGTTTCTGGAGGTCCTGAAGTGTCCACTCCTGGTCCGTCGACGACTGTGCGTCAGCCCCCATGGACAGTGGAACCGACAGCGCGCTGATAACGAGCAATACGACGAGGAAGCCGTGAACCGCTTTGCGTCCGAACATCAGTTGTTCCCTCCGCGAAGCCGCTGCGAACCGTCACGCACACGGCTCGCGCCGTTGGCGACGATCTGAATGGGTCGTGGCCCCTGGCCCTTGATGTAGGTCTTGTAGAGGTAGTACGCCGTCAGCAAGAGTCCGATGAGCCCCGCCAGCGGCACGAGCGGCTGCAGGCCGCTGCCGAGTGACTGCGTGATGACGTGTCCGCTGGCCCAGTCGATGATGTAAACCACGACTAAGACGGCCGCAGCCGCCGGTAGTGTACCGTCTGGGACTGCCGACGGGAGCGTAATAAACTCGAAGCGCCGGACCAGCACAGCCAGCGCCAGCAGGAGTACGACGCCGACGATGAGTGGTACCGGTATCCCTTCCTCAGGGGCCGGTACCGGACCTATCGTCGGCGCGTCAAACACATCGCTCGAGTCGCTCGTCGATGCGCTCTCGTTTTCCTCCTGGAACTGTAGCGTCTCGTCACTGTCGTCATCCGAGAGCGTGAGCGGCGAGTTCGCTGTTCCAGAGTCCCGCACGACGCCCTGGGATGTACTGTAGAGGATGTACTTCTGGTCGTCTGTCGCGTCGACGAAGGTGAACTCGACCTCATCGCCGTAGGAGTCACCTGCGCCGACCCCGATGGTCGGTTCCGAGCTATCCGGGGCGTCCGCGACCGACACCTGGACGTCGCCGTTGATCGGTGTCGCGGTCACGGGTACTGTCGAGAGCTGGAACTCGTAGCCAGCATCCGACGGCGGCAGGTAGAGCCGCTGGGTGCCGTTCGCCTCGATGGTCGCGTACTCGCCATTCTCACCGGCCCACGGTTCGTCGTAGGCGTAGTGAATCCGCTCTGCGCCGTCCGGCATCCGCATGTACGAGTCCCCGGCCCAGTCGGTCAGTTTGACACGGGAGTCCAGCGTTGAGCCGCGAACACTCGGATTTACGACCTGAATCGAGCCGTTGTTGACACGGGCCATCGATCCATCCGCCCGAACCGTGACCGTGTCGCCCGCACTGACCGCGCCGAGATCGACCTTGAGCGTGGTGTTGGTCAGCTCGTAGTCAGCTGGCGCGACGTCCGACCACGTCCCGCCGTTGGTCCGGACGTCGAGGTTCCGGACCTCGTAGACGTTGCGCTCGAAGGGGATCGTCAGCGAGGCCGCCGAGCGGTCGCCAGCGAAGGACTTCGAGACATTGTAGCGAGAGGTCAACTGTTCTGCCGTGTAGGTGACCGTCTGCTTGTCCTGGACCTCGTGCCGGTAGGTCAGTTGGACCTGTGTGGCCGGTGCATCCGCCGACTGCTGGGCGAGCCCCAGCTGGACGTTGTTCGTGCCCTCGCGGACCCAGGCAGGGTCGGCCGTCAGTGAGGCGGTGGTCCCATCAGCCAGCCGACCCGCATAGCTTGTCTCGTTGCCGTTGACGAAGAGACTGACATCTTCGGTTTCGGTGCGTTCCGTGTACGTCACGCGGGCCGTCGTGGCCGATCCGCCGACAGTCGACATTGTGACGCCGCTCGTTTGCCGGTCGATACTGGGGAGTTCGGCCGTCGCCGTCTCCCCGGGTGCAAGGATTCCCGAGTAGCCTGCTTCAGTGACGCCATCACCGTCGACGTCGACGGCTGGGTCTTCCGTGTGGTAGGTCCCGTCAGCGGAGATTGTGTAGTCGACTGTGCCGGCCGTCAGCGAGGTTTCCAGCGTGGAACTGCCCTGTGAGAGCGACTCGGCAGTCACCGTCGCGGTCTGGCCACTCGTGAGAATACCGGTATAGCTGGCGTCGGTTGTCCCGTCGCCATCGAGATCAAGGCCAGGGTCCTCGGTGGCCGTTCGTTCAGTTAGGTCGAGATCCACGTCGACTTGATGACCGGTCGAGACGCTGGCTGTGTGCGAGCCTGGTGAGAGGTTCGCTACGCTGGCTGTGTGCGTCTGTCCCGATTTCAGGACCCCTGTATAACTCGCGTCAGTCGACCCGTCGCCGTCGACGTCAATCGATGGGTCTTCAGTAGCTGTTCGCTCGGTCCATGACAGATCGTAGTCAATGGTCCCGCTCGCGCTATCCGGGGTTATGTCGACATTGCTAGTCGAGGTCGACATATCCAGCGTCCGGGTTTTCGTCTCTCCGGGCGTTATATCCCCGAAATTCGCCGTTGCGCCGTCATCGGTTGACGCCGAGACGCCGGTCGGATGTTTCGATATACCGATTTCAGCATCAATCGTTCTATAAGCGGTATCCGAGTATCCGTTATTGTTCCCTTCGGCCATGACCAATTCATTCGCATTATTGTCCTCGTAAAAATTTATTAAGTCGTCTTGTCCGTCATTATCTCCATTTGTTGTTACAAACTCTAAGTGATAGGTTTTCCCCGCCTCAACAGTCGGTTTGGTATCGGGCGTGATGGTTGCAGTCCCACCGTCAGCGACGGGTGTCCAATCGCTTTTTATTTTGGTGGATTTGCTCAGAGAACCATCAACAGAGCTTTTGACGAGATAAACGTCTGCTTTGATTGTGTAATCTGGAGCGCTAGCACTACCGCTATCGGTGTAGGTGTTTAGGTCAATTTGATTAAGTTGTCCCGTCGTGCTGGGCCGAATTTCAGCCTCGAACCACCATAGATTATCTGCACTTGAGTCCCCGACTGTTGCGTAACCCCCCACATCTCCGGCAGTCCCGTCCCCCAAGTCATTCACCGGGTCATATATCGCGTTATTACCGGTATTAGCGGTAATTGAGAGAGTCGGGTCCCCGCCCGAGCCGTCCGTGGGTTGGAGATTTCCCCCGACAGAGACGCTTTTCGACACTGAGGGCGAGACGCCGGTCCCGCTAATAGAGTCTGACGTCGTCGACGAATCCCCGTTAAACGTTACTGAGACGCTTTGGGCCGGGACATTTCCGCCCACATTGTAGCTTACCGAGCCGCCGTTGGCTACGTTCGTTCCCGAGACGGTTCGTGCCGTCGTCTGTTCGTTTCCTGTAAACGTCACCGATTCGCTTGACGGGTCGACGTTCCCGGGCACCGAGACAGATTTCGTGGCACCACTACCGACACCAGTCGCCGACGCCGACCACGCTGTCGTCGTCTCGATACCTTCCCAGGTGATCTCCGGTTCGTTGTTCGACGACGGCCCACTGGGCGGGAGGTTCCCTGCGACAGACAGCGAGAGTGTGTCGCCATCGGTCAGCGTCGACGCGCTCTCTGTGTCTGTCTCCGTGTTCGTGATGCCCGTCACATCGGCAGTGAAGTCCTTGACGGCGTCCTTGTCGCTCACTTCGTAGGCAGACGTGAAGCCATCCGTCGCTGGTGATGCCGTGATCTGGACTTCGCCAGTGAACGTGATGCCGTTCTCGCTGAATTCGGGTACTTCGAAGACGAGGTAGCCGTTCTCGTAGGCTACGTCTCGCGTCCAGGTCGAGCCGCTGGAGTGGACACCTCGGACCTGTTTCGGCGTGTAACCCAACTGCTCATGCACGGCCCCAGCTGGTAGTGCCACCTCCCGACCAGCGTGGTGCTGGTCGTCGCCGAGGATGAGCGCGAGGTCGCCCGCGCCGATGAGATTCGCGTTCGATCCGACGAGGTCCTCAGCCCGATCGGGCGTCGTCACCGTCACCGACATCGAGGACGCATTCGACCCGGCATAGGTCGCTCCGCGTAGCGATTCCGCCGGTATGGCCGGCGTCTGTCCGTCGGGCACGTCCACGTCGATATTCCCGTCCGGAACCGCGGACATACCGGAGGGACCACTGTCCACCGCCACAGCGCTGGTACTCCCGGCTGGAATCCCAGCCAGCACCACCAGCGCAACCGCCAGAGTCGTGAGTAGTTTTGAACTCATGTACTGAAAGGAATGGAATGCCCGACAGGCGCGTTAGGCCCCCTGCCTGCTGGCCGCGCTCGTGCCGTAGCGAGCGACAATCGTCACGATAACGACGGCGATGACGATGGCCCCCAGTTGCCACGCCTGCAGCGGCACGTAGCCCTTGATCTGGAGGTAGGCCAGCACGCCGAGGAGGATTTCGCCGGTCAACGCCGGGGCGGCTTTGAGTAGCGGTGCGAGTTCGCCACCCGCCATCGCCAGTTCCCGGCCGATGGTCACCATGATCGACGTGACGACCACCGCCAGCGACCCGAAGCCGCCGACGACACCACCGGTCGTCACGCGGGCCCGTTCGCCCACGCGCTCGACCAGTTCCACGTTGTCATTGGCCTCTTCGTATTCTTCGAACGCCCAGAGAGCCAGCGCTCCCACGGCCAGAAGGCCGATGATCGTCGCGATGACCGACCCCGTGAGGAGCCCCATCAGCATGTCCAATGCCACGAGTCCTCACCTCCCCCGGGCGTCTGTTCTCGGTTCGTCAGTTGTGCGATGTCTTGAGTTGTCATGTTCTTTAATTCGATTTCTGAATTTCTTTGTAGAGGCTGTGCAACACCTTCACCGCGACCAGTTTCACCACGAACAGGCCGCCAACCACCAGCGCCGTATTCTGAGCGAGTCCGGTCGGGATGAACGGCACCCGCGGGGCAATCGAGAACGCCGTCACCGACAGCGCCGTGAACAGCGTCCCCAGCTGGGCCCAGAGCGTCCCAACCAGTGCGACCACCAGCGGGAGTTTGATGATGGCCCCAACCAGCGCGGAGACGCCGGTCGCCTTCGCGAGCGGATGGGCAGCGACCGATTTGAGGGATTCACGCAGTCCCATCAGCCGTCACCCCCCGCGAACTCGATGAGGCGATACGCCCACTCCTGGACCCATGTCAGCACCGCATCGAGAACAGACCCAGCCACTGGGATCGCACCAAGGAGGTCCGTCACTGCTGGTCCGAACGCGATAATCGCCAGCAGGAGGGCGACGAACGTCGCCGTCCAGAGAAGCAACAACACGAGCGGCGCTGCGGGCCCGAACGCGACGGCGATAGACACGAGGAACGACTGCCATCCCTCTGCCATCACTGTCAATCCCTCACCGAATATGGACAAGGTCTCGGACAAGGAACCGCCAGCAGCGCTGATGGCGTTCTCGATAATCCCGACCCCGCTATCCAACACACCCGCAATCTCGAACACGAGCGTCGCGACTGCGCCGATCACGTACTCAGTGATTCGGCGACTAATGAGCTCGTCTAGCTCACTCGAGTCGAGTACTCTGTCGACGGCTTTGTCGACTACTGACTGGTCGCTCATAGCCGCGACCGCACCTCCGCAATCACGAACGCCATCAACACGACGAACCCGAGTCCAGCCGCGAACGCGGCAATCCCGAGCCCGTTGATGAACTGTTCAGTCTGGGCAAACGCGACATCGGTGGCTCTCCCGGGACTCTGGACCAGCAACCCGACGACTTCCTCCGCCACCGTCGCATACTCTTGTAACGGGCCGATGATCCACGACTGAAAGAACGTCCCAATGAGATCGGCTAACGACGAGAAATACGCCGTCGAGATGGCACCCAGCGATGCCATCAGGACACTTTTCCAGTCAACCGAGGTCCCGCCGTCGGTCGTCAACGGATTCGTGGAGCCGTCGAGCAGCTTCGCAGCGCGGCCGCTATCGCCACTCACGCGGCCTCACCTCCGTGTCTCGACGCCGACGGCTCCCAGGACATTACTCTTCGCCCTCCTCTGCGCCGACAAAGGGGAGCCATTCTGGCGCGTCGATGCCGCCGGCCCCGGGGAAGATGTTCGACGTCGACTCCTCGCTGCGGGCCCGGGCGATGATGAGCGCGCCGAGGACCACCGAGCCGATTGCGACGGCGTACGTCAGCGGCCCGAACTGAGCCCAGATACCACTGCCAAGCGACGCGGCAGACTCTGCCGCCCCGGACTGGATGACATTCGCGCCGCCGCCGAGGAACGCGTCGATGAGGTCGCCGATACCCTCGCCGAGGGCCAGTCCGGTGTTGATCGGAATCCCGAAGAACGCCCCGATCGCGTCCGCTAACGACGCGAAGAACGCAATCACCGGCAGCAGTAGCGTCTTCGGGAGGATATTCGTCCAGTTGCCGTCGGACACGTTCGCGATATCCTGCAGCCGCCCCGTCCAGTCGCCTTCGGCCATCAGGACTCACCTCCTGGCGGGGGTGTGGCGTCCGTCATCGGAATCACGCTCCTCGCGATGGTCCGATGACTGGGATGAGCCCCTTGATGTACGCCCAGACACCGCCCAGCGTGGCCAGCGCACCGCCAACGAGCGGGATGCTACCGAGGCCGCCGCCACCGCCGCCAGGCCCCATCACGGCCGCTCCCGCGGTCGCGAAGGCGTCCTGTGTGGTCTGGAACTCGTTCTCCTGCAGCTGGAGCTTGATGACCGCGTAGTTCGTCTGGCCCGGCTGGAGCGTGTCGTCGACGGTGACGTTCGCTCCCTGCGAAGTGTACGAGGACGTGATGTCCGTCCAGGCGCTGATGTTTTTCGGCGCGGTGTCGCCGACACCCTCAGCATAGCTGACCTCGATGTACCGGTCGGCGAGGAACGACTGCGTGTGCGAGGTCTGGACGTTCGCGTAGGACAATTCGTACGCCGACGGCAGGCCCGTCGGCACGTAAATCGTGGCCGTGCCGTAGTAGCCCGGTCGCTGGTCAGTCTGGTTGAAGTTCGTCACGATATCGTCAGCGTCGCGGTCGGTCCGGTTGCTGACGAAGTCAATCGTGAGGTCGTGGACGATCCCCTTCTGGAACGTCTGGCCCATCGAGTCCAGCGACGTGATCGAGACAGCGCCCGGCGAGGATACTTCTCGCAGCGTGGTCTCCTCGAGTTCACTGTCGCTGTTCGTGTCTTTCAGCTGGGTGCCGAGGTCCCAGGTCGACATCTTCTGGACGTTCACCGCCGCGACGGAGACATCCGCGTCACCGTCTGCGATGACGATCTCCGTCTTCTCGATGTTGTCGAACGTGCCGTCACCGTTTGCGACCAGGGACATGTCGCCGAGCTGGCGCTGGAACACGTAGCCTTCGCCCTGGGCGCTCCCGATGAGGTCCTCACCGGAACTCCGGGACGGGTTCACTTCGGCGGCGTAGTAGTCGCCGTTCTCGTCGACGACCCGCACGTCGACGGTGGCCCCCGAGTCGAGTTGGTTGACGTCCATCGCGACCTGCAGGTAGCGCTTCTTCTCGTCACTCGTGACCGAGAAGTTGGAGTAGGTCGCCGTGGCCGTGTCACCGGAGCCCATCGAGCCGCCCGTCGCGATGTTCACGGCGTCGACGCCGGGTGCGGTCTCGATATCGCTCGCCGAGAGAGCCGTGTTCGACGTGTCGCTGACCGTGGTCGACCACTCGCTCGCGTCGAGCGCGCTTGCGCTGTTTCCGGACTCAGCGTCTTTGCGCGGGAAGGTCCCGTAGTCAGCGACCTCGATGTCCGTCGCGACGAACGAGTACGGGTTGTCGACTGACTCGTTGACGTGCGAGGGATGGGCGACGAGTTCGCCGTTGTTGTTCTCGTACTGGATTGGGTCCCAGCTGACGTTGTACGACTGGATCGTGACCTCGCCAGAGGTGGTTGGGTTCGCTACGGTCGTGCCGCTCTGCTGGGCCGCCGCGGGGCCGGTCCCGGCAACGAGCGCCGAGCCGACCAGCAGGACGACCAGGAACAGCGAGCGGGCTGCTGTGAATGGTTTGTTAGTCATTGGAAGTGCGTGCCCGTCGTCGGGTGGGCCAGCCCCTGGTTGTCAGCCTGTGCGTCGGCAAAATCGAACAGCTCCGAATCCTGCAGGTCGCGGATGTACTCCCGGAAAGCATCGGACATCCGGATGTCTGGCAGTTCAGCCATCGTCACCCCACGCGAGCATGAATCCTGACAGGAGGATACTCAGCGAGATGAGACCAGCGAGGGCCGTCATCGCCGGCGAAGCCGACACCGATTGCCTAGCGGTGGCCAGCACGAAGAAAAACCCAAAACCGAGGTTGATCCCAGCGACAGCCGCGCCAGCAAACGAGTCGGTGAGCCGGTCCCCGGCTGTTGCCAGCGACTCGTCAACCCTGTCCCAGCCATCGCGAACGCGTGTGATGGCCTGGGTCACGGTTGATCCTCCTGGAGGCGTTCGAGTTCGGTGAGTAGGACATCGTCTCGGACGGCCCCGCTGCCCTCCCGGTCGACGGCTTCGATGAGCTGATCGACTCGGTCGGTGCCACCGTCAGTCGTCGCGAGACGGGCGGCAGCTGTCGACTCGGTGTCTGTCCGGGACGGCAGTTGCATCCGGCGGCGGTCGGCGTCAGCTGCCGCACACTCACCAGAACAGTAGTGAAAGGTCGCTGTCCGGCGCTGCAGCACCACCGAGAGCGGACCGAGTCGGCCCCGCCGCGGGTCCGAACTGCAGAGTGCTTCGATGGACTCACTGTGACCGTCGCGACCGGAATGGGCGAGGATGCGGTCGCCGCAGTGATCACAGAGTGCGTCCATCTCCGGCGTGGCGCTCTCGTAGGCCAGCCCGCCGCCCAACAGGGCCACGCCGATGCCGACGACGAGTCCCTCGACGACACCACCGCCAACGGTCATCGCGGTCATCAGCGTCCAGCCAGCATAGGCCAGCCCGGTGACGGAGAGTCCGACACCGAGCCAGCCGACCACGGAGAGGTCCGAGCGGCGGGCGCTGTCGACTTCGATGACGCTCACACGCCACCTCCAGCGACGAGGGTTGCTGTGAGGTCGCGGCTCGCGCCGGCAATCTCATGCTGTGTTCGCACGCGTCGACGGGTGTCGACGCTGTGCCATTCGGTTCGATACGGTTGATACGCGGGCTTGGCCGCGTTGTCCGGCGATTGTCGGTCGCCGGGGTCGTGTTCGCGCATGGGTAGGGGTACTGTCCGAAGATAGACTACGGACGCGACGGGAGTCGCGATGGCCGAATAAACCCCCTAGGAAAATTACAAGAGTCTGTACGATGCTGTCAGTGCCTGAAACGCTGCTGTAAGATGCTGTAAGAGCTGTGTAAGAGTTCACTGCCTATTGAGCCGATGGCTTTATTCTAGAATGTTGCCAATGAAGTCATATGTCACAGACAGCGATTCTGGGTCGGGACATTATTCTTCGGGGCCAGGTCTCACTGTATCTGAGCATTGACGCTGACTGGGTGTCCCGTGCGGAGTTGGATATCGAAGACACGTGCCGACTGCAGCTTGGCGGTGTTGAGGACGGCGCACTGACCGTCACGCTGTTTATCGACCAAGATTACAGCAACTGTGAGAATCCACCGGGACAGTTCGACATCGATCCCGTTGACGTCCAAACGGATATTCAGTGGTGCCTGCCCTCCGACATTCGTCACGACCGTGGGATTACCGGAGAGTTTGGATATAACGCGGAGTATCTCGGTGACGGACGCATTGAGTATCGGTTGGTGTCTCCGTCCGCTCGTGATGACCGGCTGCTGGCGTGATGAGTGGGGTGAGGGTGCCATACAACGATTTTCATACCCGGTCTTCCCATCTTCGAATTGGCCAGTACAGACAAGTTATTGATAGACGCTCGCTTCCAACGTGAGGAAGCGATAATCAATCTTGTCTCACCAAGTCTTGATGATTCCATTTGCTGGCTGTTCCGCAGAGAGCAATCTGGATTATGCAGACGACATTTTCGTTGAAGTTCGCAATGAGAGTCCAGACCGAGTCACGGTGATGGTATCAATCACAACAGGTGATTCAATTGTTCTTGACGACGACAGGGTGTATCATAACTGAAGAGTCTCACTAGCATCTCTACATAGAGTATTTCGTTATCTCAGTTACTCAACTTTACACGCTGAGGCCAGCGTGTGACATAACGGGTGCAAGAACGGGTAAGACCTATCACGTGCGTTGAGAATTACAAATCTCAGCCTGTAATCTGTTGATGTCGCCCGACAATGGCTATGGCAAATGCGACCCCTGCAAACACCAGATACGCTATTACGATTATCGACGGTGTAGCTGGATTCGCACTGAGATAATCAAGCGGTTCAACGCCATTCATCGGACCGAGATACCACGCTGTCAAGTACCCAACTTCGAATACTGCCGGGTTCTCTGACCAAATGCCTGCTGCGAGCGCTACTGCAGGGAGACATAGTATTGCTACAAGTCCTCCAAAAAGTGCATAGAACTGTCCAGTGAATGTAAACCGCAGGAATGCCGGCAGGACCATACCGGCTCCAATACCAGCACTGACGAGATACGACACAGAGAGCAGTCGGAACGGATTACTGGCGACGAACACGAGTTCTTCTGTCCGATGAAACTGTTCACGCACCCCAAGCTCTGACCATATCGGGAGCATCAACAGCAACACAATCGGAACGACAAGCGTTCCTAAGGTGTTTAGCGGTGCCACGGCAGTAGCGACGAAACCAGAGAGACAACCAAGATACCAGAGCCGACGGTGTCCACGCACTGCCATCCGAAACTCCGCTGCTAGTACTTGTTTGATACCAAACTTGCGGGTTGTCGCCGCTGCTAGCGTGACTGGTTCGGTAGGGATATGGGATGGATTGGCACGTGTCTGTTCAGGTGAACTCTCTTCGGGGCTGTCGTCAGCTCTCCATCGTGACAAGCGGGTGCGTAGCCATCCTGAACTCTCGTCAAACCGGTTGAATGTGACGCTTGCCACACCGAGCAAGGCTGCACTGAGTGCGACTATCGGTAGTCGAGATCCAAGCGTCCGTAGTGTGACTTCCAGTCCGGACCAACGGAACGTCTCAACAGCATTCTCTTTTGAAGTGTATGCGAACGATCTGATGGGCCCCTCGAAGGATGGATACTGTGTGGCTATTGCCGTTTCCATGCTCTCACGCAGGACGGCAATACCAGTGATATCAACCGGCGTATCTGCAAGCAGGCTCACCGAGATAGCCCCAACCGCTGTAACGAAATAGAGGGCCGTTCCTGAGGTTCCACGGAGGGGTTTGATTGTCTCAAAACAGACCGCGACAGCTGCAATTAGCCCCATTGATGGCAGAGTTACGAGGACAAACGGGAGCCATAAGGCTATCACGCTGAACGGCCCTGTCCCACCTGCAAGAAAGGCAACCGTTGTGGAGAGCGCTAAGACACCTGTAGCCATAAACAGCACCGCAATGTTACTGAGCCATTTCCCGAAGAGATACTGTGGGTTGGTGATGGGCGATGTCCCAACGAGTTCCACAATATTTGTCTGCCGGTCCCGTTCCAGGCTGCCTTTGACAAGCGGAAACCCAACGAACAACAGCATGGGTGTCCCGATGCCCATTACCATCCCACCGTACCATGCTGCTGTGGGGATACCCGTGTACTGGCTACCGATAACCAGTGTCGAATCGACTGCAACGGCTTTTGCGAAGTATGCGATGAGGACTGGCACGACTAGGAGTTTCGACGACCGCGACCGTTCACGGAAATCCGCAAGTGCCACTGCAAATGCTGGACGGAACAGACTCATCGTCGTGTGTTCTCCCCGACAATGTAGAGATAGGCGTCTTCCAGAGTCGGTTCGACGGCTTCAGCAGTCGCAGCCGGCACTGTTTCGGCGATGGCTCGGACCCGGACACCGTCTTGCTGGCGTGTAGTGGTACTGATAGTATGGGTCTGTTTGACCGCACGGACGTCCGAATCCGGAACGACCCACTCCCATACTGTGTCGCTGGCTCGCTCGATCAAGGTGCTTGGCTGTTCGTGCGCCACTAACCGCCCATCGTGAAGCAGCGCCACATCGTTCGCCGTCGCCTCTATGTCCGAGACGATGTGGGTGGAAAGCACGACAACTCGGTCCTCTCCGAGGTCAGCGAGTACGTTTCGAAACCGAACGCGCTCTTCGGGATCAAGGCCAACCGTCGGTTCATCGACGACAAGCAAATCCGGGTCGGACAACAGCGCCTGAGCGATACCAACACGCTGGCGCATTCCGCCGGAGAACCCGCCGAGCCGGTCGTCGGCCGCGTCCCCGAGATTCACCAACCTGAGCAAGTCGTCGATTCGGTTACTAGCGTCTCCGACGCCTCGAATCCCTGCAAGGTATGACAGGAACTCTCTGGCGGTCAGGCTCGGGTATACGCCAAACGTCTGGGGGAGATAACCGACGGCCGACCGGATTACATTCGGCTCGTCGAACACATTCGTTCCGTCCCAGTACACCGTGCCTTCCGTCGGTTTAACGAAGGTTGTAACGAGTCGCATCAGTGTGGACTTTCCGGCACCATTCGGTCCGAGGAGGCCGATAACACCCGAATCGAGGGTGAAATCAATGTTTCGGAGGGCCCATGTATTCCCAAAACGCTTCCCAAGATTTGCTACTTCGAGTGTCATCAGTTCGTCTCCTCTTTACTATCGCGGGGTGTCCACTGCGTGATCTGATCGCTGAGGCCGAGGCGTCCGTCTCGCAAGCGGACGTAAGCCAGCATCAACACACCGCCGATGATAGCAAACACTAAGCGAGCGAACCCTTCTTCTCCGATCCAAAACGCCGGTCCGACCACGTCCAGTATCATGACTTCCGGGGAATCCTGTGACACCCCGAGCCCGAATACTGAGGCCATCGTGAAATTATAGAAAACATGAAATCCTATCGGCAGCGCCAAATCACCTGAAAAAACATAGATACCGCCGAGTACCAGCCCTGCGACCAGATAGTAGCCGGCCTGGCTGGGATGTGCAATCTTTCCCGAATGCAAGAACGCGAACACTGCACTACTCCCGAGAACGGCGAGTCCTACGGCCGCCCAACGGGGTAGATAGGCGTTGGCACCCTCAGCAAGGTTCTTTAGCATCCCGCCGCGCATAATGAACTCCTCCCACGAAGCGGCGATGGCGACATAGGCGAACACAACCAGTAGTGCGGGCAGGAATGGTGCCGGCCCACTCCCACCAATGAAGCCGGTGACACTCACCCAACCGGCGGCTATGCTCACCAGTACCGTCCCGGCGTTGGCCGCCGTCGCTATCATACCGCCAACTGCGAACGATCGCAGCCACTCGCGGTCAAACGCAAAGCCATACTCCCTGACGGGGCGGCGGTCAATTATTCTGGCACTGACCAATACTGCAACTACAAGGACGGCCAACAGACCGGCCGCTTCTAGCGACCCCACGACAGTCTTTCCCTCAAACTGTCCACGGACAACTTCTTGGATGGGAAAGAACGCGAAAAAGGTCAATATCAGCGGTAGTACGGCTCGCAAGGGCGCACGGAGGCGTCTGTCTTGGTGGTTCCAGACCGGCCAACAGAGGAGCCGCCAGCCGTCTCGCACCACGGACGATACCGTTCGATCAATCGGCAGTTTCACCGACATATGTGGATTGAGGGTTGGCAAGGTCATATCAACCAAAGCACAGCTTCAGACCCGGAAGCCATTGTATCTTTTTTAACCCTTACCACAACGTGTCGTAGATTGATTGTGCCGCTCTCAGAAAACCATCAGTACAACGAGATGATCGGCGGGGTCAATTCCCCTGAATTGCATCGATAACCACCGTCCCCGCAACAATCGGCTCTATCGGAACCGAACTACTATCGCTAATCGTGATTTCGTATTGATCAAAAACGGCGAAATCACTCTCAATGGTCCCGACAGACTTACCGTCCGCATCAGTTATTTCAAACTCATGTCCGATCCACTGACCAACTGGCAAGACTTTTCGACTCACAGTGTAAAATGCACTGCGTGAACTTATTTCGGCGAGGAGAGATTCATCCTCGGCGTCGCGGATTCGCCACGTATCTTGGACGAGCGAAAAGTCGTTTTCGAGGATGACGAGGTCCTTACCAGTCTGGCTATCCGTAAGTAGGTAGTCACCTGCGATGTCCCAACTGCCGCTGGCCTCGACAGTGAACAGTTCAGTGCCATCGGTATCGACGAAGGGGAACGTGTCGTTGTCCTCGTACATGTTGTGAGTACAGCAAAAAATCGTGTCGCCAGTAACGTCCCTGGCTTCGTACTCGGGGCGAAAGTTCTTGTCCGTGCCGGTCTGTTCGACGGTGTACTGCGTGTCAGAAAGTGTGAGGGTTGCGACATCGTATTTTTGTTGGGATTTCATCATTCGAACTGTTCAACCGGTACGACAATTAAATCCGGGACCACAGTTTCAATCTGAGCAATGAACATATCTGGTAAGAATAACACCGAAGGAGGTTAGCCCCCGATACCGGTGGACTCCACCTATCAGTTAGCATGCTGTAGCGACTGCTCGCTGCGTTGTCCCGGGATCTTAGGAGTAGTTCCGTCCTGGGTTAACGTCTCTGAGCCGGCGTACAGTACAATGAGACCTGCACAGAGGAGATAGAACATTACATTTCCTGACAGTAGTTCGAATACAGCGGGAAGGTCACTTGTTACACGCCCGACGGATGCCATATTGCTTGCAGCGTGTGTGACCATCACGACTGGCAGTGCTCCGTCCGTGTTGTTGTACAGCCAGCCGAGAACGACGGACATGGCGATGGTCATCAGAATGTAGTCCTGGAACCCGGCGAAGGTACCCGCTCCGGCGAGCATCAACGGGACGTGCCAGAGGCCCCAGACAATGCCGATAACTGCGCTTGCGGTAACCGCACGGAAGCGACGCTGGAGACGGGGCTGCATGAAGCCACGCCAGCCCAACTCCTCTATTGAACCGGCTAGAAAGAGCGTGACGGCAAAGTAGAAGAGGTATTCTGTGACGGGGACCGACGAGCCTGCCTGTATTACCACGTCGACACCGAGTAGCGAGGCCACCATGGTTTCGAAATCGGTCCCAATCAACACGATACCGAGCCCACCGAGATACCAGTGGACGCCGGCACGCACCCGTCGGAGTTGTCCCAGCCAATCACGCAAGCTTTCGTCGAGAACCCAGACCGTCACCCCTGCGCTAATCATTGGCCCCCACGCATACGGAAGTGATGCCAGCGTCGGGAATTCGGACCCGAATATCGTGTAGCTGGCCATGACGATGAGGGCGGAATACGTTGTCAACACAACGAGGAAGGTACCGAGTGGCGATTGTGCCGCTCTTTGACGGAGTGACTCGGTGAGGGTCATCGTGGTCCTCCTCGGTCAAACACATATATATCCGGCGTGAAAACGCAGGCAACGAAAGTCTTTGTAGTGGTGCCTGGTGCCGTTTGGCTCCTGTCGTGGTGATGTCGACGGTCAATAATATTCTGCGAGCCAAATTCGCCGCCAGAGATACCTCTGCGATGGATTCTGTAACCGCTAGTCTGGAGTGGATTGCAGCATCGGTCCCACTGCTGTGAGCGGGACCGAACTGGTCTTTCCGTTTTTATTGACATGTATTGGTTATGAATTGACAGGAGTATATAAACAGGCACACAGCTTCAGACACAGAAGATGTGCAGTCTTTTTTACACTGACACTATCCATGTTCTGACATGGACGAGGATGAGGATGAGCTCCTCGCGCTGCTCGACGACGAGTACGCCCGTGCTATCCTCGTCGAACTCACCACGGAACCGATGTCAGTCTCCGAACTCTGTACGACCTGCGAGATATCGGACCCGACGGCCTACCGCCGACTCGATCGACTGCAGGAGGTCGGACTCGTGACCGCCAAGCAGGAGGTTGACCCGGATGGACACCACTACAAGTGTTACGTCGCCACCGTCGATGAGGTTACCGTCACCTTCGACGACGGGAGTTACAAGGTGACCGTTGCCCGTTCGTCGACAGACCCGGCCGATCGCTTTACCGACCTATTCGAGGGGCTTTCCTGACATGCGCCAGATACTGCTTCAGTTCAGCGCAACTGGGACCGAACCGCCGATAGCGATCGCTGTCCTTTCGCTTTTGGTTCTCTCGGTGGCGCTTTCACTTGCAATCGCTGGGCTACTCATCCGGGGATATCTTCGTGGGCCACGACAGACGGGCATCCTCTGGCTCGCCGTCGGGCTCGTGCTACTCACAACAGTCCCTGAACTCCTTCGATTCGGGCTGCCAACATTCACCTCTGTCGGGACAGCCCCCCAGTCAATCATTGTAAGTGTCTGTGAAATGCTGGGGCTCGGGACAATTCTGTGGACCATCTACGGTGATAAGATATGATCTTCGTACTCGATTCAGTACTCGCTCCCAGCAATATCGCGATACTATCAGGAGGATTGACTGCTGTCGTCGGACTCTTCGTTTCGATACAGGCGTATCGGGGGTACAAGCGAAACGATGCGCCCCGGATGCGTGCGCTCGCTATCGGCATCGGACTGTTGACTACCGGTGCCTTTCTCGCTGCTATCGTCATCGATGCAGTAGGAGCTGGCGACGGTGTTGTCTTGCTTGTCCGAGGCTGTGTGTCAGTTGCAGGATTGAGTACTGTCCTGTATGCACTCCTCAGGGAATGAGAGTCACTGACGTCGGGCTTGTAAGTCAGACACTCTTCAGTGAACCGCCTCGGGGCTTGACCCTGAGGCACTTGGCCTGCTCAGCCTGTAGACTGGCGGAAGCAGGAGGATGAGTACATATAGCCGATCAGAAACCTATCTGCATGAGAACCGCCCTGCCTTCGACTAGTGGCTAGCGGAATTTGCGGAAATGGTGTAATAGAATTTCGGCCCGGGTCGCTCGACGTTTATTTGGAAGACCGTTGCCCGCCATTTTGCTTGCAGTCATCGTATTCGGGCTAAGGCAAAAATGCTGATGATATATTTTGGTTAGCGCGGTGGATGTCCGATATCTATATACATGTGGAAGATAGGGCACCATCGCTAACCCAAATCGAGGATGGAAGTTATAGGTAATCCATGTGATTGGCCTTTGCGTCACACCCGTTGTGAACACTGAAATCGCTGTGGTCGCTCCGTTCGTGTTACGACGACTCACTACACTCCTGAAAACAGGGGGTCGCTCCCGGTTCCTGCAGCTAGCAGGCAGCGGCGTCGGCGGCGGCAGGGCACGTGCCACCGCGTCCAACAGCGTCGGTTCAGTGCTGATTCCCGTCCTATCCGGTGCGTGTCACAGGGTTAGGGCGAGGACTCCACCACAACGGGTGTGACGCCACCCATCGTGGCTTTGTGGTCGCTGTTCTCCAGGAGATCGAGACCGACGTAGCGTTTCTCCAGCAGTCCCTCGGCGGTTGCCATATCCATCGCGAGGATCTCGGTTTGGGTCTGATCCCGTCCGACCTGCCGAGTTTTCTCGACAATGTCACCGCCGCCGATCTCGATGAGCTTCTCCCAGACACGCTTGACCGTCTGGCGATGGGGTTCCTTCCCGAGTTCGGCTGTCAGGGCTGTCTGCAGGTCGGCTTTCGTCATGAACACGCCGCTGCCGTCGGTTCGCGTCGTGGCAAATTCGGGCCAGCGTTTGGCGATGCTGATCGCCCGGTAGGTGTTCTGGCGGTTCGACCGTTCGACGAACATCATCTTGACTTTCGACTGGCGGCAGTTCGCGAAGAAATCCAGCGGCGAACTGCTGGGTTCGATACCCTCGGGCAGTTGCTCGGCATCTTCCTGGTGGTCGGCATCGGCTTCGAGTTGCTGAGCTTTCGCGATGGCACTCTTTGCGACGTCGTGGGTGGTTTCCTGTTGGGCTTCGACATCGTCGAGGCGCTGGTCGTTCGTGGCGGCGTTGCCGACCGCCGTGGTAGCAACGTCGTGGGTCCGTTCGATGTCGTCTTCTAGATGGTCGACACGCTCTTGGAGGTCCTCGATGGTCCCGACCAGCAGCTCAAGAACACTCGAAACGGGAAGTGGCACTTCGTCACCGAGGTCACTGACGAGCGACTGGAGGGCGTCGATGTCCATCCCATCTTCCCCGATGTCCATGCCGAGTTCGTCGGCGAGTGCGTGGTCGGTCGCTGTGCTGTCGGTCTTGCTGTCGTTGGGGTTGGTGTGTCGTGGCATCGTGACCACAGTGCCCGTCCCCGGAATCGAACCGGGCAGTGCCGACCACGGCACGGGCTATCGGTGACGTAGCGGGCGCTATCTGGACGCGGTAGTTGGCTCGTGGCAATGCCGGGCTGTCCGGTGAATTTGCCTCGTAGCAACGGACTGGATGCAACCAGCACCACTCATTGGGTGGCTCCCTGCAGCGTGGCTCCGGTGTCGGTGGACTCAGACTCCTGTTTCCACCGACGGTCAGCTTCGCAGTCGTCGTGGTCGACGCCGTAGTGATTGCCGTGGCCGGTCATCGTTCAACCACCGCCCGGCGCTCGATGACAACATCATGTGCGTAGTCACCGCGGCGGTACTGGTCGTAGTAGTTCTCGATGGTGGGGAAGTCAGCCGTCCACTCGGTGTAGTGTTCGAGATCACCGACCATGTAGCGGAGTCGCCACTGATCGGTTTCTGTGGTCGCTGTCTCGGTCGCAGTGCCCGGTGAGGGGTCGGCGCGGGCCACTAGATATTCCCTCCTTCGAAGGGGCCAGGACGACTGCTGTCGCGTTCAACCAGCGCACAATCTGTGGTCGGGACCGTGAATGACATCAGCTCGTCAGTCCGACCGATGGCTTGGGCTAGCTGCCGGCGTGTGGCTGTGTCGGGTTCAGACGCCCGTAGTCGGTGGAGTGTTTCTGTTGCGAGGTCTGCCAGCAACACGCCTGTGGCCTGGGCGTCGTTGATGTCACAGACCAGCAATAGTGGCTCATTATCGGTGGTCGTGATGGCGACGATCTCGCCGACGGTCGGCTGGGCAGTCATCGGGCCACCTCCTGATGACAGGATTGTGGGGTTGTACCAGGACCTGAATGAGAAGGTTGTGAGTGTGAATCACAAATTATTTTGACAGCAACTGTATACCGGTTGGTTAGGTTCTGGTCTCCGCTCCATCCTCGCTTGAATCCCCCCCGATTCATCGATTGGCCCGGAACCGGAACCCATCGTCGTGGATGGCGACCCCACACCGTGGGTTGCACGCCGCTTCCCACCAGCAACCCACCAGCCCCATTCCTTTGCTGCGATGAATGTGAGCATCGCGTGGTCGTGCTACGCGTGTGAGAAATGGTGGTGTAGCTGGCTGTCGTGACAGAACCGACAGACAGCAAGCGGCTATCACAACTGTTTTTGATACCAACTGTATACCAGTCGGTTAGGTTCTGTCCCCCGCTCCATGTTCCCCTGATAGCCAGTTGTCCTATCGAATGTGTTGGGTGCAGGACCTGTCGCCGGTAACGGCGACTGTGGGTGGTGCGAGGCATGCCGATTTCCCCCGGCTGCCCACCATTCTGCTGCTCTGAACAGTACTGGCACGAGTTATTGGTGTGTGCACTAGCGTGTGAGCCGCTGGCAGCACAGATACTGTGGCAGGACCATCTCTCACCGCTGGAGGGCGAACGTGTGGTATGATGTGACACGGGACCACAAAGGCTATTCCTGAAGCGGGTATCAGATCGGAATGGGTTCTGGTCCCCGCTTCGAGTTGCCCGCATTGCCAGTTGCCCCACTGGATTTCTCAGGTCCGGAACCCAGCCGTGCCTCTGACATTGCTGTATGGTGGGTTCGACGCAAGGTGCCCATTGCTGCCCACCATTTTCTTCCCAGGAGCGACGGTCTGGCTGTCCGGCACTTGCAGGCGTGTTCAGTGTTGGTGCCGTCACTGTTGGGCACCTCCAACCAGACGGGGCTGCTCGCAGAGTTGTGTGAGCGTATCAGCGTGTTGGTGGAGTTCGTGTCTGCCAGCGTCAGTTAACGTATACACATTGGTGCGGGCGTCGAGTTCGTCCCGGTTGATGAGGTCCTGCTCAACGAGCTGGTCGAGATTCTGGTAGAGACGGCTGTGGTTGATCGGCTCGGCGTAGCGCTCGTCGAGATACTCCTTGAGCGCGAGGCCATACGGATCGTCCTCGACGGCGGCGATGGCCTCCAGGAGGTCGCGCTGGAAGCCCGTCAGGTCGTGGTAGGTCGTCATCGGGCACCTCCCGGCTCGCCGGCGTCGGTGTCGACCCGCCGCAGTGTGGCTGGTTCGGGCTGGTAGCACTCGCCCTGCATCAAAAGGTCCAGCAGGGCCGTCAGCGCCCGGTCGGCTCCATACTCTTGGGCGAGCGTGTCCAGTACATCGCCGGCAGGTGCGCCGTGGCCGTCTTCAGTGGTGGCGATAACGTCGAGCGCGTGGCTACGGACTGCGGGCTCGGCATGAGTCTGCACGACGAAGCCGTCCGTGTTCCGGAGATACGTACTCACGGCGGCCAGCCGTTCGAGTTCCTCATCAGCGAGGGCAGGTTCGGCGGCCTGCAGGACGGTGTCAAGTCGGGTTGCCGCCGCCGTGTGTGAGGGGATGGTGGTGCCGCCGTCGGTGGCGACCAGATCGTGGCCGGTGACGATAGCCAGTGACCGGGCGGCCTGGGTGATCGCGTCGTGGCCGCGGTCGGTCAGGGCGTAGGTTCCGTCAGTGGTGACCAGGTCGTTGGCTTCGAACTCGGCGAGGATGTCCGTGACGCGGGCGTCGTCGAGGGTCGCTTCGCGTCGGGTTTCGACGGTGATCTGAAGGGCGTCAGCGGTGGCCGCGCGGTCGTAGTGGTCATGGTCGGCAATCGCTTTCAGGAGGTCCCGCTGGAGGGCAGTGCAGTCGTAGTAGGTCGTCATTGGTTGCCTCCCGTGATATGCATCTGGCTACTGCTGGGAGGTGACTTGGTAAGAGTCTGGGGCGCGCGTGACCGGAAGTGGATTTTTGGCGTCCGATTTTCGTCTCTGGCCCGCTGTGACGTGTTCGTGGGCCGCTCAGACGATGACCGGAAGATGACCGGAAGTGAGCGGATGTACCGCTGTCTGGTGGTTTCCGAATGACCGGAAGTGCCGGTCGGTGGCGAGCGATGCGACTCTTCGTGGGTGGGCTTGCCGGTTGTCATGGGTTCAACGGGACGCCGGTGGTTGCTGTGGGCGTCGCCTATCTCAGACTGTTATGCTGACCGCACTTAACCTTTGCTGGCCGTAAATGATATACACCGCATAACTTAATCACCAGTCGAGATTGTGGTTTGTTGTGCCCAGTGGACCAGATCCGGCCGCAAGCCCCCGTGAGATTCTTCTCTTTATGGTCCAATCCCCCGACCCTGCATTCACCGCCAGCGAGGTCGGAGATGAATTCGATAAAACCCGACAGTGGGGCCATCAACAGCTACAGAAACTGGAATCGTCTGACTACGTCGATAGTAAGAATCCCGGTGGAAATTCACGTTTCTACTGGGTTACTGATGAAGGTCGGCAGTACCTTTCTGAGACGCGCGATAGCTAGTCCTCGACCCACCAGACTACAGACTGTTCTCCTGTTTTCTTTCTCTCTACAGCTCCCTGGTTGTGTAGCTGTGTGAGCCGCTGATGTGCCCATTGCCGGGTATGTCCGAAGAACTCTGCAATTTCAGAAGCCGCAGCGAACGGACCAGCAATGTCCTCGAATGCATCTACAATCTCTGAGTCGGTCACTTCGCGTTTTCCTTGAGACATCTTCTGCCAGTACTATCGTTTACGGCTAGCAAAAGTATTATGGTGGTGGCGTAACATAAGCTAAGTATAGGAACACACGCGCCGCTGGTCGATTTCTTACGAAATCGCCCCGGTGCTTGGAACACCGAGGCGCGTGGTTCCAGGAAGAACCAATGGCAACTACGCAATCCAATCCACAAGAACGTACCGCACGCGAACTACTCACGCAAGGCCGCCCACTCTTCCTTGGCGTCGACGGCGAGGGTGCAGCGCATTACTGGGACAGCTACGAATTTGCTGTAGCCGTTGTTTCGGCCAATGGTGACGCTGAGAAGGTTGTGCTGGCAGAGACGCCCTTTGAGACGCTCGGAGAGTGGTGTGAATACACGCGCTCGGAGCGTGGCTGGGATATCGGCCCGCACGTTGGCGGGTCACTGGTCAGCGATTTTGTCCGAGGTGTTGAGGCATGAACGGGCAGTCTGTAGCCGACGCGAAGGGTTTCGTCTACGAGCCTGTCCGTGGCCCCAAGCGGAAGATTGAGTTCGAGCCGCGATCTAATGGTGGCTTCGAGCGCATCGAGGCTGTCTGGAACGGCTGCCAGTGGCGGGTCACTGGACGGGAAGTTGTGACCACAATGCGGCGGATCTGAATCAGATTCTCTCAGAGGAGTTTTAAACATTGCTAACCTGAGTATGAGTCTATAATCTCTTCTGCTGTCTCAATCATCTCATCGAAGTCAGATATTACAAAATTCGATTCTTCCTGAATATTCTCAAAATGTTCTGGAATACTTTGGTCAGTATTTGTATGGACCAACTCATTACGAATGCGTCGTAAATCCTCGATTTTCTCAACGTCAATTGCCGACATCAAGTCATTTTTTCCAATCCTATCAATAAGGTGGTAAAACGACTGATATTCACTATCGTCCAAAGATGGATCATGATTGAAGAGCAGACAAGTGAGAAAATTTTCTAATGCTTGTGAAACCTGCACAGTAGTCTGAATATATGACTCATGCCTAAGTGCGCTTTTCGCTTGCTGAATTCTAAACAGTGCGAATGGCCGTTCACCAGTTGGCGTGACTTGGTACGTGGCAGTTTGATTTCTAATGATAATCTTCCCGAGATCTTGTTGCTCGATATTCACTTGAGGATCATCTTTTAATCGGTCTACAACAGTTCCCAATTTGTCGATCCTGTTAAAGATAGGACCAGATGTGAGTTCACTTTTTACATCTTCTAAGTTCCGTGCTGTACCAAGTACATCTGCAGCTACTGTTATAGCAGTATCAGATGACTCTAAGAACCCGATGAGTCTTCGAAGTTCGTCCCCTACAGTTTTATCCAAGTCCTGGCCATTTACAATCTCCTCGTCGCGTGTTCTGATAATGTACGAAGACGGGCCCTTCGGATGGATTTTTCGAAGATAACCATCCTCAACGAGCCTCTCAATCATCGGTCTGGTCACACCAATATCTGTTTCGTCATCCTTAATTTTAGATGATAGCTCATCAAACCGCCATGGTCTGTAATCTGCATAACTGTGGATCAATTTCAATAACCGCGCTCGAATCGGAGGCAGTCCCTCAGATTTGAGTAGATATTCCAATACATCATTATATTCTGCTTCTGGTCCACGGTTATTGGTTAGATCGAATTTGATAGCATCAGCTTGTGGAACAATGCTAGCTATATTCTTGAAAATCCATCTTCTGCTCAAAATAGCGTATGAATAGCCACGTTTCACTTCCCAACCAATCCCGACAAGTCCTCCGACAACGAGAACAACCCAGATTGAAAAATCTTTGAAATTCTTAGGAAATTCAAAGAGCACGTCACCGATTCCTAAAGCAAAGTACAGCACGGCAACTAGCGAGGCAGCTATTCCAACGGACAACAAGATCATGAGCCTGCCAACGAGCTGATCGTACTGACTGGTGTTGTCCAGCATCTCATCGCGCAAATCCGGTTCACGCCAATCACTCACAATAGCCTCTTCCAATAGTTCAAACTGCGAGGTAGATCTATCTCGGGACACTCGATAAACCCCTGTAGTCAAAAAAGTCGAAAGAGTCCAAGAGACAGTAGCTAATTGAATATATGTAGATTCCAGAAGATCACTAGTACTTAATTCAGCTTGAAAAGTAGTCGCTATAAACGGTGCAAAGGCACCCAATACCAGTAGATTTATTTTAATAAAATCGACTGCATTATTGGCGATATCCTCTAACCGATGGGTCTGGTGGTTTAGAAGGGTCGAGATATTGCTTTCTGCATCAATCGGATCAGAAGACATTCACTGAGTATGTATGTTCAAGAAGGTGGAATAAATCCCAATGGTTTGATGAACCAGATCAATTCTGCTATCCGACAAGCCCTCTTAGATGATAGGATGTGGCGCTACGCATGATATTTCACTCATGATCTGATGGAGGCGAGAATCGCAATTAGATGAGATTTCTCTTCTTACTCAAAATAACAATCCTACTCCACCGATGTGTTAACCCACTACAATCAATTATATTATATAACGTCGGCGTACTGCGTTTCCACTTACACTCCGGTCACGATAGTTTTATAATGGTATACTAAGTTTCCCGATATGTTTGCATCATATAATATGCAATATATAAAGATTTTGCTTTTCTCGAAGCAACTATCCTAGGCGTTTTGGAGCCTCTCTAGTCAATTAGTTCCGCTAGTGGAGAGAATAATCAGATTATGATTGAATTCATACAGTGCCCCGAAACGCTTTTTAATGGGCATGGCTAGCGTTGGGGCAAGGAGACAAGCAAAGCTACTGAACATTGACCGCAGGTGAACCGATGACCCGGAACCCGCTGCCACGGGTGCCGGGTCACCCCGGCAATCCGAGCCAACGATTCGACAAGAGTACTTGCAGTTGCTCCTCATTGTCGTATCTAGTTAAAGATTGGCCTGTCGGGTGAGTTAGCCGCAGTCTTCAAACCAGAGTAAATGGACTACAGCGAACTCATCGAGACAGTCAGAACAGAACACGATCATCAGCCAAGCGTCGAAGATCAAGTCAGAGTTATCGTAATTGTCGCTCATAACGGCTTTGCGAAGTCCCAGCCACTCTCACAAGCTGATATCGAGTCGCACGCTAAAGACGATGGTGTCAAATTCGATTGCGTCGATGCCCGTCCAGCACTTGATAACCTCGTTGACATCGGCATCTTGCAGCGCTCTAATCCTGGTGGTGACCGAACGTATGTCATCAGCGAGCGACTTGATGACATCGTCAATGGGGAATTCGAGGAGACGCTCAGGACTGATCGCGAAGCGCTTATCGAACACATTAAAGACGATGACCCACCGGGGGAACCCGAAGACGCAGCTATTGCCGACGGCGGGGTCACTGTCCGACAAGTCGTAGCTGAGGCGCTTGAGATCGTGCCAGAAGGGGTTGAAGCCCGGCTACGCGCTGGTGACGCTACAGACCAGCGAGAGCCACTGAATACCGCTGTCGATGCGATTGCTGACCATGAGGATATCGTAAAACGCGATACGTATGGGAGGATCCTGCTCCGCAAAAGTGGGTATCAGTACCGGTTCAGTGGATCGGCTCGTGCGGTCATCAGCTCGGCGGGTGACAATGCCTATCAGTAGAAAGTGGAGCAAAGCAACGATGATCAATGCCCGCCAGACAGACCTGGGGACGGGTAGCTCGTATAATCTCCAAACCTTTGGTGAGATGGTCTACATTGGGAAAGCTTCGAATCTTCAGAGGCGGTTACTAGCATATCTTGGTGCACGAAGTTCAAACGACTACCGCTACGAGACAGTTGGATCTTTGACTCGCCTTGGAAGAATAGAAAGAGACCATCTCACGCAGTACGGCTGGACTCACTCAGAAATGCCGCCATGGAACAATCAAGATCCCAGGAGGCAGCACTGATGAGTTACGAAACAGGGGCCGTGAAGTGGATGGCAGGCATGTTACTAAGCGTTCAGGGCTTTGTAGCGTTGTATATTTTCGGTAACGGTATCTGGAATACCGTGTCTCACTTCCAGGCTCTGCGAACAGCGTTATCGAGCGAAACGCTTGCAGGACTCATTCGGGGACTAATAGCAATCTATGTCCCCACGCCGGACTCTATTGTGTCGTCACTTATTTTGTACCCAGTAGTTGGCGGGGCTGTGGGGGCCTTGCTCTGGTACAAGGGCTCAAAATTCTGAATACCTGAATTAATTTGATTTATCGCGCGGTAGTGAATAAGTCAGTGTCTCATTGGCTTGTAGTTTCGTGCGAGGTGTTGAGGCGTGAGCTGCACTGTCGAGGAACGGCGACGGGTTCGGCGTGCTGCACGAGCGATTCAGGAGGAAGTGCCGACCGAGTTCGTCGATGTGCTTGCGCCGAGTGCGAGTCAGTATGGTGAATGGACGCTCGATGCGGTACTGCGTGGTTCGGAGGGTGTGCCGCCGGAGGTGTTGCGTGAGTTGGCACTGGCTGGGTTGACGTTGCAGCCGACGCCGTCGCAGGCCGGGTATGAGCACGTGGCGGCGACGGTGTAGGGTAGCAGTGTGCTAACCAACAAATGGTGGATAGCGCCGACGTCTGTTGGTTAGCCGAGAACCGAGTGGTTTCTGCCCGTCGTTTGTTTTTCACGACCTTACCAGAGATACTCGCTCAGTAGGTCTGCGAATCCTGTAAGCAACATAGGCCAGTTGTTATTCACCCTCCTCAAATTCGGGATCTAACTTTTTACGAATTATTTTAATAACAGGATCTGCAGCGTGCTCTAACTCATCACGTGATACTGCGTATTCATGGTATTCCTGAAAGTCTTGATGAGTATCATCCTGATGCTGGGCCCACAAGCTTAGATAAGTCCGAGCCTCGTTGAATTTATCAATTGTTTCATCAATAGTCTCTCGCTCTTCCGGAGAGAGGTAGATCCTTGACTTATCGGCTGCGTCAATAAATTCATCGTAGGGCTTCCGGACACGTTCTGAATAGTCCTCCATGTCGTTCGGTCCCTGCACAATAACATCTCTAAATTTGCTAAGACAATCATCCAATGTGTCATGAAGTTTCTCTAATCGTTCAAATTTACTATCAAGTGCACGCTGTTCAAATATACGTTCTGATGCTTCTTCCGCACTTTTTCGCGAATTAAAATATTGGATTCCTGCACCAAGAACAGTTCCGAGTATAGTACCTCCAACAGCGATCAGCGCATTTTGAGCCATAAGATAGAATGAATTATTGTTAAAATAAAGATGTAGGAAGCGCAGAGTCCATCATCCCCCAATTCAATATAGAGATACACTGTACTGACCGTACCGCACGCGAACTACTCACCCAAGGTCGGCCGCTCTTCCTCGGCGTCGACGGCGACGGTGCAGCACACTACTGGGACAGCTACGAATTCGCTGTGGCTGTTGTGGCGGCCGATGGTGACGCCGAGAAGGTTGTGCTGGCCGAGACGCCCTTCGAGACGCTTGCAGAGTGGTGTGAGTACACGCGCTCGGAGCGCGGCTGGGATATCGGGCCGCACGTTGGTGGGTCGCTCGTTGGCGATCTTGTGCGAGGTGTTGAGGCATGAGCTGTACCGTGGAAGAACGGCGGCGGGTGCGGCGGGCAGCGCGGGCGATTCGTGAGGAAGTGGCTACTGAGTCCGTCGACGTGCTTGCGCCGAGTGCGAGCCAGTACGGTGCATGGACGTTGGATGCTGTGTTGCGGGATGCTGAGGGTGTGCCGCCGGAGGTGCTACGTGAGTTAGCGCTGGCCGGGTTGACGTTGCAGCCGACGCCGTCGCAAGCCGAGTATCAGCACGTGGCGGCAACGGTGTAGAGTAGCAGAGCGCTAACCAACAATAGCTGACCGATACCCACACTGTTGGTTAGCCAACTACCAATCTACATTTTGAACGTCGTTTGTTGCTCGGGTACTCTCCTGAAAAACTACTCAGTAAGTGTGCTTACCGAGTCGGTGATTCAGTCGAATATAGATGGAAAATCCCGTAAGAATATCTCTATGACACGCTCAGAGATACCAAAGGGGGAATAGCCAACTTGATTGATGGACAGAGGTTTGGTAGTATATAGAATCGTGGAACTAATTTATGTTCTGACAGTTACGGCTGACGAGGAATTTGCCGCCGCCTGTGAACGTGTGCTTCCAGACCAAGGTGATATCCGGGTCATCTCCGCAATGTCGGTCGGAGAGGCTATTGATATCTTGGGGAGGGAGACACGGGTTGATTGCATCGTCAGTGATTACGACCTGCCAGATACGGATAGCATCGCGTTTCTTGAAGCAGTCCGTGCACAGGCTCCGACACTGCCGTTTATGCTATTTACAAACGAGGGGAGCGAAGCGGTCGCCGGTCGTGCCATTTCTGCCGGCGTCACCGACTATATGGTCAAAGAACGCCATGAAAATCAGTGGGAGCGTATCGCGACGCTCATTACCGATGCAGTCAGATACCACCGCAACCAGCGTGATATCGTCGATACGGAGGCCCGAGCTAAAACACTCCTCAACGCTGCACACGACATTATTGGAATCGTTCGGGATGGTGAAATAGCGTATCTCAACGATAGTGGAGTAACTGACATCTACGGCGGCGACCGCGGTCAGATATCAAACGACTCCATAGCGGACATTCTCCTCCCAGACGACGGCACTTCTCTCAGTTATTTCCTTGATGCAGTACAGTCTGGTTCTCGGACTCTCGACCACTGTAACGGGAAACTCATCGCTGCCGATGGGGTACATACCCCAGTTGCGATTACCGCAGCCAGAGTGATGTGGGCTGAAGCACCGGCGGTCATCCTCATTCTTCGGGATGTTGGTCAACAGAAAGAACTGCACCTCACGAACCGGGCCATCGACGAAGCGCCCATCGGTATCACGATAGCTGACGCCAACCAACCGGACAATCCGCTCGTCTACGCGAACAACAAGTTCTCAGAATTGACCGGCTATCAGGAAGAGAATGTAGTCGGTCAAAATATTCGATTTCTCCAAGGTGAGAAC
>ENA-ORDC01000197-ORDC01000197.1-marine-metagenome-genome-assembly--contig:-NODE-197-length-66918-cov-10.964303_pt1 | contig 66918 bp, 68 predicted proteins | sample MGYA00237783_ERZ508515 | MGnify/ENA primary metagenome ERZ508515 (study PRJEB26186, sample SAMN06268792) | marine metagenome | isolation source: Eden Landing Ponds, San Francisco, CA, USA | place...
CCCTCGCTCGTCGCGGTCAACAAGACCGACCTCATCGAACCCGACTACAAGACGACCGTCGACGAGCAACTCCGGGAACGGGAGATCGACCCCGAGGAAGCGGTCTTCGTCAGCGCCGAGGAGGAGCGCGGCCTCGAGGCGCTCAAGGAAGCCATCTGGAAGGAACTTGGCCTCATCCGGATCTACATGGACAAGCCGGGACGCGGCATCGACTACGATGAGCCCCTCGTCCTCCGCGAGGGCCAGACTGTCGGTGACGCCTGCGAGAAACTCGGCGGTCCCTTCGAGGAGCGGTTCCGGTTCGCCCGCGTGTCGGGGCCGAGCGCCAAACACGACGAACAGCAGGTCGGTCGTGACCACGAACTCGCCGACGAAGACGTCCTCCGTATCCTGACTACGCGATGAGCCCCCCCGACGATTCGGACATTAGGTTGGGCGACTCGGACACCAGGCGGGACGAGTCGGACACCCGGTCGGACAACTCGCCCCCCTCGGACGATCCGACTGCCCCAGATGATTCAGTCGTCGCGCGGTTCACTGAGGGGTCGCCGACCGGGGCCCGCAGAATCGAACGCCGGCGGGCGGCGCTCGTGCTCGCTTCCGGGGCGATACCGTGGGCGATCATCCCCTACGAACGGGGCGCCGCGCTCCTCTTTTCCGTGGGGCAGGTGACGTCACAACCCCTGGTGTTCCAGCCAGTGTATCGATATCTCGTCCAGGGCGGGCCCCTGCCCCAGCCGTTGCTGGCGTGGCCGATGGCCACGTTCCTCTACCTGCTCGGACTCGTCAGTGTGGGGCTGGCGCTCGTGGGACAGGAGGACCGCCGGGTCACGGCCGGCCTGTTCGCGCTCGCCGGACTCGACCTGCTGTATTTCGCCGTCGCGTTCTCGTCGGTGCGGTTGCGCGTCGTCGCGTTCCCAATCGGCGTCGTCGCCCTCTGGCTGGCCGCCTGGGCGAGCAGGCCGCGGGACTGGCTGCGCTGACCGGCGTCGGCCCCGCGTCGGAGAGCGGTCTCGTCGCTCGTGACATACCGTTGAGACGGAGTTCGCCCTCCGGTATCCTTAACGAGCGTGCGCCCCCACAGTAGACCATGGACGCGACGCTCGACCACGTCATGATGCGGGTCGAAGACCTGGAGGAATCGCTGGACTGGTACACGACACACCTCGACTACGAGGAGAAGGGTCGCTGGGAGGCCGACACGTTCACGAACGTCTTCCTCGGTCCCGAGGACGTCCACGACGACGGCGCGCTGCTGGAACTGACCTATAACCACGACGGGCGCTCGTACACGATGGGCGATGGCTGGGGCCACATCGCCGTCCGCGTCGAGGACGTCCACGACGCCTACTACGAACTGATGGACGAGGGTGTCGAGGACTACCGCCGGCCCGAGGATAACCCCGGCTACGCGTTCGTCAAAGACCCCGACGGTCACGAGATCGAGATCGTCGAGCGCGACCACGGCGCGCGCTGGAGTCTCGACCACACGATGATCCGCGTCGAGGACGCCGACGACGCGCTGGGGTGGTACACCCGCAAACTCGAATACGCGCCCGCGGGCCGGTGGGAGGCCGACACGTTCGCGAACTACTTCCTCGAACCCGAAGACGCCGCCGAGGAGGCGATGTCGGTCGAACTCACCTACAACTACGACGGGCGCACGTACGAACTCGGCGACGCGTGGGGCCACCTCGCCGTCCGGGTCGACGACTTAGAGGACGGCTGGGAGTCACTCATGACCCGCGAGGCCGAGGACTACCGCGACCCCGAGAGCTGTGACTTCAACTACGCGTTCACCAAGGACGCCGACGGCCACGAGATCGAAGTCGTGACCTCGTAAGCTCGGAAACCGGACCCGGACGAAACGAGTATCCGATTTCTCGCACCAGACCTGCGGTATGGTGGTCGGCTTCGACCCCGTCGGCACGGGCAATCAGCCGGCTGTAACCGGTTCGCGCGCAGGTGGACTCCCGGTGGAATTATCATCCGTTATCGAAAAACAGGACACCCATGGGTTCAGGGACTCGGGTTTCGGTCGGCGTTCTCGCGTTGCTGGTCGTGGTCGCGGTGCTGTCCGGGGCTATCAGTGCCCGGGCCGACGGGGTCGAAACCGATGGTATCGACGCGAACGCCGACATGGGCCGGGAGCTACAACGCGCGGACAGGGCAGCGAGCAGGGTCACGCCGACGCCGACCGACGGGAACCGGCCGCCGGACGCCCACGCCGGACCCGACAGGTTCACCGAAGAAGGCGAGAGCGTCCCGCTCGACGGGACTGAATCGTCGGATCCGGACGGGGATTCGCTCTCGTATCGCTGGACGCAACTGACCGACTACGACGTCGAGATCGGTCTCCGGTCGACGGCCACCCCGGTCGTCAGGGTGTACAACGTCTCCGACACGGTGGAGGTCCGGTTCCAGCTCCGTGTGACCGACGGACACGACGGCGCCGATACGGACGTCGTCAACGTCACCGTTACCGACGCCGGTACGCCAACATCGACAGAGACGGACACGCCGACACCGACAGATACGTCGACACCCACGGATACACCGACACCGACGGACACGGCGACACCGACAGATACGTCGACGCCGACGGATACAGTGACTCCGACAGACACGCCGACGGATACACCGACACCGACAGACATGCCGACGCCGACGGATACGCAGACGCCGACAGACACGCTGGCAGAGAGAGACACGCCGACGGACACGATGGCACCGGTATCGGGTCCAACGCCGACGCGGACGTCCAACTCGACGGTAACGAACGAGGCATCGTCCGGGCCCACGACGACCAGCGGCGGGTTGCTGGGCTTCGACCTTCCGTTCCAGTCGTCGCCGGTCGGGACGGTGATCTCGGCGCTCCCGTTGCTCCTCGTTCTGTTCTTGCCCGGGATCGCCGCTGTGGTGCTTTTCCTGCAGCGACAGTACTCCACGAACCAGCGCACCAGGGATGCGCGGCAGCCCGCCAGGCAGCACCGAACCGAGGAGTCCGGCGGGTCGGGTACGAATCGGACGGGGACGGCGCGCGAGAGCGGGGCCGGGACGGGCGGCTCGCTGCTCGGCGGTACGGACAACGAGGTCGACCCGGGCGAATCCTTGCTCGGCGGTGACGACGACGGCCCGAGTCACGGTGGCGGGGACGAGACTGATGGACAACCGGGACTGGACGGGACCGAGGAGGACCCCGGGGCGGGTGAGTTCCCGGACTGACCGTACCGGACGCGGCCGACAGCAACCGACGGATTCACCGACGTCGTACCCAGGCTGTGGTCCTCGTGACGGAGTCTGCCCGCCGCCGAGGCCCGCTCTCGACGGGCCGAATCCGAACTGGCCCGGGTACAGTATAAATCAGTCAGCTACACGTCACACAGGCGTCTGACAATTCACCGGGGGTCACAGACCGGACCGAGAGAGCGTTAGAACGCCGATCTTCAGTATGCGATCCGTTCACATCCTGTCCTCGTGACCACAAAGCATTTATAATCTCCGCCGGTTCTTCTGACCGTACCCCTACCCATGACTGCAGTATCGAGTACACTACGCTGGTTTCGGCGCGGCCGGTCCTCGGTCGCGTGTCCAGGTGGTCGGAAAGATTCTGTAGTCGACGACAGCAACCAACCCAAACTATGACAGGGACTAGCAACAAGATCCGCGGCTTGTTCCTCGCGGTGCTGATGGTAGTGTCGGTTTTCGCCGGCTCCATCGCATTCGCTGGAACGGCCGCAGCCGCCAATAACGAAGTGAGCGTCTCCGACGCCACTGAGGACAATGGCGACATTACGATAGAGTTCAACGAGAGTATCGAAGCTGACGGCAACAATCCCGTCAACGCGAGCAACATTGAGGTCTACATCCGCGACGCCGGTACTGGTGACTTCGTCGAGTGGAACGCCACTTCGACCGCCGGTCGCCAGATCGCCAACGCGGACGTCACCACGCAGGACGGTGGCACTGACGTTGTTCTCGACGCGCAGGGCAACTGGGGCGACCTGAGCCCGGCCGACGAGATCAAGGTCAACATCACCAACGTCCGCCGCGTCGGTGGTGCCGGCGACTCGGTCGACCTCGGTAACACGACCGTCCAGGCATCCGCAGCGGTGCTGGACGCTGGTGACAACCAGTACAACCAAGAAGATAACCCGCGGCGCCTCTACCAGGGTATGCCGATCACCCTGAAGGCCCAGAACGACAACACGCCGTTCCTCTTCCAGAACACCGACAACAACCAGACGCTCCTGGAAGGGTCGACCGGCGTGAACAGCAAGAACCTCCGCTTCAACACGGAGAACCTCGACGTCGAAGGGACCTACCGGTTGATCTTCAACCCGACCAACAGTCCCAACCAGAACGTCGGGAACAAGGGTAACCGAGAGGTCAAGTACGTCTTCATCGACGACCTCGAGCTCAACGCTGACCTCGCTGTGAACGACGACAACGGCGACGGTCTGTTCGAGCACGACGAGGACGTCTCCGCAGAGGTCAACCCCAACGGTGCTGAGGGTCAGAACGCGGTCCGTGGTAACTCCGAGATCGCCATCGACATTATCGGTCCGGACAACCACTACCGCCAGGCCTCGCTCAACAACGTCGCCGACATCGTCAACGGCGACTTCGAGATCACGCCGGCGAGCGCGACGGCCGCAGGTGACTACTCGGTCAACGTCATCGACGTTCAGACCGGTGTCTCGGTGGAAGCCGGGACGTTCTCGGTCGACGAGTTCCCGGACGCTGACTCCGCGAGCTTCACGGGCGGCGGTGTCTACGAGGAGACTCGTGGTGACGTCGTCGAGATCCCGATCTCGCTCGAGAACACTGAGGAGGGCGCGCAAGCGTTCGTCTCTGTCGGCAGCCTCGGTGACACCAACTACGTGACCAACGTCACGGTCGCCGACCAGAACGCCGACGGCGAGGTCATCCTCGAGTTCAACTCGTACATGGCCGGTGTGCAGGGCGTCACCGGTAACGAGTCGGCTGTCTTCACCGCACAGGGCCCCGACACGGTCGACGGCATGCGCGACGAGCGCGGCGACTTCATCGGGAACCTGAGCGCGGAAACCACCAACCCCAACTCGCTGCGGACGGCGAAGGCTGCGACGCTCGACGCCTTCTCCTACGAACTGAAGGTCAAGGCTGCCGAAGAAGGTGACTTCGACGGCGACATCAACTTCAGCAAGAACGGGTTCGACGCGCAGGACGTCGGTGCGATCGACCTCGGCGCTCGCTCGACCGAGAGCAGCGTCGTCTGGCGCACGCCGGGTGCGCTGGAGGGCTCCCTCTCGCTGACGGCGATCGACGAGATGACCGACACCACGGACGACCCGCTCGACGGTAACCTGACCCAGACCGACCGGGTCACGGACGGTGAGATCATCATCCACCAGATCACGGCATCCGGTCTCGAAGGTGTCATCAAGAACCGGACGAACCCGGCAGTCGAAGGATCCAACGAGACGTTCGCGTTCCTGCAGGAGCGCGAACCGGGTCCGGACACGTCGGAGTACGCCGGCACCTACAACATCTTCGAAGCCGCGTTCGAGAACGAGAATCCGGAGCCCAACGAGCCGCTCCGCGAGTTCTCGCTGGACAACACGAAGGACTTCGTGTTCCTGCCGGACTACGCGAACGACACCTACTACATCGCAGTCGTCATCGACGACGTCGATGACCAGAAGCTCCGGTACGGGGACCAGTGGAACGCGACGTTCAACTTCCCCGAGTTCAGCGCGATCGGGCCCAACCTCGGCGGTGACGGTGGCGGCACCGTCCACTCCGCCTGGGTCTACCAGGAGCCGGACGCGCAGCCGGACCTCGTGAACGGTGCAATCGAGATCCGCAACGCACAGAACCAGACGATCCCGGGTGAGACTAACATCGCACCCGGAACCGAGCTTCAGATCCGCATCCAGAGCCAGAACGACAACAGTCCGTTCCTGGTGCCCCTGAACACGCGGGTCGAAGAAGGGAACAACGGCGGCGACCTGGTCAACGACTTCACCTTCACGGGTGACTTCGACACGCGCAGTGGCGGCATCAACTTCACTGCGCAGATCCGCCGCAGTGGTCAGCAGATCCCTGAGGACACGACCTTCGACGGTCGCCTCCTCGGTGCGCCGACCGCGACTGTCACGTTCAACGACCAGTCGGTCTCGTCCGAAGTCGAGACCCAGGCCGTCACGGTGGCCTCGGTCGACATGAACTACGGTTCGACTCAGGACCGCGGTGGCTTCATCGCCATCCACCAGGGTAGTGCGACTGGCCCGGTTATCGGCCACAGTACCTACCTGGACGGCGGTGAGACCACGAACGTGCGCATCGCGCTCAACGCCAGTCTCACGGAAGAGACCACGCTGGTCGCAATGCCGCACCTCGACTCGAACGGCAACCAGGTGTACGAGTTCGGCGAGGAACCCGGCCTCGACGGCCCGTACACGACCTCGGACGGTGCCCCGGTGACCGACAGCGCGACGATCAGCGTTGTCGTGGACACGCCGGTCCCGTCGCCGACGCCGACGGACACGCCGACTCCGACGCCGACGCCGACGTCGACGCCGGAGCCGACTCCGACGGAGACGGCGACGCCGATGCCGACGGACACGCCGGAACCGACGACTGAGCCGCCGACGCCGACGCCGACGACCACGACGACTGGTCCCGGCTTCGGTGTCCTCGTCGCAGTCATCGCGCTGCTCGCCGCTGCGCTGCTGGCGGCGCGCCGCCGCGACTAACGACGACTGACGGCTCTACGGCCGAACCATCGGGCTCACGCCCGACCTAACCGTTCGCGGTTTCCATTTTTTCGGCGCTCACCCGGACAGCGACGGTGTTCGGAACACTCGGTACACGTTTCGAGTAGCGCCGTGACGGGCCTGTCTGCCGACCGGGTTCGCGCTCGCCGGTCGTGCGCGGTGCGCTCCGACAACGATAAAGCATATATCCGCGATCGACCAAGCGACGACAGCAATGAGTCCGGCCCTCGGCGCGTTCACCGATCCCCTCGCTATCGCGCGCCCGCTGTCGTGGGTCGTCGTCGCTGCGTTTCTGGCGGCCGGCGTTCTGGTCGATCGGAACCGCGAGCGCGCTCGCAGCGTCGGCGTCGTCGCCTGGGGGCTGTTCGCAGTCTTCTGGCTCGTCCTCGTCCCACACTTCGTGTTTACGCAGAAGTCCATCGTCGAGGGGCTGGGGTCTATCGCCGCGGTGCCGCTATCAGCCTACGCCGGCTATCGGCTCTGGCAGGGCCGGGACTCACTCTTTGTCCTGACGCGGGCGGTCGGGATCATGGGGCTGCTGTATCTCCCCTTCGCCTACGTTCCCCTGCTCGAAACCAACCCTGTCCGTGGATTCGCCATCGAGACCGTCGCCGCACAGACGAACGTCCTGCTCGGCTCGATCGGCGTCGACCCGACGCTGATGGCCGGAACGGAGTACTTCAGTGACGTCACGAACAGCGACTACCAGTACGTGGGGACGTTCGTCTTCCCCGGTGACTCCCAGCCGATCACCTACACGATCATCATCGCGTGTACGGGAGTCGGGAGCATGTCGATCATCGGGGGGTTGGTCCTCGCAGTGAAAGCCCCCCTGGAACGGAAACTCCGCGCGCTCGCGCTAGCGTTGCCGGTCATCTACGTGCTCAACCTCCTCCGGAACGTCTTCATCGCCACCATGTTCGGCCAGCAGCGGATGCAGTGGTTCGTCGACCCCGTGATGACGGTGTTCGGTCTCTCGGACCCGCAACTGGTGTCGTACTACCTCGCAGACCGCATCCTCGCACAGGTGGGGTCGGTGGTCGCGCTCGCGGTCATCACGTGGCTCGTCGTCCGTGAACTCCCCGAGGTGCTCTCGGTGGTCGACGACGTCCTCTACCTGGTGACTGGCTCGGAGTACGACCTTCAGGATGCACTGGACGTCCAGCAGACACCGGCGGACGGCGCCGCCAGCGACGACTGACTGGGTGTTCAACCGCACCAGTGTCCGCTTCGTTTTTCACTGTTCCCGCACTTAGCGCGCCGGCGGCAGTGCGCTCTCGGGGGCGTCGCCGAGTTCCGCCAGCGCCTCGCGTTCGACGAGGTGGAGGTCGCCGGGGACGACCAGCAAGTGAAGCGGGTCACCGAACGATCCCTCGGCGAGGGTCGCCAGCGTGTCGGCGCGGACGACCGGTGTGGGCGACCCCGCACGGGCGACGACGACACCGAGACGGTTTCCGCCAGGGGTCGGGTCCGCCCGCTCGCTCGCGCGCTCGTCCCAGGCGTCGGCGAGCATGCCGGCAGCGGTGTCGGCGCGCATGTAGTTCTCGCCCGCGGCGTCGATGTCGAGGAAGACGAGCGTGTGGAGCCCGCGGTCACGATTGGCCTCGATACTGTCGAGGACGCTGTCGGGGACGTCTTCGCCGCCGTGGGAACGCTCGAAGGGGAGCGTCGTCGCCTTTCCGAAGCGGTAGTTCTGGAGGCCGGTGAGCGAACTCGCTGCGGTCTGGGCAGTCGTCCCGTGTATCACGCGCGTCTCGACGCCGCGTTCGTGGGCACGCAGACGCAGGTCGACGTGAGTCGTCGAGACCATCGTGTCGCCCGCGGTCAGGAAGACGACGTCCTCGGAAGCGGCGGCGTCGAGGAAGTCATCGGGCGACTGCTCGACACCTGCGCGGTCGCGGACGTCTATCTCGACGCCGTGGTAGTCTTCGAGGTCGTCGAGGGTCGCCCCGGCGAGTTTGCTGGTGTAAAACTCCGCGACGACGCGGTCTGCCTCCCGGATCGCCTCGCGGCCGGCAACAGTGATGGAGCGCTCGTCGTAGAGACCGAGGCCGACGAAGGTGAGCATACCGCCGTTCGAACGCCAAGCGGATTAAGCACCGCGACACGGTCGCGTCGGCGCGGACGGAGATGAGTACGAGGGTGAGGGTGAAGGCGAGGACGAGAGTGAGGGTGAAGGCGAGGACGAGGTAGCGCCGAGTTCGGAGCCCTGGCCGGTTCACCCGACCGGGAAGCGTCAGGCTTACCGCCGGAGGTGGCGGACGGAGGGTATGGCGGTTCCCTGCGTCCGTGTCTCGCGCGAAGACGGTGAGGCGACCCGACAGCGTCTCGCCGCAGCCGGCCTCGTCTCCGAGGACTACGAGATCGAAGTCGACGAGGGGGTCCTCTACATTCCCGTCACCGACGCGTCGGCCGTCGACGAGGACCTCACCGTCGTCTCGCGCGAGGTCGGCGCGCGAGAGGGCCAGACCATGCCCGGCGACCTCGTCGACGACCCCTCCTACGAGCGGGTGGGCGAGGTCGTCGTCATCGACGAGGACGACACCGACCGTGCACGGCGGGTGGCTGACGCAGTCGTCGAGTCGGATCTCCCCGTCGATGCGGTTCTCAACCGGGCCTCGAAGGTCAAAGGCGAGGAGCGAGTCCGCGACTGGGACGTGCTGGCCGGCGAGGGCACCGAGACGACCCATCGGGAGTACGGGTGTGAGTACGTGGTCGACCTCGCCGAGGCCTTCTTCTCGCCGCGACTGGCGACCGAGCGCCACCGCGTCGCCGAGCAGGTCCAGTCGGGCGAGCGAGCCTTCGACATGTTCGCCGGCGTCGGGCCGTTCGTGGTCCCGTTCGCCAAACGAGGGGCGACGGTCGTCGGCGTCGACGTCAACGCGGACGCTATCGAGTACCTCCGCGAGAACGCGCGGCGCAACGGCGTCGCCGAGCGAGTGACAGCAGTCTGTGGTGACGTCAGGGACGTCGCCCCCGACTACGAGGACTGGGCCGACCGGGTCGTGATGAACCTGCCCCACAGTGCCGACGAGTTCCTCGACACTGCAATCTCGCTGGCCGGTGACGAGGCCGTGGTCCACTACTACGACATCCAGCACGAGGACGATCCGTTCGGGCCCGGCGAGCGGGCGATCCGCGCGGCGGCCGAACCCGACTACGAGGTGACCGTCGAGACCAGACGGCTGGTGCGGTCGTACGCCCCCCACGAGGAGAACGTCTGTCTGGACGTCCGATTGCGTCGTGTCTGAGCGTGGACTGGCGGGTCCGATTCGCAATTCTTATTGCGCTAATCGGCGGACGGTAAGACGCGAGCGACGACCGAACGTGCCGGTGTAGCTCAGACTGGCTAGAGCGAATCCTTCGTAAGGATTAGGTCGAGGGTTCAAATCCCTCCACCGGCTTTCTACGACGAACATACGTGGGGAGTGAAAGCCATAGAGGGATTTGAATCAGGGAACGGAGCGAAGTGGAGTGACCGTGGTTCACAATCCTCTCCACCGGCTTTCGCTGTTCAGTCTTTTCGCCGCAGAAAGAATCGGTGGCGAGAGTTGAAGTGGAGAACGGACTGACCGAAGGCTCGCGTTCCTCGGTTCAGACCTGCGGATCGTTTTGCTCGTCTTGTGTTCTCGAATCACTATCGGGAATGTCGTCTACTGTGGGAAGTCCGCAGGCGGCGACGGCGTCCTCGTTGTCCACGTCATCCCCGTGGCCGATCCCACACATGTGTGCGAGTTCGTGGATGATGGTCGCGGCGATGGTCCACCGACCGATCCGGTAGGATTTCTCGCTATAGGCCACGTGGTCCGAGTCGGGTCTGTGTTCGCCCAGTCCGTCTCCGGGATCCCTCCAGACTTTTACCTTGTCGACAAGTTCGGGGAGCGTGTCGTGGTCGGAGTCCGTGCAGTGGGTCGCGAAGGCGTCGTGACACGCCGCGTACCGGTTGGGGTTGTTGACGATGCGTTCCACGATTGCCATTCCCTCGTTGACACGCTCGCGTTCGTTCTCCGGGACGCGCTCCATCCCGAGCGGCGGTGGCCCGACACCGTCGTACGCCCACGTGTCCCCGTATTCCCACCGCTGTAGTCGTTCGCGCTGGATCCGCTGAATCCGATTAGTGGGCCGTTCGGCAGACACATCATCAGCACGGGACGTCCATGCGTCGTCCGCACCGCCCTGCTGGACGACGTGTGTCAACTCGTGGGCGAGCAGTCGCTTGCCCGACCGGCTGTTCGGTCTGTATTCGCCCGAGCGGAAGACGACGTCGCTCCCGAGTGTGAACGCGCGGGCGTCGACCGCCCGCGCCGCCCGGTCGGCCTGCGAATCTGTGTGGACCCGGACGTCACCGAAGTCCTGGCCCATCCGGGACTCGAAGAACGAGCGCGTCTCCGCCGGCAGTTGCCGGCCACCCGAGCGTGCCTGCCTGACCTGCCGAGCGACCTCGCTGTCGTCGTCGATGGTGTGCCCTCCGCTGGCGTCTACCGCACGCTGGAGTTGTGCCTCACACTCCTCACAGTCGAGCGGTTTGCCATGCTGTAGTCGCTTGCGACAGCGTGAACACATCCGCTGTAGCGCCGGCTCCAGGTCGGCGGTCCGTGGCTGCGTTTCGTTCTCGCTTCGCATCACGGCCGCCGCGACACGGTCGGCTTCGCGCTCGTATCGGTCCGTCGGGTTGCTGACTTCGAGTTTCGGCTGGATCGCCCGTTCGAGTGCCGACTCGCGACGCGACGGGGTCTGGGCCCCCGGTGTTTCGGTCTCGCCCTCGGTCGTCTGCGTGTCCGTCTTCCGGGTGTTTCGGTCTGTCTCCGGTGTGGTATCGGGCACACGGGAACCGGCGCCAGACCGGGCGACCCGTTCGTTGTCGACTGCCGACTGGACAGCCTGGTTCCCACCCGCACGGTGGAGCGCCGCCAGCGGCTGTTCGCGGGCCGTGGTGTCCGCTTCGCTCCTTGCCCGCTGGTCGCCGTCTCGCTGTGACTGTCTGCGTCTGCCGTCCGTTTCGTGGTCTGGTCGAGCGCGTCTCATGTACTTCTCGCCGGGCCCGTCCTCGCCCCGGCAGTTCCTGACACGAGAGTCACACGCTGAGTGGATTAGTCTTTCGCCGACAGGAGTTCGGGGACGGACGCGAGCGAGGGCGCCTCGGCCGGAACCGTTAGGTTGTGGCGACCGAACCGGTCGACGATGGACGACCAGTGGCGCAGGCGGGCGGTCCTGGCGGCGAGTGCAGTCGCGACAGTCTCGTGGGTGGTCGGGCTGTTCGCGGGTGGGTACACGGTATTTGTCGCCGTGGGCGGTGGCGACGTGACAGTGGTCCTCGCCGTCGCGCTCGGCGGTATCGCACTCGGAGTGACGCTGTCGATGGTCGAGAGTCGGCTGTCGGACGAGGGGCCCTTCGGCGGCGAGTGACCCGAGGGGACCGCTTGCGCGGACCGGTAGCGTCAAAGGGGTCCGGTCGGTGGGTTCGAGCATGCGAACGTCCGAGGAGATCCGCGACCGGATCGAGCGGCTGGAGGCGGCCTACGACAGACACGACCCGCCGACGTCGGAACTCGAAGACGAGGCCGAGGTGGCCATCCTGCGGGCCATCGAGGAACTGGAGTGGGTCCTCGAAGAACACGACGAGGAGAGCGGCTTTACGACCTGAATCGGGTCCCGTCGTCGCTCTCTCGGGTCGCTCTCCCGCGACAGCGGGGCGCGTCACTGTTTTCCTGCCGGCCACGCTACGACACCCGTGACTGACGTTCGCCGGGACGCTATCGCCGCCGCCTGCTGTGGCGTGCTCTTGGTGGGGATACTCGCCGTCACCGACGCAGTCGACGAGCTGGCGAAGCCGGTCGCGGCCGCCCTCGGCGTCTTCGGTGCCGTCGTCGTCGAGGGGGCGTTTCTCGCAGACACGCCGGTCGCCGACTGGTGGACGCGTCCCTGGGTTCGGATCGCCAGCGCGCTCGCGCTCCTGGGGAGCGCTCTCGGAGCGTCGCTCGTCGTCGGCCCCGTCGTCGTCGCCGCGGCGTGCTGGGGGCTCGTGACCTATTTCGTCTTTCTCGCGCTGGCTGTCTCTGGGTACTGGCCGTGACAGACCCGAGATAGCTGCAGAGCGAGGCCGTGACGGTCAGTGTGTCAGCAGGAGCAGTTGGTCGTCGGTCCGGACGACACAGAACGGTCCCTCGGGGTCGCCGAACGTGTTCTCGCGGCGCTCGGAGACGAACAGGCGGTCGAACTCCCGGTCACAGGCCGGGCACAGGAACCCCTCCCTGTTGGCGAGGTGGGTCGTCTCGCGGTCGTCTCGCAGGAGTTTCAGCCCGTGGCGGTAGTCGTGGACGTCGAAACTCCCGCTGACGTCGAGCGTCTCCATACCCGCTACAGGGCCGACGTCGGCTTGAAATCCCCGGCCAGTGGGACGGCGCGACGAACGAGCGATATCACTCGGCGGGCTCCAGTCTGGTCCGATAGCTACACGGGGGCGGGGAGTCAATCGCCGCCGATGCGACGACAACCGTGGGTTCGGACGGTGGCGCGTGTCGGAGTCTTCGTGCTCGCGCTGGCGACGCTGGCCGGGACAGCACTCGCCCACGGGGGGTCGCTGGGCGGCGCCGCCCGCCCGCCGCTGTCGGTGCCGGCCTGGCTGGTCGCCGGAACGGCCGGAGTCGCACTGGGCGTCTCCGCCATCGTGACGACCCGGTCGACCAGCCGTGTCGTCACCGCCGCACGTCCGACGCTGGGACGGCACGTCCCCGTTCCCGGCCAGCGCGCGCTGGTACTCGTGGCGAACGCACTGGGTGTCGTCACCCTCGCGGGGGTGGTCGTCGTCGGCTATCTCGGGCCAGCAGACCCGCTCTCGAACGGTGCGGTCGTGGTCGTCTGGGCGGGCTGGTGGGCCGGCTTCGCGATGAGCACCTACCTCCTGGGAGATACCTGGCCGGCGCTCGACCCCTTCCGAACGCTCGCTCGACCGCTCTCCGCGCTGGGGCGGACCTACCGGTGGCAGTGGGGAGCCTGGCCTTCCGTCGCCGGTTTGCTCGCGCTCGGCTGGGTCGAGGTGGTCGGCCCGCTGGCCGACCGACCGCCGGTGCTCGCGACGGTCGTCCTCGCGTACGGGGTCGTCACCGTCGGTGGCGCGGTCGTCTACGGCACCGACGTCTGGTTCCAGGAGGTCGACCCGGTCGCGCGTGTCTTCGCTCTCTACGGGCAGGTCGCACCGCTCCGCCGTGACGACGAGGGCAGCGTCCGCTTCCGGCTGCCGGGTGCTGGGTTGACCGAGGACGTCCTCGCAGGGGCGGACGACGTCGCGTTCGTCGTCGCACTGCTGTGGGTACCGACGTTCGACGGGCTGGTGACGACGCCGCTGTGGGGGCGGTTCGCCCGTGGCGTCGTCGGGTGGGGTGTCCCGGCGCTCGTCCTCTACCCGCTCGCGCTCGCGACCGGCTTCGCCGTCTACTGGGGTCTCTACCTGGCCGCGACACGTCTCGCTCGCCGGATGACGGGGGCCGAGGTCGGCGTTCCGACGCTGGCCCGTCGATTCGCGCCGGGGTTGCTGGCTCTCGCCGCCGGCTACCACTTCGCACACGTCTTCGATTTCTTCCTGTCGCTCGTCCCGGCGCTGGTGCTTGCGGTGATAGCTCCCTTCGCCACAGTCGACCCCGGAATCCTGGTCGTGCCGGACTGGTTCGGCTGGGTCGCCGTCGGGGCTGTCCTCACGGGTCACGTCCTCGCGGTGCTGGGTATCCGGACGACGGCGTTCGAACTGTTCCCCGAGCGCGACCAGGCCGTCCGGTGTCAGTATCCCGTCGCCGCCGTGATGGTCTCGTTCACGGTCGTGAGCCTCTGGGTCGTCACACGCCCGGAGTTCGCACCGCCGTTTCTCGGACCGTGACCGGACCGCGACAACGGCCGCCTCGGCAGACTGGCGGACGGAAGCGAGGAACGGTCGATGGGCGCTTGCGACCCGTAAGTTTCATGCGCGCGAGACGGTTCCGTGGGAGTATGGAACTCCGGGTCATCGAGAAGGCGGATACGGAGGTCTCGATCGAGATCGCCGGCGAGGACCACACCTTCATGAACGTGCTGAAGGGGGCGCTGCTGGAGACAGACGGTGTCACCGCCGCGACCTACGACATGAACCCCGAACAGTCGGGCGGCCAGACCGAACCGGTGTTGACGATCAAGACCGACCAGGCGACCGACGCGCTGGACGCCCTCGAAGCGGGCGCCGAACGGGTTATCCAGAAGTCTGATGACTTCGAGACCGCTTTCGAATCGGCTGCGTAAACTACCTCACCCTACTCGCTCACGGCTTCGCCGTTCGCTTCATCGAGGGTGGGGCTTTCGCGTGGACTCCCGTTCTGGCCTTCACAGGCAGGCTCATAATCGCCGTTCACGTTCAACGCCCCACGATTCAAGCGCACGTTTACGGGTGCGCCTTCGCCCGACGACTTTTGCGCCGAGCGAAGATGCTTCAGACCGATGTTTTTCGCCGCGTTGTAGTCCGCATGGGGTGCATACCCGCACTTTAAGCATTCGAACACGTCCTGGCCGTCCGAAGTCGGACGGTTGTCCTCGTGAGTGAATCCGCACTTGGAACACCGTTGGGAGGTGTAGGCAGGACTCACCTTGACGGTCGAGATGCCGACCACCTCGGCTTTGTACTCGACATACTCGAACAGCCGTCGGAACGCCCACGCGTGGAACTTCTTGGCGTTGGGCATCCGCTCACGAATCCCCGTCAGGTTTTCGAACGCAATCACGCCACAGCCGTTCTCGACGGCCTCCGTGACAAGTTCTTTCGAGACAGTGTGTAAGAAATGGTCGTAGCGACCTGTCTCGGTGCGTCCGACCGACTGGATGGTTTCGTGAGCCGCCCGCGTGCCACGCTGTTGAAGCGATCCGCGTCGCTTCTCAAACTCGCGATGCCAGTGGTTCAGCTCCGAGCCGTTCCAAAACGTACCCGTGGACGTAACGGCGACGTTTTCGATGCCGAGGTCAACGCCGAGGACTGTGCTGTGCCCGTCGTTGCCTTTGTCGGCAGTCTCGAACTCCACGTCCGCCTTTGTTCGGACGTGAAGGTAGAACTCGCTGTCTCGGTAATGGAGTTCCGCACCCGTCAGTTGATAGTCGTCGTTGAACAGGTACTCCGAGTGGGGTGTCTCGCGGCTCTCATCGGGGAGGACGTATTCGGCGGTGATGCGCCCTTCGACGGTCGAGAGCGTGGCGTGGTCGTCGTTAAACGTCGCACACCGCTTGTCATAGACGAGTGTCGGGGCAGTGAAGTGCGGCTTCCCTGCGTAGTCACCTTGCTTCCACCTAGCGACGACGCTCTGTACGGCGTCGGCGGCCTTGTTGCGAGCGTTCTGGACGAGGTTCGCTTGAAGCCGCGTCTCTGCTCGTACGTCGTCGTAGGTTTCGCGTTGAAGTTCGGCTTTACTTGTCGTCTTGTACTCGCCCTGCCACGCGTGGTCGACGACGTAGTTGGCGGCCCACAGGAACTCGGAGATGGTTTCGTGGAGGAGGTCGGCATCGCTGTCGGCCACGTCGAGCTTGAGGGGGACAGTGCGACGTACCTCCATCCGTGATTCAGATGTCGGCCAATGTTTTTATAATAATAACGGTTCGGTGGGGAGTTGGCCAGCCATCGAGCGTGGTTGGTGTAGTACCGTATCGGTTTCTTCCCCGACCTACTCGCTCACTTCGTTCGCTCCTTGAGGTTGGGGGCTCCACCTTGTATTATGCTGAATCGGCCCACCTGCTTTGCTGGCGCCGGATGTCGACATCCTCATTTCGCGGCGATACACAGTAGGAGACAGATGGACCTGGGTGACGCCGACGAGCGACTACCGCGCGTCGCAGCGACGCTCCTGCTGGCAGTGGGCGGACTGGCGTTCCTGGCCGGTATCGCCGTCTTCTTCGTCTCTCTCCCGCCGGATATCGTCGCGTCGCTCCCGGCCGATTACAGGCTTTTGCTCGCAGGACTGGCGGTCCTCGGTGGGGCTGCCCACGTCCTCGCCGGCATGTGGGTGCGCCAGCGCCGACCGCTCTTTCGGATCGCGGCGGCCACGCTCGTCGGGATGGTCCTCCTCCAGGTGAGCGCGCCGGTCGATATTCTGGTCCTCGTCGCCCTCGCAATCAGCCGTGACCAGTTCGAGGACGACGACTGGTAGCTCCCCTGCTGATAGTCGCGCCGGGTACGAACCAGGCGACCGCCTATCAGTTGCGTGTCCCTCAGGTCCGGACACCCCGGATTCGGCGCTGTCCCAGGTCAATCGTCGGCGCCGGTCCGGTCGTCGTGGTCGACGGGGACGCCGTGGGCTTCGAGTTCGGATTCGTTGTCGCCGATGCCGGTCGTGACGATCATCCGCATGCCCTGGCGGACGCTCATGTCCGTCTCGTGGATCTGCGAGTCGGGGAGCATCACGAGTCGACCGGCCGTCGGGTTCGGGCTGTTGGGCAAAAACACCGAGTAGGCCTGTTCGCCCACGACGTCGTCGATCGGTTCGCGGCCCTCGCCGGTGACGAGACCGATCGAGTAGACGTCCTCTCGGGGGTACTCGACGAGCACGACGCTCTCGTACTCGGTGTCACGGTCGACCAGCGAGGTCGCGGTCTGCTTGATGGCCGCGTAGATAGTGCTCACCAGGGGGACGAAGTTGACAGTCTTGCCCAGGTTCCCGAAGAGGTGGCGACCCACCGACCACTGTGCGAGCGCGCCGATGACGGTGAGCGTCGCGACGATGATGAGGACGGCGACGACCTGTGCGAGGACTTCGACGTTGCCGGTGTAGTTGGCCAGTCGCGTTCCGGCCACCAGGGGGTTGATGAACTGCAGCGACCAGTTGACGAGAAGTCGCAGGATGTACAGCGTGATGGCCAGCGGTGCGACCAGGATCAACCCGGCCACGAAACTATCCTTGACGCGCTGGAGTGGGCCCATACCCTTCGGAAGTCGGGCGCGATGAAAAACACTGTGGCGCCAGCACCGCCCGCTCTCTGTCGGATCCGGTCGCGACTGTCGGTGCCTACAGGGTAGTATTACGGTCGTGACTGGAGTCGCTGGAGTCCCGCTCGACCGCCGCGCGCGGCGAGTCGCACCGGTCGCACCGCCCGGTACAAGGGGGACAGCGAGTCGGGTAGGTCGACGCTCTCGACGTCGCCTTCGCTCGGGATCGTCGCGACTCGCATCGCGTACACCAGCCTGCCGGGCCAGCTATCGAGCACGCGCCACTGGTAGCTGTGCTGTTCCCAGTCTGTCGGCGGTGTCACTTCGCCTCGTAACCGGTCGATAGCTTCGGTTCCGAGTACGCGACGGTCGGGTCGGCCTCAATGGCAGAGGTGATCTCGGGCGGGAGCGTGACTTCGCGGCTGTCTTGTACGTGGAAGGTGTCCAGGTCGGGCCAAGAAAACACGGTCGTCCGTCGCTTACAGTCTTCACAGTTCGTTGGAACTTCAGGATGGGAGTCTTCGACGGCGAGGTCTGAGGAAAATCGGTGTCCAGCGAGACCGTTCGGGTCCGTGTTCCCGGCACGACAACCCTCTCACGGGAGCGGGGACGGTCACGACGATCTCGCCTGCGGTTGCGGAAGCCGTGTCAACTCGAATTGTTACGGTTTCGGGCTCCGTACCGATCCAATGTCGGGCCACTTTGTCTCCGTTATAGTGCGGATAACAATCTCCTGGGGGCTCACGTCATCTCGGCAATGAGTGGGTGGGAAGCAATGTTTCGGGAGAGGTCAGAATCGCATTCGAACACGGCCGAGGAGCAGGCTGTCGACCGGGAACTGGTCTACGAAGCGCTCAGCAACACGCGGCGCAGACACGTCATCCACTGCATCCTCCAGGCGGACGACTCGGTCGAGCTGGCTGACCTCTCCCGGTGGATCGCAGCCTGGGAGAACGATGTCGCCGTCGAAGCGGTCACGGCGAAACAGCGAAAGAGAGTGTACACCGCGCTTCGGCAAGTCCACTTGCCGAAACTCGACGAGACGGGGATCGTCGCCTTCGACCCCGACCGCGGGACGATCGAACCGACTGAAGTGACCGAGAACGTCGAGGCGTACTTGCGAGTCGTCCCGGAAGACGAGATCACTTGGAGTCGCTTCTACGTCGGACTGGGCGCTATCCTGGGAAGCGCCGCGCTGCTCGCGTGGCTCGGCCTGTTCCCGTTCAGCGAACTCCCCGGCCAGGCGTGGGGTGTCCTCTCGGGACTGGCAGTGTTGGTGACCGGCATCGCACACGTGGTCTCCGACTGTCGCCATCAGATCGGGAGTGATGGAGCGCCACCGGGTTATTGAGGCTGTGAGCTGTGGATTACCTATTATCAGTACCTCACAAAGCCGGTTAACGAGAACGTCTGCTTGCTGAGGATGTGCACTCCAAACAGCAAGCAGACAATGTAATCCACGAAGACCAACTCCTTAACTTCCTCGTCAACCGACTTGACGAGGAAGTTCCGCTCACCCTTGCTAACAACGCTGAAATCGAGGCTGAAGACATCTACGAGGACCTCGTCGGCGCGTGCGCCGACGGGACCTCGGTCTCAACGCTATGTGACTCCAGTGAGGACTCACCGCCTGCAAACACGATTCTCTACCATCTCCGGACGAAGTTCGAGCCGGAACGGCTCGAACGAGTCGCTAACACGCTCCTACGGCGAGATATCGTCGAACTCCTCCCCGAGCAGGTGGAGGTCTGCGCAGACCTCCACCTGCGACCCTACTACAGTGACGAAGACGACACAGACGGCCTCTACCACTCCGAGGCCAAGCGCGGAACCACCGCGTTCCACGCCTACGCCACACTCTACGCGCGTGTGACGAACAAACAGCACACGCTGGCGGTGCGCCGTCTCGAAGACGGAAACACCGCCAGCAGCATCCTCGCTGAGTTTCTTGGAGTGCTCGACGGCCTTGACACCGAGGTCAAGGCCGTCTACCTCGATCGCGGATTCTACGACAGCAAGTGTCTCACGTTGCTTCAAGCGCACGACTACGCCTACGTTATCCCGATCATCCAGTGGGGAGAGGCGATTCAGCAGGAACTCTCGGAAGGATGGAGTCGCATCATCAACCACGACCTGACAGGGAAACTCGACGGTCACAGCTGGACCGTCGAGTTTCCAGTCTACATCGACTGTACGTACCTGAATGGACGGTACGACGACCACGGCGTGGCGCGTCACGGCTACGCCGCTGACGCGCCGTTCATCGAGACACCACGCCAAGCTCGATACCACTACAGCAAACGCTTCGGTATCGAATCGAGCTATCGCTTGTCCGAGCAAGCGATAGCGACGACAACGACGCGAGACGCGACGGTGAGACTGCTGTACGTCGTGGTGAGTCTCCTCTTGCAGAATGCGTGGCGGTATCTCCACTACGAATACGTGGCGACGCCCCGCCGAGGCGGGCGTCGCCTCTGGTGGTGGCCGTACAAGGAGTTCGTCAATATGGTTCAGCGGGCCGCGTGGACGGCCCTCGCGGTGCGTCGGGCCGTCCCCGCAAACCGGCCACCTGACGACCGGTTCCACCGGTAGTCACCGACCGAGCAAGCGTCCTCGCAAGTGGCAACGCTGTCACGTCGGCGGCTGACCGCCGCCGACAGCGACAACTCCGCCTTCGATCAACGTTGCTCAACCGCTACCGTCGACTCATCACAGCAGAACAGGTGACTCAGGTCAGGCTAACTGGCGATGCTTTGTGAGGTACTGATTATTGGTATCGGAGATGCTGGCAGGACTGCCGAAACAGGGGTACCACCGAGAAGTGGTGGTCGCGACGGCCACCTTGAGACTCACTACTCTTCGTCGTCGAACGCCCAGGCGCCGTCGAACAGCGATTTGAGTGTTTCGATAGTCTCGTCGTCGTGAGCACCGGGATCCATGTGAAAGTGCGCCATCGCATCGGCGTCGGCCAGCCGGTCGGTCACGACGTGGAAGAACCGGAACGCCTGGTCCAGTTCTACGTACTGGAGCAATGCCGTTACGGAGTCGAAACAGACGACGGTCTGTCGGCCCTTGACGTTGTCGACGAGTTCATCTAGGGACTCGGTAACGCGCACGCCGAGTTTGGTCAGATTTTCCGGCGAGGAGAGCCGGTTGACCGTGACGTCCACGTCGTCTTGGCCGATGTCGTCACTGGATTTATCGAAGGTGTCTATTGACCGGGCAGAGACATCGACGTCAACGAAGGACGCACGTTCCGGTAGATTCCCGTGTCGTCGCCAGTTCACGAGGTGGTCCTCGGGCGAGCGCATTAACGTGACACAGAGTACGTGGATCTCACCTACCTCACCTCGGGTCAGCAGGCCACTGCAGGTTTTCGGATCGCTCACGGCGAACGACTGTGTGAGTACGAGAAGGCTATTCCCTGGTTCGAACGAGTCAGGCCGATTCTGTGATATTGTCCGCATCTTCCTCCCCGCTATCATAATTTCCTGTTGCCTAAATAAAACCCTTGCCTGCGTGCGACAGTAGCCCGGATCGAATCAGTATTTTCCGATACTATGATTTTACGGCCATTATCGCTTCCGCCAGTCGGGGAACAACTCTGTGACCGTGCTCGTCATGCATCCATATCCATTCCGTGACTGGCAACCAACCGACCTGTAGAGTGCAGTGACGATAGAGTTAAGTGGGCGTAACCGTCTGATTAGTGGTAAGCTCCCAACGACCGGCCCGTCGAATCCGGACAGGTTGTATCTGAATTGACGGTCGAGAAACTGCCATCCGGACCAGGGGGTGGAGGGTGCTCGAATCGATGTCCGACATAGCGTCCGAGAGGGCGGCCGTCCACAGTGATGACCCTCCATGAGTCGTTACTCGTGTGCGTGGCTGGACGCTCGTGACAACATACGGGGTCACGATGTCGGATCCTGAAGACGATCCGGGCGGTATCAGCGGGAGCGATACCGACGCGTCTGACGACCAGAGCGACGGTAGACGGCGCGTTCTGCTGTTGCTCGTGTTGCTAGTTCTTGCTCTGGTCGGTGGCGGTATCGGGACGTTCGTCTTGGACAACTCCTCCGGTCCCGAACCGGACCCTGGGACATCGATTCCGCCCGGACCGAACGCAACCGGGAACGTCTCGCTATCGACTCCAGAAGGCGTGACGTTGCTCGACACCCAAGACGTAGTCCCTGGTGACGAGGGGACCGCTCAGATCGTCCTCGGCAACGTCGGCGACATGGCGGGGTCGCTGACGATCTCGGACGTCACTGTGGAGGACGAGGAAAACAGCATCGCAGGCGCGGAGGCGGCGGTTGACGACTCGCCGGATGAGGGCGAACTCGCCGACGAGATCCGGGTCCGTCTCTCGGTCACGTATCCCGACGGCGAGACCGAACGGGTATTCGGAACTGACAGCTTCGTCCCGCTGTCATCACTTGAATCTGGGAACCGGGTCGTCAGTGAGGCGCTTGAACCCGGTGAGGAGGCCGTCGTCGTCTTCGACTGGCGACTCCCGTCCGATGTCGGCAACGTGGTCCAGAGCGACACCGCTCAATTCGACGTGCTGTTCACGCTCCGGGCACCGAACGCGACCGCGACCACTGACGGGTAGCCTAGAAGCGTCTCAGGCGAAGAGGAGGCCGAGATTGTGGAGCGTCATGTACGCGCCGACGAGCGCCAGCAACAGCGGCGGTGCGTAGAACATGAGTCGGTCGTCGTCGCCGACGCCGGCCCAGAGACTGACGCCGATACAGGTGTAGATGACCAGCAGCTTGAGTCCGAGAAAGCCGCCGCCGCCGAAGGCCATGATCGCCTGCCGGATGACGGGATTGGCCTCCGTGTGGAGGTCGCTGAAGTAGACGATCGCGATCGTCGTCACCACGTCGCCGACCCCGTAGGTTGCCAGTGCCAACAGCCACACCCGCGAGAACGACACCTCGTCGAACGAGGTTCCCTCCAGTGTGTACCAGTCGGCCTGTGCCGTTGCCATGTTGAGACAGGGGCGCTGACGGTACAAATAGTCACCCATGTCGTTATCAAATATGAATTTAGGGCCTATATGAGTTAGTAATGTGTAGTTAAAATCCACAATGTCGGGTAAAAACCGGAAACTGGATTGCAAGGGTAGTTATCCCTTTTCGATCTTAGCGCGCTGTTCGAGATTCCAGCCGGTAACTGGACGGCGGTACTCGACGGTATCAGGCCGAACGCAGAGGCCTATCGAGTACCGGAGCCTGCATAGGCCGTGCCGGCGTTCCGACGACGGTCACGTCCGGTCGGGATGCGAGCGGCTGGCGGTCGTGACGGGTGATTTCGTCTACCGGGCGGATACACTCATCGTTCGAGCGTTGTCACACGTCGCTGCGCTACTGCCGTGTTCGAGTCCGGTGACGACGATGTCCGATTGGGGAGCGACGATCCGATTCGTATCGACGCCCCCATTCAAGTCGACGCCACAGGCAGAGCAGCGGACTCGCTGGAACGTCTGACCGACAACAGACGGGTGTGGCTCAGGACCTCAGGAATCTCACGGCCAGGATTTTGAACTCCCGCCGTCGGCGACGTCCTCGAGCGTTCCCGAATCTATCGGGAAGGTGATTCCGTTGCGGTTCTCCAGGACGATAACGGTGATCTCGTACAGGTCCCCTTCGGTGCCGCCCGCACTGTACGTTACGGTCCCGCTGGTCTTGGTATCGCCAGTCGTCTTCGTCTCCGTTGCGGACGCTTTTTGGGTGTTCTCGAACCGGACTCGTGCTCCGCCGAACCGAGCGGTATTCGATGTCTGGTACGAGAGGCTGTAGTTCGTGTTGTTGTTCTGCGTGGTGTCCGTGAGCGTGAACGAATCCAGTGTCGGGCTGTCAGGCCGCCCCGGATCGCCGTAGCCGGCGGGGTCGTTCCCGTCAGCGACGTCGGAGATGGTGACCTCGTCGACGATCAGTCCGTTCTCGTTTTCGACTTCGACGACGATGTCGAACGGGTCGCCTCCGGTTCCTCCCTCGTTGTAGCTAAGCGTGCCGTTGGGGGTGTCGGTGCTCGTGTCGCTCACCGTCGCCCAGGAATTGTTACCGTTTTGGAAGCGTCCCCGGACAAGCCCGACGTTGTTGTCGAGATTCGTCAGTTCGTAGTAGACGGTATAGTTCCCGTTGTTGCTTTTCGTGTCGTCCTCGACGAGAATCCACTCGATCTCGGCACTGTTCTTGTTCCCGAAGTTACCGTCTCCGGTATCGTTCCCGTCTGCCGTGTCGGTGACTGTCTTCTCGATCACCGGGCTGGCGGTACCCTGCTCGAACACCGTGAAAATAAATTCGAACGTATCTCCCGAGTGCCCGCCGTAACTCGACGTCGAGACAGTGCCTTCCGGTGAGGTGCGTGAAAACGACTCTGTTTCGGCGTCTCCTCCCGGATTCGGATTATACTGTCCGTCCGGGACGTTGTCGACTGTGATCTCGATACGGTCGAAGGGGTCGACGTTCTCGACCTGGTAGGCGACCTTGAACTCCGCGTTGTTGTTTTTCGTCTGGTCGTATATCCTGTAGTCGAGGGTCGGCGTTTGACCGACCCGGATCGTGCCGCTGGCGGTCTCGGTGTCACGAAATCTCGCTACGGTCGTCGAATCGAGCAGTCGCGCGCTCCCGCCGACGGTCAGCAGTCCGCCGGCGATGAGTGTCCGCCGTGAGATGTGACTGTCTCCGCTGGATTCGCCTGCGGTATCGCGTGACTGTCCGTCTCCGTTCACGGTTGCTCACCCGTCGCTCCGTCCTCGTCATCGCTACCATCCTCGTCTCCCTCGGCCGCGGTGTGCGGTGCCCGTAGTAGGTCTCTGATCTCCGTCAGGGCCAGCACGCCTGCCGGGATCACTACCAGCAAGACGAGGCCCAGATCCGTCTCCGCGAACGTGACGACGTACCCGATCAGCGGGACGTGAAAGGCGACCCGACCGACGACCTGTTCGGGCGAAACCAGAGCCGAATCCGCTTCCTCGTTCGCGTCTCCTTTCGTCCGGAACTGTCGCTCTCCGTTCTCTTTGACGACGCCGACTATCCGGTGAGTGACTCGCTTAGCGTCGGTGCCCGTGGAACCGCGAAACGTGATGACGTCGCCCTCTGACAGCTCCACTGCCGGGACGCTCTCGACGTAGACGACGGCACCCGCATCGATAGACGGGGACATACTATCCGAGCGAACCACGAAACTGTGGTCGGCCCCGACGACTTGGGGGACGGCCGTACTGACGAACAGCCCCACGACGGCGACGATCACCAGCAGACCCAGGGCGTTCCCGAGGCGTCGCCAGTCGACGGACTCGACGGCCGGCAGGCGAGCGCTCATTCCGGGCCACCCCCGTCGGGGAACGCCCTCGGGTTACTGGGTATCATCCTGATTCAGATTGAACTCGAACGTGATATCGATCCCGTCACCCTGGAAGTCGTTGCCCACGTCTTTCAGACGGAAGCCGACGGTGAAGACCGTCCCGCTCCCCGGGTCGGCGAGGTTGATCAGGTCGTTCTGGGTCGTCTCCCCGCTGCCGTGGTCGTTCGTCGCCAGCTCGTGGAGCGTCGGGGGCGACCCGCCGCTGATCTGGCCGGTGACGTCCGCTCCGCCGTATTCGAGGCGTTGGACCTCCAGGTTCTCGGCGAGTTGCTGGGCGGTGACGTCCTGGCCGTTGTCGCTACCGTCGGACTCGGTGTAGCTCACGTCGACGTCGAGGGACCCGGCGAGACTCCCGTTGCTGACGAGCGTGACACTGTCGGTCGTCGTCTTGGTCGGTGCGAGGACCGTGCTGAACGCGAACGAACCACTGGAGTCGAAATCGAGAGCCAGCGTTCCGGCCTGGACCGTGTTGCCCGAACTCGACTCCGTATCGCTGAAGTACGCCATGGTCCCGGCGCCGGCGGCCGCTGCTGCAGCACCGACCGTGATAATTCCGCTGAGCAGTCTCCTCCGTGACACTTCTCTCGACCCGCTCACGTCAGATCACCGATCTCCGAGCGTCCCAGCGCGATGATGCGTCGCTCCCGATGCTGGCAACCATCCGACTTCGCAGTCCCGCTCGATAACGTGTCCATTGTTGTGTGACCTGTGGACGCTACGCGGACGGGACAACACCTCCCGTCGAATTGGATGTAGGTCAGGCCTGTTCAAGTTCGATCTGGAGGTCGAACTCAACGGTGTCGCCTTGGACCGCGTTATCGGTACCCGATGGCAAATTGTAGTTCAGTATCAGATACTTCGTCTCCGGCGGGTTCAGGGACTCCGTTCCGCTGACCGCGTTCGAACCGACGGCGTCGGTCAACAGTGTGTCGCTGGCGATAGCGGTCGCCTCATTCCCTGACGGCGTCACGGTGCTTCCTTGTGTTGTCCCGGCGCTTCCCCCGTAGTCCCCGCTCGACTCGACGAACGACTCGACCTCGAGGTTGTCATCGAGTTCGCCACCGGGACCGGGGTCCTCGAATTCATCTGCTGTTCCGTCCGAATCAGTGATGAGACTCGACGTCAGCGACCCGTCGCTACCGACAGTCCCGATGTTAACGTTCGTGAGTGTTCCGTCTACCGACCCTGCATTTCCGAGTTCGATAGCGATGTGACCGCTGCCTCCAGGAGCGATGTTAGTAAAATTGATTGCCGTTGCACCGCTGTCGTTCGGGTTCAGCACAAGGTCAAGTGTTCCTGCGGTAACTGTGTTCCCGTCACTTGTTTCCGTGTCGCTGAACAGCGCGAACGTCCCCGCCCCCGCGGCCGCCGCTGTTGCACCTACCGCCACTATACCACCCAGAACCCGCCGTCTATTGAGTTCGATTTTCTTATCTGTCATCTGAATACACCTGTAAGTAAGCCAGTAACTGGGACTGCATCCAGCACCTGGCCCACCACTTACTCTTTGCTTCGATATACCCTACTGGCGGGATACTTATTAACACCAGGTGGTCTTTGCTGGTTCTGAAAAAACGGCTGCGTTCAGTAAACAGATACTAGTTTCTCTACTGACCATATTCTGCACGCTCAGAATATGTATGTGAAACATGTATATATAGATTGCCTGTCTATCTAATTTCGAATGTGTGTGTGTTTGTGAATGTCTATCTCGAAGCGCGCTTCGGAGAGCCCGGTCCCACCGGACGTCTGGCCGGATCGGAACCCGTCGGTACCCGGACGACGATTGTTACATGGGGTCGACAGGTCGAACACGTAACGAACTCACATCACAAAACGTGAACGGCATTAGCCACGTTCGTGCAGTTGCATAAATACTATACTTCCTCGTTCAGAGTGGGTCGAGTCGGAAGGGTTGGGACAGATGGCGACAGTCGACAGACCTTCAAATCATCGAGAGGAACTGGGTATCGTACTGAATGTTGCCGGGTCACGAGTTGCGGCGACCGCGGCTGTCCTGTTCCTGGGCGCACCAACGGTAGCGTATTTCTCCGGTGACGCCCGGGCGCTGTTTTACGTCCACGTCGCACTGGGTGCGTTCTGGTTCGGGCTGGACTTCTTTTTCAAGTTCGTCCTCGGCCCGACACTCGACGAGGTTCCGGACGACGCGGCCGGCTCGGTCAATCAGCGCCTGGTACCGAAGATGATGGTCGTTCTGGAGCCGTTGAGTGTGGGCGTCGTCGGCTCTGGGGTCGCCCTGGCGGGCATGATGGGCTACTGGGACTCCCCCAGCGTCTGGCTGTGGGGTGCGCTCGGTATCGCGGTCCTCATGCTGGTCATCGGGTTCGGCCCGATCCACCTGCTGACGACCCGGATGGGTGTCGAACTCTCGATGCCCGAACCCGACCAGGACCGCCTCGACGAACTGTTCGGGAAGACGATGAAGTGGGGCCTCGTTCAGACCATCCTCATGGTGTTGATCGTCGCGATGATGACCGGGATCCGCTGGCAGATCTGACACACGATGGACTGCGACGCTACCCCTACCCCTACCGTCGGGACTTCCCCGTTCTGGACCGTGAGATCGGTGAATCCGAGCTGGTCTACTCCGACAACGCTACGACGACCCAGACCCCCGAGGCGGTTCACCCAGCACGTGGATCGATCGATTCGGGTAACGTGATATCTGAACGATTAAAGCATCGCGTTGCAGTCCCTACACTGTAAGCACGTGTAGACTCGGTTGATCCGAGTCGATATTGTCTCTCATTCAATATTTTGGATCTCTTTCAGCAGGGCTTCGAGCCGGTCCTCTGGAGGGGATCTGTCGGTGAATACGACCTGCTCGTAGATCTCGACTAATTCACTAACAGTGTCCACAGTTTCCGGTGCCAGGCTACTTTCTCGACAGTCCGAGAAGAACTCCCAGTGAGTCGCAGCGGGGTCGGTCCCCAACCGGTCACCGAGTGTCTTCCTGACTGACTGATAGGCGAGTTCGACAGCAGCCTCCGACCGCCCGTCAGCGAGTAGGGACTTGACATGCGAGAGTCCCGGGATATCCTTGTTCCTGCTTTCGTCGGACGCCGCCCGTGACTGCGGACTGCGACCGCCCTTCCTGTCGTCGTTTGTTGTCCGTCGCCGTCGAACTAGCAGTACCGGCAGCCCGACAACTGTGAGGACCACTGCCAGCACCACCACTGGCTGGTTCGCGACGACCCCGCGTATCGCTTCGAAGATGCCGGTTTCGGCGCCGTTTCCGGTGCCCGTACCGTCCGCGCGCACGGCTCTGATCTCCCGGGTGACCGACGACGATCGGAGGTTCGTCCCCGCCCCGTCGAACGCCGCCGAGGCGAGTATCGTCCCATCCGTCGCCGGCAACTCGCCCGCGCTGATGGCGATCGAGAAACCGCCGCTTCCGTTCGTCTCCACGGATCTGTCGATCGTCTCCCCGACGGTGAGTCGGACGGTCTGTCCAGGGACGGCGTCCCCATCGTTCGTCAGCAACTGGCCCGAAAGCCGCAGATTCTCACCCTCGATGTCGTTTCGAAGCGTCAGCGTCGTCTCGGTCTCGCGGATCGAAACCGTCGTACTCTCCGGGGCCGCCACGATGGCGCGGTTTTCGAGTGCTAGCGTGACGTTCACTCGCCGGTTGCCGCTCGCGATCGAGGCCGGGACTGTCCGATTGAGCGTCCCGGTGCCCGTCGCGTTCGTCCGCTCATCGTCCAGTCGAAGTCCCTCGATCTCACCAGCCACCGGGACGCCGGCGACCGGCTCGCCGTCGACTGTGAGTCGCGTCCCCACTTCGAGGTCGTCGCCGAACCCGACGGGGTCCGTGACCGGCTGCACCTCGAGTGTCGCTTCCACCTGTTCTACATCGACCTCGACTGTCTCGCTGGAGCCGAGATACACGGATTCATTCCGTGGGAGATAGCGAACCCGCAACTCGGTCGCATTGGACGGTAGCGTACGCGGTCTATATCGCAACGAGAACCGGCCGTCGCCGTCTGTTCGCACCTGTACGGTCCTCGTGTGCACCTGCAGGGATACTTCCCGGTTCGTGACTGGTTCACCGGTCTCCGTCGCCAGTTGTCCACGAGCAACCAGCGGATCCCGGTAGGATATCGCCCTCGACTCGGTCGTGACAGACAGTTTGGTTCGAACGAAGACGGTCGATTCGACCCGCGCCTGTCTCGACGAGACGTTCACAGACAGGTTACGTACCGCTCTCCGAGCCTCGACGAGTTCTGCTCCGGTACTCGTTTCGATCTGTGTGTAATCGTCCTGCAGGGATTCGTTGAGCCGTCTGACTCGTTCGCCCTGACGCTGAAGCTCGCGAGCGTAGCGGCGGGCGGCGGTCTCGTTTCCGTTTTCTCGTGCTTCTCGATAGTCCCCGTACGTTCGTTCGTACTCCTGTATCGCTCTCGAAAAATTTCGCTGAGTGCGTTGTGTCTCCCCGAGTGTAGTCCCGAGATCGTTGTCCTCGTCGGTATCGGTGTCGCCGATGACGTCGACCAGTTGGGCCAGCCGGGAGTCGTAGTCATCGCCGATGATTGATCGCCCCCGTTCGTATTGGCCTTCACTGATCTGTATTGCACTGTCCCCGAGTCTGTTCGCGAGTTCACGACCGAGCCAGCCGCGCACCGCAGTGAGATCTCCGTCCTCCGAGACGTTGTTCGGATTCGAGTGGTGGCTGGTCGAGTTGTTCTCCGGCGTCTGCAAGGTGTTCGATACGTTCGGCGATAGAGGAGGTTCGGTTTTATCGGCCGTCACCGCCGCGGTTGGGGGGACGACAGCTGTCGCGAGGAGGCATCCCACGACTACCAGCGTCACCGTTCGGGCTCGGCCTGCCATCCGTATGGTAGGCGGTCATCGAAGAGATGTATATCAGTGTCGCTTGATATCGATTCGAAGGGTTGATACAAGAGCGCACATTTCGGTCCAGATCAATGACGCACTCTCCTGATCGGTGGACGGAATCCGTACTTTCGATCAGGCAAGCGCTTGGGTGTGGAACGATAGCAGAGGGCAGGTTGGGTGAGCCATGAGCCAGGCACCGGTGGACCGACTCGAATCGACGACGGATATCGAAAAGCGCGAGGACGAGACAGTCCGCGAATACGTCGACCGTATCGGTCGAAACCACGACATCGACCCCGAAGTCGTCGAGCACGCCCTTACCTATATTACCGAGTGGCACTACTCCGAGACTCCACCCGAAGACGACGACGCCTTCCGAAGTCTGCTGGTCGAAGTCAGCGATGGTACCGAGGAGCGTGACGGAGTCCTCACCTCTGTCGACGATGGGTCATCTGAAACCGATGGAGCGACTGATTCTGACGTCGATGAGAGAGACGAGGAGTCTGACGACTCGATCGAACCGGACAGTCACGGTGGAACCGAAGACGACTCGAAGGCTGTCGCGCGGACAGAAGCCGACGACTACGGTGAAGGGGAATCCGAATCCAAATCCGGGCCCACGTCCGGACAGCAGACCGGGATGAAACAACGTTCCGTCTCCGCGACGAGAGACTCAGCCCTCAGTGATGGCGCCGAGAACGGTGAGACACTCTTCCAGGACGGCGAACAGACGGAGAGCGCAGACCAACTGTCCTCCGCGACGACCGAGGAGAGCGCGACACAGGGATTCAAAACCGGTATTCAGGGCAAAGAACCGAGGAAACTGCTCGTCAGGTTCGTTCTCATCGTCGCAACGGCACCAGTGATCGGATCGATGATGGCTCGTGCGTGGGTTCCTGGCAACGTCCTTTACGAGGAGAGCCGGGCGCTGTTGACTCGGATATTGGGTCTTACAGGGTCCGCGGCGGTCGACTTGGTTGCGGTATTCGTCGGCGGCTTCTATCTCGCTTTGCTCGTCCTGTTCCTGTTCGACGTGAAGAAACGCGTCCAGGCAGTGTTGCTCTCGCTGGGTACCGGATTGGCATGTGGGGCCGTCGCTATCGCAGGTGTCTTCTTTCCGGCGCTTGCGGTCACGCCGCTCAACGGGTTCAGTTTTCTCCTCGGCTTCGCCGCCGGGCTCACCCTCGAACTCCAGCAACTGGTTGCAATCGACTTCGAGACGAGTTCGTTCCGCCGGCCGACACTCGAGAACGGCACGCTCCCGGAATTCAGAAACGCTGCGACGGTCCTGTTCGGAATTCTGGCGATCGTTGTCGTCGCCACGCTCGGGCAAGTGGTACTCGCGGACGTAGTGACCGTATTCGATCTCCCGGCTAGTGGTGTCTTTTTGATATTGCTCTATCAGTTTGTCCAGTATGAATCCGAGACGAGTTACATGACGCTTGGGCCTGCCCGTTCGGGTAAGAGCATGCTCATGCTCGGGTTGTGTCTCGAACTGTTACGAAACGCCGAGACGTATCCCGACCCCAACGATTACCTGCAGCAGTCGCTCGAACGGGCGAGCAACCTCCAGCCCGGTACCGAACAGTGGCCTATTCCGTCGACCGCCCATGACGAGGTGCGAGCGGCTTCATTCGAAGTGATTGCGGGCTATTACTTTCCGCGACGGCTGGAGCTGACGGCACTCGACTATGCCGGCCAGCACCTGGGCCGCGTCGCAGAGTTGTTCGAAACTGACGCGAAACCAGATGATGATGACGGTGTTCCCGGACAGGTTGCCGACTGGATCGTCTCCGCCGATACGTTGTTTTTCATCCTTGACGTCGAACGGCTCGTGTTTCCCGAAGAGTTCCAGGAAGCTGGCGTCACCGAGGAGACGAACGTCTCGTGGGGGCTCGAACATTACGAGACTATCCTCGACCACATGAACCCTGAAGACGTGGTCGTTATTGCCACTAAATGTGATATTCTCATAGATCAAGGCATCGTCGATCCACCGTCCGAGTACAGTTCGTTCGACGCGTTTGGAGACGACATCACCGAATACTTCCTCTCACGCCCGGACGTCCGCGAACTCATGGGCACGACGGGTGCATCGGCGATACAGCCGGTCTACTTCCAGACGAGAAAGCGAGACGGAGAGTACGTACCTCGATTGGACGCCGATGGGAACTTGATCCCAGTCGGATATACCCAACTCATCGACGAAATCCGGAGTCGACAGTAGCATGTCTGGATTCGCCGTCTACTCTTCAGAGTTCGACCCGCAACGCCTCTACTCTCACGGTGACCCCGACATCGATATTGACAGGGTTGCTCGCGCAGTTCGATATGGGGATCAACCGCTGGCGTTTGTCGTCAACTTCGAAGAGAACGTGCTTTGCTGGTCGTTCAAAGGTAAGCGTCGGACGACGTCTTCACGCACCGGCTACTTCATCGCGGTCTATCGCGGTGAGGACCTGTTTCGGGGATTTGCCGCCGAGTTACGTCGTCTTCACGAGACAGACGAGTGGGCGATTCCACACACTGGCGACCCGCGATGGGACATCGGGTTCGACGCCTGGCGGATCCAGCCAAAAGTCCCTGAACTGAGCGAGATGCGATTCGACCGTCTCGCCGACCGTCTGGGGGGTATTGAAGGCGATGGCCCGGTCGAATTCGGGGTGCGGACGCATCTGAGCGCCCTTCAGATCGTGCGAGCACTCGAGGAACGGGGTATCGATTGTACGGTCGCTATCGGCGCCGACGGCGATTCTGAGACACTTACGGACGTTGATCTCCTTCTCTATCCGGGGACGAAGACTGACTTTGATCCGCGGTCGATCCGGGCAGCTGGATTCGTCGATCGTTCGAACTCTGGTTCGTCGACGACGGATGCTCTGTTCGGCGAGTCGAGCGCCCCAGGTGGAGATGGCAGCCTCTGGACTCGTCTCACGGTCGCCGCGTCGCTAGTTGCGCTGGGTTTCGCGACTATCTCGTTTGTCACGCCCACCCCGGTTCGACCGATCACCGGACTAGCAACCGTCGGTGGCCTGGTTGGGTCGATCGCTGGTTTCGTCGTCGGGCAGGCGATTCGGGAGGGTGATTCGGTCTCGACGGTCGGCGGTGCCGACTCTGGATCGCTATTCACTGGATCGGGTTCGAGTCCGGGTGACCCGGTCGAACTGGTTCGATCGGCACTCTCGGCCGATCGAGACCGTCTGCTGTTCGTCGTTTCCTTGGGGACGGTAGCTGGCTTCGCGTTCCCCCGCGTCATGTGGGAAGTCGGACTTCTGATGGGTAGTGATGGCTTCCCGTTCGGATCAATCGCTACCATTAGCGGAGCGGTCCCGACTGCGGTGTTCTATGTCGTGATCATTTCCGTGCTCGCCGGTGTCCTAACAGTTGTGAACAGAGGCAGCGGTGACATTCGACTTAACAACTCTCTCGTTCGCTCGTTTCTTCTCGGCTTCATCTTGTATGCGGGCGTGCTTGCTCTGAGCACAGGTCTCGCAGGTGTGCTCTGGTTTCGGATCATCCCCTCGGCTTCGGTGTAGCAACGACCCATCTGCTCTCGCTGAGAATACGTTTCCATTCTGCCAGTGTCTGTCAGGCCGAGGGGATGACGCGAAACCAGACGGTGGCCGCGAGCCCCGTTGCGAGAACGAGCACGACTGCGTAGATGACAAATCCCGATAGGAGTGCAGTGAATCGACGCCCGTCGAGTCGCGCGTCGTGTCGACGCAGTCGCAGGTTGACTAGCACGACACAGACGATGAAGAGCACGGCGACGTAGAGTCCGACCGATGCTACGCCATAGCGAAGCCACGTGATGGGGCCCCATGGGAACCCGTCATAGCCGAGGGTCGTCCCGAGTTCCCAGAAGAGACGCGGGTAGCCAAACCCCAGTGCTGTCCCGTAGCCGACTATGATCACTGTCTGTCGACGGGCACTCCACAGCAGTTTGCGAAGCGTTTCGCGGTAGCTGGGTCCGTCGCCATCGTCAAGGCGTGCCCACTCGCGGACGCCGATGCCCAGGGTGGATCCGACGAGGCCGCCGATCGTCGCCAGTCCGGTGACCGGGTGGACCGGCGTCGGTGAGACAAAGGAGTATACGGCGAATCCAACTAGAACGACCACGAGTAAACCGGCGACAACACTCGCGACGTCTCCCTCCTCGGATCCTTCAGAGACCGGTTCTCCGGTCTTTGGATCTAGGATTGCCAGTGCTCTCAATGCCGCACGTTCGTGGGGTTCGTTCGTTTTGGTAGTTCCGAGCATACGATTCAGTGCACCCGTGGCGAAGAGATACGTTGCGAGGAAGCCGCTGACGAAGTACCACGGCTTGAGACGGACGTGCAAACAGGCGGTAAATTCGGGTGAGCAGAGCGCACTATCGAAGATTCCGAAGGTAAAAAGCAAGACTGCGAGCGTGAGTGTCATCGTCGTTCGCGGCCGTCGACTGGCTGCCATACCGGCGAGGACGACCCCGACGGCGGCACCGAGTACAAACGTGTGTACCTCGAGTGGCTGGTTGAACAGCGTGCTCAGCCAGTCGTCGACCCCCCACGACTCATACCACCACCCCGGCGTCTGGAGAAAGCTGTCGACGATAGGGGACCTCATCATCACGTACCGGTACTGGCGAACACAATAATGTCTGGGTTGGATCCGGGCAGACTCTGATCGACTGGGCCACACCCCTATCCGGGCGAGTCAAACGAGAGTTCCCCAACGTGTCGCCGGTTCTCTCTGAATGCAGGTTCGAACCTCGAACACCTCGCTTGGCGGAGATCCGGTGGTCGGGTTTCCTCTCGTTCACGCGGAGACAGAGGGGGGTCAATCGCGATCTGTCTTCCAGTTCATCTGTCCGAATCTTTCCGGAACCTGTTCTACGAAAGCAACCGTGGCCGCATGAGACGTTACGACCCCTGTCAGGAAATACCACGGTTTGAGTCGGAGATGTCGACACGCTGAATATGACTCTTGGCATATTCGTGTGTGGCTCACTCCGCCAAAAACGGCGAGAACGACCAGGAGTGCCCCCAGCGTCGCCACGTACGGGTGATGTCTGGACATCACGCTCCCGAGCAGGAGTCCCACGAGCACTCCGAGGAGGAGCGCGTGAACTTCGATCGGCTGGTTCAGTATCGTCCCGATCCACTCCTCGAGCTCCCATGACTCGTACCACCAGTCGGGTGCTCCTGAGCGCACGCCAGTGAGTCCGGTTCACGCGTCTGAAACTATACGTACCTTATCGAGTGCGAAGACGAGTAAGGTCTCGATGAACCCCAGACCATTCAGGCAGCGATGGCACCCCCGCGCCGTGAACGGCGAGATTCTCTCGCTGAAAGAAGAAAGCAGAACTGCTCAAGCCGGCCGAACCCAGCGCCTCTCCATCGGGGAGGCAGGCCCCACCAGTACCACACGCTTTTCGAGGCTTGCCGTTTTGGCAATTCTGGTGGTAGTCGGTGAATTTTGGCCATCGGCTGGATTCGTCGTCTGACGAAGTGGTCAAACGGCTCAGCAGTCGCTGACCCGTTCTAGTGCCTCTGACCCAGCGTCGCGTTTCCGGTTGGCTCTCCGTCGTTCGCCATCGTTCCCGGCTTCGCTGGCAGCCCGGAAGTGCTCGACTGCAGTCCGGAGGTGTCCAACTCGACAGAGCGCTCGGGCGAACTCCGCCTCGAACGCACCCTGGGCGGGATCACGGCCCTCGGTGAACGTTTCATCTGCTTCGTCGATCGTCTCGCTCGCCGCCTCAAAGTCATTCGTCGCCGACGTGAATTCCCGATCTTCTAAGTGATCGATCCCGCCGGCGATCTGCTCCCGGCCGGTGACGACGCCTGCATAGCCCTCACTCAGTGCCGTGACCGCTCGCGTCCGTCGAAGCGCGCGGTCGAACGTCGGACTGAAGAGCAGATCGTCGGCCTGCGCTCTCTCTTCGAACGTTGTCTCTGCCGTCCGACTCGTCTCACTGGCCCGTTCGAATGCCGCCGTCGCCGAACCGTAATCTCCGTCGAGAAACGCGGTTTCGCCAGTCAATAGGTGCTCGCGGGCGTCAAGCAGGGTCAGGTAGCCGTCCGCGAGGCTTTCCGTGGCACTCGCCCGTGTACGTGCTGTTTCGAATTTGGGTGCAAAGACGGATCCGGACGCCTCCTGTCCGGTGGCGAACCTTTCGTCAGCAGCCATGGCGTCGTCGTTCGCCCTCCGGAGCGTCTCCCGTGCGGCGTCGAACTCGTCGGCCTCGAACTGCGATTCGACGGTCCCGATCCGGTCGTGGGCGTCGAGAAGCGCCAGATATCCGGTCGCGAGCGAGTCGAGTGCCTGTGCCCGACTCCGGGCTGTCTCGAACTCGGAATTGAATTCTTCGGGGAGAATCGCGGCCCCGTCGTCGAAACCACTCAGTGCGGTCGCCGCGCGGTCGTGACCGTCTGTGAGTGCCGTCCGTGCTTCCTCATACGCATCTTCTTCGATTGATTGCTCTGCAGCGATAACGCGCTCTCGACCGCCGAGCAGCGACATGTATCCGGCTGCCAGGTGGGTGAGAGACCGGCTCCGATCCTCCCCGTACTTAATGTCAGAGACGACCGATTCCGCCGCGCGGCTGAGAGCATCCGCAAACGCCGTCGCGGAGCCGGCGAACGACTCCCGGGCAGTCGCGAATGCGGTTCGAGCGTCATCGAACCGTCCTGTGTCGATGCGGTTCTGTGCCGTCTGGAGGGCGTCGACGCCAGCTACTTGCCCGTCGTAGCCGGTCGCGAGACCGTCGACACCGATGACGAATCCGCTCAGCGTGTCCAGCCCATCCTGCATTGCTTCGTACTGCGCACCGAGCTCGCGGAGTCGGCCGCCATCAGCAGCTTCGAGGGCAGTTTCGGCTTCATCGTGTGCTTCGACGGCTGCCGAGCTGGCGGTAGTGGCTTCGTCGAGAGTCGTCGCCGCGGTGTCGGTGTCTACTCGATCGGTGTCGAGGGTTTCGCGAGCCGTTCGGAGTCGATCGCTCGCGGTTACGAGACGGTCAACGGCGGTGACCGTGCCTTCGACCGCGGTTGCGTACGAACGGACGACCTCGATATCGGCGTTCACATCGTCGCTGCTCGGGTTTGTTTCGGCAGTGTGAATCGCTTCACGTGCGCGCGCAATTCGGTCTTGGGGCCCAGACGCATCGAAGGTCGCCTCGCGGGGGTTTTCGCTGGACTGGAACGAGCTGACCGAGAGCGCTGCGGTATTGAGCTGGCCCACCGCGACCCTGAGATGGTCACTCGTGTCGGGCTGATAGTCTGTTTCAACGGGTGTCGACTCGCCCTGCAGCGCGGCACAGCCCGCAAACCCGACACTCATCACAAGTCCCGCAGTTCGGAGGAACGCTCGCCGACCCATACGGCAGTCGGACGAACGCGAACGGTTAATGCCCACGGTCCCGGCTATCACCGCTGAGAATACTCGCGGTACGTTTTTTACGTCTCAGTGTCCGAATCGGAGTGATGCCGACGGAGGACGCGGACAACGATGCCGAAGTCGTGGATGCTGACGACGCCACCGACGTAGAGACCGAAGACGGTGAAGACGGGTCTGTCCGTGCCCAGGTCAGTGCGTGGTTTCAGTGCTGGCGCGTCCGCATTGGCGAGTGGTCACTCCGTCAGCGAGTCTTCCGTGGTGGGGGTGCGACCGTTTTTATCGCTCTGGTTGTGCTGGTCGCGGTGCTACCGGGCAGCGTCCTCGGGCTCGTAGTCAACGATACCGCGACCTTCTCGGCGGCGCCGGCTGCACCCGACAAGGGGACTGTCGCGGAGGTGGGTTACGAATCACAGTCCGCGGAGACAGTGACCGTCGAGCGGCAGGTCAGTGTGGTTGGGCAGGAGCGAACGATCGCGGTTCGAAACCACCAACGCGTCTACCGACGAAACGTGACCGTCCAGAACGAGACGTATCTCCAAGGGCTGTTCGTGACCGTCTCGACGCCAGCAGTGCGGATCGCGGGCGACGCGCGCAATCCGATCGCTGACTCGTCTCACCGGGATGTCCTTGAGCGCTTTGGAGGCCAGCTGGTTGACGACACTGGCAATCTATCGTTCGAGCGTTTGGGAGAGGAGTCGGCGACTATCGATGGGCAGGCATCGAAAGTGTCTGTGTTCCGGACATCCGTGACCCTTGGTGAGACCGCACGGGACGTGGCGGTGTACGTGGGAAGTGTTCGGTCGGAGGGAGACATCGTGATCGTCTTTGGTATCCATCCGATGGCGTTCCCTGGCCAGCACGTGTCGCTGTTCGAGTTACTGTATTCCGTTTCGCATCCACGTTCGGAGTCAGTGTAGTTTTCTTGGGTAACGATCGGTGTGATTTCGAGGCGAAGTCGCTTGATCTCCGCCGGAGGCGGAGGACTGCGCTATCGGCTTGTATCTAAACAAAAAGCAGCGCGAGTTCCCCGCCCCACCGTGGGCGGGGGTGAAGCGCGTCACTCCGGCGCGTGTTCCGTCTCCTCGATATACCGTTCAACCACCTTTTCAGACACTGCGCCCGTCGTTCCCACGTAACTGACTGTCTCGACGCTTGGGAGTCAAGCACCGCCTACCAGACGACGGTCTGCTTCGAATCTATCTCGACGCTGTTCCAGTACGCCGACCGGCAGCAGGTATTCAAATTCCTGTACGCCCTCATCGATCATCTTGCAGCCTCCAGTTGTATTTCCCACTGTCATATGGACCCAGAGGCACATGAGGAGGAGACACTTGGGATAATCACGGAGTTGTTCGACGTAGTGTGTGAATACGAGGAGGACGGATGGACGTTCCAGCGACGATGATCTCGTCACAGACCGAAATTCAGTGAGTCGTGAGGCGGTTGGGACTCGCTGTTCGTCGCTACGTTTTCCCTGCCTTCACAGCACCCGAAATTGGTATGTCGAGGGAAGAAAGCGCGCTTATGTGAGGCGGTGCAGGGCGCTAAAACCTCGCCGTTTACGGCGAGGATACAGCGCCCGTCAGCGTCTACTTTCACTGTGCGCCGAGGGTTCACATCCCTTCACGATGTCCGAAGGGATGTGCGTGGAAAACTGGCAGTTGACTCGGTGTTTGCCTCACCAAAACGTAAGCCGACCACGCCGACTGTCATAAAACAACCAGGTAACTCGAGGCCTCTGGCGGGTACAAGTATCGGCTTCGTGGCAGAGCCAGTGGCCGACAGTCCACGAACCGTAGATTCCCACCCATCCGAATCGACGGGAGTAACATAAGAACCTCGGGAAGCGTCGCCCTTTAGGGCGGCGAGGATGTCACAAATAAATACCTAAATATGTGAAACATAGATGGAGGATGTGATTCGCACCGTCAAAGTCAAGTCGATCTGTCTGACCACGTCTGGTACCGAACACGGAAGGAAATAACAACTAGCAACCAGTTTGGGCCGGCGTGACGAGTTACAGACCCCACTTCTTTGAGGACTTTGACGAGGGACAGACCTTCGAGACGCCGGGCAGGACGCTCTCGCAGGCGTTCGTCGACCAGTACGCGATGGTCTCGGGCGACTGGGCCGAGCATCACACGAACCAGGAGTACGCGGAAGAGACGATTTACGGTGACCGGATCGCACACGGTTTCCTGGTGTTTTCGGTCGGCACTGGATTGCTGTATCAGACTGGCGTCTTCTCCCGGACGCTCACCGCAGTGACCGAGGTATCAGTCAAATTCCCGAACGCGACTTACGTCGGAGACACGATCTCCGGGGAGTTCGAAATCACACATACGAGTTCGGACGCTCCGTTCGATAGTGTCGGGACCATCGGGATCAAAGGCAAAATGATGAACCAAAACGATGCACTGGTCTGTCTCACCGAGGCGGAATTCCTGGTTAAGCGCGAGTGAACGCGGCCCAGGTGTCCGGCCAGCACCGATCGGTCGACCCGGAGAGGGAACACTCGACCCCGCTTCCGGAGGCACGAACTGATTATACAAATCACTTCTCCGAAGCGGTGGACGGGATTGTCTCGACCCATCTGCACACAGGGTTTTCCAGATGATATATAGTGATTGTCCTTTGTGATATTGCACGACTGGACAGTGTGGCTTTCGCCTCGCAGCAAGATGGTGAGACAGATGAAACGGGTCAGTTCAAATGTCGGCAGCGATCCGCCACAGCGTGGTGCTCAGCGATCTCGAATCGGATGTGATGTGAGTGTGGGTCCGAAGTTATTTCAATTTTTCAACGGTATTCCGGGGTATGGGTATCCGTGGGATCGTCGCCCGACTGCTGTCCGGTGACGGGACAGTCGTCGTCATCGAGTGTCGCCGGTGTGGGGCTAGCGTGGGTCCTGAGACGGAACGCTGCCCCGAATGCGGTGGGACAGAATTCAGTCAGTACGAACTTTGATATCCTCTCCGCCCTGAAGCGCGGGGTTTTAGGCTTGAATCTTCGATAAAAAGTGAACCCTCTCGTTCACGTACTCAGCGAACCCGAAGCAGTCGTTCGGGTGCCGCCGCACAGTTGTTCCGTTTCCGGGGGTGTGGAAGGCAGTACAGCGGAGAAAAACACATCCGCTCGGAACGTTGCTCTTCGCCGCTGTGGCTCCGTGGACAGATCCCTGACGTGCTGGTTCGACTGTGAACTCCGCGGGAGAACCCTCGAACTGTTCGGTATCGCCCGGACCGGGGGTCGCAGTAGGTAGACGACATCACGGTCGGTGTGGGGTTCGTGGTCGAGGTCAAACGCGGGCTCCGTGTTCGTCACGTCCTACTCGCTCGATTTGGTGCCATGGTTTCTGTCGACGTGTCCGATTCGAGTGGGTCCTGTGTCGATCCGACGACGTGGGTGGACGCGACTGTCTTCCCGTTCGGAGGTGAATTCGTAGACGACCGACGGCGAGTCGTATTGGTCCTCCTAAGGTTCGAAGGGGAATCGTGATACTCGTCGGGATGTTCCCGATAGTGATCCCCGGTCAGCGTGTGTCGCGGTTCACGTCGCTGTACACGGGTTACCCATCCGGCGTGAGACGTGCCGGGACGGGGGAGTATAGGGCGATTACTGACGTCCAAGGGGGGCGAAACCGTGGTGGGGGTGGGAAGTGAGTGGGACGGGCAGTCGATTCCACGGTTTCGATCTGGCAATCGGATCCGTCGAGTGGATCAGACCACCCACCACACCAGCACCGGGGCAGGCTATCGGTGTTGTGTGGGTGGCATCGGATGCATACTACCGACGTAATAAAAATCTCCCGCTAGGTTCAATTGATACGATCCGGAACCGTACGTACATTGTTCCTATGTCGGGGCTCACGACCACGACTGCCGTCGCCCGAACGCTTTTCCCGCTGGTGGTCGCGGGAACGGGCGATGAGCGATGGGACGCAGGGACGGTGCAGGTACGAGTTCGACCCGGACGCGTGGGAGAAAAAACACGAGGTCTCTAGTTCTATCGATTCGGATGCCGACACAGACATCCTCGAGCAGGGTGTCTGGCGCTGTCCACACGACGCTATCGAGGAGTACGACCGGTGTCCCTTCCATCTCGATCCCGGGGAGCGGCCTGCCGACGTCGACGCCGCGTCGGCGTTCGTCGAGGTAGTTACCGGCGAACGGGATGCACCGCCGCAGTTCGTCGGTGGGGTATTCCCTGAGTTCGACCTGTCGATCGACCGCATCTCCGTGGATGGCTGCCTCGACCTTCGGCACGTACGGGTCGGATCGCTCGACTGGACGGGGGCGGTCATCGAGGGAGAGGTGGATGCCAGTAGTGGTGAGTTCCGGGCCGACGCCGATTTCGAGAGCGCACACTTCGGAGATACCGTCGACTTCTGGGCGGCCGAGTTCGGGAGTGACGCTAACTTCGATTCCGTCGACTTCGGGGACGATGGTAACTTCAGGTACGCCCAGGTGGGAGGCGATGCCAGCTTCGGGTCAGCCGAGTTCGGGGGCGATATCGACTTCAGGTCGGTCGAGGTGGGAGGGGATGCTAACTTCAGGTCGGTCGAGGTGGCGGGCGATGCCGACGTCTGGGGAGCCACATTCGAGTGTGAGGCCAGGTTCGAGAGCGCTGGGTTCGAGGGGAACGCCACCTTCAGTGGTGTCGAATTCGGGGATCGGGCCGATTTCAGTTACATCAGTTTCAGAGGCGACGCTACGTTCAGCAGTGCCGATTTCGAGGGTGAAGCATACTACTATAGCGCTACCTTCGAGCGCAAGACCGACTTCAGTGGTGCCGAGTTCGGGGCCGACACCACCTTTAGTAGTACTGAATTTGGCGGTGGGGCTGACTTTTCGAACGTCGAGTTCGGCGCGGAGACCGATTTCCGGGATTGCGAGTTCGGGGGTGCGGTCACGTTTTCGAAGGCCGTGTTCCGGGCCGGGACCGACTTCAAAATCACCGATTTCGGGGCGGAGGCCGACTTCTCTGGATGTGTGTTCGAGGACGCGGTGGGTTTCAACTTCGCCAAGTTCGGGAGTGACACCGACTTCCGGAACGCCGAGTTCGAGGCCGAAGCACACTTCCGGAACTCCGAGTTCGAGGGGAAGGCTCGCTTTCGAAACTCCGTGTTCGTGGGGCCCGCGGGGTTCGGTCGGTTTCATGCTCCAGCGATTTTCGACCACGCAACGTTCCAGATAAAACCCGTCTTCGCCGTCGAGACCACGGAATCGGGCGAGACCCGGACTGTTTCCTTCGACGAACGAGCGTCGTTCCGGAACGCGAGGTTCCAGGATGGCTGTGCTCTCCCCGGGCTCTCCGGGGGTGGGCCTACCGACTTCGCCGGTGCTGAATTGCCTCGGTCAAACCTCCGCCACGCGGATCTCTCGGGTGCGGACTTCGAGGACGCGAACCTCTCGCGGTCGGCCCTCTACGGTGCTGATCTGTCCAACGCGCGGCTGCACGGCGCGATACTTTCCGACGTCCGCATCAGCGACGCCACCGACTTCGGAGTCGAGAGGCGGACAGGGTTGTTGCCATTCGCCAGCCCCTCTCCCGACGTCGTCTACGACCCGCGCTCCGAACCAGTCGCCGATACCGACGATGCCGACGTGAGCAACTACACCCGTGCTGCCGCCGTCTACGCGAACGTCGAGTCACTCGCACACGACAATGCGGCTTCGAAACTCGCCAGCACCTGTTACACCTGGCGCAGGGACATGCAGCGCAAGCGCTACTACAGCAGCGAGGGTGAGGGGAACCACCCCGAGTACCTCTCCTGGGCCAGGTCGGCGGTCGCCAACGTGGTGGTGCGCTACGGCGAGAGCCCCTACCGGGTGGTGTCGCTCGCCGGTGTCGTCGTCCTCCTCTGTGGGCTGCTGTACTGGCGGCTGGACCTGGTGGCCGGGGCCGAAGGGGTTGGTGGCCCCTCGTTGGTCGACGCGATGTACTTCAGCACTCTCACGTTCACTACACTGGGGCTGGGTGACTTCCAGCCCGTGAACGACTTCGGTCGGGCGCTGGCCATCTTCGAGACGTCAGCGGGCGTCGTCCTGCTCGCGCTGCTCGTGTTCGTCTTTGGGCGTCGTGCAACGCGGTGACCGTTGTCCCCGCGCAGACAGCGACTCGCTCGGATACTGCGGCCTTCGCGCCGGTTCTGTGGTCTTCAGCCGATCTGGCAACGATAGTCTCTATCGGAATCGGCTCTCTCGTCCCTCGAAGAACCGTACGACCCGAAACCGGTCTCAGGTCACTCGTAGGTGCAACCAGCGACCCTGTCGTCCTCACAGGGAGACAGAGACGTTCCCAAAGGCGACTGTCTACTGGGGGCTCGAACCGGACGTTGCGAGTGAGGACTGGCGAAGCTTTTTACGTTCACTTACACGATATACACTCGAATACATGCCCATCCAGTTCGATGAGTACACGGAGTCGGACGAGCTCGGGAACTGGCTTCGCCCGGACTCGAACAGTTATCTCATCCTCTCGTTTCTGGTGGAGCACCCAGAACAGGGCTTCACACCGACGGAGATACACGAAAGTATCGATATTCCGATGGGAAGTGTCGGTCCGACGCTCCAGCGCCTCGAAGACCGCGGACTCGTCCGACACAAGGGTTCGTACTGGGCGATCGCACGGGACGATCGGCTTGCCGGCCTCACGTCGACGCTCTCCACGTTGAAATCCATGGACGACCTCGACGACTGGGACGAGGTCGACTGGGACGCGGAGACAGCCGACGAGGACGAGATGGAAGCGTGGCGAGAAGCCCGTCGAGAGTAAGGTGTCCCCGAACCACCTGCGATGTGAGGTCGTCACTCATCCGTCGCTGTTTAATTCGTACAACCGCCCGTTCGTCGTCGTCAGTCACGATACGAGCCCGGCATACCCGGATCAACATGTCGTGCTCGGAATATCGACGACCGAGGTCGAAGGGAGTATCCCGATCACCTCCGACGACTGGGCGGTCGGGAGTCTTTCGAAGCAAAGCTACATCTATCCTCGATACCCGACTGTCATCTCGGAATCCGACGTCGTGACGACCGTCGGTGCGCTGACAGCGGACATCGTCGACGATGCAGTCGGAGCGCTCGGCCAGGAGATCGGAGTGACTCCCGCCACGCAGTGAGGGCCGATCCGGGTGACCCCGTTGCGGGCTGTCTCCACGGGACGGTCGCCGGCGCCCGTCACTCGAAGTCGTCTTCGTATCGGCGGAGAACCTCGTCGTAGAGGTCGTCGGAATCCAGAACCCTGCGTCGCGGAGTGCGTCGAGTTCCGCTCGCAGGTCGACCGTCCCTTCCCTCGCACCGCGAAGCAGAATACCGATAGCACCCGTCACGTCGAGGTCGTGCCGACGTGCGACCTGCCGTCCGTCTCGCTCGTCCAGGCGGACGAGGTTCGCGTCGTTCTCGATGGCGTACGTGATCGCTGCCGTCTCACCGACGTCCAGTTCGTGGGCGATCTCGGTGTACAGGTCGGACCGGTCGACTGGAACGACGGTCAGCGTGCCCGCGTCGCGCAACGCTCTGAGCCCGGGAACGTCCTCGTCACCGGCCGTGAGTTCGTCCCAGACCTGTTCCGGAACGTGGATCGTCTCGAACTGCTCGTCGACGAGGTCGAGTCTGTCGACTAGAGTGAGGTTCAGAAGTGGTGACGTGTCGGCGACGACCGGGTCAGTCGCGGGCATATTCCGCGTCCTCGTCGAGTTCCTCGCCGGTGTAGTGACGTTCGACCCGTCGCTCGCCGAGCAACTGGTGGAATTCCCGCTTCGAGCGGTCGGCCAGCGCCCGCGCCTTGCCAACGGAGAGGACGCCCCGGTCGTACAGGGACACCGCCAGTTCGGTCTTGACTGTGGCCTCGCGCTCCGCCTCGGGGACGTTCAGCGCGTCGTAGACCTCGTCGTCGATCTCGATCTCGGCCATACGAGCGATCGGTCGCGTTCTCGTTTGAGTCTTTGGTCGAGTCCGCGTCTGGTTCGTATTGGGGCAGGGGCGCTGACCATGGTCGGACTGCAATGGTGTGTCCCTTGCTGTCGGTCGTCGAACCGGCTGTACGCCGGGCGGTCCAGAACAGCCGCCTCCCGTGACTTCAGGTACCGGAACGAGTCGACGTGACGGCCGTCGAGGCAGTCGTAGCTTCGGGAGAGCGCGAGCGAATCCGAGAGCAATCGACACCGCTTCTGCGTTCACAGGAGGTCATCGATCCAGTTACACCACGACCGGAAGTCGTTCGCACCGCACTGTTCGGCGATTTTGCGCAGTGTATCGCCGCCGATCTCCTTGCCCATCGGTATCGTCACGTTCCGGACCTCACCGGTGTCAGGATGTACGTACCGGAGTTTCAGGTGACTACCGGCCCGGTCGACCGGCTGATACCCCATCACCGTGAGCGCGTTCACGAGTTCGCGGGACGAGTACGGCGGCCCCACAGTTACTCGTCGAACCAGGGTACGTCGGGTTCGCGTGGTTCGTCCGGGACCGTCTCCGGGTCGACCCCGAGGTCTCGCAAGTCGGCATCGGTCACCGGTTCGCCGATCTCCCCTCTGTGTAGCGCAACTGCCTCGTCCAGATTCGCCAGGGCTTCGGACCGCGTCTCACCCTGGCTCGCCACACCAGTCTCCTCGTCGATCGCCGACCATGTCCCCCCTTCTTCCTCGACGAGGCGGATTTCGCGTCGCGGCGAGTCCGAATCGCCGGTGTCAGCTCTGGCCATGGTTTCAGTACTCCGGAGAGCGGGAAAACACTTCGGGAAACTCGGATCCGCGATCACACCGACAGTCCCCATTCTCGCCCAGAACGACGCGGTCGGTGTCCCGGGCATACTTGATCGTCGACGAGGGGTCTCGTCTCACGCTTCGGGTTCCGGTTCGTTCGTATTCTCCAGGTCGTCGGGACCCGGACGCCGCTGAGTCCATCGGGCGCTGTCCGCCGTTCTGCCCGTACCGCTCGCATCTCCTCGGGATGGTCGTCGTCGTCGTACGCGAGGGCACGGTGGACGTCAGCGATATCGAGGTCGTAATCGGCGGCGACCCATTCGGACGCTTCGCCGGCGTCGATGACCTGCCTGGCGACGTGGTGGACGCCGATCCGTCGGCCCTCGATGCGGGGCGCACCGCCGAGGACGTCCGGCGTCGAGACGATTTCGGCCATACGAACTCCTGGTCGCGTTCTCGTTCGAGTCTCTGGTGCTCGCTTCGCTCGCACGGATCCAGATGCCGGCCACGTTCGGCCTGCGAGCAGGCTCGCAGCCCTCGTATTCGGTTGTCGAGGCCGGCTGTACTACTGGGACGTCCAGCATAGCCACCGTGTCTATCACCTCTGGCACCGAGAAACGAGCGGGGACGGCCGTCGAGGCGGCCATCGCTTCGAGAACTGGGAGCCCGAAGCCGTCGTGGCACGTGTCCAGTGTCCGAATGTGATGGCTTTATTCGCGTGTCTGCACCGACAGTCAGGTTCCCAGTCCGTGGCGTCGTTCGACTGCTCGTAGCGGGTCCGTCGCGTCGCTCTCCAGCGGGTGGACCCGGCATTCGCCGAACCCGTACCGCGAGTGGGGGCCGACCCGGGTAATTCCGTTGCGGGCCGTCTCGACGGGACGGTCGCGAGTGTAGAATTCATGACAGATGAGATTTTTTCCCGCGAACATCCCGGCCGTTTGATGGTATGTACACCAGCGGATTTATATTGATGGCGGTGGTACCATCAGTCCGGGATGGAGGACGAAGGCGACGTTGACGTGATTCGAGACCGGCGCCGGGACTTCGGTGACGAAATCGTCCGGACTCGGGTACTTCACGTTCCAGAGTCGGATAAATTCCCGGAGGGGATCAAGTATGCGTTCCACTATGGCCGCAAGGGCGGCGACGACCCGATCCTCCGCTACGACAATCACCACGGGGTCCACGAACGTCACACTGGTTCCGAGCGTGAGGAGATCGACTTTCCAGGTACCGAGGCACTGCTTCGCCGATTCATCCGCGAACTTCCCGACAACGTTTCCCCATAACCCATGACCACGAACACGCTTCACATCACAGTCGAATCGACGGCAGAATTCTTCGAGGCGGCGCTGGAAGACGTCCGCCGACTCGAAAGCGACGAGGATGCGGACCTGGACGACGAGTACGTCCTCAGTCTGCCGGACGAGACGGCTCTCGAGCGGGTGCTGAGTGCGAAGAATCTCGAACTCATCAGGACGATCGCCACCGAGGAACCCGAGAGCATCCGCGAACTCGCACGCCTCGTCGACCGTGACATCAAGAACGTCTCCTCGGCACTGAACCGGCTGGAAGAGCTCGGTCTCGTCGAGCTTCGAGACGCCGGACGCGCGAAACAGCCGACGGTGTGGTACGACCACGTCGAGATCGACATCCAGGTCACTCCCGGCGATTCTGGCGACTCCGAGGTCGTTCCCGCCTGACGATTCCGCAGCGACGACCGCTGTCTCGAACGGGTCGATACCCCAGCGGTCGCCCTCGAAACGGCTGGCTACAGGTCGATTCGCTCACGCATCTCGTCGATGCTCGATAGCACTGGACGACACATCGGTCACGCGGACTGCCATCCGCTGGTCAGTCGACCTACTCGCCCGGAACGAAAAGGACTGTGTCGGCGAGGTCGCCACTCAGCGTCTCGATGCGCCGGACGGCAGTTGCGACTGCTCCGGCCGACGCGGCCGTATCGCAGGCGAGGACACCCGGTGTGACTCGGTAGCCAACTCTTCGTCTGCGCCTCTGAAATCGGTATCCTCGCTCAGAACGACGCGGTCGGTTTCCCGGGCGTATTCGAGCAGCGTGCGGTCTTCGGCCCCGCCACGAGTTCGTCCCCGACGACCGCGACGTCGTGGCCTTCCCCACGGAGTGCCGAGACGAACGCCGGAGGCACGTGTTCGTCGGCGAGCAGTCTCACGCTTTGGGTTCCGGTTCGTTCGTGCTTTTCAGGTCAGCGGGACCGCGGACGTCGAGGAGTCCGTCGGGCACCGTCCGCCGTGCTGCCTGTACCGTTCGCATCTCCTCGGGATGGTCGTCGTAGTACGCGAGAGCGCGATGGACGTCGGCCATGTCGAGATCGTATTCAGCGGCGACCTGTTCGGGCGCTTCGCCGGCGTCGGTGACCTGCCTGGCGACGTGGTGGACGCCGATCCGTCGGCCCTTGATGCGGGGCGCACCGCCGAGGACGTCCGGCGTCGAGACGATCTCGGCCAGACGAACCCCTGGTGGCGTTCTCGTTCGAGTCTTTGGCCGCGGACTGTACTCGCTGCGCTCGTGCCGTTCACCGTGAGGCGGAAGTCACGGTATTGCGGTTGCCGTGTCGCCAGTCTCCGGGTCGAACGGGAGGGTGATGACGAGTTCGTCGAACCAGACGACCGGGCGCTTACACTGGCCGTCTTGCTCGAAGAAGATGATACCCAGCTGAGCGAGTCGACTGAGTTCTCCGTGGACGTTCTTTACGTCCCGGTCGACGATCCGTGCGGTCTCGTTGATGCTGGATGGCTCTTGCCGGCGGATGGCTTCGACGAGATCGAGGACACGCGGCGTCAGCGTCTCCATAAGGTCGTCGTAGCTAGTGAACGAGAGCGTCGGCGTGGAATCCACCGCGTCGCCTCGTTCGAGCGCCTCGATCCCGTCGGTGACATCGTCGTGGAACTCACTGGACGACGTCACGGTCACGACGAGGGTTGATTCGGCCCGGAGCTGTTCGCGCTCCATCGGGTGTAGCGGCGGCGTGGTATCGTTCATGGTATCACCGTGGTGTGATGGTCTCACTCGACCTCGAGCTCGGATTTCGGGATCTCGCCCCAGAACCGTCCCCAGAGTTCGACCATCCCGGGGAACTCGATACTATTTGGATCGGGATCCGGTGCGACGTGTAGTTCGTGCCCTTTGGTGTCCTCGTGCGAGTTATCGTCTCGAAACGGTGAGGCCGTTTCGACGAGTCATCGAAAATCTCCGATTTTCGAGATACCGACGAATCGTCCCATCATCGAGCGTGCGGGGTGGGTCTGGATCTGTCGCGCCATAGTGGAGCTTGTAGGCCCACCCGGACGGGTAGGCGTCACGGTCTGTCCGCATGCTGAAGACGCGGACGACGGTCCCGTCGGGGTACTTCCTCCCCTCGCTCACGCCATCGAGGTCGTCGTCGGTCAGTGAGCCCATCCTCATCCATTGGTACACAGGCCAATGCTATTAGACTATCTTGTTCAGCGAGAGAATCCCGCCCTTCCAGTGAGTGACGAGTGTTCCGACGCTCAGCCGGAACCGAGGAGCGAACAGGGCGGGAGTGAATCGCGTAAGTTCTGTGCAACGAACCACTCGGTCTCTCCCTGCTGAATACCTCACGTCACAATAATTATCTGGCTTGGGTGTCTCGTATCTGCTAAGGCCAAATGGAGTATCATCTGCAAACCGGGTCGCATACAGTGTACGCGCTCCAGTATCACTTCGTGACCGTCACGAAGTACCGTGCCGGTATTCTGACGGATGAGCGGCTTGAGCGTGTCGCTGAAATCACCCACGACATTGCAGATGACTTCGAGGCCGACATCAAGAACGTGGACGGCGGTACCGACCACGTTCACATCCTGTTTCGGACCAAACCAACCACAGACCTCACGAAGTTCATCAACTCGCTCAAAGGTGTCACTTCCCGCCGGATTCGATCGGAGTTCCCCGAAGTGACACAGACGCTCGAAGATGCGTTCTGGCAACCGGGGTACTTCCTCGCCACGACCGGCCAAGTGAGCATTGACATGCTGATGGACTACGTGGACGACCAGTAGCATGACCGCCACAACCACGAAAACGCTGGAAGTTACGCTTGCCCCGCCGACAGCACACAAAGAGCGCAAACTGTGTGACCTGCTCGATACCTACCGTGAGGGGCTTCACGAGGCGTTCGACGCCGGGTGTGACACGATGAGCGCAACCAGCGACGTGGTGACACCCTACGACCTCCCGTATCAGGCGAAAGCAGCCCTGTGCAATTATGTCCCGCAACTGCACGGCACCTACGACGCACAGGAGTTAGACGACGACCACCCGGTTCGACTCACCAACCAGGCCGCCGAGTTCGACCACTCACCGGAACGGGACTACGAGTTCACGTGGTGGGCACCCCAACCCGGTCACGGGACGAATTTCTGGATACCGCTTCGTATCAACCCCGAACAAGACGGTCTGTGGCACGACCTCGTGGACGGTGAAGCGTCGGCAGGCCAACTCCGCCTGCAACGCCACCGCACGTCATGGACGCTTCACGTCACCGTCGAGTTCCCGGTCGAAGAACCGGACTACGAACCGACAGACGACGATGTAACACCAGTCGGCTTCGATATTGGCGAAGCACACCTGCTCGCGGGCTGTGCCTGCGAGCAGGGGACTCCGACTGACCCACTGCTCATCAACGGTGGCCGCGCTCGTCACCTTCGCAAAGAGATGTTCACGACGCTCAAGCGCCTCCAAGAGCGTGACGCCGCTGAGTGGCGGATTGACGAACGATTCGACCACTACCAAAACGCACTCACTGACATCATCGAGAAGGCGTCTCGACGTGCCGTCGAGTACGCCTGCCGATTCGAAAAGCCAGTCCTCGTGCTGGAAGACCTCCTGGACATCCGTGAAGACCTCGATTACGGCGAGTGGATGAACCGACGTCTCCACGCATGGGCGTTCGCTCGGCTTCAACAGCGTATCGAGGACAAAGCACGAGAGGCGGGGCTTCCGGTCAGATACGCCCGACCGGAGTACACGAGTCAGACGTGTCACGAGTGCGGTCACATCGGGCACCGGAACGGCGACGAGTTCCGGTGCCAGAACAACGAGTGTTGGGTATCGGAGTACCACGCAGACATCAACGCGGCGGTCAATATTGCTGACCGCCACGACCCGTGGGGTGAGAGCCTGCCGCTGAAACCGGCGAGCGATGACATCCCACGGGATGGGAGCGCCTGTGACAGCGCCACGACCCGCCGAGAGACGAGCGAGGAACCCTCGCAGATGACCCTCTCGACTTTCCACGGGTCGGAACCCTCTGCCAGCAACAGCGAAACGTAGCTGGTATTCCCATGCCGGGAAGCCGCGCCGTTCACGGTGCGGAGGATGTCACTGGTCTCTGGAACAATCGCAGTGAGCGGAACAGTCGGTACTACTACTCCTCGGGGTCAGTGAATGGGTCGGGAAGAATCCGCTATGGTACCCCGTTGTGACGAGAACGAAGTGAACGGTGTTGTCGTTCGGGGGAGCGAGCGTGACCGAGTGGACCGCCGTCAGTGGAGATCGTGCTGGAAAACGTGCCCAGTGGGCGCGCGGAACGTCAGTCCGGTGGCCATCGTCGACGCGCCCCCACTCGAACGACGACAAAGGACACACCTGGTATCAGGCATCGAACGACGTGTAGTCGCGGCCGTCGAACGTGAGCCGTGAAAGAGTAGCCAATTGACAAGCGTTTTACAGCCACGCGGGAGACGCCCACGACATGCACGGCGTCGTGCTGGCCGCCGGAGAGGGGACGCGTCTGGCCGCTCACCGAGGACAAGCCCAAGGGGATGGTCGAGGTCGCGGGCAAGCCCATCCTCACGCACTGTTTCGAACAGCTCGTCGACCTGGGAGCCGAGGAACTCCTCGTCGTCGTCGGCTACGAGAAACAGGTCATCATCGAGCACTACGGCGACGAGTTCGACGGCGTGCCGATCACCTACACGCACCAGCGCGAGCAGAGAGGGCTCGCACACGCGCTGTTGACCGTCGAAGAGCACGTCGACGACGACTTCATGCTCATGCTCGGGGACAACATCTTCAAGAGGGATCTGGCCGACGTCGTGCAACGCGGTAACTGCATTCCCTACGCATACAGCGATCCGCTCGGATACTACGGTCTTCGTACCCGTCCTGTGGTCGTTCAGCCGATTGGCAACGATGGTCTCTGTATTCGACAACGCGGGGGCACTATTCCTGACTGGGGGTTTCAACGAAGTCTACTCTATTCACTTTCCGTTTCTTATGTGAGCACCGCTAAAATGGCAAATAGTATTTACCTCGATTATAGACACCCTAGCAGTTCATGGATGTAACGAAGGCGGTTATCCCGGCAGCGGGGTTCGGAACTCGATTCCTCCCAGTTACAAAGGCCCAGCCAAAAGAGATGATGCCCGTTCTGGACAAACCAACTATCCAGTACGTCGTTGAGGAAGCCGTAGAATCAGGGATCGACGATATTCTCATAATCACGGGGCGTGGGAAGCAGGCGATTGAACGTCACTTCGATAAGTCCTACGAACTCGAAGAGGAACTCCGGGCGGATGGCAAACTCGATCGGCTCGACCGGGTACAAGAAATCTCGGATCTCGTGGATATTCACTACGTTCGCCAGAAAGAACGCGATGGCCTGGGCGATGCCGTGCTGTATGCCCGCAAGCACGTCGGGGACGAACCGTTCGCGCTCCTGCTCGGCGACACGATCATCGAGAACGGGACTCCGTGTACCGAGACTCTCATTTCGGCGGCCGAAGAACACGAAACGTCGGTACTGTCCCTCGAGCGCGTTCCTTGGGAACAGGTTCCCTCATACGGAGTGGCTGACGTCGATGAGGTGGATTCGATTAAAGAAAGCTTCCCGGTCAACGACTTCGTCGAAAAACCACCGCAGGACGAAGCCCCGTCGAATCTCGCAATCACGGGTCGATACATCCTTACACCCGATATTTTCGAGATCTTGGAAGCTACGGAGAAAGGCGTGGGTGGTGAACTTCAATTGACGGATGCGATTCGGAAACTTGACGATGTCCGCGGTGTCGAACTTGACGGCGATCGGTACGACATCGGAAACATTCCGAGTTGGCTTCAGGCGAACGTCGAAATGGCGCTCCGGCACGACGAGGGTGAAATGAACGAGGCAGTCGAGGAACTCCTTCAGGAGCAGCTCGCATGAGTCGGATCCTCGTTACTGGTGCTGCCGGGTTTCTCGGTTCACACCTCTGCGACCAGTTGCTGGAAGAGGGACACGAAGTCATCGGGATGGATAACCGCATCAGCGGGCGGACAGAGAATCTGGACGATGCCTTCGACAACAGTCACTTCTCGTTTTACGAACACGATGTTACAGAGTTCATCCACGTCTCCGGGGAACTGGATGCAATCATGCATCTCGCAAGTCTTGCATCGCCCGTATTCTATCAGGAGCATCCGATCAAGACGTTGAAGGTGGGGGCACTGGGGACGCACAAGACGCTCGGGCTAGCGAAAGAGAAGGACGCAACGTACCTGTTTACGTCCACAAGCGAAGTGTACGGGGATCCCGAGGTAAATCCACAGCCAGAGGATTATCGAGGGAACGTCGATCCGTACGGACCGAGATCGTGTTACGATGAATCGAAACGCTACGGAGAATCACTGGTACGGGCGTACCGTGAAGAGCACGATCTGGATGTTCGGGTTGCACGCATCTTCAACACGTACGGGCCGCGGATGCGTATTGACGACGGGAGAGTAATTCCGAACTTCGTCAGACAGGCGTTAACTGGCGAGGATTTGACTGTCTACGGAGACGGTGAGCAGACACGGAGCTTTTGTTATGTATCCGACATGGTTGGTGGATTGATCACCCTGTTTGAATCAGATGTTCACACACCAGTAAATATTGGAAACCCGGACGAGCGGACGATTAACGAACTTGCAAAGGTAGTGATTGATATCACCGGCAGTGAAAGTGGGATTACGCGTAAATCACTGCCACCACAGGATCCGCAAGTGCGACGTCCGGATATTTCGAAGGCGTGTTCAGAGATGGGTTGGTCTCCTGCCATTTCTTTACGGAATGGACTTCATCAATCGATCAAGTATTTCCAGACTGAGATTGACTAATCTATCATACAATAATATACTCTACAGATACACTGTATTGGTTTTATCATAACTAATTCTTATGATCTTAGTTTCCTGTTCATCAGAATCTCTCGTCTTGACAGGCACTGTCTATAGTAATCTTTAGAACTTTCTGCCCATAGATTGTTGCTGCATGCAATAGACCATCTCGACGAGATCTCAGTCGAAGCACTCCAAGACGCCCTTGACAGCGTTGAGAGAAACAAGCCGACACAACGGTTGTTAGCGGCGATCGCCTATAAGAACGGTGTGACGCAAACCGAACTTGCCGAGTGGCACGACACCGGTCGGCGAACGATCTATAGCTGGCTGATGCGACTTGACATGGATGAGCCGCTTGAGCAAGCTGTGCCTGATGCTCATCGATCCGGGAGAAACAGAAAGCTCTCAGAATCACAGCAAGAAGAGTTCGAACAAACCGTCCACGAACCTCCTGAAAAGGTCGGGATCGACGAACCAGTGTGGACACCGGCGCTCGTCCAAGAATTTCTTGAAGATACCTACGACGTTGAGTACTCCTATCCGAGCTGCCGACGGTTGTTAAAAGAAGCTGGATTAAGTTACCAACACCTCGGCGTACAGCCGCCGAAACCGAAGAATCCGACCAAGAAGCGTTCCACGCTGAGATCAAAAAAGCGAGCGGAGATGGACGCCACAGTAGTCTGTATCGACCAGACCAAGAAGTCCGTCCAAGTTGAGCCGCGTGCAGCGTGGTTTCCGCGCGGCTCAGAGCCGGCGGTTGAACTCTCTGGCTACCGTGATTGGACGTGTCTGCTCGGTGCAGTCACCGACGATGGCGAGTGTTTACTCCCGATTTACTGAATACGTTACCGGCGATCGCGCAAAACATTTTATTCTCGCGCTATGCGAAGAATTTGAAGAAGATCTGATCATCGTACTTGATCGAGCGTCGTATTTCCAGGTCTCAACCGTCACCGACCTAGCGGCTCGTGACGACCTCGATCTCGTAACGTTCCCTTCGTATTCGTCGGAACTCAATCCTATCGAGGGGTGCTGGCGACAACTCCAAGAATTCCTGAGCAACCGATTCTTCGCTTCTCTTGATGAACTGACCACCGCAATTGATACCGCTCTCGACCAACTTTCTCTCCCAAAAGTAACAATTATTTTTGATGTTCGCTATATTTTCTGTCCTCTGTGACTTCCGCGTAGACAGTAACATGTTCTGCAATGACTCGTTCGTAGTTATTTCGTTCGTGGAACCGTTCCATATTGTCTTTTAACTCCATTCTGATTGCCTCCTTGTCGAAGAACTCGTTGACGACATCGACTGCACCGTTCGTATCCTCAAATGTTCGTACGCATCCACACTTGGTTTCCAAATCCTTGAAGTAGGGACAGCTGCTCGTTATTACCGGCAGTTTGTGAGCGACACAGAGATTGAATATCCCGCTCTGGGCGACGGTGTTCTTGACGCCGCTCAGGTACAACTCCTGGTAGGGAAGCAAAGCTAAGTCTGCCGCTTGGAACGCCATATGAAACTTGTCTTCGTCTAAGACGCCGGTAAGTTGCAGGTTCGATGGGGCGTCAACCATGATGTCTTCGGCATAGTCATCGTACTTCTCTCTGGGGCTTCCGCCTGCAAGGAGAAACTCGAACTCGGGCATCAACTCGGCAATTTCCCTGAATACGTGACTTCCCTTCCGAGGATCGACGTAGCCAGGCTCAATAATGAGTTTTTCGTCGGCCTCGTATCCGAATTCTCGCTTTGCGGTCTCTTTAGATGTGGAGCAGTTCTCAGGACTCGGCACTCCGTGTGGTACCCTGCAGCTTGAATCCTCGTCAAGATATTGTGCAAACAGCCGTTCGGTCCGGTCGGATAGAAAGACAGTTCTGTCAGTCGCTTTTGCTATCGACTTATTGACAACCGATACGTACACAGCCTTTACCCACCAAAGTCGTTTCCCCACTAAATTGGCGTTTATGACTTCATGCATCGTCACGACTACGCTTGTACCGAAGAGATGCTTCGTGAGAAATAACACGGGAAAGAAGAGCAACGACATTAACGAAAACCGGCCGAAAAGAACGTAATCGTACTGAATATGAACGATGTCCTCCTCTGCTGTGCCGGCTTCTATTGCTGATTTGAGGAATTTGAGCGGCCGGGTTGATTCGGCTGGAAAGTACTGGACCGTAACTGACAGTTCTCCAGAAAGTTCATCTGTCAAAGTGTCGGTGTATTTTCCGACGCCGGAGGTGTTTTCCGGCGGCGGGGCCACCATTCTGATTGATTTCATGGATTTGCTACTGTCCAACGGGTCACTCCAGATACCCAAGATTCTTCAATTGTTCCTTCGAGACCTCTATCTCACCCGTTCTACCACCAACCTCTAGGTTCTTCACATCCTGGATACGATCTGTCGCCTCATCGAGAGATAGTTCCGGTGCTCCATAGGTGTGTGTGCCTTCCAGAAGGTTCGGAACGTTCTTCAGTACATTTGAGCGGACGAACTTCCGCCATGGAGCGTTCAGCATTCGTTTCATTCCAACCCCGAATCTGATCGCCCGTGGCGACCTCGGAAAAACGTATCCGCCACGGGAGTCCCAAACAGAATCGTACGCCAACGAAACCGATAGCTCGCCGTACAGGGTTTCCGACTGATTGAACAGACTGGTTCCCGCCTCTGCTGGAACTCTCTCCTGAAGATTTCGACCGGGGAACTGGGAGAAGTCAATATCGGCATCCAACATGCTAAGGATCGTGGGAACCAAGTCCACGTGGCGGACGACTCGCTCCCGGGATATCCCTTCTTCTATCTTCGGGTGAATGAAAACCGTCGGTATCTCTACGTGTCGTCTGTGAATAGGGGGACTGTGTGCGAGCATGCCTCGTTCGCCAAGGAGCTCACCATGGTCGCTCGTGTAGATGACCAGTGTATCGTCAAGCAGGCCCCGTTCTTCTAGGATTTCGATTCGAGATTGGAACCAGTCTGCGTCGTTTTCAATGCCTTCTTGATACTCTTGGGCGTACCAGTTTTCATCCATTGCTCCTCGATCCTCGTAATACTCCCATGAATCGCCATCGAACGTGCCGTACGGTGAATGTCCTCCTTTTCCTCGTTCGACGAAGACGAACGGTGTCTCGACATTGTTGAGTGCAGTGGGGTGGGTCAGAGAGATATCCAAGGTCTTGGAGATGATGTCATCGCCTCCTTCCTCTACTCCGATTTTGTGGTTGATGGTGTTCGCGAAACAGGTTGTCGCGTCAAGAGACGATATGAGATTGAAACACTCTTCAGGCAGGACATCTTGGAACTGTCCTACTTGATGCTGCGGGAGGTGTAGTCCAGAGAGGATGCTCGCAAAACTCGATGGTGAATGGATACTCGCCGCGACGGACTTCGCCGCCTTACCCTTATTGAGTAGCCGATCAGGTGTGTAGTCCCATCTAACAGCGTCAGCAACATACAGAAATACGTTCTCTACCTCCAGATCTTTTGGGAGTAGTGACATGCAAGTATGGGAAAGTTACTGTGGACTCGGATAAAGATTCGCTTTATACGTTTGCAAGGCCGGGTATCGAGAACGAAGAACAATTATAACCTGAGAGGCCACAGCAACAGAGAGGCACGCTGACGACAATGGTGAATAACATCTACATAATAACAATAGACTGCTTGCGTGAAAGTTCCGCTACAGAGCGTACAGCTCCCTTTTTCCAGTCATTGCCCATCCAGTTCGATAGGTGTTGGTCAAATGGAACGTGGACTTTGCCTTCTCACGCTTCCTTGTTATCGGCTAAGGAACCCCATGAACACCAGACAGTCGCGCGCGGTGATGAATTCTCGAAATCGGAAGCCAAGATGCCGCTTCGAGCTAAGGAAAACGGATTCACCACGTGCTTATTCACCGAGAACCCGGAGTTCAGTTCCGACACGGGGTTCGAATCCTACATGGACTATGTAAACGAGGACATTCATCACAAGATCTTCTCCTCAACCTACTCACCTAGCAAAGCCGTAGAAGAGGTGTCTATACAGGCTGGACTTGACGTACTTTCTGAGGTTCTCGTCCGGGAAAATAGACTGAAGAATATAGTGAATGTGCTGTTCGGGGGTACATCAAAAATAAAGCGAGATACTTTGGGGAGAAACTTGACGTTTCCTCACCGCGGTCGGAGGGTACTCCGACACATCGATAGTTACCTGAATTCCTCTAGTGGTCAAAATCTGCTACTTACGAATATCCTCGAGCCACATAATCCATATTATGCGCCACCGGAGGAGGCGGCCGCGTCCTTGGGATTTTCTTTTCCGAAGGACGAACGAATCGCCCTGAAGGCTACTGACGATACTCGGAGATATCTTCTCAAGAAGTCACCTTCCCTCCCTGTCGAGGCGAAAAGGAAATTTGGATGCTGGCAGGACGTATTCTCAAGAAAACATGACATCTATGAGGCTCATATCCGAGAAGCGGACACAATCCTCCAGAAGTTCTACCGGAAACACGTTGGGGTTGATGATCTCCTTATTACCGTCGGTGACCACGGACAGTTGTTTGGGGAAGAGCGTCAAGTGGGTCACCAGACCAGCTTTCACCCAAATGGTATAAACGTGGCATTCGGGATCAATCCTCCAGACGATTGGGGTGATGAACGTATGGAAATTACCGAACCGGTGAGCTTGTCCGGGATCGGTTCCGCTGTCGTTAAGGTTCTTGAGGGGGCCATCCAAACAAACACCAAATTCGTTGAGACGGTGGTGGCCAATAGTCAGAAGGATGGATTCGTGACCTGTTGCGTTGACGGACCGACTTGGATGTTGGAGAATCTACAAGAAGGCACTTATAACGAAAATAAAGTCGAGGAATACAAGACTAGGAAACTTGGGAAGATCACTAATCAGCGGATGTACGTCTATGAAAGTCCCTGGGATTGTACCGATATCACAGAGACCTCATTCGAGATCGAGGGGTACGATAGAACGATTGTGGGGACGTGCGACCACCAAACAAGATATTTATCCGAAGTCGAAGAGAACTGGCTCAGTGAACAAGTGAATGGTGGGCAAGGTGATCCAGCTATCAACTCACGTCTTGAGGCTTTGGGATATAAATAAGAGCTGACGCTCTTTTTGAGACTGAATATTTCACGTGCCTGAATCACCAAAATGAATATAGCAAAATCAACGACAAAGATCTTCGTTGCCCGGGCTTCCGGAGTCGGTATCTCTTTTTTGGGTATCACGTATTTTTCGAATATTCTCGGTGCTCGACAAATGGGGATTTTCTTTCTTTTTCAAGCGTTGCTTAACATTGCGAGTTTCGTTGCCGATCTTGGACTGCGAGCAGCCGTGGAGAAGCGTATCAGTGAAGGCAACAATCAAAGCGAAATTCTTACAACGGGAATTTTCATAAAGGCTGTCCCGCTTGTAATCATTGTCTCCGTTGTTTTGATGTTTAAGGCACAGATCAACGCTTACATCGGAGCGGAGGTCTCGATGTTCCTAGCAGCTGGAATCGTTTTCCACGAGATGGCGAGGTTACTTATCAAGGTCCTTAATGGAGAATTGCAGGTGGAGGAGACAGCAGTCCTTATCGCTGCTCGGCATGTCGTATGGATTGCTGTCGGCTGCGGGCTAGTTTTTCGTGGGTTTGCTGTCGAGGGAATCATCTACGGCTATTTGCTTGGGTACGTCGTGATGATAATATGGGGAACGGCTCGTGTTCAAACGTCCTTTGGGAATCCTTCGCTGTCGGCGGCCAGGTCATTGTTCGCCTACGCCAAGTTCGATGCAATCTCCGGCGGGGGCTGGAGGCTGTACAGTTGGATTGATGTCGTCATAATCGGATTCGTCCTCTCTCAGGCGGCCGTTGGTGCATACGAGATCGCGTGGAAGGTTGCAGGAATCACGATGATTTTCGGTGGAGCACTTCGAACCTCTATTTTCCCCCAGATCAGTAAATGGTACGAGAATGGCGAAATGCAGAACATCGAAGACCTCCTGTCAAGAACAGTCGCACCGTCGTTGTACTTCGTCATTCCGGCCTTTTTCGGATCTCTGGTTCTGTCCCAAGAGATTCTGGGAACGGTTTTCGGAACTAAATTCACCGAAGCATGGGCTGTTTTGATCGTTTTCATGGTTCAGAAGCTCCTGCAAGGGCTGAATCAGATATACGGTCGAACGCTACAAGCAATTGACCGGCCGGATCTCGCTGCCTACGCTATGATTTTGGGAGTAGTCACGAATATTTCCCTTAATATCGTCCTTGTCATGGAGTTTGGGATGATTGGTGCAGCTGTCGCTACGGCAGCGTCGTTCGCGTTCATGACTAGTCTGCGGATGTACTATTTAGCCAACCATGTGAAAATAATAGTTCCATACTCGGAATTGGGCTGGTTCGTGGTTGCTTCCCTTGGGATGTCTGCAGTGCTTTTTGCAATCAAGCTGCTAATCGTAATAGACAGCGTTCCCGAGGTCATTGGGACGGTTGCAGTAGGTGCTCTAGTGTTTGGGATGCTCTCGTTGGCTCATCACAGTTTCAGAAAAAATACAATGCAGTTTATTCTCAACAGGGCAGAGTACAGTAGTTAATTATTCTATATATCCTAACTGTTCAAGATGTTTTTGTTGCTCATCGGTTATCTCGAATGTTTCGGCCTCTCCTTCGTTCATCCGATCGAGCTTGTTCCTCAGCAATCTCTCCGCCTCCTCAGCTGATACATCACAGTCTCCGTATCTGTTCGTCTGAGAGACGTACGTGTCGAGGAGTTCCTTTTTTAGGCCTATCGCATCACGTTCGGAACCGATGAGTACACGGTACAAAGCGAATCCGAGCCGAGACACCGCGCTGTTCAAACAGAACTCGTACCCGCTATCTGGCCACCAAATGCTGTCTGCGGAGTACACATCGAAACCGTGGATGCGGTTCCTAACCGAGGCCAGCCCGAAGTCCCTCTCTCTACGATCGTTGAATAGGTTCGTCCCAGAACAGGAGTGTTCCAGATCAACACCTATCAAATCCAGGCAAGTCTTTACCACGTCCACGTGTTCAACGATTCCATCCGCTGGATCGGTCTCGAAGTCCTTCCCGGTCAGATTAGGATTGACAAAGTACGTCGGGACGTACACCAGTTCTGAGGAAATGGGGGTAGAGTGTGCGACATCGCCGTGTTCCCCTAGGAGTTCGCCGTGGTCGCTCGTGAACACTGCAAGTGTTCGCTCACGTTCACCCGCCTCCTCTAACTGATTGAGAATTGACCGAAACCGGTCAAACGCGATATCGGCCGCTGTCTCGTATTCTTCCTTGATACGAGTGTACTCATTCCCCCGTGTCTGGAAGTACTCACCAAAGGAGTCGACCTCTGTTCCTCCAAACGGTACATGCGTCGCGTCGTGCCGTTCCATGTAAATAAAGGGTGATTCAAGGTTCGAGAGCGGGGTTGACTCGTCCACTCCAAGGATGGTGTACATCGGGTCCGTACTGGGATTGCCGCTCTGGAAGTATCCAGGCTTGTGGGACTTTACGTCGAATATCGTTTGTATGTTGCCCGAAATGCGATCGGTCCAGCCGTGTACTCCGTGCTGACGTGGATACAGTCCAGTCGATAGCGTAGTAAAAGAAGGAGGACTGTGTGTTGACTGTGCAACGGTTTTAAACCCCACTCCGAGTTCATCCAATCCACTTGGAGTGTAGTCAATTCGAAGACTATCTGAAACAAACACAACCAAGTTGTCGAATTTCATACTGATGAAGATTTAGTTGGAGTTCATTAAAATTACTGTATCTGATTTCGCCCAACGTGAAGTCTGACTTGAACGATGGGTGTTGTGCTCACGATCCGAATTCAGATCGTTCTGGCTTTCAATAATCTCTTCCAATCATTTGGTTGTCAATTGAACGAAGGTGATTAAACAAGACTGCCTACCTGTTATCGCCAGCGATATATACACGGTATGTTCTTGAATCATAAATTCTGTTCTCTCGTTCAAATTGATAGACTACATCCCGGAGACGGTATTTTACAGTTGACGATCCTGCGCCCGGTGCTAGTCCTTTGTAGATCTTTGCATTTCGAGAAGCATATAGTAAAGCTGCATTTTGAGGGATCGATCCGTTTTGAATATTCGCAGGCGCGGTGATTACACCACGCTGTGTAGTCGGCACAATGGTTTCCATTACTTTCTTGTCACCAACAACAACCCAATCGGAAGGGAGGGCCTTGCTATACTCTGCCACTTTATATACCGAGTCATGATACCGGTATCCTAACTCAGCATTATCCCGGTCAGGGGTCCCCCCTGACACAAGGTACAGGGGTACGGTTACTGCAGAGATGATTACTAGGACGCCAACTATGACTTGCAAGCCGTAGACACTTCTGATCCGACGGACTATTCGATACGGACCATCCAACGCAAGCCAACCTCCAGCAATTATATAAAACGTCATTAAGCGATATGGGGATAGAATACCGCTAAACCAGGAAAGTGGAGCGATAATTCCTAATATTATAACAAATATAGCGATACGATTGATGTAGTGATTTCGATCTGATTTTACAGCAGTATGAATTATCAATGCCAAACTTGGAATGGATAGAATAAATATGTATGTCCACTTGAAAGCATGAGCTCGTAGAATATAAATTAGACCGTAGCTGAATGTGTCAGATGTGACAACACCTTCTGGAGAGAGAATGCGGACGGCAGCAATTACAAGAAATGACGTATAACCACTAAGTACAAACCACACTGAAAAGAAGAGTCCAGTCACAATTGCGAGACGTGTGAGATGTCCCTTTAAACGGGAACGATAGGTACCAATGGCGATCAGGGACAGTAGGGCAGAGAAATGATGGCCGATGACGAGTGAGATCGGTATAAGATAGGAGACTGGTCGGGTCCATTTATTTCGTGGCTGGCGTGCCACGACTGCGACATAAAGCAACAAACTAGCGAAGAGTGCAATACCAAATGACTGTCGGCGGAATGCAGTTTTCAACTCGTATAGTGGGATCCAGAGGAGGACCGGTGCCATTGCCAGAGAAGTCGGCGCTACAGAATATCTTCGAGCAAGCGCATAGACGCTAAGAAGTGTGACTACCACGTATAGCAAGCCGACGAGAAACGGTGCCAATACGACATTCTCGTACTGAGGCTGTAATGGCAGGTTAGTCAGATGATGGATAATAGCTAGATGGATATGCAGTCCTGGAGTATCGGGAAAACCCCATGAATAGAGTAAGTCTGGCGAGAAAGGCCACGACCCATCAGTCAATCGGCTTGCAAACAGGACTGGTGAATGGACGTCTCGAGCTGCCAAATCGGATGGATCCGGTGACGGATAGATCAAAACGAGTCCTATTCCTAAACCCACTAACGGAATAGGATGTCTGGTCGCGAACAGAGTTATAATTAGGATGAAAAAACCAATAGTTGCAAGCTTGAGACTCTCAAACTTCAACCCGAGTACTGAAATTGTTGTCCCAATTGCTGAGATCGTGACTGCGATCTTAAGGTCACGCCTCACTGGTGAAAAAGCGAGTTTATTGAGCATAAACTTTACTAAGATTCAGTACCTCACAAAGCCGGTTAACGAGAACGTCTGCTTGCTGAGGATGTGCACTTCAAACAGCAAGCAGACAATGTAATCCACGAAGACCAACTCCTTAACTTCCTCGTCAACCGGCTTGACGACGAAGTTCCGCTCACCCTTGCTAACAACGCTGAAATCGAGGCTAAAGACATCTACGAGGTCCTCGTCGGCGCCTGCGCCGACGGGATCTCGGTCTCGACACTGTGTGACTCCAGTGAGGACTCACCGCCTGCGAACACGATCCTCTACCATCTGCGGACGAAGTTCGGGCCCGAACGGCTCGAACGAGTCGCTAACACACTCCTCTGGCGAGATATCGTCGAACTCCACCCCGAGCAGGTGGAGGTCTGCGCAGACCTCCACCTGCGGCCCTACTACGGTGATGAAGAAGATACAGACAGTCTCTACCACTCGGAAGCGAAGCGCGGAACCACCGCCTTCCACGCCTACGCCACACTCTACGCACGCGTGAGGAACAAGCGATGCTCGCTGGCGGTGCGCCGTCTCGAAGACGGCGACACCACCAGCAGCGTCCTCGCAGAGTTCCTTGGAGTGCTCGACGGCCTTGACGCGGAGTGATCGGCGAAACTACCGAATGTCGGGAGACTGCTCGAAGGGTGTTCGATTCAGGCCATGTTTTTCCCGCTCGGGTATCCTCGCTCACTGCGTTCGCTGCGGGTACCGCTCGCGGCAAAAACATGGGTGAAAAAGGCCGCCTCCGCCGTCTTCGACGGCTCCGGCGGTGAAACGCCTCGCTCCGCTCGGCGTACGTTTGATCATGGCCAAACGGTAAAGTCACACAGTCTAGGTAACATCCAGACCTAATGCAGTCCACTCAAGGTCAAGGCCGTCTACCTGGATCGCGGATTCTACGACAGCAAGTGTCTCACGCTACTACAGGCGCACAACTACGCCTACGTGATGCCGATCATCCGATGGGGTGAGGCGATTCAGCAGGAACTCGCGGAAGGGTGGAGCCGCGTCATTCAACACGACCTGACAAGGAAACTTGACGGTCACAGCTGGACCGTTGAGTTTCCCGTCTACATCGACTGCACGTACCTGAACGGACGGTACGATGAGAACGGCGTGGCGCGTCACGGCTAGAGTGATCTGCGCAAAGTATGGATACTCACAGCGCCTATAGAGTGCATGAGTGGACGCCGCCGGTTCAATGTGATAGAACATCTCTCTGAAGAGGAACTTGATGAGGCAATCGATGAGGCGCAGAAGGCGGACGAGGCCCGGCTCGTCCGCCGTCTCTGCTTTGTGAAGAATCTCTACGCGGGCGATATCCTAGAAGAGGCCGCCAGCCGCGTTGGTGTCTCTCAAGCCAATAGTAGCCGGTGGGCACACGCCTGGAATGACGGCGCTGTTGATGGATTACGGCCGAGTTTCGGGGGCGGTCGGCCCCCGAAACTCTCGGACGAACAGTTCACCGAACTGTGTGACATCCTCGAAAAGGCCCAACCATGGACGCCACAGGGGATTCACACACTGATCGAAGACCGCTACGGCGTTACGTACGACCCGGCTCACCTGAGCCGGAAATTACGGAGTAGCGGGATGCATTACGCCAAACCACGCCCGATGGATCCGCGCACTCCTGAGGATGCAGAGGAAATTCTCGCCGAGCGCCTGGGAGAGGCGCTCGGCGAGGATGAGCACGAAAGTGAGGAGGATGACCCAGTGATCCTCGGATTTTTTCGATGAGGCGTGGCCACAGCCCTTCGAGAACTCCCAACGGATGTGGTCGTACGACCGCACCGTCCAGATCAAGAAGCCGCTGGTAACGTTTCCGTGGCGGTCGCTCGGATTCTATGCATTGACTGGCCAGAGTGTGATTACGTTCAAAAAGCGGTTGGTCAAAGAGACGATCATCGAGGCACTCGAAGAGATCCGCGAGCAGAATCCGCGCGGTCGGATTCTGCTCGTGGCCGACAACTACGGGTCCCACCACGCGTCTCTCACCCAAGAACGGGCCGACGAACTCGGCATCGAGTTCGTCTTCATCCTGCCGTACTCACCGACGTTGAACGCGATCGAACCGCTCTGGAAAGACCTCAAACGAGATATTTCACCAGAGATCTTCGACGACAAGGATCAGTTCAGAGACTATCTCACCGAGAGATTTCTTCTGTTGAGTCATCGGCTGAGCTTTGCAAACGACTGGATCGAGACATTCCTTCCAGACATTCAGAAGTTACGCTGATCACTCACGTCGCTGACGCGCCGTTCATCGAGACACCACGCCAGGCCCGATACCACTACAGCAAACGCTTCGGTATCGAGTCGAGCTATCGCTTGTCCGAGCAAGCGATAGCGACGACAACGACGCGAAATGCAACGGTGAGACTGCTGTACGTCGTGGTGAGTCTGCTGTTGCAGAACACGTGGCGGTACCTGCACTACGAATACGTGGCGACGCCCCGCCGAGGCGGGCGTCGCCTCTGGTGGTGGCCGTACAAGGAGTTCGTGAATATGGTTCGGCGGGCTGCGTGGACGGCCCTTGCGGTGCGTCGGGCCGTCCCCGCGAACCGGCCACCTGACGACCGATTCGACCGCTAACCACTGACCGGGATAGCCCCCGCACTGAGTGGCGACGCTGTCGCGTCGGCGGCTGACCGCCGCCGACAGCGACAGCTTCCCGTCGGTTTGTGAGAAGATCCCGGTCGGTCACTGCACTCCGCAACAGAAATCAGACCTCAGACTGACTCAACTGAGGACGCTTTGTGAGGTACTGACGTTGTGTATGGCCGTCGACGGGTGGGTAAAACAGCGCTGCTCAAAGCGTTCTGTGCTGATCGGCCGCATCTGTACTATCTTGCTGCCCAAGAAGCCGAAGACCGCCAGCGGGAGAAGTTTGTCGAACAGATCGCCGACGGATTCGATGACCGTATCCCGCGGATCGACCACTGGGACGACGTATTCGAGTACCTTGGTGAGAAGCTCACTACGGACGATCGAATCGTCGTTATCGACGAGTTTCCGTATCTGGTCGCAGAGAACGATTCTCTCCCATCATATCTCCAGGCGTTCGTCGATGAGCAACTGCAGCATACTGACTCGATGCTCGTTCTCTGTGGATCAAGCGTGAGTACAATGGAGTCAGACGTGCTCGGCCACGAAAGCCCGTTGTATGGCCGTCGGACTGGACAGATCGATCTCCGCCCGTTTTCGTTCCCGCAAGCCCG
>ENA-ORDC01000198-ORDC01000198.1-marine-metagenome-genome-assembly--contig:-NODE-198-length-66414-cov-5.387521_pt1 | contig 66414 bp, 65 predicted proteins | sample MGYA00237783_ERZ508515 | MGnify/ENA primary metagenome ERZ508515 (study PRJEB26186, sample SAMN06268792) | marine metagenome | isolation source: Eden Landing Ponds, San Francisco, CA, USA | place...
GACCAGAAGGAGGGCGGCGCGTGGTGGGAGATCAACCCCGGCGCGAACGCGCTACAGACCAGCCTCCCCGTGTTCTATGACGAGGCCGTCAATCGACGGGACTACGACCCCTCGTTCGTCGTGAAACTGCTCTGTACCAATCCCGCGGAGACGTTCGGTATGCCCGAGAAGGGGACCCTCGATCCGGGTACCGACGCAGACATCGTCGTCTTCGACCCCGACGAGTCCTTCACCGTCACCGCGGAGGACAACGTCGGCGTCGCAGACTACACCATCTACGAGGGGCGGGAGGTCACCGGTCGCCCGACGAAGACGTTCGTCAGGGGCGAGCTGATCGCGGAAGACGGAGAGGTCGTCGGCGAACCGGGCTACGGTCAGTTCCTCGAACGCGAACGGCCGGACTGGGACTGAGTCGTCTCGGGACGGCCAACGATCGCGATGGCGGTCGTTGAGACGCGGTCGACGCCCGCGTCGAGGTCGACGGCTCGATGGAATAGCCTTTCCGTGTGGCACACCGTCTGTCTGTATGACGATAGAAACCGGCGATTCTGTAACCCTTGAGTACACGGGCCGACTCGACGACGAAACGGTGTTCGACACCTCCCGGAGATCCGTCGCCGAAGAGACGGGCCTCGCCGAGGCGCAGCCCGACCGAGAGTACGCGCCGCTGACGGTCGAGATCGGTGACGAACAGGTCATCGAGGGGATGGAAGAGGGCCTGATCGGCCTCGAAGCGGGAGAGAGCGAAACCCTGACGATTCCGCCGGAGAAGGCCTACGGCGAGCCTACCGACGAGAACGTACAGGAGTTCGCCACGGAGGAACTCCGGGAGATGCTCGGCGGCCAGACGCCCGAAGAGGGCGCCTACCTCGAGGCCCAGAACGGCAGTCAAGGCGAGGTTATCCACGTCGACGAGGAGACCGTCCGAGTGGATTTCAACCCCCGTCTCGCCGGCGAAACGCTGACGTTCGACGTCGAAATCGTCGACGTCAACTGAGGGCGAACGGAGGCGCTTTCTGCGGTCGGTGGTGCGGTACGCGTGTTCTACGGTCGGTGGTAGTGAGACGGGGCGAAACCGCGGGAGAGCCGTCTCTCAAGCGGTGTCGGCGTTCGATTCGACCAGTTCGCAAGCGGTCTCGAAGACGGTGTCGGCCCGTTCTGGCTCCCTCGCCTCGGCGGTCACGCGGAGAATCGATTCCGTTCCGCTCGCGCGCAGGAGGAACCAGGCGTCTCCGAGATCGACTCGGACTCCGTCGAGCGTGTCGACGGAGTCGTACTCGGCTTGCACCGCCGTCGAAATCCGGTCCATGACCGCCGCTTTGTCGTCGACCTCGAAGGCGGTCCGACGGGTGGGATACCGCTCGATGCTGTCGACCTGCTCGGCGAGCGGGCCCGCTTCGGCGACGAGTTCGACCAACTTTGCCGCCGCTAACGGGCCGTCCGGACAGAGCGTGTCGTCGGGGAATATCCACGCGCCGCTCGGCTCGCCACCGAAGACGACCCCCGCCTCGGTGGTTCGTTCGGCCACGTAGACGTCACCGACGCGGGTCAACACGACCTCCGCACCGACGGCGGCGAGCGTGTCCGCCACGAGGAGGCTCGTGTCCACGGGGACCGCGACGCGGTCGCCGGCGCCGGCGGCCTCCCGAGCGAACAGCGCCAACAGGACGTCGCCCGGAACGAACTCCCCCTCGCCGGTGACGGCCATCATGCGGTCGGCGTCGCCGTCATGGGCGATTCCGAGGTCGGCGTCCGTCGCCGCGACCGTCTTCGCGAGCGTCGCGCAGTTCTCGGCGGTCGGCTCGCTGGGTCGCCCCGGGAACCGCCCGTCCGGCTGGGCGTTGAGCGTTTCGACCGAACACCCGAGCGACTGCAGCGCCTCGACGCTGACGCCGCCGGCGCCGTTACCGAGGTCGACCACGACCGAGAGCGACTCGACGGGGTCGACGGCCTCGACGATGGCCTCGACGTGGCTCGCTTGTGCGCCCGTCCACGACGACCGCTGCCCCAGGGTATCCCAGGGCTGACGGTCGAAATCGTCCGCGCGGATCCGGTCGACGAGACGGTCCTGTAGCGGCTGGTCGTAGGCCTGTCCGGAGGGCTGCCAGAGCTTGAGGCCGTTGTCCTGTGGCGGGTTGTGCGAGGCGGTCACCGCGATCCCGGCGTCGGCGTCCCGCGCGGCGACGCCTCGGGCGATCGTCGGCGTCGACGCGACGCCCACGTCGACGACGTCGGCCCCGCACTCCGTCAGTCCCGCCGCCAGTGCGTCGACGAGCATCGGTCCGCTGGTACGGGCGTCGCGGCCGACGACGACTCGATCGGTCTCGGCCGCGACCGCCCGCCCGATCGTGAGGGCCAGTTCGGCGTCGACGTCCGCGCCGACGCGTCCTCTGATACCGCTCGTCCCGAAGTACTCTCCCTGCGTCATCGTCTTATTACGGGAGGGGATTCGGTATAAACCCCCCATCCGACCGACCGCACGCGATCGCTCTCGGATCGCGGTCAGCGGTCGACCCCTCGACCCACGGCCAGCGATCGGTTCCTCGACCCGCGGCCAGCGGTCGATCGACCGAAACGCGTCTGTCTGTCGCTCGTTACCGACCGACGGACGACTCCGAAGGCGCACAGAACCGCTCCCAGAACGGATGGGCGAACAGCTCACCGATCGTCCGGTCGCGGAGCGCCCGGAGTCTGTCCTCGGTCGGTACCGCCGCGCCGCTGATCGACCGAAGCGGTGCCGGGACCGCGCCGGGGAAAGTCTGGGCGAAGTCGGCCCACGCCACGCCGGCGGGCCACCGACCCGTTTTGAGGCGCCTCGCAGCGAGCAGGTCGGTAGTCGGAATCCGCCCGTCGGCGAGGGCGGCGAACGCCTCGTCGTCGACGACGCCGAAGCCCGTCGGCGTCCGCGGCAGCGGGGCGTGCCAGTCCAGCTCCGGCAACAGCGGGAGGTCGTACTCCCGCGCGTATTCTCCGATCGGATGGGCCGTGTGTCTCCCCCGTGCGAGGGCGTTCAACGGGGCCGGGTAGCCGGTCGTTTGCCCGAGCGCGACGGCGAACGGCTCCTCGTCGACTCGGTCGAGAAGGCGCCGGAGGTTCGCGTCGGAGAAGCCGAGCCCCGGGAACCGCGGGTGGGCGGGCGCGACCCAGGCGGCCTCGCGACCGAGGGCGCAGAGCTCGTCGAGCGAGCAGGCTCGGGCGGGCGGCCGATCGTCGATCGGGAGCCCGCAGACGGTCACGTGGCTGTCGTCGGTCTCGACGGAGGTCTCGACGCCGTTGATGACCGCCCCGCGACTGCCGGCCACCGTGAAGACGGCGTGAGACTCGAACCGGTCGATCGTCCCGCCGCGCTCGGAAACGCGTTCGGCCAGCCGATCGAACCGCGCGGGATCGGCCGTCCAGTGTTCGGTGCGCGTGAAGACCACGTCGAGGTTCGGCGGTGCGGCGCCCACCATCGAAACGTAATCCGCCTGATGGATCCCGTTCGTGTGGCCTCTGACGTCGCGTTCGGCGCGGTTCGAGTCCGTCGTGTGCGTGTGGTGACAGAGTATTGTTGGCATATCCGCCCTCGCGGCTTGAAGACGCGACCGATGATCGTACTGTACGTGTGTACTGGCGACCGAAATAACGGACCTCGATGAGTGACCTCGGAGACGGGTCGACGTTCCCTCGCCGACAGCTCACTCCCGCGCGTAGACGGAAAGCTTCGTGATCGCCGAGTCGTCCGCGTTGAACTCGTAGACGTCACAGAACTGGATGTCGATCGATTCCCCCTCAACGGTTCCGACTTTTCGTCCCTCGACCACGGACGCCTCCGGAACGTGGATGCGGCGGCTCACTTTGTGTTCGGACTCCTGGGGTGGCTGCTCGTCGACTTTAAATACCAGGAAATCTTCGATTCCTTCCACGTAGCGGACGGGGTGTTCGTGTACGATGTCCGGCGCGAAGGCGCCTCGTAGCAACTCTTTGTCCTCGTTATCTATTCCATTTAAGTAGGCGTCGATTAGCTGGTCGCGTTTGCTCTCGTTCATACGAGAGCAACCTCTGGAGGTGAACGGATAATTCCTCTGATTCATCACATTAATTAGGATATGTGCGTCCCGATGCGGTGGAGGGCCGGTTCGCTGCGGAGTGTAAGCGGGCAGCGACTGTGACGGCTACGAACCTCAGGCGAGGTTCTGCGCCTCGATCGTCTCCCAGACGGTCTCACCGCGATCGGTGATGCCGTAGACGCGCCCCTTTTGCCGGTCTTCGGAGACCAGGAGATCGACCATCTTGTGGTCGCGTAAGCCCTGTAGCGCGCGCGAGACGTGCGTGATCGGTCGGTCGGTGTCTGTCGCGATCGACGAGGGCGTCGCCGGTGAGTCCGCGAGTCGCTGCAGCACGGCGACCCGGTAGGTGGAGCTGATCACGTAGCTGACCTCGTCCCAGTTATCCGACATCGGCGCCCTCGTCGTGCCGTCGGTGGCCGGCGGTCGCGGGCGTCCGTCCCGCGAGGAGCGCCGGGAGCTCGTCGAGCGACGCGATCTCGTGGTCCGGGGCGGCAGCCTCGTCTTCTGGGTCGAGGTCGGCGTACCGACCTCGCCGAAGCCGCACCGTCGTCATGGACAGCTCGTTCGGCACGCGGAAGTCGATCCGGGGGTCGTCGCCGACGTAGACCGCCGCGGTCGGCGCGGTCGACAGCCCGTCGAGGACGTGCTCGAAGACGGCGGCCTCGCGCTTCGACCGACCGACCGTCAGCGTGACGAGAACCTCCTCGAAGCGGTCGGTGAGACCGAGACGCCGGAGCTTCGCGTGGCCGCCGCGCCCGTCGGTGATCAGGCCGAGCGCGAACTGCGCTCCGAGACGCGACAGCACCGCCTCCGTCTCGGAGTAGGGATCGAGAGACGACTCGGCGCTGTGATACGCGTCGATCAACTCGTGGACGACCGACGGGCCGATCGCGTGGCGATCGACGAGCCCGTGGCGGTCAAGGAGGGCGTCGAAGGTGCCCGCCGTGACGCCCGAGTCGAAATAGAGCCGCCGCAGTTCGTCGTGGTACCGCCGCCCGGTGATGGTCTCTAACCGGTCTGCGGCGGCGTCGAGTCCGGTCCGCGCGTACTGCTCGTAATCGTAGAGCGTGTCGTCGAGGTCGAAACAGACCGCGTCGATGGATCTAGTCATTGGTCCGTGGCCCGGTGGGAGCCGAGAGCGGTTGGTCGATCGACTCCTCGCCGACGTGGTACGCGCGGCCGTCGGGCGACCGAAACAGCTCCTGCCAGTAGCGCACCATCCGGGTCCCCCACTGTACGTCCACGGGCGGAATCTCCTCGCCGAGCGCGTGTTTGACGCCGAGATACGGCATGTTGACGCCCGCGCCGACGCACATGACGATCGTCCCCGCGACGCGGGGGTTGATCTCGATCACCTTCGGGACCCCGTCGGCGTCGTACTTGAACTGGACGTTGACGTTGTACTCGAGGCCGAGCCCGCGGCAGATGGCCCCCGCCTCGTCGATGAGGTCCTCGCGCTGCTCGACGACGCCCTCGAAGGAGATGCCCGCGCGGGTTCGAGCGCGCGACCGCGGGATCACCGGCCCGACCGCCTCACCCATCGCGAGCACGTCGACGCTGTACTCGTCGCCCGGAAGGTACTCCATCACGGCCAGTTCCGGGAACGACTCGGCCGAGGAGAGCACCGGGAGCACGTCCGGGAGCGTCGTGACGGCCGTGTCCGGCTTCTCTTCGAGCAGTCGCGTCAGCCCGTCGGTCCGCTCGTCCAGCACGCGGAAGCCGCGCATTCCGCTCGAAACGGGCGGCTTGAAACAGACCGGTTTCTCGGGGTATCCGAGCGCCTCGACGGCCTCGACGAACGCCTCTCGGGTGTCCACGCGCCGATACGCTGGCGCGGACGCGAACCCCTCGTCGGCGAGGAACTCGTACAGCTTCCCCTTGTCGTTGGCCACCGAGAGGGGTCCCGGATCCGACACCATCACCGCGGCGTCGAACGCGTCGCGGTTGGCCGCCAGCGGCTCTATCTCGTCGGTCGTGAGCGGGAGCACCACGTCGACCGACTCCCACTCGGCGATGTCGAGCATCCGATCGATGTAGCCGTCGGCGCCGCCGGCGGGAACGGTGTACGAGTCGTCGACGAGCGCGAACCCGTACGCCTCCTCGTCCATGTCCACGCCGACGATCTCGATGTGTCGCTCGTCGGTCGCTCGGAGGCTCCGGATGATACCGGACGCGCCCGGCGCGCCCGCCCCCGTCATGAGTACCGTCAGGTCCGACGTCGCGTCCGACCCCTCGGACGGTCGGGAGCTCATGATCCCCCCGCCGACGTGGTGTCGCTCGACGCCTCGCCGGCCTCGGACGTGCCTGCGAGACCGTCGTCTACCGCGGTCGATCCGTTCGTGCCGTCACCGATCGCGTCGTCGATGACCGACTCGAAGTCGCCGTTCATGCGGATCTCATCGGTTGCGCCATCTTCGCCGTCATCACGATTGGCAGCTCGGGAAGCGGAGTCGGTGTCTTCGCCCGCTCGACGTTCGAGATGCGTGTTCGCCTCTCGGTCGAGCATCGTCGCGTACAGCAAGGTTAGCGTCCCGACGAGCGTCGCCGTCAGCCACGACCCGCTGTCCGTGTCGCGGTCGACGACGGACCGCAGGAATCCCACGACGCCGACGCCGGAGGCGGCCGCTCCGAGGAGGTACAGCGGCGCGATCGGGTTGTACCCGGTCATGAGGTATTTCCGGTTGAGCCGCCACCAGAAGCCGCGGAACAGCATCGCCGACACCTTCGGGATGTACTCTTTGTAGTCGATGTGGCTCTTCCACCCCTCGGAGTACGCGTACTCGGAGGAGCGCGGGACGTCGGCGACGCGAACGTCCGCCGCGTTGAGCCGGACGAGCAGGTCGTTACAGTACCCGTAGTACTCGTACATCCCCTCGATATCCGTCCGTTCGAGGGCGTCGAGCGAAATGGCGGTGTAACCGTTCTGTGAGTCCATCGTCTCCCAGTAGCCGCTGGCGATCTTCGTGAGATACGAGAGGATCACGTTCCCGAGCAGTCGGAACCGCGGCATCTCCGCCCAGTCCTCCGCGCGGGCGAACCGGTTGCCCTTCGCGTACCCCGCGACGCCGTCGACGATCGGGTCGAGGTAGCCGGTGAGCACCTGCGGGTCCATCTGGTCGTCGCCGCCGAGCACGGCGGTGACGTCGATCCCCTCCGCCCGAGCGCGCTGGTATCCCGTCTTGATCGCGCCGCCGACGCCGCGGTTTTCCTCGTGGCGAATCGGGACGACCAAGTCGTCGAACCGACCGCTGTGATCCGCGTTTCGCGTCTCGGCGTGCTCGCGTATCTCGGTCCACGTCGCGTCCGTCGACCCGTCGTCGACGAGGTAGGCGCGGTCGACGAACCCCGGGAGGTCGTCGATCACCGCGCCGACGAACCCCTCCTCGTTGTACGCGGGGACGACCACGGCGACCGTGTTGTCTCTATACATGGCGCTCCTCGGCGAGTAGTCCCGTCTCGCGTCCGGTCATGTCGCGGACCCCCCCTCGAAGAACTCGCCGCGCGTGTTCCGGCCGGCCCGGCTGCAGGCTTCGGAGATGGCTCGCTCGACCCGCCCGGAGAACCCGGCGTCGCGCTCGCCCCACAGGCCGGGATGCGTCAGCAGCTGCAGCGTCTCGGGCAGGTCGTCGGCGAACGACGGCTCCTCGCGCCAGCGCTGGTTCGAGTCGGCGACGTACCCGATGTCGCTGAAGAACGCCGGCGCGTACGTGTTCCGGAACCCGTCGAACTCCCGGTCGAGCACCCACGACGGCGGCCGGTGGAACGACACCGCCTCGCCGATCGGGACGGTGGTCTCCAGCACGGACTGCTCCTCCGCGACCCGCCGTTCGATCGCGTCCGCGTCCGGAATCTCGCCGTCGCTCCAGTACGCGTGCGTGCTGACGTGCGGGATCACGTCGTGGCCCAGCGACGCGATCTCGGCGAGCGCCTCGCGGTGCTCCCCCTCAAGTGGGTTGTACAGCGGAGACGTGAGCAGGACGCAGTACGTCGACTCGACGCCGGCGTTCGCCTCGATCCGCGCCATCGACACCGCGGCGTCGAGGGAGAGATCGATGTCGTGTCGGAGGGCCACGTCCCCGTCGCCGAGCCGGTCGTCGAACGATCGGAATTCGTAGCCTTCGGCGGACAACCGCCGGAGGAAATCCCGGTACCAGTCGTAGGTGAACTCGACCGTGCCGGACAGCGGGTCGTGGTGTGTGGCTTGTTCCGCGTGTTCGGACATGCTGACTCGGTGAAGGCGGGGAGCGCCGGTAGTAATTGATAGCATACCGTCTACAAGCCGTGACTACCCCGTCTCCACCCGTCGGGGGTCACCGCCACCGATCGGCGAGACTTCGGAGTGGGCCGGTCCCCGGTGCGCCGTCGCGGACCCAGACAACGAGGGTGATGATCGGGAGCAGGAGGTAGACGCCGACGAGCGTGAGCGGGTCCACGGCCGCGAGGGAACCGACGAACTCGGTCAGGTACGCGACCCCGCGGCCGGCGCCGAGATCCTCCTCGTAGGGCGTCCCGGAGACGACTGGCCACAGGACTCGATCGATGGTCGGCGAGCCCCCCGAGCGGAGCGGATCCAACACGTCTGCGGCCAGGTGTGCCCAGTACCCGACGACGAGCGCGACACCGAGTCTGACGCGCCCCCGGGCGCGGCTCGCGACGAGCACGGCTGCCCCCACCGGAACCGCGACGAACGCCGAGTGACCGAGGGCGTATCCCGTGGGAAAGACTCCGAACACCCACGAGAGCGGCTTGTCGACGAGGTCCGGAACCTGTGTGGCGACGAGTAACACGACCGCCTCCCGGTCCGACGGCGGGTCCCGGCCGAGTGCGCGAAGGCCGAGCGAGTACAGGAGGTACCCGACCGCCGCGTGCTCCCACGGCCACATCAGTCCCCTCCGGCTGCGACGACAGCGACCGAGACGGCCGGTGTCACGGCGCGATGGTCTTCGGAGCAGATCGGATCGCGTCTGCGATCTGGTCGATGTCCTCGGCGGTCACGTTCGGATGAATCGGGAGCGAGAGCACCTCGTCTGTTGCGCGGTCGGCGACCGGCGTCTCGGCGTCGTACCCGTCGTACGCGCCGAGCCGGTGTATCGGAGTCGGGTAGTAGACGCCGGAGGAAACGCCGGCCTCCGAGAGGTGTTCACGGAGCTTCTCCCGGTCTGCACACCGCACCGTGTACTGGTGATACGCGTGGCGCCTCCCGTCGGGTTCGACGGGCGGACGGACCACGGGGGCGTCGTCGAGCGTCGCACTCAGCCGGGCGGCGTTCTCGCGGCGCGCTTCGATCCACGAGGGGAGCCGTTCCAGTTGAACGCGGCCGATCGCCGCCGCGAGGCTCGTCATCCGATAGTTGCTCCCGACGCGCTCGTGAGCGTACGCCTCGTCTTTCGTCCGCCCGTGGTTCACGTAGCTCGCGGCGCGCTCGGCGACCTCCTCGTCGTCGGCGAGTACCATGCCGCCCTCGCCGGTCGTCATGTTCTTCGTCGGATAAAACGAGAAGGCCGCGGCGTCGCCGAACGACCCGACGCGCTGGCCGCGGTAGGCGGCGCCGTGCGCCTGCGCCGCGTCCTCGATCAGGTGCACGTCCTCGTCGGCGGCGATGTCCCGAAACGCGCCCATGTCGGCCGGGAGACCGTAGAGGTGGACGACGAGGAGCGCGTCGGCGTCGGTCCGGCGGACGGCTCGCTCGGCGGCGGCGGGGTCGAGGTTGTACGTCAGCGGATCGACGTCGGCGAAGACCGGCTCCGCGCCGGCGATCCGGATCGCGTTCGAGCTGGCGACGAACGACAGCGGCGTCGTGACCACCTTGTCCCCCGCGCCGATGCCGAGCCCCTCCAGCGCGGCGTGGAGCGCGACCGTCCCGTTCGCGGCGGCGACGCCGGTCTCGGCGCCGCAGTAGTCCGCGAACGCGGATTCGAAGCGGCGCACCTCGGGGCCGTCGGCGACCCGTCCGTCTTCGAGGACGTCGCGAACGGCGTCGACCTCCTCGTCCCCGAACTGGGGGTCGGCGAGCGAGATCATCTGACCGTGTTCCCCCCTGCGAGCTCGTCCGGGAGCGGACGGTGGTCGGCCGGGACCCCCACTGCGAGCGTCTCCGGCGGGACGTCGTCGGCGACGACGGCACCGGCGGCGACGAACGCGCCCTCGCCCACGGTGACGCCCGGCAGAACCGTTGCGTTCGCGCCGACGGAGACGTCGTCTGCGAGCGTCGGTCCGTCCAGTTCGACGTCGGTACGCAGCGGGAAGGGGTCGTTCGTCAACACCGCGTTCGGACCGAGAAACACCCGATCGCCGATCTCCGTCTCCGGCGGCACGTAGACGCCGGTCTGGATGCTGACGTTCGAACCGATCGTCACCGACCCGTCGAGCACCGACTTGGTCCCGAGGGCCACGTCGTCGCCGATCGCGGTTCCCTCTCGAACGAGGGCGTCGTGACCGGTGACGAAGCCCTCTCCGATCTCGACGCCGCCGTAGATCGTCGTCCCCGAACGGATGACCGCGTCGTCGCCGACGATCGTCGAGCCGTGGTCCTCCGCGCAGCCGTAGCCGACGGTCGCCCCGTCGTCGACGCTGACGTTCGATCCGAGCGCGACCGCCGGCTCTCGTCTCGAGGTAGGGTTCGCCTCCGAGTCGGCCTGAAGCTCGCGAGGGGTCATCTGCGCACCGTCTCTGCGAGTTGGTAAGCGTCTACTCCGAGTTGGTCGTCGCTCGATCCGATCGTGAACGATAGTAAGTGCGTCATTGGTGGCTCGGTTTCGAGAGCGCGAACGGCCCTCTTCGAGCCAGCCTAGCGGAGTGGAGGGTATTGTTATAGATTCCCTTCCGCCAGCTGCCCCGATCTCTCCACGTGGTGTCGATGCCGGTCGACACGCTCGCTTCGTATAAATCGCAAGGCGAAACCCGACGGCTTCAGCCGTCGTCGACTGCCTCTTTTAAATAATGGATCGATGAGCGTCTCTGTCGACTCTCCGTCGGCGTCTACGTTGAGCGCGCCCAGTGGAGGGCGACGAGCGCGTACGTCAGGAACGACACGACGATCATCGCGACGGCGACGTCGACGACCGGAGCGGTCGTCAGCGGCTGAATCGCCAGGGCTCCGGCGAGCACACCCGCCCCGCAAAGCGACAGTCCCACGGAGTACTTGTGCCACTGCGGGTCCGCTTCTCCGTCGTCGGTATCGATGTAGTCGTACACCTCAGGCGCGTGATCCCCTAACTCGAGCGTTCCGCGGGGCTTGTTGAACGACACGATCCCCATCGAGTCCATCTTCGGGAGGTGACATTGGTATAGCCCCACGTACACCCGCTTGCGCTCTGCGGACGTGATCTGTTTCACGCTCTTGTCGTTCTCGAGCGCGGCGATCTGTTCCGCGGCCTCACTCAGCGAGGTTTGCCCGTCCGTCTCATAGAGGAACCGCAACACGCGACGGCGGCGCTGGTTCTTCAGAATACCGAAGACGTGGTCCAGTGAGAGATCGCCTGCGTGCGTCTGTTCGTCGGCGTCCCCCTCGCTCGACGGCCTCTCAGGTTCGCTATCGGCGGTGGACGACTCGGGATCGTCGTCAATCGATGTCGACCTCGCTGTGCTTTCCGGTGACTCCGAGGGAGCACCTGCCGAATCCGTCGCGACCGGTTCTGCGCCGTTGGTTTTTCGCTCCGTTGTGTTGGTATTTTGTGACATTTCGTTGTGGCCTCACGAGATCGGTTCCAGCACCAATCTTGTCGGCTGCGGTCGATCACCTCCGGATAGATGGATGGCAGCTCGTACCCCGGAGCGGCGGTTGCCGCTGTTTGCTGCCTTGTCTATATGATCAAACAGACGCCGGTTAGTCATATGGCATGGTAGGTACGGTCTTTTTTCTCCGCTCGGTAGGTTTTTTTTATCTCACAAATTGTCGTTCGCATCGTTGCGGAGGTCTTCTGCGTTACATCGTGACCACGGCGACGACGACAAGTCAGGCGTAGCGTTCTCGACGACCCGCGGCTGGTAACCGATCCGATCCGTACTCTGTATCCGATCTATACTCTCCGTTTCACCCAGTTTGTTAGTGACACACTACCATACTAGGCCTGTACCGAGGAGCGCGGCACAGACAGACCCGTTTCGCACTTTTGTATCACCGACGCCGGAGGTGGTCGAATCTGTAGTATGATCGCTGTACGCCAATTATCGAGGTCGTAACAAAGCCCGTACAGGAAGTTCCTCCGGGTATGACTGCGCCGAATCCTCTCAGTCGTCTCGAACGGGGAGCCGTGATTCATCCACAATGAGCCCCCATGCGAACACATCCGACGAAATGTCGCCGGATCTCGTCTTCGAGATACTCAGCAACACGCGCAGACGGATGGTGTTGTACTACCTGCGGTGGTACGGCGGCTCCGTCAGCGTCGGGGAGCTCGTCGGTGAGATCGCGGCGCTACAGAACGAGGTCGCTGTCGAGGATCTGACGCAACAACAGCGGAAGCGCGTGTACGTCTCCCTGTATCAGACTCATCTGCCAAAGCTCGAGGAGGCCGGACTCATCGAGTACGACGACGACGAGGGAGAGGTACGGCTCACCGATAGCGCGGGCGACATCGACACGTATCTCACGCCGGCGACGGAGCCGGAGCGACGGTGGCAGATACCGTATCTCGCTCTTTCGATTCTCGGCGGACTGCTGTTTCTCCTGTCGTTTGCCAGTATCCCCGTCGTCGCGTCAATCCCGACCGCGGGGCTCGGCCTCGCGCTCATGATCGGGTTCGCTCTGCTGGCGGTGTTACAGCACTGGCGGCACCGGAAACGAGAGGAATCGATCCCGACGGAGCTGCTCGAACACGAGCGGTGAACCGTCTCGGAGCCCCCGCTTCGACGGAGGACCGTCCGCCGCGCGGCCGTGGGTTCACCGACACTCGTCGAGTTGACAGATGCTCCCGGGGTCCGCGACCATGAACTCCTCGTCACGGAGATCGGACTCTTCGCTGGGGAGTATCATGTACTGTCCCCCGCAGCGGTCGTCGAGTTTGACCATCGTCAACGGCCCCATCTCGTACCCGAGATCGTCGTGTAGGTCGGGATCCGGCGGGGCCGCCGCCCACGCGGTGTCGACGGGGTTGGTCACGACGGTCCCCCCGTGCGGCGTCGGAGGGGAGGGCCGCGAGTCGGTCGACGGCCTCGTTCGATCGTCGTCACGCTATCCACGAGCCGTTTGACACACCCTACTTGGACGGGTTCTCTCTGCATAGACGGTAGGTAGCCCCTACGGGGCATAACCGTTCTGTCGAGGTACGTACCAGTTGGACACCACCTGCGAGCAGAGCCACCGCTCGGAACGGTCTCTTCCAGTCCCGATCAGTCGCTCGCAGTCGAGGACTCGGTGACGGTGATATCGCCGTTTGCAGTCACGTTCACCTCGTACTCGTCAACTGGGAACGAGACGCGTCCAGCTCGTTCCGTCTCGGCTGCCGGAGCGAACAGATTGTCGAGCGCCTCGAGGTCGACCTGCGTGACGACGACATCGTTACTCCTCTCGACGTCGTACTCGGGGATCTCGTCGAGAGTCATGAGGACACTCGTGCTGAGTTCGGTTCCGCCGTCGGGGTCGTGTTGTGCGGTAACGACGACCTCGTCCGCTCTGCCACCTCTGCTCACCGGTTCACTTTGACCCATTATCTATTCTGAGGAAACGATAAACAAAAGTTTTATCCTTTGACGCGAGAAGCTGCGCGTTCACCTGTCTCCGTGAAGCGTCTCTCCGGAGGCGACGACCTCGACGACCTCCATCGGAAAGGTGTCCGGGTCCGGTGTCGGCCGGAAGAGACCGACGATGAGGCCAACGATCCCCAGGGTCTTCGCGGCGACGAAGTTGACTGCGCCGGTCACTCCCAGTTTGGACGCAACCGCGACGAACGCGAGCGCCGAGAGCAACACCCATCCGGCGCGACGGGGTCTCGACGACGCCGAGGCGACCCCGGCGGCGGCCCACGCCAGGAGCCCGAACTTGTACCGCTGTCGGCGGATCAGTAGCCGCACGACCGCCGGCGATCCGACGTGCTTTCGGATGGCCTGCCCCGCCGCGATCGTGTACCCCTGTCGCCAGCGGCGGATCGGCTCGACGAGCACCCCTCCCTCGTCGTGATGTTCGGCGGAGACGTCCGGGAGTCGGACCAGCCGGTGGCCGGCGGTCGTCAGTTTGAATCCGACGTCGATGTCCTCGTGTCCGAGGAGGTACGGGTCGAATCCGCCGACGCTCGCCAGCGTCCGCGCGTCGTACAGCATCACTCCCCCGACCTTGTTCACCTCGCGGACGTCCGTCTGCGTCGACCGGTCGAGACAGCCCTCTACCGCGGCGGTGTCGGCGTGGTCGTCGAGGTACTCGATGGCCCGCGGCAGCCACGTCTCGGTCAGCGTCATGTCGCCGTCGACGTGGCAGACGAGCTCCCCGCTCGCGACCTGATCGCCGACGTACCGTCCCGCCCCGCACGAGATGGCGTGTTCCTCGGGGATCCGCAGTATCGTTATCGGGTACTCGGACGCGCGCTCGACGGTCCGGTCCGTAGACGCCGAGTCGACGAGGATCACCTCGTAGGCCGGAACGTCGCGACAGGCCGCGAACACCGACTCGATGCACTCCCGAATCCACTCCTCTTCGTTCTCGGCGATGATCACCACGGAGAGCGGCACTCGCCCCTTCGCCGAGCGCGTCGTCGGATCGATCGCGAGCGACGTCACGTCGGAGCCTCCCTTCCGGATGACGCCGACGGTCGCGGCTCCGCCCAGACGATGCGCTCCGAGCGCGATAGGTCCCGCATCGGGGACTGGTCCATGGTGGGCACTGGTTCGTCGGAAGGCCGACTCGCCGTATTGTTATCATGCGCCTATCCCGGCGACGAGCGCGATTGGCCTCGGTTCGCCGCGCCGAGCGGTCGGTATGCCGTTCATACTAACGTGATGACGATTATGAGGGAAAGCCATGGACGAGGACCTCGGGTCCCGCATCGCGGGGACCTGGACGCCGAGAAGCCACAGAAGCGATCTCGGTCGACCCCCGGTCCCTTGTCGATGGGAGTAGCGCGATCGTGCGGACACGGAGCGAGGCAGCGATCTGAGCGAGGCGCTCCGCGTCGTCGATCTCCGGCCAGAACGCGATGAGCGGGACGAACAACCTCCTCGGGCGGTTCCTCTCGCTGGCGAGCGCGAAGGTCGTCACGACCATCCTCGCCGTCCTCTCGACGCCGATAATCGTGCGACTGCTCGGACCGAGCGGCTACGGCGACTACGCGGTGGTCCTCTCCGTCTTCTCGCTGTACATGATCCCGATCAGCGCGATGGTGACGGAGGGCGTCCAGAAGTTCGTGGGCGAAGACCGGGACAGGGAGGGGTGGGCCGAGGCGGTCGTCGGGTTCTACGCCGTGGTGGCCGTCGTCGTGCTGTTCGCCGGCGCGCTCATCCTGCTGGCCGCGACGCTCGCGGGACTCCCGTCGCGGTTCTTCGGCTCCGAGTTCGACCGGTACTTCCTCTTTCTCGTCGCGCTCGTGGTGGCCTCGCAGTTCCGGGCGCTCGGCTCGCACACGGTGTTGGGCCTCGGGCTCGAACGCGTGGACGGGCCCCTGTCGGTGGTCAACAAGCTCGGGACCGTCTCGATCGGCATCCTCCTCGTGGCCGGCGGCTACGGCGTGGTCGGAATGATCGCCGGCCACATCGCTGCGAACGTGGTCGTCGCGGTGCTCGCGGGCGGCGTCGTCGTCCGGCGGCTCTCCCTGCGGCGCGTGCTCGACCCCCCGTCCATCCCGTATCGAGCCCTTCTGTCGTTCAACGTGGTGAACGTCGGGCTCGTGTTCCTCTCGATGTCGCTGTACCACGTCGACGTGATCATGCTCCGGGCGCTGACCGACGGCGAAACGACCGGGTTCTACAAGGCGGCGCTGGCGATCGCCGAGTACCTCTGGTTCGTCCCGATCGTCGTACAGCGGCTCCTCCTCCACTCGACGTCCACGCTCTGGTCCGAGGACCGCATCGAGGAGGTCACGTCGCTCGCCGGACGGGTGACCCGACAGATCTTCCTGTTCGTCGCGTTGCTGAGCGTCGGGCTGGCCCCGATGGCGGACCGGGTAATGCGGTTGTACTACGGTCCGCAGTACGTCGTGGCCACCGCCTCGCTCTTGATTCTCTTACCGGGGACCATTGCGTTCTCCGCTGCGCGGCCCCTGAAAGCGATCGCACAGGGGTCGGGACAGCTCCGCGAACTGGGCGTCGCCATGGGCGCCGCCGCGGTCCTCAACGTCGTCTTAAACGCGCTTTTGATCCCCCGGTACGGGATGACCGGCGCGGCTATCGCCACGAGCGTGGGGTACGCGTCGATGTTCGCGTTCGTCGTGGTCGCCGCGTATCGGATCGGGTTCGACCCGCTCTCGGACCTCCGACTCGTTCGGATCGCGGCCACGGCCGGCATCACTGCGGTACCGGTGGTCGGGCTGGAACGGCTCCTCGGCCCGGACGTCCTCGCGTTCGCGATCGTTCCGCCGGTCGGCGGCGCGGTCTTCTTCGTCGCCGCCGTCGCGACGGGCGCGTTAGACAGCGAGGAGTTGACCCCGCTCCTCGATAGGCTTCCGCGGCGGGTCGGCGACGCGATCGCTCGCGCAGCCGACCTGGTCGGTCGCTAACGCGGCGGCTGGTCGTCCGATCGCAGAATCGAACAGGGGAGCGCCCGATCGCGTCGCTTACTCAGACCGACCCAGATCAAACTCGCGAAGGTCGGGATGTCCGCGGTGTCGTCGAGTCGCGTCCGACAGGTCCGCGACGCTGTCGGCCGCCGCGAACTCGTCGCGGACCGACTGCCACTCGGCGTGACGGACCATCACCTGGACCGGAACCGTGTCGATCCCGAGCAGCCGACTCAGAGAGAACCGGTGGCGGCCGCCGCTGCCGAACAGCAGGTCGCCATCCCGACCGATGTGGACGCGACAGCAGACGGGAGAGAGTGACCGGTCGTACCCTTCGTCCCTGAGTGTCCGGAACAGGGCCTCGCGTTCGGTCTCGTAGCGTCGCTTGAGATCCTCTCGCGAACCGCAGCCGTGTTCGATGGTCTCCGCGTCACCTTCCGTCAGCTCGTCGGCGAGCAGATCGATGATACCCGTCGCCTCCCACGAGGTGTCCAGCTCGACGCGGGCCGCACAGGCGCGGTACTTCGGTTGCACCTCCACGCGCGGGAGGCCGCGGTCCCAGTCGCCGCCGCGAACGACTCCCAGCAGGGCGAGGGGGGACGCGTTATCGAACCGAGAGAGCGAAACGTGGCGCACGATTGAGGTGGGATCGACGTCGATCCTCGCCGTCGGATCCGGGACCGCGAGCATCCCGGATTGTTGGTAGCGGACGCGCCGTACCCGCCGTCGAGCTCGGAGGTGCTCGGCCGCGAGAGCGTTGCGGCCGAGCCACACCGGCCCCTGGCGGACCAGCGCGAGCGCCCCGTCTCGTCGAAGCTTCTCGGTCGCCATCTCGAGGGGTGACCCGCGTCGCTCGCGCACGTCAGACACCCCCCTCACGGCGTTCACTGTCGCCGTTCTCGCTCTCGCTCGCCCACGATTCCGGTCGGAAGTCACCCGGTCCGGCGTCCATCTGGTCGACGTGGCGCTCGCCGGCCGGAGTGACGAACGTCGTGTCGCGGATCCGCACGGTCGCGCCTCGGAGGATGAGCGGGAAGCCGGTGACGTCGATTCGGGAGTCGATCAGTTCACAGTCGGCCGAGTACGCGAGTCGGATCCCGTCTCGGTTGGAGCCGGTCTGCTCGATGGTGCAGTTCCTGAAGCTCGTGCCGTCTCGACCCTCCACGTCCACGGCGAAGCCGCGACTGGCCTCACCGTCGACGGTGAGACCGTCGAAGGTCGGCGGATCGCCGTCCTCGTCCGTCGCGTAAAACGCGTTGACGGCGGGGACGCCGTCGCTGTCCAGCGTGACGTGCGAGTCGGTCACGCTCGCTCCCCGGTTGTCGGCGTGATAGACGATCGCACCGAAGCTCTCGCGAATCCCGGGACCGAATCGAATGTCACAGTCGTCGACGGTCTGCCCGGAGCCGCGCCGAAATCGGATCCCCCGGAGGTTCGTTCGTTCGGCCTTGGGAGGTGATTCGACGACGACGGCGTCGCCGCGTGCCGTCGACCCCGACGAGCCGAGACGGATGTTGGACACGTTGTTGTTCTCGAACCGGCTGTCGACCGTGTTGACCGCGCCGTCACCGCCGCCGTCGACTCCGGGAGCGGACCCGTAGAGACCGTTGTCCGTGAACTCGCTGAACTCGCAGTTCCGGAAGGTCACCTCCCCGGAGTGCTCCTCCCCCACGTACGCGCCGGTCATCCAGGTGCTCCCCTGGTCGTCCCGCACTCGAACGTCCTCCGCGACGCCGGACCCGGAGGGGTTCCGGATCTCCATGCGGAACATCGAGGTCTGCTCTCGGCAGCTCCCGTCGATTGTGACTCCGCGGACCGTGGCGTCGCCCGACGCGATGACGGCGACGGAACCGCCCGCCCCCTCCGCCCGGAAGTCGAAGTCGATCCCGTCACAGAGGAAGTCGGTGACGCCGACGAATCGGGTGTGCCGGCCGCTGTCGACGCAGCTTCTGTCCGGCGCGCGGAAGGTCGGCCGCTCGTCGCCCGCCGCCGCGATCCCGAGGTGATCGTAGTCCAGGAGTTCGACGGGAGGAAGCCGGTACGTTCCGGGCGGGAACGACAGCAGCGTGTCGTCACTGGCACGGTCCGCGAGGAGGTCGTCGATCGGCTCGCCGCCCGTCGGGTCGGCCCCGGCGTCAACGATGTCGACGACGGTACCGAACTCGTCGGCGTACCGCCGCGGCGCGTCCTCCGCGTCTGGCTCCGGTTCCGCGTCTCGCCCCTCGGCGTCCGGTTCCGTGTCCCGGAGGCGGTTGTACGTGACGGCACCGGTCACTCCGACGGCTCCAAAGACTCCGCCCCGTTTCAGTAGTTCCCGGCGCTCCATCTTCCAGGGGGAAGGCCGCGCGCGCGGTTTGTTATCTGCGTCTTACCCCCGCCAATCGATCGCCACTCGGTCCGTCAGGACCGCCGTGTCCGATCAGTTGGGAGACCTCGACGATCGCTGAGACCCGTTCAGAGCCACGGCCGATCGGCCATTCCCGGGTGGTCGGCGATGACATCCGTGGGGTCGTGAGCCCCCTCGTCGCCGTAGACGTTCCCGCTGCCGCTGACCGCGGCGAAGCCGTCGTCGTAGGCGGAGCCCTGGTCGAAGAACCAGTTGTTCGTCACCGAGAGCGACCCGCCGTCGAAGCCGCCGGAATAGCCCGCGACGCCCTCGGCTGCGGGGTTGTCCCACGTCCGCGACTCGCCGTTTTCGACGATGTTCGACTCGAGGGTCGTCTCTCCCTGGAACGGGTCGTGGACGTCGCAGATGTGCATCACCGAGACCGGCGAGAAGTGGTTGTACCGCGCGGTGTAGCCCGGCGCGTCGTAGGCACAGGTCACCGAGTGGCGGTTGTTATGGAAGTAGTTGTACTCGATGAGGCACTCCTCGTTCGCGGCGACGCCGTAGCCGAGGCCCTGGCCGTTGTTGTCGTAGATGTAGTTGTGGTGGACGTGCGCACCGGCGCGTTTGACGGCGACGGCACGGTCGGACCAGCCCCACACCTCACAGTTGTCGACCTCGACGTCGCGGCCTTCCAGGCTCATCGCGTACGTCGGCGTATCGAAGGAGATGCCGTCTCGGTGGGTCACGGTCCTGTCGGGCGAGTGCCCGCGGAGTCGCAGCCCCGTCACTCGCGCGTCGGCCGCCGCGCGCAGCATGATCTGCGGCGTTTCGTCGGTGTGGAGTAGCGCGCCCGGCGCGCCGCTCTCACCGCGGTTCGACGCCAGCGTGACGCCCGCGGGAACGTCGAACCGCGAGCCGCCGGTGTCTATCGTCGCGTCGCCGTCGACGAAGACGACGTCGCCCGCGGACGCCGCCGAGAGTGCGCTCGACAGCTCGCTCGCGCCGGAGACTACGGCGTCGGCGTCGGCGCGAGTCACGATTCGATCGTATCCCGTGCCGCCGCCCATCGCGACCCCGTCGGGGGCGGTCGTCGACGTCGTGTGGTCGTCGTCCTGCCACGGGAATCCCGTTTTCCAGGCGTCCCCGGTCGCGGACTCACGCGGGTAGTAGTCGAGACTGGAGTCACTCCCGTTGACCGTGGTGGACGCGTCGCCCTCGACGGTTACGTCGGCGACGAGCGTGTCGAACGCGAACGCGTGGGTGTCGCCCGGCTGCACCCGACCAGCCGCCTTCGTCCCCTCGTCGTTGATCCAGTGGTTCCCGTCTTCGACGACCGCGTCGTCGACCGTCGAGGGGATCAGTTCGCCGCCCTCCTCGACCTCGAGGTAGTAGTCCGCGTACTCGTCGCCGGTCGCCTCGAACGAGTACCAGTGGGTCCGCTCGGGTTCCGACTCCGTCTCCGCGGGCTCCTCCTCCGGAGGTTCCTGTCCGGTCAGCTCCGTGACCGTCGTCTCCTGTCCGTTGAAAAAGAGCGTGAAGTCCCCGGTCACCGGCTCGATCCGGTCGATCGACCCGGCAAAGTCGTAGGTGTCGCCGCCGCCGTTCCGGGTCGCTCCGTCGACGAGCCAGGTGCCATCGTCGGTTTCCGTGACCGCGTCCTCAGCGTCCGCCGGGTGGTCCGTCTCCGCGACCACCTTCGTCACCGGCTCGGGGCTTTCGATCCGGTACGCCACCTCCCCGTCGCTGGAGGCGACGACTTCGAGTCGGTCGACCGTGGCGGGGGGTTCGTCCCCGTAAAGGAGGCTCACCTCGGCTGCGCCGTCGATGTCGAGGTGCGACAGCGTCCCGCTGAACCGGTAGGCGTGGGTGTCCGTTCCGACCTCGCCGACCACGTGGCCGCCGTCGATCCGGTCGCCGCTCTCGTTCGTGCCGACTTCGGGGTGGACGGCGGCGTCCTTCGAGACCAAGAACTCGTAGGCCGCGGGGTCGGTCGACCCCGATCCGTCGACGACGATCGCGTTCGGGAGCGTATCGCTTCCGGCGCTCACGCCGGCGGCGCCCAGCGCCGCCATCGAGATTCCCACGCTGCCGATCTGTAACACGCGGCGGCGGCTGAGTGTCCGGTCATCGGTCGATCGCTCGGTCAACTCGTCTCCAGTAGGCTCATCATGCCTGTTTGCCATAGTCGGGTATGTCCTACTTACTTTTATATCGGTTTTCGCAGGATCGCGTTCAGGTAGTATCCGGAACATACCCACAGCGAACGCAGGTTATGACGGCTACTAACCAGATACGTCCCAGGTACTGATCCGTCTGTCTGATCGGTATTTCGAGCCGTAGGAACCTCATTCCGGGAGTATCCAGTTCCTACTCGCCCGTTCACGGCCGTCCTGGTTCAGCGCCCGACATCGAGTCGAATCTCGCCCGCGTTCCGTCCGGTAGGCGACGCATTCCTTTTGAACCGCCGTCGAACGGCTCAGGAGATGACCAACCAGAGCACGTCGGCCGGCCGCTCCTCACCGTCGGAGCGCTCCCCCGACGGCGCAGGTACTTCCGACCGGGGTCGACGCTTCAGACGACTGGCACCCGCGATCACGCCGGTCGGTGCGGCCGATATCGCCGCCGGGCTCACCGGCCAGCGGCGGGGAACCGGCCGCGAGGAGTTCCTCGGTGACGTCACCGCGTTCCTCGACGCCGCGTCGGCGGGGACCTACACCTCGTTTCGACGAGCGCTCTGCGCGTGTCTCTCCGAACTCTCGGCGGTCGACGACGCCGATCGGAACGACGTGCTCATCCCGGCGTTCTGCAGCGCCGACTTCCCCGAGGCGGTCGACGGAGCGGGTCTGAACGCGGTGCGCTACGACGTCGACGCGGAATCGCTGGCGCTTGACGCCGCCCTCTTGGCGGAGCCGCCGGACGGCGACACGCTCGCGCTCGTCGCGGTCAACGTGCTCGGCTACAGCTCCGAGATGGAGCGTCTCGAGGCGTACTGCGAGACGCACGGTATCTACCTGATCGAGGCGCTCGGATACGCTGTCGGCTCCGCGTACCGCGGGAGCCGGCTCGGCACGTTCGGGGACTGCTCGGTGTTGAACTTCCAGCAGGGGAAGCCGATCCCGGTCGGCGGCGGAATGGTCGCGTCCCGCGACGAGGAGGTCGCGTTCACCGACGACGGGAGAGAGTCGGTGGCGCCGAACGTCACCGCGCTGTCCGGGTACGCCGCGCTCGGCCGCCCCCGACCGTACTATCTCTACTCGCGGCTGAAGACCCTCCGAGACCGGCTCCCCGGGTCGACGACGCGACACAGCACGCATCCCGAATCGAAGTTCGACGTGCCTTACGCTCCACCGTTCGCGACGATGTCGGACTTTCAGGGGGCGATCGCGAGCCGGATCTTCGACCGGATCGAGCGCGACCGTCGCCGGCGGGAGCGAACCGCGAACGAGTACGCGACCGGACTGGCCGACTGCCCACACGTGAGTCAGCTTCGACCCGTCGACGGGCTGACCGACCACCAACACGTTCGGTACCCGCTCATGGTCGACGATCCGGATCTCCGGGATCGGATCGCGACGGCGCTCTCGTCGGCGGGCGTCGAGTCGTCCGTGCTGTACGACTGGCCGCCGATCGACGCCGACCGATTTCCGGGGGCAGCGCGACTCCAGCGCGAGATACTCACGCTTCCGACGCATCCGTATGTCGACGCCGCCGACCGGCGACAGATTCTGCGGGCGATTCGGACGGTAGTCGGGGACACCGAGGAGTGATCTCGGCGACAGCGCGTCCCGTTGCTCGCCGAGCGGTGAACCAGACTCGTCGGTCGGTGAACCAGACTCGCCGAGCGGTGAACCGGAGGGCGTATTAGCCGCCTATTCCGCGTACGTATAATATAACAATACGTCCGCCAGCGAGAGCACTCCTGTGTATCAACGAGAAGACGACTACCACGGCCGTACGCGCTTGGTTCGCTGCAGATCGTCCGAAGTAGCGCCGACTTACGCGAATCGGAACCGCTCGTCCGGAGTAACGCCGGCTTACGCGGGGCGGAACCGGTCGAAGGGAGTCGGATCCACGGAGCAGTTCGGCGTATGAGCGGGGCGAACGGCGCGGGCTCCAACGGCGACGGCTCGCCGCTCGCAGCCGGTGTCATCGGCGTCGGATCGATGGGCGCACACCACGCCCGGGTGTACAGCGAGCTCCACACGGCGAAACTCGTCGGCGTCACGGACATCGACGAGGAACAGGCCGCCGAGGTCGCCGCCGAACACGGCACGGTCGCGATGGAGCGCTCGGAACTGCTCGACGCGGTCGACGTCGTCTCCGTGGCGGTCCCGACGGCGTATCACTACGAGACCGTGCTGGACTGTATCGACCGCGGCGTGCACGTGCTCGTCGAGAAACCGTTCGTCGCCGAACGCGAGAAGGGCCGGGAGCTCGCCGAGCGGGCCGACGCGGCCGGAGTCACGCTACAGGTCGGGTACATCGAGCGTTTCAACCCGGCGACGCGCGTGCTCGCCGACATCGTCCCGGACCTCGACGTCGTCGCGATCGACATCGATCGACTCGGTCCGCCGGTCGACCGCCAGGGCGAGGACAGTGTCGTGATGGACCTCATGGTTCACGATATCGACATCCTGTTGTCGCTCGTCGACAGCGAGGTCGCGTCGATGTCGGCCACGGCCCGAGACGAGGGGCACGCGGCGGTCCAGTTCCAGTTCGAGGACGAGAGCATCGCGGCGCTGACCGCGAGTCGGCTGACGCAACAGAAGGTCCGGCAGCTCTCCGTCACCGCGATCTCCTGTCGGGTGAACGTCGACTTCATCAGTCAGACCGTCGAGATCCACCGCCACTCGGTTCCGGAGTACGTCGAGTCCGACGGCGACATCCGCTACCGCCACGAGAGCGTGATCGAGCGCCCCATCGTCGAGAACGGCGAGCCGCTGAAAGCGGAGCTCGAGGCGTTCGTGACGGCCGCGCGCGACGGGACGACGCCGCTCGTCACGGCCGAGGACGCGCTCCGCGTGCTGGAGGTCGCGGAGCGGATCGAACGACTGGCCCTGGCGCCGATGGCGGTCGCGGGGTCACAATGAGCCACGGAGTCAGCGACCGCGCCGGGCTGTACGACGCCGCCACCGACGAGGCGGCACAGCGGGCCGCGTTCACCGGCGGCGAGGTCCCCGTGGCCGTATACGGGCTCGGCAAGATGGGGCTCCCGCTCGCGGCGGTGTACGCCTCGGTCTCGGGGAACACCGTCGGCGTCGACGTCGACGAGTCGGTCGTCGAGACGATCAACGCGGGCGACTGTCACGTCAAACGCGAACCGGGGCTCCCCGAACTCGTCTCCGAGACGGTCGACGACGGGGCGCTTCGGGCCACGACGGACTCGCGGGCCGCCGCCGCCGAGGCCACGGTCCACGTCCTGATGGTTCCGACGCTGTTGACGGACGAGAAGGAACCGGACCTGTCGATCCTGCTGTCGGCGGTCAGAGACATCGGGGCCGGACTCTCTCCGGGAGACCTCGTTATCGTCGAGTCGACGGTCCCGCCGCGGACGACGGCGGACCGGGTGGCGCCGCTGCTGGTCGAGGAGAGCGGACTTCCGGAGGGGTCCTTCGGCGTGGCCGCCTGTCCGGAGCGCACCGTCAGCGGGGAGGCGCTCGCCGACATCCGCGGGACGCATCCGAAGGTCGTCGGCGGCGTCGACGACGAGAGCTCTCGCCTCGCCGGGCTGATCTACGACGAGATCAGCGACAACGACGTGATCACGACGACGGACGCGACGGTCGCGGAGGCGGTCAAGGTGTTCGAGGGCGTCTACCGGGACGTCAACATTGCGCTCGCGAACCAGCTCGCGACCTACGCCGAGCAGTTGGACACGGACCTCACCGAGGCGATCGACGTGGCCAACACCCAGCCGTTCTGCGACATCCACGCGCCCGGGCCGGGCGTCGGCGGCCACTGCATCCCGGTGTACCCGTACTTCCTGACCGGCGCGTTCGACGTCGACGACCCGCTGCTCACGACGGCGCGCGAGGTCAACGACGGGATGGCAGAGTACACCGCGTCGCTGCTCTGGCGTCTCCTCGAAGCGCACGGCGTCGACCGTCCCGACCCGCGGGTGCTCCTCTTAGGGCTGACGTACAAGGCGAACATCGAGGAACTCCGGAACACGCCCGCGATTCCCGTCGCGAACTTCCTCGCCGAGGCCGGGGCGAGCGTGATCGGCGTCGACCCGATGCTCGACGACTGGAGCGCAGGTCAGAGCGGAGACGACGCCGGGGAGAGCGGTCTCGACGGTATCGAGTACTGTCCCGTCGACGAGATGTACGAGCCCGAAATCGACGCGGTCGTCCTCGTGACGCCGCACGACGAGTTCGCCGAGGCCGACTGGGACGCCTTCGACGCGCCGATACTCGACGGCCGTGGGGCGATCGACACGGCGGTCGTCGACGCGCCGGTGTACTCGATCGGCGGGCGGTGGCCCTGAGATGCCACCCGACACCGCCGTCCAGTCCGCGACCGAGATATCCGATCACCCCGTGCCGACGCCGACCGAGTCCGAGGGGGACGCTCGCGTGCTCTTCGACATCGGCCACCCGGCGCAGGTCCACCTGTTCCGCAACGCGATCGACGTGCTCGAACGCGCCGGCCACGAGACGTTCGTCGCGTCGCGGGTGAAGGAGGTGACCGTCGACCTCCTCGACGCCTACGGGATCGACCACGTGCCGCTGACGACGCGGGGCGACTCCTTCCCCGCCCTGCTGTGGGAGCTGTTGCTCCGGGAGCGGCGGCTGCTGTCGCTCGCGCGCTCGTTCGAACCCGACGTCGTCGTCAGCCGGCTCAGTCCGGCAGCGGCACACGTTTCGCGGATCGTCGGCTGCCGGAACGTCGTCGTCAGCGACACGCATATCGACTCGCCGGCGATGCGCCTGCTCAACCACCGGCTCACGCTTCCGTTCGTCGACACCATCTGTGCCCCGGGCGACTTCGACCTCCCGGTGCCCACGCGGAAACGCCGAGAGCTCGACTTTCAAGAGCTGGCGTACCTCCATCCGGAGTACTTTCAGCCGGACCCGTTCGTGCTCTCCGAGGCCGGGATCGACGCCGCGGAGCCGTTTTTCCTCATCCGAATCGCGGGGTGGGACGCGTATCACGACGTCGGCCACCAGGGGCTCTCCCCGGACGCCGTTCGCGAGCTCGTCTCCTTCCTCTCCGCACACGGGGCGGTGTACCTCTCGGCGGAGGAACCGCTGCCGTCGGACCTCCGGAAGTACCGGCTCCCGACGCCGCCGGAGTACGTCCACGACGTGCTCTACTACGCCGACCTGTACGTCGGCGACTCCGGGACGATGTCGACCGAGGCCGCCGTCCTCGGAACGCCGGCGATCCGGACGAACACGCTCGTCGGCGAGGGCGACGAGAACGTGTTCCGCGAGTTGGAACACCGCTACGGACTGCTCTCCTCGTTTGCGGACGAGGACGAAGCGATCGGCGAGGTGAAACGCCTCGTGGAGGCCGGCATCGACGAGAACGAGTGGCACCGACGCCGCGACCGGCTCGTCGAGGAACAGCCGAACGTCACCGAGCGAATGGTCGACGTGATCCTCGAACCACCCATCCCATCATGACCGACCGAGACACAGACGCGTCCGACAGACCCCTGACCGATCCGCTCCAGTCGAACACACACGTCACCGTTCCGGACCGCCTCAGGCAGAAGATAGAGCGTCGACTCCCGGAGACCGATTTCGGATCGGTCGACGAGTACGTCGTCTTCGTGCTGGATTCGGTCCTTCGCGAGATCGACGAGGACGACGCGGACGGCGACGACGAGCCCGTCGGCGACGTCTCCGAGAGCGCCGTGTCCGGTGACGAGGCCGTCCAAGAGCGGCTGGAGTCCCTCGGGTACTTATGACTCGATCCGCGCACAAGACGGTCGTCATCTCGTTGGACGCCGAACTGGGGTGGGGGTTTCACGACCACGCGGAGCTTCCGGAGGAACGGATCGAGCGGGCCCGCGAATCGTGGCGCTACCTCGTCGAGCTGTTCGCCGACCACCGGATTCCGGTCACGTGGGCGATCGTCGGCCACCTCTTTCTCGGCGCGTGCGACGGGACGCACGCCGACCATCCCGCGGGTGCGGAGTGGTTCGACCGCGATCCCGGCGGCGAACGCGCCCCGGAGTCCAGGTGGTTCGGAGGCGATCTGGTTCGTGCCGTTCGAGACAGCGCCGTCGACCATGACATCGGGTCGCACACGTTCTCGCACGTCGAGTTCGGAAAACGAGAGACGGGAGCGGCCGTCGCCGAGGCGGAGCTCGAACGGAGCCTCGCGGCCGCGGACGGCTACGGGATCGACCTCGACTCGTTCGTGTTCCCCCGGAACAACATCGGTCACCGGCCGCTCCTGCGCGACTACGGGTTCTCGAACTACAGGGGACACGCCCCGGAGCGCTGGTACGACGGAACGCGGATCAGACGGGCCGGGAAGCTCGCGACGTTCGCGACGGGAGCGACCGGCCCGCCGATCGTCGACCCGGAGATCGACGAGTGCGGGCTCGTGAACGTGCCGGCCTCGCTGTACCTGTTCACGTTCGAGGGATCCGCGAGAGACGCCGTCGAGCGCGTCGCCCGCGACCCCGTCGTTCGACAGGTGGAGCGCGGACTCGAACGGCTGCGAGACCGAAACCACGGCGTGTTCCACCTCTGGCTCCATCCGAACAACGTCACGACCGGCCGCGATCGACGGCGGCTGGATCGGGTCGTTTCGACGGTCGCCGAGTACCGCGATCGGTACGGGATCGACGTCGATACCATGTCCGGCGTCGCGGCTACGGAGCGGGCCGATGGGTGAGAGCGAGTACGAGATACGGCGCTTCGAACCCGGAGACGACGAGGGGTTCCTCTCGCTGTACGCGACGGTCATGGGCGAACGGAAGGGGCGCGACTGGTTCGAGTGGAAGTACGCGGAGAACCCCTACGTCGATCACGTCCCCGTAATCGTCGGGACCCTCGACGAGACGATCGTCGCGGCGAGACCTTTCTTCGCGCTGCCGATGCGCATCCGCGGCGAGCGCGAGGTCGCGCTGCAGCCGGCGGACACGATGGTGCATCCGGACCACCGTCGCCGCGGGCTGTTCACCCGGATGACCGAGCGGGCGATCGAGCGGTACACGGGCGAGCATCCGCTCTTTTTCAACTTTCCGAACGATCGGTCCCGCCCCGGGTATCTCAAACTCGGCTGGGAGACCGTCGCGGAGCGATCGACGTACTACCGGATCCAACGCCTCGACGCCGTCGGGACCGCGCTGAGCGATCGACCGGCCGTCCGGCTCGCGTGCGCGGCCGGAGCGCCGGTCGCACGTGGCTACAACCGGCTTCGGGACCGCACCGCACCGGATCCCGACGGGATCTCGGTCAGGACCGAACCGGACCCCGCAGCGACGCTGGCCGATCTCGCCGAGACCGCGTCACCGGAACGGCTCCACGCGGCCCGCGACGAGGGGTTCTACCGGTGGCGGCTCGGGAATCCCGACTGGGAATACACCGCGTACGTCGCGTCCGGGGACGCGGGTCCGGAGGCGGCCGTCGTCGCCGGCACGGCCGTGGACCGAGAGCCGACGACGACGAAGCTCACCGACGTCGTTCCGCTCGATACCGCGCCGGAGGACGCACTGGCGGGCGCGATCGGGCGCGTCGTGGCGGATCACACGGAGACGGACTTGTTCGCCGCACCCCCGCAGGGGATCCCCGAGTCCGTCCTCCGGGCGTTCGGATTCCACGCCGACACGTCCCTCCCGCTCTCATCTCTGACCTCGCAGACGACGCACGTCGTGCGGACGCTCCCCGACGACCGGGCGCAAAACGAGACGGACGTCACCGATCCGGACAGCTGGCTGTTAACGTTCGCGGAAGCGGACACGAGCTAGACGTCGTTGCGGGCGACGACGGATCGCGTCGCGCGGTGGATCCGGTTCGTCTCCGCCGCGTGGGTGTCGATCCGATCCAGCGGGCGGCCGAGTTCGGACATCACTCCCGGACATTCGGCGGAGACGTCGGTCTGCTCGTCCGGATCCGTGTCGAGGTCGAACAGCTCCGCGCTCCCGCGCGATTGGACGCGCTTGAACGGGTTGGTCCTGGCCGCGCGGTGCGTTCCGCACTCGCTCGACGCGACGGCGCACGGCTCCTCGGCGGCGGGTTCGTACGTACCGTCCCGGGCGATGGCCAGCGCCGTGTCGTGGATCGACGTCAGTGAGGTCGGTTCGACCACGTCCGCGCTCACGCCGGCGTTGTGGACGAGGTACGGAACGTGGATGTTCTCCTCGTACACCTGTCGGTGGTGGTGGCCGTAGTTCCCGTGATCGCCGAACGACTCGCCGTGATCGGCGTGGATCATCAGGGCCGGGTCGTCGTGTGCGAGATCGGATCGGAGCTTCGCGACGAACGCGTCGGTCGATCGAACGGTGTCGCGGTAGCTCCGCAACACCGACTCGCGGACGCGGTCCGACATCTCGCCGCCGTTGCCCCGCATCGCCTCCGAGGAGCCGTACGCGCTGTAGTAGGCTCCGAACAGGCTCTGCTCCTCGCGGTGCGCCCGAGAGGGGATGAACGGGAAGTGCGTGTCGAGGGCGAACACCCACAGGAAGTACGGTTCGGAGAGCGACTCGCGAACCCGCTCGATGTCGTCGTACAGCGTCTCCCACCGCGCGAAGAACTCGCTTCCGGAGAGCAGGTTTCCGACGAGCTCGACCGGCCGAGACCCCGCGTCGACGCCGGGAATCCGAGTGGCGACGGACTCGACCCACCCGCCGGAGTCGGTCTCGGAGTAATCGACGAACTCGTCGAACCCCCGATCGAACCCCGACGCGGTCGACGTCCACGGGTTCGGAGTGACGCCTCCGGTGTCGTAGCCGCGCTCTCGGAGCCGCTCTGCCAGTGACGCGTACCGCTCCAGGTGCTCGTCTATCGCCGCCAGCCGTCGCTCCCAATGCTTCTCCTGCGGATACGCGTCGAGAGTGGTCGGGCCCCGGCGGTGGCCGGTGAAGATCGCGGGCATCGACGAGAACGTCTGTGGCCCGGGTGCGATCGCGTTCTGATAGGCGACGCCCTCCTCCGCGAGCGTGTCGAGCGTCGGCGTGAGCCCCCGATCGTCGCCGAGGAACCCGCAGTGGTCCCCCCGAAGGCTGTCGATCGACACGAGGACGATGTTCCGCGCGTCGGCGGTCATCGGATCTCCTCAAACGGCAGCGTAGTCGATGGCATAACTGACTCTATATCGGGAGGCGAAACGGTTTGTTAGCCGTAACCAACCACAACGCGTCACGCGAAGAGGGCGTCCTGCGTCCAATCGCGTGCAGTCGCGTGCGGACCGCCACGCTCCGACGAGCGGTCGGTGTCCGTCACTCTGGTAGGAGTGGCATAACAAACTCCCGCGCCTGTGCCGGGATCCGTAGACGCGTCACACGCTCCACCGGTGGAGGGCCCACGATCGCACCAATGCACGTTTTAAACCTCGTCACGAACCCGCAGGCCCCGTTCTTCGAACAGCAGGTCGACGCGCTGGACAGGCAGGGCGTCTCGACCACGACCGTGGGCGTTGCCGGCACGCGGCAGACGACCGACGACGAGACGAGTTCGCGCTCCGTCTTCGACTACGGTCGGTTTTACGCGCGCGTGCTCCGACACGCCACGGGTTCGTACGACGTGATCCACGCCAACTACGGGCTGACGGCGCCGATGGCGCTGGCACAGCCACACCGGCCGGTCGTCCTCTCGTTCTGGGGGTCGGACCTGCTCGGCAACGTCGGTCGACTCAGTCGACGCTGCGCCCGCCGGGCCGACGCCGTCATCGTCATGAGTCGGGCGATGGCGGAGGCGGTGGGGACCGACTGCCACGTCATCCCTCACGGCGTGGACCTCGACCTGTTTCGCCCCTTTTCGCGCCGAACGGCCCGCGACGCGATCGGATGGGAGCAGGATGTCACACAGGTGCTGTTCCCGTACGCCGCACAGAGAGAGATGAAAGATTTCCCGCGGGCGGAGCGAGTCGTCGATGCCGTCCGCTCGCAGTTCGACGGGGAGATCGTCCTCCAAACGCTCCACGGAGTCGATCACGCCCGGATGCCGCTGTACCTGAACGCGGCCGACGCGCTGCTTCTGACCTCGAAGAGCGAGGGGTCGCCGAACTCCGTCAAAGAGGCGATGGCCTGTAACCTCCCGGTGGTCGCGACCGACGTCGGGGACGTTCGAGAGCGCCTCGACGGCGTGGACGGCTCACACGTCTGTCGAGACGACGAGGGGCTCCGAGACGGGCTCCTCGACGTCCTCACGCGGGGCGAGCCGTCGACCGGCCGCGCCGCCGTCGCCTCCCTCGGAATCGAACGCATGGGAGAACGGATCCGCGCCGTGTACGACTCGGTCGTCTAACGTTTCAGTCGCGCTGTCCGGCGGTTCCGGCTGCGACGCCGCTCCTCGGATCCGGCGCTCACAGACCACTCGTTCGGTATAGTGACCATAACAATACGGACTTCGTCGCTAGTGGAACCAACCGACCGGTACGAATAATGAATGAACGACACCGCAGCCGAACCGTAGCGTATCGCTCCCGATCGCGGCCTCGAACGATCGCTCGCCCTCGTGCCGGCGTCGGGCCGGAACGGTGGGACAGATGAGTCAGCAGAACGCGTTCCGGCAGTGGTTCGTCGTGGACGGTCTCGACGTGGCCATCGCGCGCCTCGGCGTCGTCGCCTGTCTGCTTCTGCTCGGACTGCGGCTGCTGACGTCGCAGGTTCTCCTCGTGATCATCCCCGTCGCGACCGGGATCGGTTGTCTCCTCTATCTCGCGTCCCACCGTCGGCGACAAGGCGTCGTCTCCGAGTATCCGACGCTCCCCCCACGGACGATCAGGTACCTCCCAGCGGGCGTACTCGTGGGACTGGCCGGACTCGTCGTCCTGCTCCGAGTCACCGGGACACGGACGCTCCCGATCTACCTGCTGACCGGAGCGATCGGGTCGGCCATCCTCGGCCAGGCGCTGTTCGCTCCCGACGACGAGCTCGCTCCCGGGGTCGTGTTGGCGCAGGTCATCGTCGCCGCCGTGGTGATCCGGTTCTCCGTGCTGTTCGCGACGCCAGGCTTCATCGGCGTGGACGTCTGGACGCACGTTCCCGATTTCGTCGCGGGAATCGTCGAGGCGGGCTCGCTCTCGGCCATCGCCGAGAGCAAGTACATCATGGCGCCGTTCTATCACGCGATCGGTGCCGCCGGCACGCTCGTCTTCGGGTCGGCGCGCGCCGGGACGTACCTCACGGTCGGCTTGCTCGTCCCGCTGTCCGCGCTGTTCGTCTACAGCGCGGCGAGCCTCGTCGTCCCGGTGCGGTGGGCGCTGGTCGCGACCGCCCTGTACGCGTTCGCCGACCAGTTCATCCGGTGGGGACTCCACGTCATCCCGACGAGTCTCGGCGTCGTGTTCTTCCTCGGCGCGCTGTACGCGCTCACCGCGCTGCTCGTCACCGACGACGTGCGAGCGGGCGTCCTCCTCGCCGTGTTCAGCCTCGCGACCGTGTTCACGCATCAGGTGTCGACGGCGATCGTGCTCGTGTTGCTCGGCGCCGGGGCGGGGTCGGTCCTCGTGGCTCGGCTGCTGAGCGGGGGGACGAACGGGATGCCCACGCGGACCGCGGCCGCCGTCGTCGGGACGTTCCTCGTCACGCTCGTCACGACGATCGTCTCGTGGCTGTACACCCCGTGGTACGCCGAAGACCCGTTCCTCTGGGAGATACTCAACACGCTCACCGGAACGGTGCTCGTCGACGCCGGGTTCCTCAACCTCGCCGGCGGCGGGTCGGCGGCGCAGGTCGGTGGTGCGGCGGAGGCGGCCGGCCCCCTAGCAGGGTTCATCCCGTACGTCGAGTGGTTCGGCTTCGCCGTGCTACTCGGTGCCGCGATCGTCGGCGGGCTGGCGATGGTACGCTCCGACGTCTCCGCCGATCTGACGTTCAGCTACCTCGCGAGTGCTGCCGCGATGTTCGTCATCGTGTTCGGCTTCTCGCTGTTCGGCGTTCGAACGATCATGCCCGGCCGGTGGGTCGCGTTCATGTACGCGCCGTTCGCGATCGTCGCTGCAGTCGGGCTCTACCACCTCTCACAGCACGCCTCGCGCCGCGTGATACTCGCCGTCTTCGTCGTCGTCGCGCTCGGGTATCCGGCGACGATGGTGGTGGCCGAGAAGGCGACGCTCGACAGTCCGGCGTTCGACGACGAGCACCCACGCTTCTCGTACACGGAGTCCGAGATCGCCGCCGTCGAGTCGATTGCCGCGGTGTATCCCCCGGACGCCGGCGAAACGAGAATCGACAGCGACCACCCCTACCACACGCTCCTCGAACGGTACGGCGGCTACCGCGGAGACCCGGTCGCGGTGACCGAATCCGGGTCCGACTCGTCCGAACCGTTCGTCTTCCGCGAGTACCAGACGTCCGGCCCCACGACGTTCGAGGACACGGCCGATCCCCCGAACACGGTCCAGAGTCGGACGCTCGCGGCGGACCACGTGTGTCGCGCAGAGAGGAACCATGTGTACACGAACGGAGACGTCCGGCTGTGTACAGCCGCGACCGCGGGACCGGGGGCGGGCACATGATCCCGTCGCGGCGCGCCAGCGCCTCGCGAAGCGACCTCGGCAGGACCGCAGACCTCGTGCTCACGGCCCTGCTCGCGGTCGGTGCCGCGGGGGTGCTGCTCTACTCGGGCACGCCGCGACCACTGACGTGGATCGTCGGCGTCCCGTTCCTGATCGCTTTTCCGGGATACGCCGTCGTCTCGGCCGTGTTCCCCGACCGTCCGGGAGCGGAACGAGCCGCGAGGGGAGCCCGCACGGAGCCGGTACCGACGCCGGGATGGGTGGGACGTCTCGCGCTGTCGCTCGCGACGAGCGGAGTCGTCGTCGCCCTCGTCGTCGTCGCACTGAGTCGGGCGGCGGCGATCCGGCTCGTCCCCGTCGTCGTCGCCGTCCTCGCCGTCACGCTCGTCGCGGTCGCCGTCGCGCTGGCACGCCGCCGCAGTCTCGATCCCGCGTCTCAGGCGGCGCCGATCGCGACGCTCGCCGAGCGCTTCGAGGGGAGCGGGACAGAGCGGCCGACCGCCGCGCTCCTCGTCGCCGCGCTCCTCCTCGTCGGAACGGTCGCCGTCGTCGGCGGGGCCCCGCCGCAGGGACAGCAGTTCACGGAGTCGACGCTGCTCACCGAGGACGCGAACGGCGACCTCGTCGCCGACGGCTACCCGACGGAGTTCGTCGCGGGCGAGGGGCATCCGTTGACCCTCGCGATCGAGAACAACGAGCACCGGTCCGTCACCTACGAGGTCGTCGTCCTCGCACAGGAGGTCTCCGCGGACGGCTCCGTCACGGCGCAACGTCGGCTCGACGACTTCGAGGTCACCGCCGCGCACGGCGAGCGGCGGCTGGTCGAGCGCGACGTCGCCCCGACGACGACCGGCGACAGCGTTCGACTGCGGTTCCGGATCTACAAGCGCGGCGCTACCGGCGGGACTGAAGACGGCGAGGGCGCCGATTCGATCGCCCCTGAGGAGAACTCCGACGTGCCCGACCAGACGCTCCAGCTGTGGATCGAGGTCGTCGACGAGTAGCGTCCGAGCACATTCGATCCGCGTGACAGCGCGGAGGTGCGCCACGAATCGGGCGCCGTCGAACCGGTGTTCTCCGGACACATGCACATCGGAAGCGGCTGATCACTGAAGGGGACGTCCCGATCGATAGCGGGAGTGGGTGTTGCAGATCGGTGATAGAAGACGATATTTAAAAGGCCATGAGCGATAGCGGCGATTAGTTATAAAGAGCGGTGCGGTGGCGTCACCGGCGCTTCGCGCCGGCGACGAGGCTGGAGCTTTGGAGGTGTTCACCGCAGCACGATCAACCACTTATAAACAGCCGAGAGCAACACCACTCGATCGCTTATAAACAACCACTCGCGACGCACAGCAACACCGTGGTCGCGGCCCTATCTCGTCACGGGAGGTCTTCTGTCACGTCGACGAGTTCCTCCTCGGTCTGCCAGCGATAAAGGCGACCCTCCCGATCGAACAGCTCGAAGACGCCGTCCTGCATCCAGCCGAAGGGGCGTTCTTCGTCCTCGTACTGCCGCTTGAGGACGTGGCTCTTCGCGAAGAACTCCGTCGTGCCGACGAGTAGTCCCTGTTCGACGAGGAAGTCACTCGGCTCTTTTTCAGCGACGCCGACGAGGTAGGTCACGATATCGGCGATCAGACAGAACTTCTGGATGCTGTTGTCCCACTCGCCACGGATGTCGACCATTCGGAAGGCATAGGCGTCCTGCTGGCGGTTGAGGCGGTCAACAACGAGGTTCAGCCGCCGGATCGGCTCCCGGTCGTAATTTCCCAGCACGAAGTACGACTGGTCGTTCTCGTAGACGGGAGTCAACTCGCTCAGAGCGTGGAGGATTTCTTCGTTGTCCGCCAGCGAGATCGCCTCGTCGTCGAGTTGATCCTTCGCACTCATGAGGACATCTTCGGGGACGGGCGGCACCTCGTCGGACATATACGAACGCTCCCAGCGTCATGAAATATAGTTTATGAAGTAAATTACGAACTCAACAGTATCTGATTTACTCTAGAGTGATTTACTCAGAGGTAAACTACTTACCGCCAGGACGTGTATCGCATCGTATGAGCACCGACCTGGAAACTGCTGAGGGGATGGAATCCCGGGAACTCGTCCACTTCGTCACCCAACAGACGCGGTTCGCGCTGATCAACAACATCCTCCAGCACCCCGAACAGCTCCCCTCGATGTACGAACTCGAGGAACTCAATCCTAGTGTAAGCGACGCCACCGTCTACAAGCACATCCAGAAGCTCATCGACGCCGGTATCGTCAAGCAGTTCGCCCTAGACGATGACCAGCGCCGACAGGGCTACCCTTGGAAGTTCTACGGACTCACCGAAAAAGGGAGGAATTTCCTCGACGAGCACAACCTCCTCGCAGCAGAGGAGACGCTCCAGCAGATCTACGACACAATCTCAGACAAGCCCGAAAAGATGGTCAAGTACGAGAACGCCCCCCGTCCGAAAGAAGCGTAAACGAGTTCCCGAAAAAGAAATCTGAGTCCCAGTTTCGAACCTGAGACACCCACCGCTCGGAAGTCCGACGCCTGGAGGCCGAGGAGGATAGCAAGAGTATGAGAACGCGAGCAAACGATTATTACACCGGCATCCGTGATCGATATAGTGACGAAATCGAACGAGTGCTCGAGGCATTCGGTGCGTCCGGTGCGTGAGACCCTCCGCAGACGGCCGATCGCTCGGACACACACTTCCGCGGGCGAGAGGGATGGCATCTGAGGGAACACCGCTTCACGTCGGCGACCCTGTTGACGCCGCGTGGGGGACACTCCCTGACGGGACGCGAACGGTCCGAGAGCAGACCGAGTGGGACGTCGACGAGGAGACAGAGCCGAGCGTCGTCGTCGTTCGCCTGAGAGGAGGCACCGAATCGGACGGCGGAACCGAACGCGTTCGTGACGACAGCGGCGAACGCGACACCGACCGCGCGACCGCCCTCGTCGGGGCCGAGACGATTCGGGAGCGCTACCCGGACGCGCAGGTCATCGCGTACTCCGTTCGCGACGATCCCGACGCCGCGATCGACGCGAGCCGACTGGGCATCGAGTACGTCTCCGGGCGGCGGCTCGCGGCCGACGGCGAGACCCTCGCGGATCGGATCGAGGCGGCGGGAGGGCGCGCACGTTCCCACGCCGCCGGCCAGGACAAGGAGTTCCTCGAGCCGTTCGTCCGGATCGTCTCGGACCGAACCACCGACCTCGAAGGGAAGCTCGACGCGCTGCTCGATCTCGGCCGCAACCACCTCGGGCTCTCGATGGGCTACTCCTCCCGGGTCGACGCGGACCGGCTCTATGTCCGGCAGTACCGAGACGAGACCGGGATCCTGGATTCGCTCGCGGCGACCGACCTCGACGGCGACGGCTCGGTCCCGCTGGAGATGACCTACTGCCGACGGACAGTTCGGGGGAACCCCGACGACAGGGGCGGTGAGCGCGGCGGCACCGACGTCGACAGCGACACCGACGCCGACAACGGCGCCGACATCGACAGCGACACCGACGCCGACAACGGCGCCGACATCGACAGCGACACCGGCGTCGACAACGGCACCGCCGACGCCGGCGGTGGCGACCGGGGCGACAACGTGTTCGCGTTCACCGATCCCGAAGCGGCGGGGCTAGAGGGTGATCCGGCCTATGAGCAGTTCGGGTTTGGCAGCTACATTGGCGGCCGCGTCGTCGTCGACGACGAGGTGTTCGGGTCGCTGTGCTTCCTCGACCCCGAGCGACGCGACCGACCGTTCGACGAGTCCGAGGAGACGTTCGTCGAGCTGCTCGCCGCGTGGCTCGGTCGCGCGATCGAGCGGCAGATCGCCCGCGAGGAGCGAGAGGCCGCAGTCAAGCGATTCGAAGACACCTTAGAGCGGATCGACGACGCGTTCTTCGCCGTCGATGCCGACTGGCGGTTCACGTACGTCAACGGGAAGGCCGCTGCGCTGCTCGGTCGCGACCCCGACGCGCTGATCGGCGAGAACCTCTGGGAGGAGTTCCCAGCGGCGGTCGGGCAACAGTACGAGGAGCACTACCGGCGGGCGATGGAGGCCCAAGAGTCGGTCGCCTTCGAGGCGCACTACGAACCGCTGGACCTCTGGACGGAGGTGGCCGCGTATCCGTCGCCGGACGGGTTGTCGGTGTTCTTCGCCGACGCCTCGGAGCGGAAGCGCCGCGAGCGAACGCTCGAACGCCTGCTGGCGACCGTCGAGCGCATCCAGCGCGAGGCCGACGCCGAGGGGGTCACCGAGCGGCTGATCGAGGCCGCAGACGAGGTCCTCGGCCATCAGATAAGCGGCGTGCGTCTGTTCGACCCGGACGCCGACCTGCTCCGGCTCGCCGCCACGAGCGAGGGCCTCGGCGAGCGGTTCGCGGCCAGTCGTCAGCCGCGATTGCCCGGCGAGGGGATCACCGGTCGGGTGTTCGAGCAGGGAGAGACGCAGGTGTACAGCGACCTCGCGGCGGAAGACGAACTGACGGCGGGAGACGAGAACCGCGAGTATCACGGCATGCGATCGGTGATCGTGGTCCCGCTCGGGAGTCACGGCGTGTTCATCGTCGGGTCCGTCGAGCCGGATGCCTTCGACGAGAGGGACGTCACCGTCCTCGAACTGCTGGCGACGAACGCGGTCGCCACGATGGACGCCAACGAGCGCCGTCGCCGGCTTCACACGTACGAGGACGCGCTGAAGAACGTCGACGACATGGTGTGCGTCCTCGACGACGACGGCGTTATCACGTACGCGACGACGGCGTTCTCGGCGTGGTTCGGCGCCGGACGAGGGGTGACCGACGACCGAAACCGCGGTCCGGGTGAGGGACCCGAAACGGGCGTCGTGGACGACGCCGCGGGTCGCCGTCTCGACGCGCTCGTCTCCGAGAGCGACGGGGAGGAGATAGCCGACGCGATCGCCTCCCTGTCGGGTGCGGAGGGCGACAGCGACCGAGGTGACGCGACGCGAACGATCGATCTGACGGTTCGGGGCGAGAGTGACACCCGGGTGCGACACGGCGAGTTGCGGCTGTCGGCGCTGTCGAGACACACCAACGGAGTCGTCGCGTCGTTATCGGACGTCACCGACCTCCGCCGGACTCGGACCGAACTGTCGACGGAGCGCGACCGCTTCCAGCGGTTGTTCGATCGGATTCCGGACCCGGTGATAGACGTCGTCTTCAGGGGCGACGAGACGGTTATCGACGGGCTCAACCCGGCGTTTGAGGACCGGTTCGGCGCCGACGCGACCGCGCTCCGAGGACAGACGATCGGTGCCCTCGGGATCCGCGAGGTGCAGCTGGAAGACGACGGGAGACGCGACGACCTCGACGGGGAGTCACTCGATACGCTGGTCCGCGAACAAGGGGTCGTCACCCGGGAAGTGCGTCGGCGGACCGTCGACGGACCGCGCGACTTCCTCTTCCGCGGGTTCAGATACGAGGCGGGCGAAACGCGGCGCGCGTTCGGCATCTACACTGACATCACCGAGCGAAAACGCCGCGAGCAGTACGTCAGGATCGTCAACCGGATCCTCCGGCACAACCTCCGGAACGAACTGAATGTCGTGTTCGGCTTCGCCGGCGAGATTGCCACGCGGACCGACGACGAGACGATCCGCGATCACGCCGAGCGGATCGAGGCGACCGGGAAGCGGCTGGTCGACATCGCCGAGGGCGCCGCGACTATCCGACGCGTGATCGAGGAGGGGTACGTGACGAATCCGGATCCGATCGGCGTCCGATCTGTGGTTGACGAGGTCGTCGAGCGGCACGTGGCACGAGTCCCGGACGCCGAGATCCGGACGGACGTTCCTGACCGGGTCGCCGTCCGCGGCGACGACCGCTTCGCGACGGCGCTCGATCATCTCGTAGAGAACGCCGTCGACCACGGCGGCGACGCCCCGCAGGTCGAGGTGACCGCCAACCACGACCCGGACGCCGGAGTCGTACGAGTGACGGTCGCCGACGACGGACCGGGGATCCCCGCCGCGGTCCGCGAGGTGATCACCGGAGAGCGAGAGGTGACCCAGCTTCGCCACAACACCGGCGTTGGGCTGTGGATCGTCGCGTGGGTCGTCGCAGCGTACGGCGGTGAGATCCGCTTTGGACCCGGAATTGACGGCGATGGGACGGCGGTGACGCTCGCACTCCCGTCCGCACAGTGAGCCAGCCAAACTCTGCACTGGGGCTCTGTGGATCCCCCGTCTTACTCGACGGTGACGCTTTTCGCGAGGTTCCGCGGCTTATCGATGGATCGGTCCATCGCGTCGGCCGCGTGGTACGCGATCAGCTGGAGTTGCACGTTCGCGAGCACGGCGACGAAATCCGGGTGGGTGGCCGGAACGGGAAGGAACTCGTCGGCGGCCTCCATCAGGTCGGTTGCGTTCCGCGGTGCGACCGCGATGACGGGCGCGCCGCGCGTTCGGATCTCGTTGATGTTGCTCTCCAGTCGGCTCCCGTGTCGGCCGGTCCCGATCGCGAAGACCGGAGTATCGGACGTCACGAGCGCGAGCGGGCCGTGTTTGAGTTCGCCGGCGGCGAACCCCTCCGCGTGCTCGTACGTGATCTCCTTGAACTTCAGCGCTCCCTCAAGCGCGACCGAGAAGGCGTTTCCGCGACCGATGAAGAAGTGGCCGTCACCGTGCCACTGCTGGCTGACGGCGGCCGCTCGGTTGTCCGTCGTCACTGTCTCGACGTGTTCGGGGAGATCGGACAGCGCGTCCAGCCGATCGAGGTGGTCCGCCGTCGGCTCGCCGGTCACGTCGCGGACGAGCCGCTCGCCGAGCAGCGCCATCGTCGCGACCTGTGAGGAGAACGTCTTGGTCGCGGCCACGCCGATCTCCGGGCCGGCCCGGATGAACAGCGCGTCGTCGCAGGTCCGGGCCGCAGTCGAGCCGATGACGTTCGTTACCGCGAGGGTCCGTGCTCCGCGTTCCCGAGCACTCTCCAGCGCCTCCAGCGTGTCCGCTGTTTCGCCGCTCTGGGTAACCCCGATCACGAGCGTCTCGTCGTCCACGGGCGCCGGATAGGCGGCGTACTCGCTCGCGATGTAGGTGTTGGCGTCGACGCCGTCGTTGGAAAGGAGCCACTCCCCGTACATCCCTGCGTGATACGACGTCCCACACGCAACGAGCTGGACGCGAGAGATGTCCTCGAACGTTCCGGGCGGGAAGTCCTCCAAAACGACCTCACCGTCCTCGATCCGTCCGTTGAGCGTTTGTCGGAGCGCGACCGGCTGCTCGTGGATCTCTTTGAGCATGTAGTGATCGTAGCTCCCTTTCATCGCGTCTTCCGGGTTCCAGTCCACCGTTTCGACCGGACGGACCACGTCGTTGCCCGCCGTATCGGTGATCCGGTGGCCGTCGGTCGTGAGTACGGCGACGTCGCCGTCCTTCAAGTAGACCACGCGGTCGGTGAAATCGAGGAAGGCCGGCACGTCGCTCGCGAGGAAGTTCTCGTCGTCGCCGACGCCGACCACTAACGGAGAGCCGCTTCGAGCCCCGTAGACGGCGGGTTCGTCCTCGACGACCATCGCGATCGCGTAGCTACCCTCCAACTGACCGAGCACGTCCCGAAAGGCGGACTCGGCGCCGTGGCCGTCCTCGATCCGCTCCTCGATTAGATGCGGGATCACCTCGGTGTCGGTGTCGCTCGTGAACTCGTGGCCGCGGGACTGTAGCCCCTCGCGGAGCGCGGCGTAGTTCTCGATGATCCCGTTGTGGACGACGGCGATCTGTCCGTGACAGTCCGTGTGCGGGTGGGCGTTCCCGTCGGTCGGTGGGCCGTGCGTGCTCCAGCGCGTGTGCCCGACGCCTATCGAGCCGTCCCGGACGCCGTCGTTGACCGCCGACTCCAACTGGTTTACCTCGCCGCTGCGCTTCGTGATCCCGATCCCGTCGTCGCCCCGGACCGCGACGCCCGCGGAGTCGTAGCCGCGGTATTCGAGGTTTTTGAGGCTGGTCAACAGCGGTTGCAGCGATCCTCCCGCGCCGGCCCGAGCGCTGATCCCGCACATCAGTCGCTCACCGTCGAAGTAGCATCGTCGTTCCGTGCCGATTCGAAGAGGGAAGCCCACGAGCCGTCCGCAACGCGAGCGGTTTCGGCGTCGTGCTGCGGGTTGCTGTGTCGCATAGCGGTGAACGACGTGAAAATCTCTTTGTTATGTAGCGGTTGTTGGAGCCATCGGCGCCGTACATCTCGGTAAGACTGTGCTACCCGATACCACGAGGTGACGGAATTGTCGCGACGACGACCGCTCACAGGAGGAAGGCTTATCCTACTACCTCCCCGACAGCCGTACTCGGCCCCGTTGCGGGAGCCGGTCGTCACATGAACTCCATTGCGGACCCCCGGATCACCGGCGAGCACGTGCGACGAGTATCGGCGGGACCGGGCGAACTGACACTCGTCGGCGTCGTTCACGACCACCCGGCGAGCGCGTACCGAGTAGCCCGGGTCGTCGAGGCGCGCGACCCCGACGTGATCGCGCTGGAACTCCCGTCGATCGCGGTGCCGCTGTTCGAAGCGTACGCCCGAAGCGATCGGGATCCACCCGTCTTCGGCGGTGAAATGAGCGCTGCGATCCAGGCCGGCGACGCCGAAGTCGTCGGGATCGACCGACCGACACCGGCGTACACGAGGCTGCTCGCCACGCGACTCCTCCGGAACCGGCCACCCGCTACGACGCTCCGGAAGGTACTCTCGAACACCGTCGGGGCGATCAAACACGCGCTCGTCTGTCAGTTCGCCGGCGTCATTGCGAGTCGCACCGACGTTCGTCTCGAAGTCGACTCACCGGTCCCACACGACGCCAACAGACGGGACGCACCCGCCGATCAGGCGCGCGACGAGCGAGACCAGATCCGGCGGTCGACCGGGTTCATGCAAGCGTTTCAGAACGCGAGCGAGACGCAAGCGTCACGGTTCGAAGACGAGACGCGGGAGGCACACATGACGGAGCGGCTCACGTCGCTCCGCGAGGGCGGGAGTGTCGTCGCCGTCGTCGGCATTTCACATCTCGATCCGCTCGTTGAGCGGCTAGATGCGACGTCCGGCTAGATGCGACATCCGGCTAGACGCGACGACCCGCTAACACGAGTCGCATAGTGGCCTCACAGAGGAAAGAGACGCGAACCACGCCGTTCGCCGATCTCACCGCCACACGGCAAGAGAGACGTACGCACCTCGCTTTGCAGTCACCCATTCCGTCGTCCGTTTTTCCGTGTCGGGGTGCGTGGGGTGAAGGGTACACTCGTCCGGTCGATCGTTGTATCGCTCGAACGTGGCCTGGATCGCCTCTTTGTGGCCGTCAACGTCCTCTCTCACTCTCATCGATACTGCCCGATGAAAGCCCTCACGTGATTGTAATACGCGTCCTAACGGCCAGGTATCCGCCGTGTTGACAGCGTCCTGACACCGCGTTCGATCGGCCCCGAGATGACAGCTCTAACCAGAGGTTGGGTGGGACACGAACTGCGGTGAGCCGTTCGACGACGCTCGGCCGTCGAGCGCAAAACGGGCCCCGGTCGTGGGAGGTCACCGCGGGCAGACGACGGCTGAACGACGGGGATGTACGGTAGAATTACTGCCCACGTCCTCACCATACCGAGAGATGGCGCACCGACGGCAGAGATATCCCGCGGAACGCTCCCGTGACACATTCTCAAGTATAAGCCGATCGAAGTAAACGATATTTGATATATAACAAACTACGGGCCCGCCATACGGGAAGTGTGGTGAATCCGAACGGAGACGACAGCAACCGATTAACGAACAGTGCGGAAAGCAACACGCGGCGACAGTTCATGGCCGGGTCGGCCGGTCTCGCCCTCGGGAGCGCGCTCGTCGGGTCCACGGTAGCCCAGACGGACGACGGGACCGACGGAGAGGACGGCTCAGGCGATGACGAGGACGACGGCATGGACGAGCCCGTCGAAAACGAGTTCGAGGACGACGTCGCCATCCTCAATTTCGCTCGAACGCTCGAGTTCCTCGAAGCGCGGTTCTACGCACGGGGACTGGACAACATCGGTGAGGAGGACCTCTGTAGCTGCAAGGCGTTCGGTGACGGCGAGGATAATCCGCTCCGCGACCGGGCCTTCGACGAGCTTCGCACGATCCAAGCACACGAGGAGGCTCACGTCGAGGCCCTCGGAGCGGCCGTCGAAGAACTGGGCGGAGAGCCCGTCGAGGAGCCGGATTTCGACTTCGGTCTCGCGGTGGAGTACCCCATGGCGTTCCTCGCGACGGCGGCGCAGTTGGAGAACGTCGGCGTGTCCGCGTACGCCGGCGCCGCGCCCCACATCGAGAGCGAGGAGATCGTCGTCCCGGCGCTCGGGATTCACAGCGTCGAGGCGCGTCACGCGTCGTTCTTGGGGACGCTTAACGGTCGAACCGGCTTCCCGGCCGCGGTCGACGAGCCCCGAACCCGATCGGAAGTCGAGGCGCTCATCGCTCCGTTCGTCGTCGGCATGGAGGAGCCCGACGAGGAAGAGCCCGATGACGAAGAGCCCGGCGACGGCGAGGGGTCCGACGACCAAGAGCCCGACGACGAGCCGCCGGATAACGGGACGGACACGCCCAACGGTGACGACGGCACCGACGTTCCCGAAAACGCGACGGACGCCCCGGACAACGGCACCGACGTTCCCGAAAACGGTACTAACGTCAGCACGTAATCCGATCGAGACGGGGGAGTGACACCTGGTCAGAGGCGTCTCTCCCGTTCTCCGTTGACGGCCCTCCCTTCTCTGGCGACCGCCCTCTCCGTTGACACGCACGGTCGTTTCACGCTGGACTCCTCTCGCTTCCGCGCAGAGGGGGTGTCGAGCGCCGACCACACCGCCTTGGCTTTGTGCGACACAGATATCTCATCAATAACAAAGCCAGAGAGGGGTGTGGGTCGGGACGTAATGCAGAACGCAACCGTCACAGACGACGATACCGGGAAGCGCGTAGTCAACAGCAGCGGCGTCGAACTCGGGGTAATTACCACCGTCGAAGACGGCGTCGCCCACCTGGAGCCGGACCCCGGCGTCACTGAGACGGTCCGATCCAAGCTCGGGTGGAGCGAGGCCGACGGCGGCGACTACACCCTGGAAGCAGACCGCATCGACATCGTGACCGCCGACGAGGTCCGCGTAAAAAGTGATCGGTAGCTAACCGGCGGTTGCCGAGACGCGCTCGGAGCGACATTTTCTTAGATCGACTGCGGTCGCTCTCCGCTCGCGCTGTGTTCACGGAGGACAAGGGGTGCTGACCGGGTAGCAAGTGGCTACTAATCCCGATACCCGGCCAACTCGGAACCACGATGAACGGTAAACGCGTGCTCGTGACTGGAGGATCGGGGTTTATCGGCGGCGCGATCGCCGAGGCCCTTCGGCCGGACAACGACGTTCGAGTGCTCGACACGGACCCCGCCCCCACGTCGCCAGACGGGGTCGACGTGATCGAGGGCGACGTGCGCGACCGGGAGGCAGTCGATGCGGCGGTCAAAGGCGTCGACGTGGTGTTCCACCAGGCGGCAGTCGTCAGCGTCGCCCAGTCGGTCGCCGATCCGATGGAGAGTCACGCGGTGAACTCGACCGGGACGCTACAGGTGCTTGAGGCCGCGCGCCGTCACGGGGCGCGCGTCGTGGGCGCGTCGAGCGCCGCGATCTACGGCGACCCCGAGCGGGTCCCGGTCGCCGAGACCGCTCCGCTCGCACCCACCTCTCCGTACGGGCTAACCAAACTCGCGCTGGACCATTACCTCCGGCTGTACCACGAACTGTACGGTCTGGACACCGTCGCGCTCCGGTATTTCAACGTCTACGGCCCGGGACAGACCGGCGGCGACTACGCCGGCGTCATGGAGGCGTTTCTCCAACAGGCGCGGGCTGGCGATCCGTTGACCGTCCACGGCGACGGCGAGCAGACGCGCGATTTCGTCCACATCGACGACGTGGTGCGCGCCAACGTTCTCGCCGCAGAGACGGACGCCGTCGGCAGCGCGTACAACGTCGGAACCGGCCACTCAGTGACGATCGGCGACCTCGCGGAACGAGTACGACGCGCCGTCGGGAGCGATTCGCCGATCGTTTCCCGAGACGCCCGCGACGGAGACGTCCGCCACAGCTGCGCCGATATCGCGAGGAGTAGCGAGGAGCTCGGCTACCAGCCGTCCGTCTCGCTCGATGACGGTATCGCGACGCTGGTCGACGAGCGGGGACGATCCGACGTTCCGGTCGAGAGCTAGCTGTCGAGGCTCTCAGAGAGTTACAGATCCGCCTCGGAATCGGTCACCAGACGACGTCGTCGCCCACGCTGATCGTTCCCGTTTCAACGATATGGGCGTCGAGTCCGCCGCGGTGTTTGAGTGCCTCCGCCGCGTCCGGTTGTTCGGACAGCGACTGCATGTACCCGCAGGGCTCACAGAGCCGACCACCCTCGATCACCGCGTCGCCGACTCGGAACCGCTCCCCGATGAGGTGATTCAGCGCGACGCCCCGAGTCGTGATGTTTCGTCGGTGTTCGCCGGGCTCGAAGTCGACGCCGTACTCTTCTTCCGCCGCTTCCAGTGCCTCCGCCTCGATGAGCGTGACTGCGTGGGGTTCGAGTTCCTCGCTGATGTTGTACAGCCCCTCGCCACGATAGTAGCGGTCGCCTTTCAAACCACGTTCGGCCACGGCTTCGACCGACTGTTGAGCGGTCGGATCGCCGCTCGTCTCCGGGGTGATGTGGATGGCTTCGACGGCCCCGACGCGCGAGCCGAGCGTCGGTGTGGTCTCTGTATCGCTCATTACAGGGGTGATGATTCAGTCGAAGTAAAACGTTTCTACGGGCATCATAGTCAACAACGCCGAGGATGTGACCGCCGAAACGTATTTGCGCAGATGGGAGGAACCCTCCGTCATGGAATCACGGGAATCGACGGGGCCGGAGATCTCGATCGAGGTGAACGAGGACATTCGCTTGGTTCTCGAGGCGGGGAATGAGGCGATATGTTATATAAATGTCTACTACTCTGGCGAACATATTGGCCGACTCAACAATCCGATCTCGAAGCCGTGGCAAGAGTTATCGCTCGTGATGGCTAGCCAGCTAATATTAAAGAAATCTGGAAAGTACGAATCGCGAGAGGAGCTCGACGACATGCAATACGAGGCGATGCTCGAACGTCGGGAGGAACTCGACGAGATCTTCGGGTGGGATGAGGACCCCCTTTGAGGTGGCCCAGCACAGAGACGCACTACTCTCCGAGGGCGAGATAGATCCCGCGTTGCGCCGGGAATGAGGCCTAACGGCCTGAGAGTTGGGTTCGACGCCCGGCTCAATTGTGCAGAGTGCGGTAGTACTTGTTGGCTCTGTTGACATCCAATCTATCAGACATATCATCGTCTGAAGTGTGTCTCTTAGCTGGAACGCGAATTTGAGAAATCGGCTACTGAATCGCGATCGGGAAGTCACCCGGCTCGTCGAATCCGGTCGAATTATGATATTCCTAACTTATATACTTGGAAGACATATAATATTGATGATGAATGAAAAGCGTCGTGCGAATGTCAAAGCGGTAGATCACACCGATAGTACACCACTGACGACGCGCCGAGCGATCCTCACAGCGGTTGGCACTGTTGGGCTCGGAAGTCTCGCTGGCTGTACTGCGCTTGATGGGCTCGTCGACCGGGCAAGTGAGGAAGCGGTTGGAACCACGAGTGCGTCGCCAGCCGGCTTCTACACCGGTGGCGATATCGACGACCTGACGGCGTACAGAAGCGGACCGGTCGACGTCCGGTTCGTCCCACCAAGCCTGCGGGCCGAGGACCGACGCATCGACATCGACGGCTGGAGCACGACCACGACCACGAAGGCTCAGGACTACAACTCCTCGCGCTCGAACAAACCGAGTTCGGTCTGGTGGCCCGGGCCGAATGATGAAGACTCTGACGACGGGATCGGTCCCCTCGTCGACCTGCTCGACATCGAGCGCTCCCTGTTTGTCTACGCAGACGCCGCCATCAAGGCCATCAACGACCAGTCCAGCGACGACGCGACAGCGACACTCGACGCGTTCATCAACGCGACGACGAAGGTCAGGGCGGAACCCGACTCCTCCACCTCGGAGACCTGGACGACCGCCCGGGAGAACGCCGATCGCCTGAATGGACTCGCCCGGGACGCCAGCGACGCCGTCGAGGCGGGCGAGTGGGACAGCGCGCGGCGATCCATGCAACAGGCTCGCCGGATCGTCCAGGGCGATATCGCGCGGGTCGACGACGAACTCGCAACCAATCCCCTCTACGGGGGGACTGACAACACCGGCAACAACCCTCTCCACCAATACCTCAGCGGGAATCCGACAATCGGCGAGCACTTCGTCGTCAGTCTCCCGGACGCTCAAGTCCGGGGCGGCGGGCCGGCGCTAGCAGAGGAACTCACGCTTGGGCGCGTCCTCGCGTACTTCTTCGGCAAACGCGGCGCCGATAGCTGTGGCGAGAGCGACCGGACCGTCGCGGTCCACCAGGACCTCGCGTGCCGGAACCTCCTCACGTCGACGCTCGAAGTCGGTGACACCGTCGGGTCACAGCTCGGTGGCATCGACAAGAAAGATATCCGTCGGGGAATGACGTCTCGCAACGTCGCCGCCTTCGGGACCTCGGGCGGTGTTGTCGTCACCGGTGCGTCGCCGGATTTCGACGGTTCCGAGCCGATCGCACGCGTCACGGCCGAATGCTGCTATGATGGGAAGGCGAGTCCGCTAATCATCCAAGAGTTGGAAGCCTGGGGTGGGGAGACCACCTCCGGGAAGGGCGCCGTGTCCGAGACGTTCGTCGTCCCCGCTGCGGCGACCCCGCCGGACAGTCCCGTCCCGATGCCCGCCCTGTTCTTTGTGTGCCGGATCCGCCACGAGGACCAACTGCTCTACGTCGGCGGCTGGCAGATCGACGACGGTGCGCTCTACGAGAACAGCGCGACGCTGCTGGTCGCCGACGGCCCGAACCTCGTCGCCGGCGTCACGCGCTCGGACATCGAGGACAGCGGTATCGACCTCGAGAAGATGGTAAACGACGACAGCGTCGTTCGGAAAAAGCCCGGACGGACGAAGTACTCGAACATCACGCTACAGGGCCAGTACGATCCGGACGCCGAGTACTTGCCCGCGGGGGCCCACTCAGTGTGCAGGGACGACGGCGACCTCTACTGCTGGGGAGTCCAGTCTCGCGAAGCACTTGCCAGGCATGACACCGGCGACTGCGACGACAGCGGCGCCGACGTCCGCCCATCGGCCGTTATAACGGCGCTCGATGCACCGGTACTGCATCTTGTCGGAGCTGCCGACGCATCGAACGACGTGAAGTTCAAAGCAGGGGCGGAGCTATCGAAATCGGTCAACTGAGACCGTCGTCGTTCGCTCGGCGCAAAAACTCCGATGAAAAAGGCGGATTGATCAGCCTTCGGCCTCGCTCCGGGAACCGAACTCGCTCCGCTCGCGTGGATACGACTGCTGTGTCCACTCCCGATAGTCAGCACGCCGCTTCTGACAGACATACATCAGTTAACCGATGCGATGCTGTATAGGGGGCGCATATCCAGCACACGTCGTCACTCTTGCTCAGGGTGCCGAATAGTCTTGTAGTTGCGATGGAAACTATGTCTATGAGTGGGCCGGGTTCAGGGTGGGTTGAGCAGGGGGTCGGTCGGATTGTTGCCTATGTTGGTCGGAGCGAGCGCCACCGCGTGGTGTTCGTCATCGGCGTGTCGCTGTTGTTTTTCCTGGTCGCAGTCGTGAATTCGTACTTTGGCGGGCTTATTCCACTCATCTTCAACGTCGTGTTGTTGGTGTTCCTCTACACACGACCGTCTGCACAAGCGACGGTGACTGCCAGTGCCACTGGCCCCGGGTTCATCTATCTCGTGTTCTATCTCTATCGGGTCATTGGCCCTTTTGAAGGGCCTGTCGGGGGCTACGAGCCGTTCACGTCGATCCTTCTCCGAGAGTCTCAGTTGCTCGTAATCGGACTCCTGTTGCTGGTGCTTGGAGCCTGGCTCCGTCGAATCACGTCGTGACGACCCGGTCTGCTGTATTCAGTCTCTGTATCTCGCACGGTATTCCTGACGGCTGGTGAGTGATTCCGCGGGTAAAGGAAAGGTGAACTCCCCGTATTGACCGCAGCAAGTCACCTGTCTCTTGCTGAGGATTTCAACAAACCCATTTTTAAAATTTGAGCCCTATTGAAATCCTCAGCAAGTGATATATTCCGACCCAGTCGCGGTCAGTATAGGGTGGTATCGTGGATAGATTACGGTTGGACAATTCTTGAGTGTACCAACCTATTTACTATGTCTGGAGAATAATTCATTCCGTGCCCTCCAAAATCAAAGACGTTGTGTTTAGTGAACCTTCTGGGCGAGCCCAAGCGTTCGTCATGTTTGCTAGCTCAGTCTGTATGGTAAGTATATACATATACTTCGATATTCTACGCGGTGTTTCCTCCATCAATTCGCTTGTCATGGCGGTTGGATTCGCTCTGTCTGGACTTGCTGAGTCCCTCCCATCGGAGCGCCGACAGCTAGCAGGTGGATTGCGTGTCACCTCGATCCTCTTGCTGACCGGTCTACTCATTTTCCTGGCAATTGCTCCCGAGGTTTTTCTCGGGTCACAATAGCGGAGCCGTACTCAATTCGCATTCTTCAGCGACCAGCTGTTTCAACTCAGTTTGTGTCTGAAGAATAGGATTTCAACAGAGCCAAAATTTGTTATATGTGCGGATCGGCGATTCGACGAAACGCTGGTGTCGACCTACAAGCGTCGGTACGCGACGAAACCGCTCGCGGTAATCAGCGAGAGTAGCGCGGTGATGGTACCGAACCCGGGGGTCTCGTCCTCGCTCGTTTCGTTCACCGTCGTGACCGCGAACAGCGAGAAGCCGTCGGTCTCCGCGTCGATCGTCACCTCTCCGTCGGTCGTTCTCACGTCGGCGTCAAGCGCGGTCCACGCATCGCCGTCCCACCGCACCACCTCGATCGCGTCCGGCTCGGCGTCGCCGACCGTCTCCGTCGGGTACGCGAACCGAACCGTGGCGTGCTCGCTGTCGAGCGTGCCGGCCGGATCGATCCGGTAGAGGCCGATCGAATCGCCGGGTGTCGTTACGCCTCCAGGGAGTTCCTGGAGCCGGTCGACGGTGACCTGTCCCGGAGCGGTGTCGCGCTCGAAGGCGATTCTCCGCACGTCGCGTTCGGGGAAGGAAACGGTTCGCTGACCGTCGGTCGCCTCCTCGTCGCGACTCTCATCAGCCGTCGGAGGACTCCGGTCTGCGGGTTGCTCGGAGCGGTTCTCCGCGGGTCGGGGTGACAGCACGACGACGTCGGTCGTCCGTTGGTCGTCCAGCGTCCCGACAGTGAGGGTCCCCGTGTGCGCCGTCGTGGGTGTCCACGGGAGCGTCACGGTTTGATTCCAGCCGGGGGGGAGCACCACGGACGTCTCAGCCACGGTATCGTCGTCGACCGCGATCCACACGTTTTGAGTTATGGTCTGGGTACCGGGGTTCGTCATAGTCACCGTCGCGTCAAGCGTATTCCCGGCCGTCACCGGCGAGTTGGACCCGACGCTCTCGATGGTGAGAAACGTTCCCTCCTCGATACGTACCTCGCGGCTATCCTGTCCGTGGTTGCTCACCACGGTCACCTCACCGGTCATCGCGTCTCCCGGACCCGTCTCCCACGTCAGGGTCACGTTTTCGCTCTCGCCCGGTTCCAGCGTCAGCGGCGGGCCGGCGATCGAGTCGACGATCTCGTTGTCGTCGTTCTTCAGGTGGATCTGTTGGCTGTCCGGAGCCGACCCCTCGTTTCTGATCGTCGCCTCGGCGACGATCGTGTCACCCTCGGTCACCGACGTGTTCAGTCCGGTGACGTTCACCGCGAACGCCTCCTTCGTGTCGACATCCGCCGTCGTCGATTCGGCCGCGCCACCGACGACGATTCCGAACCCGGTGACCGCGATACACAGAATAGCGACCCAGACGAAGAGCGTCATCGAATGGGCACGTTGATCGGAGCTCATGGCCGTTGAGAGGGCAGAACGTGACTAAAGTACGAACAGCTTATTGGGACGAAATCGCTCATTACCGGTTGGGTATCGCGGAGCGAGGACCGGCGAAGCCGTCACGGCTCCTTCGCCGCTTCGGCGGCGGTCGGAGCGGAGCGTCCCATGAGAACGACGTTCGTCGTGGCGCCGATCAGGATCACCAGGGCGCCGAAATAGAGGAACGTGATGAGGAGTATGACGCCGCCGATGACCCCGTACAGGTCCTGCGCCGAGGAGTACGCGACGTAGACGCCGAAGCCCGCGTCGAGCAGTGCCCAGCCGACGGCTGCGACCACGGCACCCGGGAGGATCATTTTGAAAGACAACTCCGCGTCGGGAAACACGTAGTAGATGGGAATGAACACGATCGTGAGACCGAGAATCAGCGACACCTCTCGGACCAGCCTCGGAAACGGAAGGTTCGGGACGAACTGGAGGCCGATTCCCGCGACGAGTACCGCGAACAACGCGCCACCGAGCGTCACCAGTACAACGATCCCGTCCGTGAACTGGTTAGGGAGATCGTTCCGCTGCTGGGTGTCGTAGATCGCTGAGAAAGCGGTATCGAGCGCGCGTAAGACCCGAAACACGCCCCAAAGGAGAACTACGACTCCAAGGATCGAAAGCCCCGTCTGACTCCCGGCTTGGCTAATGCTATCAGCCAACAGCGTCTGGCCGGTCGGCGACAGGTAGCTCTCCGTGACGTTCTGAACGTGGCTCGCCAGCTGCTCGCCGCCGATCACCGACGCCGCGATCACCAACAGTAGGACGAGTGGAAGCAACGAGACGAAGGCCGAATACGCGATGCTCCCCGCCATGAAGGGGACGTTCTTCGCTCTGAGTACGCGAACGATACCCCGTACGATCCGGACGGGACTCTGGGCTGAGCGAGCGTCCCGGGTGCTCATACACCGCCTCCCCGAGCGGCAGCCAACAGAACCTTCCGGTCCGTCTCGCGGGCAGTGACCGACGGGCCGCTCGGTGTGACCGACCGTCGAACGGCCCGGAGCCGCGATCGAGGGTTCCGCTTCCGCTCCTGATGAGAGCGTCGAGTGACCGTCACGGTCGACTCTTTTCCGATCTGACCGTTGACTCCGAAAGCATCTGTTCGACGAGGTGGGAGTGACCTCGGCGGAGACGTTCGGAGACGGCCTGGTGTGACACGCCGAAGCCCGTTGCCAGTTCCTTCAGCGTCGTGCCCCGTGGGACATCGTAGTAATCCGTCTGAAACGCCTGTGCGATGGTGCTGTGCTGTGTCTCCGACAGTCCACCCGTCTCTCCCCCGCGACAAGAGAGGTTACCGACGCGGGCGAGCGAGGAATCGATGCCGCCGTCACACCACGCTTGGAACGTCTCGGAGGCCGTCACACGGTCGGGGAACAGGATCTGGAACACCCAGTGGTCGGCCGTGGCTCGGACGTCGAGCACCGACCCGTCGGCCTCGGCGAACCCATCGATGAGACGAGCCGCACACGGCGCCCAGTCGATCGAGTACAGGGTGCGGCCCTCCTCCCGGGACAGGCAGTTCACACGCTCCGTGGACGGATCCTCGTTCAGGGCGGCCTCGAGTCGGTCCGGCTCGCTCGTCGACGCCCAGAGGAAGGGCATGGTACGCGCCGAGCTGTGGAGCGCGAACTGGACGAACTCCAGTTCGACGTCCGGAACCCGCTCGATGGCCTCTTCGAGAACGAACTGGTCCAACGGGACGGTGGCATCTATAACGGTCTCCATGGACCGCTACTGGCCGCGAAGCGCCTTTAGTAAGAGCAGGGTACACGTTCTCCGAGTCGTATGTCGATGAGACGGTGCGAATCGACGCGTGAAGCCCGCCAGAGACGACGAGATAACAGTATCTTATCGTTCCGTATCGGGAGATTACCGACGGGCTCCGGAACTGCTACGTCCGCAACGACTCGACTCAGGCCGGGAACATCGAATACTGCGATTCTTCGGGGGTTAACCCCTGGACGTCCGCCTGCAGCCGACCGGCCTGCTGTAGGCGTCGCGTTCGCGCTTCCGAGTCACTGAGCTGGTACGGCCCGTGAAGCCGCGACGAGAACGGGTCGTACGCCGCGGTGTCGAACCCCATATCCTGGAGGTAGGCGTCGACATCGGCGGATTCGAGCCCGGATTCGATCGCCTCCCAGCTCAGGTCTCGGAGCGCCTCGAACTCCGGGAGCCGGATGCGGTCTTCCCCGACCGCCGGTTCTCCGAACTCGACGAAAGCCGTTCGCGCCTGGGAGAGGAGATCCTCGACGTCGGTCGCGAGTTGGAGGATCTGGCTGGGGAGCGTCGCGTCCGGTGCCCGCCACTCGACCGTCGGTTGACACTCACGGAGGCGGACGGGATTCAGCACCGTGTCCTCGGGCGTGAACAGTTCCTCGACCGTCTCGTTGGACACGCCCCTGTCGGCGGCCAGCCGCTTGAATCGGTCGTACGTTTCGTCGACGCGGTCACGCCATCCCGCGAGGCTGTCCGCGTACTCCCAGAGGCCAGTGAAACACTGGAACTCGTCCTCCCATTCCGACCGATACGCGAGTGCTCGCGACGAGTCCGCCCCGTGCGTCCCATCGTAATAGGCCGAGGAACTCACCAACGCGAGCGCCGGATCGAGGGCAGTCAGAAGGTTGAGTTGATCGACGATATCCCGCTGCTCAAAGTGGATGTGCGTTCCGGCGCAGTTCTTCGCGCTCTCGGCGCCGTCGCCGCAGACGGCTTCGAAGACCCGGCCACGCTCGCAGTTCGCAGTGGCGTCTGACGCAGTCAGTGGTGTCCCGAGCGGGACGAGACGTTTACTCGCGCGCTCCGCCGCGAGAATCGCCGCCTGAAGCGTCGACTGAAGATCACGCCGCAGGGCGCGCTCGCTGGTGTGCGGTTGCGTTTTCACCTCGATGAGCGGGTCGATGAACTCGGGCTCTATCTGGTCGTGTGCGTAGGTTATGTCCGTTCCGTCACACAGCCGTCCCCGCTCGTCGACGACCCACAACTCCAGTTCGATACCGGTGCTAAGTGCGTACATGGGTTAGCGTTCCGTCGTCTGATCGGACATCGATACCAATCCCGCTGCTGTCACACGATCCCGACCTGGCTCCGCGAACGTCGGGATCGCTCTCGCGACTGACTGTTTGGCGAGTGTGACGAGAGCGCGAAGGCGGTACTCGTCTGTCACGGTACCCGGCGCGCCGTGGGACGCTGTCCCCGCGGCGTCATGGGATACGGGCCCCGCCCCCGCGGCGCCACGAGGTGCTGTTCCCGTCCCCACGACCAGTGGGCGCTCGTCCACTCCCTCGGCTCGGATCCGGGCGTAGTCCGTTGTATCAGCCATACGTTGTCACCGAGAATAGCTATCGGAGACAGGCGGGTGAACGATCCGCCTAAGTCTTTAAAATAAAGCCATGAGAGAAGAAGACCAGGGCCGGAGCGTCAGCCTCGGACTCCGACGAACGATCCGTTCAGCCTCGGCTTTTAGGTGGAATAAACGGACCGACGGAGACGGTTTGTCGAGCGACGGTCGCCGCCCGGAGAATATACGCGACGAACACTGCCAGCGGGGCGACAGTGATCCCGAGACCGACACTCACGACGACGGGAAGCACGTCTACCGGGAGAGTGACGGAACCAGTCCGGTAGACGAGCGTCATGGAGATCGCGGCCACCAAGGCCGTCATCCCCGAGTAGACCAGCAGCCGCGAGAGCGTCGCGAGGTCCTGCTGGATAGCGATCGTCTTGTAGAACTGTCGAACGACAGCGATCGATTCGAGGAGTTCCTCAATAGCGCGGAGCTCTCCTGCGATCTCCTCCGGGATCGACGCCGCGTACGCGTTCTGTATGTGTCTGGACGCAGTCATGTTCAACGCGTATTCGGGTCCCAAAATGACACCGAGGATGGAGTTCAACTCCGTGTTCGATTCGAGATGCTCGTCGAGGCTTTCGCCGTACGCAGCGATGTCGCTTAGCGCGCTCGTGAGCTCCGACGGCGGATCCCAGTCCGTATCGTCGCCGGCGGCGATCACCCCGTCAGCGCGGTCAGTGAGCGTCGTCGCGATCAGCGAGAGAAAGCCCGCGGGGTCGTTCGGGCTCGACGGGACGCCGGCGATCGATTCGACGGTCTCCCGCAGCTCTCGCGACCCCATGAGCCTGTCTACCAAGGTGTTAACGGAGCCGAACACGCGCGACAGAACGAGCTGGTTGATCGAGAGCGCGATCGTGAGTAGCGTGATGACTCCCGAGGTGAGACCGCTCCCAAAAACGCTTGCCACGGAGCTGTCCGGGCCGACCGCTAAGACGCCGGTGACGACGAGTGTCCACACGAGAGCCACGATGAGTACGACGAGACAGCCCGCGACGGCTCTCCGATCTCCTTCGAGGAGCACCCAGTCCGAGAGTCGCTTTCGTACCGTCCCGGAGTCGCGGATGGAACTCGCTGTTTGAGGTTCGGAGGTCATGTCGATTTCACGCGGAGAAGACGGAGACGCACCTGTGACTCCTCGTCATCTCGACTTTCCGGCGAGTTCACATCCCGACTCGCACGTGAGTCGCCGATGTTCAATCCTCTTCGACGGCGGTGATCGCTTCCTTCGGCGCGTTACAGTTCGGGCACGATGTCGGGAGCCCGTCCTCCAGTTCGTCCATCTCTCCGCACTCGCCACACCGCCACATCAGGTATCCCTCACCGAACTCCTGTCCCGGTACCTCCTCGACCTCGCTCTCGTCGGACTCCACCGCCTCGACTTCGAACCCGCTGTCGCTGAGTCCGCTCACTCGTCCGACCACCTCGTTGTCGCCGTCGTACACTAGTTCTCCCGGTTCGATCGACACGCTCTGGACTCTGTTCTGGGCGCCCATACCCCGTGTGTGGTTCGGTCACGTAATCAACGTGGGGCCAACACACGTGGAATCCTCCCGATAGAGGGCTGAGCACCGGTCGATCAATAATAGGTCGATCGGTGATATCACCTTGCGTATGCGTGCAGAAGCCTTTCGCGCTTGATCCGCCGAAGACGCGGTATGGCAGACGAGCCTGACAACACCCGAGAGCACGGGATCGAATTCGGCGAACTAGCCGGTGATCTCGAAGGGGAGTCGTACCCGCTGTCCCACGAGACGCTCCTCAGTCGGTACGGCAATCGCGATCTCAACATCGCTGATGGTCAAGTCACGGTCAGTGAGGTGCTCTCCGCGGACACCGAACAGAAGTACGAGGACATGGAGGACGTGCAGCGAGCCATCCTCAACATGGTCGGCGACGAAGCGGTCGGCCGAGAGAACTATACCGACCGAGGCGGCAACGTCGAGGACGAGGAGGACTCGACCGAGCCGCAATCGTTCTGAGCGTCGAGACGCGATCGTTCTGAGCGGTATCGCGTCCGTCTGCGGACGTCCGATGCGGCGTTCGGCCCCACGGATTCTCTGGGTGTTTGAGGACCAACGGCAGTAGCGTCGGAGTCGGTCGGTCGAGCAAGTCGTATATATACACCTGTCACAGGCAAGCAGAACTCTTAGCGTCGAAAACGTCGTCGCTTGGATCGCAATGCAAGGCGACAAGACACTGACCGAAGACGACGAAGGCAAAGACGTCGTGAACTCCACCGGGGACAAGATCGGGCGCGTCGTTAACGTGGAATACGGCAAAGCACACGTCGATCCCGATCCGGGGCTGACCGACACGATCCGATCGAAGTTGGGCTGGGGCAACGATAGCGAGGAGGACTACGTGCTCAACACCTCCAGCGTCGAAACGATATCCGACGACGAGATTCGGCTGAACAGGTAACGCCGCCCGCGACCCTCGCCAGGTCGTCTCCTGCTGGACCCTCTTTTCAGTGTGAGACCTCGACGCGCCGATGAACAGTCACGGAGAACACGCTCGAAGTACACGTTACCAAACAACATGAACATTCGCGCTGCGGAGTACAACGACCGGGAACAGATCAGAGCGATCACGCGCGACTCGCTGCAGTCGTCGTATTCGCTCAGTCCGGACCAGATCGAGACGATACTCGAAGAGGAGTTCGACGAGGCGGCGATAGCCGACCTGCTCGACGACGCGGAGACGACCGTGATCGTCGTCGAAGAGACGGTCGACGGCGACGACGTCGTCCGCGGATTCGTCACCGTCGAGGTCGGAACGGACGCAACCATCCGGTGGCTCCACGTGGACCCGGCGGCACGGGGGGGAGGTATCGCCACGGCGCTGCTCGATCGCGTTCGCGAACAGTTTTCAGAGAAGTCGATCGCGGCGTACGTCCTCGACGACGCCGTGGAGGGCGGCGAGTTCCTCGAAGGGTTCGACCTCAAACAGAGCGGTCACGACCAGGTGTCGGTCGGCGGAGAGGCGTTCGAAGCCACCGTGTTCACGGAAGGCCAGTCGACGGAGTCGGCGAGCGAACCGACCGTCGCGGTCCCGGAGTCCGTCGCCGCCGACGGGGCCGAGCGCTCCGTCGATCGGGACGAGAGCGTCCCCGGCAGTGAGGCCCCGTTCTTCACCGTGAATAACGCGGACGACGAGGCGGACGCGTACGGGTACTTCTGTTCGCAGTGCGGGAGTACGAACGTCTCCACCGACGGACAGGACAGGCTCGAATGCGGGGACTGCGGTAACGTCCACCTGGCCGACGAGTGGGACGACGCGTACCTCTGAGACGGACTACCAAATGACGACGTGACCGGCCGACGGTCGATCCTCTCTGCCGTGCGATGCGACACCCTCGATAGTGGGTGCTCTCCTCGCTCAGTTGTAGATCAATACATATTGGCAAACTCTTATTGATGGTCGGTCGGCGATGAACAAGCGTGATAACAGGAGTTGTCGGTTCGTTAGTTGCATTTATCGTTGCCCTCCTGATCGGGGGACTCGCGATCTACATCAGCGCTCGCGTGATCGTGGACGCTGACGACTACAGCCACGCCGTCGTCACCGCGTTCGTCGGTGCCATCGCCTGGGCACTGACGGCGTGGATTCCGATCTTCGGGCCGCTCATCGCCCTGATCGTGTGGATCGCCGTCATCAACTGGCGGTATCCGGGCGGCTGGCTCCAGGCGGGCCTCATCGGCGTCATCGCCTGGGTTTCCGCGCTCGCCATCCTCTACGTGTTGAACGGACTGCTCGGTCTTGGAATCGGTGCGTTCGGGGTTCCGGGGGTATAGTCCGATGGCTCCCTTACAACTCCTCGGGACCGCGTGGACGGTCTGGAAGCTGGCACGCAAACGGCTCGGCCCGGTCGGCGCCTTGGTCGTCACCGCCGTGGTAATCGGCGGGATGGTCTACCTCACGCCGTGGTTGGCCAAGAAGTTCCCCGCACTCGCAGGGATCGCGAAGAACGCGAAACGCGAGAAGCGCTCTGACTCCGAGTAAGGAGGCGCAGGGGAATCAGGTCGATTCGTCCGCTGTTTGAGGTCACGCGTATCGGTGAACGAACTCGTAGCCCGTTCTCATGAGATCGTCGACTCGCGAGTTGCGGACGTCGACCTCGACTGCTCCGTCACGGATCGCCGTGGCCACCCCCTCCGGGGTGAGTTCCGGCGCATCGATCCGAGTCACCGTCCGCCCGACCTCGAAGGGGTAGTGGGCGTCGCTTCCGCCGACGACCGGTAGCTCAAGCGACTCGGCGAGCGCTCGCACTCGCTCGGCGTTGTCAGGATGCTTCCCGTTTATCTCGACGGCATCGAAGTCCGCGTCGCTCTCGCGAACGTGACTCCGCCGATACGGATGTGCGATGATCGCGGCACACCCGTTGTCGTGCGCCCGCGAGACGACCTCCTCCGGGGTCCGTTCACCGGGAACCGTCCGATCCGGGGGCTCCGGCCCGACGATCAGGAGGTGGCCGACCGTCGTCGTCACTTCGATGCCCGGGATGAACCGGGGAGGTCCCGTCGCGCTGTCGAACGGGCGGTAGTAGTCGTGATTGGTCAGCGCGATACCGTCGAGCCCGGAGCGGCGTCCCCATCGCGCGAGGAGCCGCGCACCGATCGGGTCGAAGGCGGTCGGTTCCGCCGGGAAACCGTGAAAAAACCGTGTGTGGGCGTGGAGGTCTACCGTGTACATTGGCTCATCAGGTACTGCGTCGTCGTGTCCGGATCGCTCGCGAGACCGTCCGGTCTCATGTGTCCATCGGGGTGGGGTCGTATCCCGCTCCGACGACGAGCCGTAGTGTATTCGGTCGAACGTCGAGCGCGAGGTCGTGTTCCTGGACGATCTCCCCGTCCACACTGAACCTGACGGGGTCCGACGAGTGACCCCTGATGTCTAGCGATGGAGCTTGGAACCGGTCGATGTGCGGTGAGTTCTGACCGAACAGCCGCTCAAGCACCGCATCACTCATCAGATCGAGGGTGGGAACATCTTTGACTATCGCGACCTCGAAGAGCCCGTCTTCCATGTTGGCCTGCGTCGTCCCGTCCGCCGCGAACTGACGGCCGTTCCCGACCATCACGCAGAGTGCGTCACCGCTCCAGATCGGGGCCTCTCCGTCACTCATCTCGCTATCGAGCGTGAGCTCCAGCGGCTCGAACTCCGTCGCGGTCCGGAGCGTCGTGAGCACGTACGCCACCCCGCCGAGGCGAGACTTCGACTCCCCGGACGTTCCATTCACTGACTCGGCGGTTAGCCCCGCGACACAGGAGTTCACGAAGGGTCGATCGCCCGCCATCCCGAGATCGATGGTCCGCCGGGAACCGTCTCCCAAGGCGGTGAACGCGGTCTCTATGTCGGAGATTCCGATCTGTTTCGCGAAGTTGTTTCCGGTCCCGAGCGGAAGGATGCCGAGCGTGACGTCGTCGAACGCGTCCGCTCGGTCGATTCCCCGAACGACTTCGTTGACCGTTCCGTCACCGCCGCTGGCCACGATCGTCGTGTATCCAGCCGCAACGGCTTCCCGTGTCAGCTCACTCACGTCGCCGGCTTGCTCGGACTGTTCGAGGGCATATCCGCACAGATCCGCCCGAGCCCTGACCGTATCGGTGTGGGATTCACTCCCGCTCTCCGGGTTGTGAATGATCACGGTACCTGCCATACTCACACTCGTTCGGATACGGAGAAATCACGGGGACTCCGACGTCTTCCGTCCAAAGCGATCGAAAACGTTCGAGACATGTCCTCCCATTGCGCTGCTATCGTATTGTTAGGTGGTCTGTTCTATTTGCCGGGGAGACTCCCCACGGTAGCGACAGAGACCGAGCCGTCTCCGTCTTGAGTCGCTCTTCTCAGTGATTCATCGCGTAGTCGAACAGTTACAGTGCCCCCTATCGAGGAGTTGGTCGACGGAATACTGTGAGTTACAGTCCGAGCAGTGGACCCGGAGCTGAACGGTAACGGACGGGGTTCCGACGGTAATGTGCTCCCGTTGCTGGAGCCGCGTGATCTTGTCTTGGACAATCGCTTCCGTTCGATCGCTAAACTGTTGAATGCTCTCCGCTTCCCGACTCACTCTGTCTCCCGTAGCCTGTTCATACTCGGCGTTTCGGTGGTTCTTCAGATACGTCCGTACGGCTTGGTAGCTGACGAACTCCCCTCGCAGCCGTTCGACGTCGACACCTGCTTGTTCGAGCCGTCGGGTAGCCTCGACGTGATCGCCGGGACTCACGCTGTCGTCCGTAAGGAGCCGGTAGTAGTTCGCGGCCTCGCCGTCAAGTCCACCCATTCCGGCTTCTCGCAGCGCGGTACGCAGGAGTTCCCGGTTGAAGTGATCTGCGAGTTCTCGCAGGCTCCACCGGTTTTCGTCCCTCGTCCACAGGCGTTCGAGCTCTTCACCGAGTGACTGTCGCTCGTACTCCCGTATCAGACGGAGAACTTTCGACTCTCGTCCGGGCTTCGACGACTCCCGTTTCGAATCTGACACACCGGTTTCTGGAAGCCGAGAGTAGTAACCGTTTTCATCACAATAGGACTGTTGTTAGTAATTAGGAACTACTCCCTATCGAGAGCCATACTCACGCACGGATCCGGTATTATTTCGGACCGCGTTGAATCAACGCTGAAACCGCTGAAATCATAGATATGGTTAAACTGCTGAAATCACTGAAATCACTGAGATCACTGAAACTACTGAAACCGCAGACCGCCACCGACGACGATGCGATCGGTTAGTTGCGATCCGCGTTCTGGTCGGACAGCTTCCACGGTGAGTCCGACGGCGTGTCGTCGCCCGCAGTCGTCTCGAACACTGCCTCGAATAGTGTGCGTTCGGCCGCCCGGAAGTGCTCGCTGAACGTCGCCTGTGTGACTCCGAGGAGGGCAGCGACCTCCTCACCGGTGCTCTTTCGCGGCCAATCGAAGTAGCCGGCGTGGAAGGCCGTCTTGAGGACGGCGCGCTGTTTTTCGGAAAGCTGCTCTTCGAACGCCAGATGGAAGTCAGCGATAGCCGGGTCGTCGCGGGTGACCGTCCACTGGGCGCGGAGCGTCGCGTCCGGATAGTGGTTTTGGACGATGTCGACCAGTTGGTGTCTGTCTCGTCCCGACGGGACTTCGACAACGAACCGAAGTTCACCGTCGGCAATGCTGATCCCGGTCACGAGGGCGCCGTGTTCTGCGAGTGCTGGCACCAGATCGGTTCCCCAATTCGTGGTGAACTCAATTTCGTACGTCTCGGTTTCGGGCGAGAGCGTCCGGAGATTTTCGACCAGCGTCGAGCGATCGACGACGTCGTGAAGCTCCGCTTGCGTGATTCCTTCGGCGGTGCCGTACGCGAGAATACCCGGGTCAGTCCGAATGAGATGCTCGAAGTGCAGCGTCCATCCCCGCGTGGAGGCGGCGACGAGCGCGTCGGTCTCGTCGTCATGGCTGAACGTTAACTGGATCACCGCGTCGCTCGTGAGGGCGTCCTTGCGTTCAACGGCGGCAATGGCGTGGCCGATGATCTCTCCAATCCGCGAGAGGTTCTCGTGTTCGATATGGACGAAGGCGTTGGGTGACTCGTCGTAAATCGCGACCAGTCCGTAACAGACGTTTCCGTAGGCGACGGGTATCGCGGCGACGGTGCGATACCCACACGCTCGCATCTGCTCTCGGCAGTGTTCGGACACGGAAGCGGTTTCGATATCTCGGACGATTCGTACCTCTTGAGTGCGGATCGCTTCGGCTTCGGGCCGCTCAGGACCTGTGTCACCCTCGAACGGAATTGTATCGACGTCGAACCCGGAATCAGCAGGTGCGGCTTCACGGCGAGAGAACCGATCGGTCGAGTGGTTCATGCTACCAATCCATGCAAAATCGTACGCATCGGGTTCGACGAGCCGCTCACAGACTGCTCGTTCGAGACCCTCACGTGTCGACTCCGGGATGAGCGCGTGGATGACGTCCTGGCTGATCCTGTACAGTCGGTTGAACGCCTCTAACTGCTCGCGATACCGACTCCGTTCACGCTCCTGACGGGACTGCTCGATCGAGTACTGAATCGAACGAACCAGCAAGTCGTCCGTCACCTCGCCTTTCACGAGGTAGTCGCGGGCGCCCTGCTGGATCGCTTGGACACCGAGATCGCGGTCGTCCTGTCCCGTGAGCACGACGACGGGGGTGAACGCTGCCGCTTCGACGACGCTGACGAGGGTGTCGAAGCCGGTGCTGTCAGGAAGGCCTAGATCGAGCAGTATCACGTCAACGGCTCGTTCAGACAGTCGTTCTACCCCCGCTTCGAGGGTGGACTCGCGGTGGACTGACGCCCGGTCGGGAGCCGACCCATCGCGAGTGATTCGGCCGATCCGCGTCCCCGCTTCGTCGAGCATCTCCTCAACGAGTCGAGCATCTCCGGGATTGTCTTCGATAAGAAGGACATCGAGCGTGTCGTTAGTCATGTCTCTCCCGAGTGGGTCGAGCGTCGCCCGGGGTATCTCCGATCAGTCACGGTCATCACCGACGGTCGGGAGCGTGAACGAGAAGGTCGTTCCTTCGGCCGGACTGGAGTCGACGCAAATATCGCCCCCGTGACGCTCAACGATCCGCTTACAGAGCGCTAAGCCGATTCCAGACCCGCTCTCGTTCGGGCCGTCAAGGGCGTGAAACGCCTCGAAGATGCGGTCGGCGTCGGGGGAATCAATGCCGACGCCCTCGTCGCGAACGGAGAGCAGCCACCGAGCGCCGTCTCGTTCGGCGGAGATGTGGATCCGCGGCGGCGCATCGCCGCCGTGTGTCATCGCGTTGTCCAACAGGTTTTGGAACAGCTGGCACAGCTGTCCGCGATCCCCCGTAACGCGGGGCAACGGATCCACGGTAATCGTGGCTTGGTGCTCGTCAGACAGCAGTTGGAGATCCTCTCGGACGTCTGCGACGACGCCATCGAGTTCGACGGGCTCGAACGACTCCGCCTCGGACTCTATCCGCGAACAGGCCAACAGGCCGTCTATCATCTCGCTCATTCTGTCGGCGCCGTCGACGGCGAAATCGAGGAACTCCCGTCCGTCTTCGTCGAGCGCGTCCCCGTAGCGCTCTTCGAGAAGTTCGAGATAGCTGGAGACCATCCGAAGGGGCTCTCGGAGGTCGTGGGACGCGGCGTAAGCGAACTGTTCGAGCCGTTCGTTGGACGCTTCGAGCCGTTGTTGGCGCTTCTCGCGTGCGCTGATTTCTCGACCGATACCCGCGATCATCGTCTCGCCACCGGGCATCTCGATCGTCGACACTGCGAACTCTATCGGAATGTTATCTCCGCGTTTCGTCCTAAGAGACGCCTCAACACGACCGTTTCCGGTCTTGAGCGTCTCATCGATGCTGTCAGCGACTCGCTCTCGGTCCTCCCTGGCGATCGGTCCGAGCGGACCCATCGCGGCGATCTCATCGTCCGAGTAGCCGGTGACGGAACGGACGCTCTCGTTCCACCGCTGGAAGCGTCCAACGCTGTCGACGACGGAAAACAGATCGCCGATACTGTTCAGAACGTCCTTGGACTCCGCCGACGACTCGTGAGGAGGGAGCCGCGTCACGTTGTCGGACCGCGCGACATCGAGTGACCCCTGAAGCCCGGTCTCCGTAGACAACCCGCTCACTCGTGCGGGACACTCGATCGGGTCCCCCTGCTGAGGCTGCACCGACAGTTCGACAGGGATCGGAGTACGCAAATCAGGTCGCCGGGCGATTTCGCGGTTCAGACGTTCGATCTCTTCGTCGCTGCAGAGGACCGAAACGTGCTCTCCGAGCAGTTCGCCTCGGGGGTACCCCGTCCTCGTCGCGAACCCCTCGTTGGCTGCGACGAAGTGCAGATCGGAACTCAACAGGGGGATTCCGTCGCTCTCGGAGGGAGCGAGGTTCAGGGATCGCCGGCGAGCGATCGTACCGACGGTATCTGCGTGAAAATTCCCGTCGCTACTACTCGGCGATGGACTCATGACGTTAACTCATCTGGGCGGGGTATTTAGCTACACGCAGCCTAACGGTGATATAATCTCGTCCAACTCTGCGGAATTGCCCTTCATCGGACACGTTTCAGCCGAAACAGAGAACCGATCAACTGCGTCTCGAGGACCTCACCCGGGATCAGCGGTGTATCTCCACCTTACTCTGCAGCCTTCGATCTCTGCATCCGTCGATCAGTCGTACCGCGAGAAACGAGCACCGACCGACTCTGTGCTCTATCTGGAGACGGATATTTCCTGGGACCCGACCCAGGAACCGTCGGTGTCAGTTCTCGACGATGAACTGACCGGCGATCGCTTTGACTCCGTCCATCGTTTTCGGTTCGTCGATCACGTTCGGGAACGGGGTAGTCCCGTTGAGCTCATTGAGGAATCCCGCGTGGCGGGCTTCGACGCTGTGAATCCCGATCGCAGCGTTGAACACGTCGTCGTTGTCGACGGTCGGTGCCGCACCGGCGTAGGCGGCGACGCCGGTGTTCTCGAGGGCCTTCGCGACGCCGAAGAACTCCGAGGCCGTGGTGTACCCGAAGTCGTACGTCGCCTCGTCAACCGGGGTTCCGCCGAGCGCGTTGATGGTGTCGGTGAGCGCCGACACGTGCGCTGTCTCGTGGGCGCCCACAGTCCGAAGGTAGTCCGGTACGTCGTCGCGAATCCGGCCCCCGAACTCGGAGAGGATATCGGCGCTTTTCAGCTCGTCGTCGCTGAACTCGGCGAGTCCGTCCCGGTAGAAGGCGTTCTCCAAGTGCTCTAGCGTGAGGGCGTAGTTGAGCACGTCAAGGTCGCTCGTGTCGTCCGGGAGCTTGCGGTCGTGTGGCGGCCGGTGCTCACGCAGTTCGTAGACACTCGGGTCGACTGCGCTAGTGATGAAGCCACCGGCAACGTCGAGAACCTCTTCGATAGAGTTGGATTCATCGACGACATTTGGGAAGGGACTGCTACCGTTGACGAGGTTCAGGAAGCCCGCGTGGCGGGCTTCGACGCTGTGGATACCGGCTGCCGCCGCCAGTAATTCGATATTTAAAAACAGATAATACAGTAGGATTGCTACGCATTCTCTATCCTAAGCATCGATTACTACTCGGTGGCTCTCTTGAAATCCTCAAAGAATGACATATTTTGATCTAGTCGCGGTCAGTACAGACAGAGCGGCGAGTGATTCCGGGAGTAGGTATTGCAGATCGGTGGTGGCGATACGATATTTAAACGGAGCTGAGCGACAGCGACGATCGTTTATAAATGAACGCGGCGGTGGCGCGTGCCCGTGAGCGGCCTTCAGGCCGCGAACGGCACCGCGCGAGGGAGTCGCTGGCGCCGACGGCGCCAGCGACGAGGCTGGGGAGGCGTGAGGCTGT